>Ga0209443_1000003_pt1 | contig 175589 bp, 201 predicted proteins | sample LauGreBMM110DCMD_2_FD_187571 | JGI IMG/M metagenome (GOLD analysis project Ga0209443, IMG submission 187571) | Freshwater lake microbial communities from Lake Michigan, USA - Su13.BD.MM110.DCMD (SPAdes) (version 2) | ecosystem: Environmental > Aquatic > Freshwater > Lake | place: Lake... | reverse complement strand
TAGCGATGGTAGCCTCTTTACTCATCCCTTTGTTCGATGGCCCAACACTGGGGATTCATCGATTTGAGACACTTCCATCGGAAATACAGTTTGGCGTAGTGACTCTGATGTTTATGAGTGAATTTCGAACGTTACATTTGGGATGGGAACCGAAAAGGCCATTTACGCTGGAAGATTATACGCCAGGCGATTTTGGGTTTGAATTACCGAAACCAGAAGAGACCTACATCGATTCGGAGTTGAATCACGGAAGACTGGCGATGGTGCGATCGGAATGATGGCACAAGAATTGGTGACACACCAACCGTTATTCTAAGCAGAATTTAAAGATAATGCAATTTATATGCAGTATCTTGTCGTTTAACTCATCCCCACTAAATATTCATAAATACGAGGAGTTTTTCTTACTTTTCGGGGTTATTGAATCAAATAATTTTCTTGTTTGGCACATCGATTTGGATGTATACAATCCAGCTCTCCTTGTATGGCTCATATTACACTAATCCATTATTTTAATTCATTTCCAACTGTTTCACCAAAAAAGAATCTTTGTATTTGGGTTGTTGTATCATCTCTGACATAAGGGTTCGAAATCCTTGATTGAATTTCAAAAAGGGTATGTTTCGAAACTCTTCTTGGTTCATCTTTAACATTTGATGTAGTTGTGCTTTCTTTGCACCGTTAAAATTGAACCAAAAATAAGGCCCATGTTTGTCGGTACACCCCATAATCATGGTATGTTTGACCCAGGGAAATAGCACGTTTAATTTTTTCCAGGCTAAACCCTGTACCAAATAAGGAAACTGTTTTTGTAAAGCAGAACCTCCATATTCATAGTTTTCTTCCGTATATTTGAGTTCAGCCCCATAAGGCTCTTTGTGTGCCTCTGCAGTTTCAATCATCCAGTTTTGGATGAATTCGTGTCTAGGTGGAGCACAAATAAACCAATTTTCCATGCAATAGAAATTTGGAATAAAAGACATATTATACCCTTGTATTTGCGTAGTGTGCATATTCAAAAAAGATTCAATTGGAGCTAGGCATATACAACTCATATCCATATAAACCCCCCCTTGTTCGTACAAGACATACAGACGAAACCAATCACACGCATATTTAATGATATCGTTTTGTGCATAAGGCAATTGATAGGTTCGATTACAAAAGTCAGGAGGATCTACCTTTAAAATATCCTCGTGTGAGTATTGTTTGATTTCCCATTCCGGATTCATTCGAACGATGGTCTGTTTACACTGCTGAATAAAGGTAGGGAGTTCCTTTGTATGCCAATACAAGTGAATGATTTTGGGTAGGGTGTCTCGTTTTTTACGCGTTTTCATACAATAGAATTATACATTATCTCACTGAAATCCTACTAAATTACGCGAGTAAGAACATCAAAATTTAATCTACTCTTTTAAGAATGGAAAAGGAGATTCTTAAAAAATTAAGAGGATACAAGGCACAGGATGATAAATACGAAATCTTTAGTGACTACTATTTCATTAAACCGGAGCAAGTCTTGGAGAAATTGGTGGCGTGCGACTATACGTGTTATTATTGTAAACAACCCGTGAAAACAGATTACTCGTGTAGAGACAAAGAACAATGGACGTTAGACCGAATCGACAATACGATGGGGCATAATGCTACCAATGTACTCATCAGCTGTTTACAATGCAATTTAAAACGACGAAACCGACCGGTTCATAAATTTTTATTTACCAAACAGTTGGTCATTCATAAATCTTAACGACGACGGGTTCGCCTGCCCCCCTTTTTAACTTCGGGCATCGTCTCGGACATATCAGAAGGCATTGAATCATCGGAAGGCATCGTGTCGGACATATCAGAAGGCATTGTGTCTTCTGAAGGCATCGTCTCGGACATATCAGAAGGCATTGAATCATCGGAAGGCATCGTCTCGGACATATCAGAAGGCATTGTGTCTTCTGAAGGCATCGTGTCGAACTGTTCTGAGTTATATCTGGATTTAACGGCATTCGCAATCCCACCGAATACACCGTACAAAATCGACGTCCCTATAAGTAGTGTAAGTGCGTCCATACCGCCTTTACGGGTCTTTCGTTTGGGATGACTTTTCGAACGGGTTTTCATATACTGTATCCCTACATTTATTTGTCGAGTTCGTCTGCCACCATTTTGTTGATGGCTTGATATCGGCATCACCCTAGATTTTAATCTGCATACTCGTTTGCCATGAACAAAATGTGTTCTTGTTCTGAAATCTTTTGAAACACGAAACATTCATCAAACCAAAACTGAAAAAAACGAAAATTGTTTTTACACAAAATCACAATTCCATCCTCCTCAATGTCTACGCGAACCACAAATCCCCCATTCATCAATTTGGTCAAATCATTCGCATTGACCCACCGAACAAACCCGCCCGTTTTTAACTCGTTCAATTCATCGACATATCGATACTCTTTGAGTTTTTTACCGTCAATCTTTAATTTTTGCAAGACCTTTTTTCGTCGAGCAATGATTTGTCGGTACGTAAGATCCATTCCGTATTACATAAATGCTATATTTAAGTGATATGAACACATTCGGGTAAAACAAAGGGATGGAATTCCCGGAAGATATACTCCGCATCATACACGCCTATTCGAAACCGTGTACACATCCCCAGTGGAAAACACTTCATCGAATGACTCTCGCTCGGTTTCAAAATGATTTAAGATTTACGATCTCTCAACTCATCTTGTATAAACCGCGTACGTATCAAAACTATATACGATGTAGTTTGTTGACCGAAACCTTGTATCGATGAAAAAAGGCATTCGCTTTATGCAAGTCCATTGGCAGTGAACAATCGTAACATACGGCGACACGTACACGGACACGCTTCGGTCCGCTTACTTTCAGGTAAGGGGTCGGCGGGTTTGAACGGCACGTTCTTGTAGTGACTGTGACGGCTGCAGCATCGACACCATTTCATCGAGAGTGAGAACTGGCGTAGATATTTCTCGTCGTACATTCCCCGTAGGGATTTGACGATATGGGGATTCTCATCATGCATCGATTTTTCATAATACCAATGATAGAAATCGGGTAAGAGATCTTTAAAGGATGGGTCGATATGGATGACATTGCGGAGCCGATCCATACAGGCTTGGTGTTCGGGACGACCTTGGTTGCTGAATTCGCGGATTGCCTCAACGAGCGATGGAATGCTATTGACCTTTGTGTAGGCCGACATTCTTTCTCGTGGTACGTATTTTTATATACTATTCCGTTTCAATTTTATATATATCTGTATCGTTTGGGTGGTTTTCGTCGTGTCCTTCGACCGAACCCGAATAAACCTTTTATTTTACCTAACATCCCTTTTGTGTTTGCAATGCTCTCACGCATATTGGCAGGTACATAGTCTAACGCCGCTCTATTTTGTTCCACAGCTGCCAGACAAATCTCTCGGGTTTTGGTAAGTACATATTGTAACGCCAGTCCGGTGTTTTTCACGGCTTCCATAGACAATGCTTGGTTCAACCCAGTGGGTACAAATTCTAACGCCAGTCCATTTTGTTTCACAGCTGCCAGACAAATCTCTCGGGTTTTGGTGGATACATATTGTAACGCCCAACCATAGGAGGTCACTGCCGCCAGAGACAACTCTTGATTCCATTTAGCAGGTACATGTTGCAACGCCATTCCATTTTGTTTCACGGCGGCCAGACAAAGCTCTCGAGTTTTTTCAGGTACAATGCCTAACACCGGACCAAATTGTTTCACGGCTGCAAGACATATAGTTTGGGTTTTGTTGGGTACAAATTATAATGCGTTCCCATTGGAGGTTACGGCGATCAGAGACAATTGTTGTTTCAATCCAGCAGGTACAAATTGTAATGCAAATCCATTTTCTTTCACGGCTGCCGTGCAAAGTTTCAGAGTCCTTTCTTTTTCGGGAAAGGATTCCAACAACATTCCATCTTTCGCGACGTCCATAACTTTTATTTATATTAATTGATACGGTTTCAAATGAAACCTTATCAATCATTACCAGTAGAGATGGTAAATCGAATTCTCGGTAAAGACCACGTATCGTTCCTTCTCTTGCACCAGTTGAACCACATCACTCGTAATCCATCGACGACCCTCGAACCACCCGGTACAGTAAATGTAATCGTCCTTGGTATGAATCTTCCAATTCGTAAGTACGTTCATCCTGTGTAACTCATCTCACATTTGTTTAAATGTTTTTTCTTTATAATTTACCACCCATCTGACCAATCTCGAGAGGTAATCTTACAAAGTCGGGTTCAATGGTCGAATGGTTCCAAGGCCCCACGTTTCCTTGAGGATTGGGTGGTTCGGAACGCAACTGAAGGTTGGCATTCCTCAAGGAGGATCCCACTGTATTAATACCGACCAACGACCCCGCCTGTAACAAATTAATGTTTTTCAGCATGCCGCCTCCCTGTGGATTCAAACTCGCCCACTGTGAATTCGAATCATTGGGCAATAACACACTAGGTTCCTCCGTCTTTACACCTTGGGCGCCATACGTGCTCGTTTTGACGCCATAAGCTCCTCCATAATGATCCATTTGTCCTAAAGATTGAGAAGGTACTGGACTACCCGTCTTCTGACTAGACATACTCATCTGGTCCGTTTCTTTACGGCGACTAGATGCATACAACAAACCACCTAAAGCCACTAAAGCAATCAAAACCGTGAGAAGGTTACCCGTATTTTTGTCTATTTTCATTATATATAGAAAACATAATAAAATTTATTCTGGATTCGGTACCTCCTTAATTGAAAGGAGAGAATCGGAGATATCTATCGGGAATTCTTCCTTAATTTTTATCTTACATTCTGAAAATAAAGAGGGCGTCAATACAACCATTTGCCGTAGATAAACGACAACCTGGAAACTCTTATCGTTGAATTTTATTCCATGCATATCTAAAATAGAAACGACCTTCGTATCTTTCACCGATGTATGAGGGAGGGGGATTTCGCGTTCATTGAAGACCTGCAACGATTCTTCCCAAGGGTGTTTCCGTATCAGAATGTTTCCTCTTAAGGTATATTGAGATTGCTTAAATTTTAGGGTGGGCATAAAGGCGTGTTGTATGTCATCTAATTCAATGGAATCCGTGACAAACCAAGTGTGACGATTCTCATAAATTAAAGCCTGTAGCCGTTCTTCTAAAGCATCGGTCCACTGTACAAAGGCATCCTCTTTGGTAAACATAAGGTCTGCATATTGTTTAGACCCAGAGGCAATGATACCCGAAGTATGACATTTGGGGGAATAAATGTAAAGAGGTTCTGTCTTCTTTTGAATTTTAGAGAAAAAGGAACCACCCTGTAATGCAACGGGTTTAGTTAAGGAAATCTCATTGAAATCAAATGGATCAGATGTATAATGAATCATACCTAGTTTCTGTATATTTTTATGCGTGAAACGTCCGCATAAAAAGGTACTGGAAAAGATATGATAAACCAATGTTTAGAGATATTAAAGCGCGATGAGTTTAAAAGGGAGTTTAGACAAATTCTATCCCCTTTATTTGCACTCCTTATGGAAGCATTACGACCTTATTTGATTTTTTTGGGTATCCTTATCTTATTTCATACCGTGTTATTAATCTTGCTTTTCGCAAAAATATTTTATAGGTGAATAACATATGCCAAGTCGTAAACGTGGAGGAACACTTGCCGCATTAGGCGTAGCCGCATCCAATTTGTTAGTACCCTTGGGGTTATTTTATGCGGTAAAGCACCAGCAATCACGCATTGCAAAATCTCGTAGATTTCGTAAATTTCATAAAAAGTCGAGACGTGTTTAAATTTACCATCCGTCGTTAAGCCCATCATTCTGTGTATTGTTTCCTCCGCGCTGTTTCAAAAAAGTATACTGTTCGGTTGAAATACACATACATCCATCTGCCGTACTAAAGGAAGAGTTCGTTTTGCAACAGTCCGCATTTGCTGGATTGTTTGCTAAAAAGGACATGCCTGTAGGTTCTTCTGTTGTGGACGGAACATTGTAAGAACCATACCAGGTTCCGGTTCCTTTCGTTTTCCAATCTTTTGCCATTTCTAAACCCTCTTTCAAGGTTAAACAAGAGCACGCGATGGATATACCCATGATTGCCAAAAGTAAACAGATGAAAAGGGTACTCATTCGAAAGTTCATACTTTATTCCTATAATAAAATATAGACTGTTTTTTTTTCTCTCTTATAGGTATGTCTTCTAGAACGAGAATGATGGGTGCTGGAAATGCGAGTTGTACAAAGTACAATACCAACGTGAACTTGAACTCTGGTGGTGGAGACAAGAAACAAGGGATTACGTCTAGAGTGGGTTTAGACAACTGGGCCAATGTGGCCATTCAAACGTACTCGAATGGATACGGACGCAATAAACTTTTTGTCATGAACCAGCTAGGTGGTGTGGGTGCCGGGAAAAGCATGTTCAATGGCCGATTTACACAAGTGGATGGCGTACATTCTGCTGGAACTCCTTCTTACTATGTCTCTGAAACCAACGTGTTCCATTAAAAATCTACGTGACTTTCCCATATGTATCGACAATAGGCCCAAACAAGTATGGGCGGCTCCGATTCCCTTGCATGACCGCCCGGGATGTAATGATGATATACGGGCGGCAACACGTAATGTAACAATTCAGAGGGTGTGAGTATCGTTTTGTCTACGGTATGAATCGTTTGGACGGGCAAATGTTGTGCCAGGTCGACCAACAAGGGAGGGTACATATATCGATAATAAATGGACCAATCCATACATCCAGTGGTATAGTATTGCATATTCCACTGCAACATATCTATATAATTTTTACAAATGTCCTTTATGGGTGAGTTGAACAATGTATCATAATAACGTTTTTCCCATCCTACACGAATGGGACAAATGTGATGTTCAATTTCACGTTTAAGCATCGGTAGATTTGTCATCTTCTTTTCTTCCGTAGATGCGTCCACACGCATTCGATTACGAGCAAGGTATTCCTTTGTCATAATGGAAGGTTCTTGTAAACTCAAGGCTTGCACAAATCGGGCCATTTGGTCCCACTTTATTTCCCCATCAAACAACCGTTCTGTAGTCATACATTGTTGGTAGGTTTTCAACAGGGTGTCGAACCCCGTGGTTCGTAAATTCAGCGCAGGAAAATGAGGCATAAAATCATTTCCTAAGAAAAGCGTCATCAAAATATAGTCGGGTAATTTCGTAGGACCAATCAGTTCACCAATCCCTTCTGCCAATTTGGGGATATCCAAGACGTGAAGATCTCGATCCTCTAACATAAACGCAGGGGCTTCTCGCAGTAAACGGATATCTCCATATTTCAAATGATTCAACGCCAAGACGATGAGGTCCGAATCTAGTCCATACACTAACGTTTTGCTACGTTTGTGCACGATTGGATGAGCACGTATATATTCGAAAATCTTATGCTCTCCTTCTCCAGGTTCCACACTGGTAGATAACTTGAAATAATCATACTTTGCTGCATATTTTGCAAAGTGTTTATGCAACACCTTATCCAGATAGGTCATGAAAGAGGTACCTGGTGTAATTTGAAGCGTATTCCATCCAGGTTTGCCTGGCATCATCCAACTCTTGTACCTTCGTTCGCGCTGTTGTTTGATTTTCGCCATCGGAGGCACACCATCAAAGGCAATGATGACACGCTTGGGTTCAATCAACTTTAAATATTCGTCTATTTTATCGCACACGGCTTGTGCCAGAAGTTCATCCGTGCATACTTTCAGAGAAGCCACCATATCATAAATGATAGAGTTGCTATCCAAGTATAAATTATCGGCTTTTTGTAACCTTGTGATAATGTATGGATGCCTTCGAATAATATATGAAAAATAACTTGGAATACCCATTTTAGTTAAATGGATATTCCATTTAACTAGAATTGGTTAAATGTATAAAGCGAAAAAAGGAAGCTAGTATATGCACCACGTCTTCTACATCAATCTGAAACATCGGGTAGACCGTATGCACCAGGCCGAAACACTGTTCAATGCCATGGGGGTCACCGCCGAACGAGTCGATGCCATACCGTGTAGGAATGGCGCCATTGGATGCGCATTGAGCCATATCAAATGTATAGAACTGGCCAAAGAAAGACGGATGCCGTACGCCTGTATTTGTGAAGACGATATTTTGTTTCTAGATCCAGAAAAGACCAAACAATCCGTATCCAACCTATTGACGAGTAAATGGGATGTGATGTTGTTGGGCGCAAATATCGCACCGCCCTATTTCAAGATAAACAATCAATGTATGTCGGTACGGAATGCACAAACGACCACCGGTTACATCATCAAACAGGCGTACTACGATACGCTTCTCCAAAATATCAGGACAGGCATCTCTGGCTTGCTGTTGTATCAAAATCCAAAAGTGTACGCCATTGATATCTTTTGGAAAAAACTGCAAAAATTAGACCATTGGATCATCCTTCTACCATTGTCTGTGGTACAACGTCCCGATTACAGTGATATTGAAGGCAAACAAGTCGATTATACGAAACCTATGCTTAGTGATAAATATTTTTTGAATAGGGGTTAAAAAACCAACGCATAAAGGTTAATGAATACGATTGAAAACAAAAAACAATTGTGGAACTTGTTGTTGGATTCAAAAGGGTTTAAACACGATATGGGAGTGGATAAAACCCGCGATGTGTTTGAAACCGTGGTTCAAGAAGTAGAACGTTTGCAGTTTCCACTCGAAGAGAAGAATCGACTATTTCTCGCCGAATTTATGAAGCGTATTCATCAAACACAGGATAAACAACAGGTAGACATCTTTGAAGAGAGAATGAAAGAACAAGACCGTCACAAGAAACCCGTAAAAGATTTAACAGAAATCAAACAATTGTTGTATCGAATACTTGAACGTTTGGACCAATTATAAATCGATTAGCTTGCTCAGCGGTATCTTTTGTTTCTCCTTGTTGTGCAATAAGTTTTTCGAAGACATGTAGCCGATTGGTTTCGTCAACGTTTTGTCACGGTACAAGGTATAAAATCCATCTTCTAATTTATCCAGATAATAGGCCTTTGACTCGCCATACGAAACGGACCTGAGTCTAACTTGAGTATTCAAGGCGACTTCCTTGTCCGAGGTAAGATCTGACTGAATATCGTGATGATAGGAAATAGAATGGGGATCCTTTGTAGTCAAGTTCAGACATTGCCCGTCATACAAGGAACAATCTATCGAGGAACGACGGATACACGTTAACATCTCCTCGGACAAGTCTCGTTTTTTCTGAGAAAGTTTGTACAAGTATTCATCCGTCGATCCGGGACTCTCACCCACCAGGTCATTTCGAATCACTTCGGGTAATTCTCCTCCTGGAAGAACCGACAAATAGATATTGACTTCCACGAATCGTTCCTTTTCGGGAAGTGAATTGTGACTGCAAATACGTCTCGCACGACCAATGACCTGGTCTGTACGTACCGGATTCCAGTAGGGTTCCATAATATGGACATATTGTACATTTTTCAAGGAGATACCTTCTGACCCTGCCGCGGTAATCATAAAGACGGAGATATCCATGGTAATCGCCTGTGCACGAATGGATTCAGGTACAACATCCCAATTCTTGTTAAAAATGTTTCGATAGAGTTCCTTCTTGTCTTCTTTACTGGAACCCGAACCACTTGCACTATAAATAATATACATCGGGGAAGGTTTATCGGGCATACGAATGGTCCATTCACCCGACTGTTGCACCAATTCAAGTTCGGCGAACCCTTTGGAATTCAATACGCGGGCAAAAGATCGAATTCCTTCAATGGTAATGAACTGACTGTAGACCAATTGCAACCCCTTTCGGGATTGAATGTTTTTGACCATTGCATTGAATTTTGGACTATAGTCTTCAATACGGGCACAGTAATCGGATTGATCTACTGCATTGTAAAAGGCCTGGGTAGATTTGGCCTCGGTTTCTTCTTCTGCACCTTCATCGGGACCGTCTTCTTTGACTTTCGTAGACGGACGTAATTCAAGTGCTTTCACTGGATACGTCGTATTCGAAATTTGTCGAGTTGCCGCACGATAATTCCCCTTGAGTTCATTCGATTTCTTTTTCTTTTCCATATGAAGCTCTTCCGTTCGTGCAGCCGTATACCCGTCGAATTGTGCTTTGGACATCGGAATGCGATGAATGGTAATCGGTGTAATCAACCGAGGCATCAGGGAAGATAAATCCGGGAAAAAAGAGGCCAATCCTAACATACGACATTCCATCATGGTCTTGTTTTTGAGTTTCCCATCCTGTACAAACATTTGATTGAATTCTTCCCGATTGTCTGGGAAAGCAGTATATTGTTTCTTCTGAAGACTCGTACCCTGCTCTTTGAAAAAAGTAGTCACGCGGTCCTCAAAGGTAGAGGTATCGTGATTCGTATGGACTACTTCGGGCTTGGATAGTTCTGCACGTATAAATCCATTTGGCGAGTGGGTTATGTATACCGTGTCTCCTGAACGATACACCCTATCCGCCTCTGGAAATTCATTTCGAATCGTCTCTTCCGAGACAGTACTCTTACAAGACCAGGTAGTCATATATCCACGTAACATATTGAACATGACGGATAATTCGTGTGGATAATTAATCATCGGTGTCCCCGACAAAAACACCATCTTGCAATTGGTGGCTTCCATCATCAAGCGATACATCTTCACCGCAGGCATTTTCGGATCTTTGGATAAGGCATTTACGATTCTTGACACAAAGTTGTGCGCTTCATCTACAACAACCACCTTGTCTGAAAATGGATTTGTGTTGGGTGGAATATATTTGTTGAGGTTATTCGAATTGTAAATGATGAAACTGTATTTGGAATGAATCATGACATCGATTTGGTCTTGTACCGATTTTTGTTCATCTACATTCAGTTCTGCATAATCCGTTCCAGTTCCATTGACCCAAAGTCCCATCTTTCCATCGTAACGTATTGGACTAGTTAAGCATCGAATCTTCAATTGTTCCTCTGTGGGAGAAACCCATTCCCATTTTTGCTGAATCGCATACAGAGGATCTCCACATTTTTTCAATTCCTGTACAAAGTTCATTTGGAGTGATTTAGGGGTCATCACCACAATATTTTTGTAAGGCTTAAGAACTTCGGCGATGGCAATGGCCGAACAAGTCTTTCCTGACCCTAATCCATGGTATAACAATAATCCTCGGTAAGGAGTATCAATGTCCAAATAACGACTCACCAATCTTTGATGAGGCAACAATTCAAACGCTTCTTGCATATTGTCGCACGTAATATCTTTCCGTGGCGTATAGGGTTTCACGAATTCGTGCATGGCCTGTAAGAACATTTTACGATTGTCTAAAAAATAAGAAGTGGATGACACCGGTGCTTCTGTAACACCGCAACGATTCATCTCCACGTATTCGACTTCTCTCTCGGATTTCTCCGTTTCTTCACCAATCGTAATCATCCCAAGTTTCTTAAAGGTAAAGATGATTTCGGTGAGTGTATGTTGCTTTTTATACAAAAAGGACTCCATAAATTCATCATAATTGAATCCCATTTCACCAATGGATGCATTTTGAATTCGAATCCCTGGGTATGGTTTGGGTGTAGGTCGCATATACTTATACAATCTTAATTTTTAATCTTAAATATTTTAACAAATAGTCGCGCCCATAAATTGAAATGACTTATATGGATGACATTCAACGCAATACAATGGACCTCAAAAAGACCCACCAAATGTTGCTGGTAACGTACCCAACCCGTAGTGATGATGACAATCAGACCATCGAGTCGTTCAACCCCGAAAGAACCAAGCATTGGAACTATGCGGAGGCACTCGCAATCCTGCAAGCCTATTTCAACTCTTACCTTAAATTTCAGAGATTTCGTCGTGCAAACGGTGACTTCAATAGCCCTTACTTTGACGTTATACGCAAAGAAATTGGTCAGGCTACCGAAAACCTAGATACGCTAAAGGCTTGGTGATTCTTCCCATTTCATGAATAAATTGAAACATTTTTCGTTTCATCGTCAAGGAAACGAAAACATGGCGCCTGATATTGACCCCCGTGTCCTTGAGAGTATTACCCAAATGCTACAGGACAACGCTCCCATCAGAGAACGACTACACGACTACCTCGCAGCACGTTCCAAGATAGACCAGACAGAAGCTGAACTGGATGCGCTCAAGAGTGAATGGGGTATGGCTTGCGTGCCGAATACCGACACAGAACGCACCTACGCATTCTATGCCGAATGTAAACGGCTGGAAGATGAACTTCACTACAACCGAATCGTGGAGGCGGTTGCATACGATGCACTGTTTGCCGAAACATCGTAGAGTACTAACATTTTTTTATCGATTTAGGTTTGTCATATATCTCGTCATTGGATTGGAATGATACCCTGTGCTAAAGCCAATGTTGGACAAATATTGTCGATACCCCCCGGTTCGACGTCTTCGTTTACGATTTCGGCGCGTCTTCATATACTAAGAAAAGATATAAAGGCTTGGAACATTATAAAAAGAAATGCAGGGATTGATTCAAGTGAAACGTCTTTCGGATTCGGCTATTTTGCCTCGAAAGGGAACGATTGGTTCCGCAGGGTATGACCTCTATGCTTCCGCCGAATGTTGTATTCCGGCTAAAGGAAAAGCCATTGTCAAAACGGACATTGCAATGGCCATACCATATGGATACTATGGACGTATTGCACCACGTTCCAGTATGGCCTTGAAACACACGGATATCGGGGCAGGTGTCATTGATTCCGATTATAGAGGTGAAATAGGCATTGTCCTATTTAACCACTCTGATTCCGACTTAACTATCAAGGTACACGAACGAGTCGCACAACTTCTGATTGAAAAACTCGGGATGGGTTCTTTTGTAGAAGTCGATGAATTAGACACTACCTTACGTGGAGTGGATGGATATGGTTCGACTGGAGTTTAATCTTTTTCTGGGATGGTTGGAAGCAATTGAAACATAAAACGCAAGAGTTTTACGCCCAAGTACATGATTACCGCCCCGATAATCACATACAAAAAAGCATAAATCCAATCTAGGTTTACCTTTGTACCTGCAGATTGTTCTTTGTAAATAATTTCACCTTCTTCTCCTACGGGTTGACAATCAATGTAGATTTGACCCTCTCCCGCAAATCCATTGTTTTTTGTACCCATTTCATTGAAATAACAATCTCCATCGTTGACTTGGATATAGGAATCGTGAATTAGATTTCCCAAGGCGTCCAAGGTATTCTGGTGTACCTGAAAACTGTTCACGGGAAACACCACGTAATTGTACATGACATCTGGATTGCAATCCCCATAGGGAACCGTACCTGTATAAGAATAATAGGAACTCTTGGGAATCATATGGTTTACATTAAAATCGGTTAGATTCAATGTCGTGGATACCTCTTGCTCTGGAGCATTCGCCACAATGTCTTCAAACAGGCTTGCGCCGGTTGAGGCCGCGACCGAAGTGGTCGCATTCACGGGTATACAGACTAACAATCCGCCGTTGGGACCAGTGTGGACAATCACGATTTCCGCATCCGTATAAGATCCTTCAAATTTATGAATCGAAGGTTTAAAAATGCGAACCTCTACGGGATTATACTTGAGAGAGTTGAACATGACATCGCTTGCACCATCATAGGGTATAATCAGTTGATCCGATGAATTTTGTACGGTACAACTGCTGTTTCCATATTTGTACCATAGCAAACACTTTAAAGAACATTTGTCCGCCAAACGTCGTTGAATGTTAATCGGTGCATTACACGCCATTACCTTTACGATTTATTCTTTTTGAGATGTTCCATGGCATTTTCCAGAAATCCCTTTGGCAATTTATTAATAATATCTGTTGCCTGTGTCATAAAGGGTTGCATATCTTTTGCTAACCCAAATAATTTTGTTTGTTGATGCATTAGTTTGCCTGCCTTCTGGGTAAGACCTTCCAGATTTGCCCCATTCATAATATCCTTAAGCTCGTCCAATTTGTTGGGTTTGCTCTTTTTGGTCATTCCCTCTACGTATACGGAACGATTCAATGCTGCGCCTAAAATGGCCACTACCAAAGCAATGGTTTGATTCGAATTCAGTACGTACATACACATTCCAGCCACAACGAACCAACCTATCGAACGCCAATCTCCTACAGACAAATAAGCAAAGAGATTAAGTACCGCAACAATCACAACGGTGTAATACATCATTTGGCTGTCTAAAGTACGTTTCATACAATGACGTTAGACTATAAATTTATAAGAGTGCGTAAAGTGGATCATAAGAGACCAAGGGACGTTGATGCAAGAGTTCACATAAAAAACGATGTGTAAACTCGAAAAGTTCATAACTAAACAAGACACAAAAGGCTAGATCGGGAGTCATCCACTGTCCATTGAGTTTTTGAAGGAGAGATTGGACAGATTCATAGTCCTTTACGCGGTCGTACAACACTTGAATCTGTTCCGTCAATCCTTCGAAATCCGTATCCAATATGTGTAATAGCATGGCTTGATAAGAACTCAAATCCGTATAGGTGCATACCGTCTCCGTATTGTACATTCTATAGAAAGACAACACCTATTTAGGTACATTTATGAATATATCGATAAAAACGCTGAACATCCAATAGGGTGATTTCTGTATGCTCAAACAGTTGAGCAATCTGTGGTTCGGTATGAGTTGTTTTCAACATTTGCATATACGAAAACACATCGCTCTTATCCATAGAGAGCTCCGAACACATTTTTTGAATAAAACTCGTATTGTTGTATTCGGTAGAATATTTGGTCAAGATTTTCGTAAATCGAATGTCTGAGACTTTGTATTTTTCGCGATTGACGGATTGAAATAAATAATTGGTATAAAACATTTTCAGCAAAAAACTCATTTCGTTGAACAACCATAATTGTTTTTGAAAGGTAATTCGGTCAATATAATCCGCAAAACAAACCTCTCGTAAAAGAACCGTGTACAAGCCGATACACGTTTTCTGAGGCATTTTTTGTAGGACATCGATAATGTTTTCGTGCCACAACAAAGCCAAAATGGTTCGGTCCGTATCATTGATCGTAATGTGTTCGTTGAACCGATTCGATGCATTCATAATTCGTTTGGTTAAACATTTTGTATCTTCGTGGACATTGGTGTATAACATGGACTGCACATCGCCTTTGAAATTATGGCGATTCAGCTGAATCAACTGATGTATTTTTTTCAAATCGTGTACCTGTGGCGCAATATGTGCATAGGGGGGGACGAGTTGTTCAAGCAGTAGTTTTGTCTGTTGCGGTGTAGGGAGTTTCAACTCAATTACCAAACAATATTTCATCATTTCTTTGATCTTCTTATCCTGTGAAATGTTCCCGATGCATACAATGGGAACATGCGTGATGTGTTCAGATTGTTGACGCTTGGTTTTCTTGGGCCGAATGAGTTTAATCAATGAATTAATCCCTCCCTTGTCCCCATTGTTCATACAATCAATTTCATCCATTAAAATGGCGATTTTTGCCTTTTTATGCATGAAACTACTCAAGACGTTCTGGTCAGACATATTGCTCACATTTAAATTATCCACAATTCCCTTGTTTCTAGTATCTCCTGCATCATAAGAAATGACGTCATAGTCTAACTTTTTCAGCATATTTTTGGCAAAGGTCGTTTTGCCACATCCAGAAGGTCCATAAATATAAATGCATTTCTTGCTTTTGTCATCCAATTTGTTAAACTCTGCCATGAATACTGAAAAGAGACGTTCCTCGTCTTTCCGATTTAAAATCGTGTCGACCACGGACGCAATCATTGAGTATACGCATAATCCTTTTTAAAGTTCTTTTTCGCGAACATGTCACGCGAATTTAAAAAGATAAAGTATGTACAAACGGTTCAACCGTAAACAGAAAACCCGTAAGAAAAGGAAACGGGAACAAATCGATCCCTTCAAATCTATACATCGGAATCAATCTGATTATTCTAAATTTTGGAGCCATTATCGATGGGATCCATACACGTATTGGCCTGGCCGAAAGAGTCGTGGAATGTTACCGTTGAGAAATTTCAGTACACGTCACGGAATCATCCCTGGTCAAAAAATTAATGTGTAGTATAGTATGGCCACCAAAAGACGACGCAATCAAAGAAAGACGCGTAAAGGCGGTATGACTGGAATAGAGATTGGTATTGCAGTGGCTGTGGTTGCAGGTATTGCGGGCGCGGCCTATCTCTATAGTCAATCTGCAACCCAACCAGAAACATACGATGATGACCTACGAACCTCTTGAGTGACGTATAAAATTGAAATGAATCATCTTATACTACACATCTTCAAACGCACCAAGATGAAGTTCCCCGATCTTTACATTGTGACTCCGACGGACCTACCATCGAAGAAAATAAAGCAAACCGTCAACACCGCCTTTGGCGGAGAGGCAGTTCTGAGCATCAGAAAGTGCAAGAGTGGCTTTCACAAGGTCAAGTTTGACCAAAATAACGAGCAACGTCCCTTCCTATGGGAGGAGTTCTACAGTGACCTCACCAAATATGTTTCTGTGTGGATCGACTCAGCCTATTTAGGTGACGAGATCTACATAAATCCATATATCACGTACAGCACTGATCCCAAAGAGGGTTATTGGGAACTTCGGCTTGCATAAATCCCTCACTTTTTTAACTGTTGTATTTTTTTCAAATGATTGTGGATGCAAACAATGGATATGTTTTCATCGAAAACAGGTATTTATCCGCTGCGGGAGAAATAGATGCATTGAATCGTTGCACGTTTTTTCGCGTTTTAGGCATACTATCCTCATCGATTATCCAGGTTTCATTCCTATAGTTTTGCTTCAAACAAAATTAAATATATATAAGTAACGCATTTGCGACAAACGACAATTATTTGTCTTCATTTTCAAGCAAATAAATATATATAAATAAAATACTTAAACAAGTGACCATTATATGAGTATAATGCCTAAGAAGACTGTAGCAAAGAGTGCACCTGTTGAAGTCGTGGTTCCTACCCCAGCGCCAGCGCCAACTCCAGTGGCTGAGACTGTCCCCGAGCCTGTAAAGTCTGATGACGACCTATCCCAGGCGTATTCCGGATGCACGGCTAAACTTTCATTGATGCGCCAGCAGATGTCTGCTATCATTCTCGAGCTTCGCACCCTCCAGAAGCGATCTGAGCGCGAGCTGAAGGCCGTCCAGAAAGCGGGAAACAAGCGTAAACAGCGACACGCGATTCGCGCGCCGAGTGGTTTTGTCAAGCCCACTCTCATCAGTGATCAGCTTGCAGAGTTCCTTTCGAAACCCAAGGGGTCTCTGATTGCCCGCACAGATGTCACTCGCGAGATTAATGCCTACATTCGTGCAAACAAGCTCCAGGATGAGAAGAATGGGCGTAAGATTAATCCAGATGCCAAGCTAACCACTCTCCTGACGCTCCAGCCAACGGACGAGCTCACTTACTTCAATCTGCAGCGATATATGAGCCAGCATTTCAAGAAGGCGACTCCTGTGACGCCCGCATAAGTATACAGTTTATTCTACCCTTTTTTTTCATCAATATTATAGTTCAAAAACTATAATGTTGAAATCTTCTTTACTTCACCTCGTGTATTTTAATGTCTTCGTACATAATGGAACAGGTTTGATGTGCTCGTTCGATTAGTTTTTTATCACTTACCATTTCCACATCCAACGATATCGGTTCACAACATAATGCAACCGCGTAATAAATGAGAAAACGCCTTCGTTCTTTTGATGCGGGTACATAGGCGATACTAAACAAGGCCAATACTGCATCGATGATTTTTTTAACCAATATGCCTTCCGCATACGCCAAGATGGTATCCCACAAGAGCCATATACTGTCGGTGCGATATTTCGTAGAGTGATTTCTTTCTACAATGACATATTTCTTTTTTTGAGTAAAATGCAAGAGCCATTCTACCCAAAAACACGCCCCCACCGTATTTTTTGAATGAAGCATATACCCGAACTCGTTCATGGAGATGAACAATTCTTTGGGATCTGCCGATTGAAACGCCTTGTTGTATTCAATCGTAGGGGCCTTGAGTCTACTCGTGGGTATGCCTTCATCTTTCGGAATCTGGACGATTTCATAACTATGGTGTCTATTCGAGGTACATAATAAACATACCATTTCAACAAACAACACTCTTATCTCGTGAACGTTACGTAACGATAATTCCTCTACCCCTTCTGCAATCTGACGAAATGTTTGGAATCGCATATGGATGTAAATGGGTAATTTCGGATTACCTTTATGTATGTATTTGGCGTAAAACGAAAGTATCAGTTCCCATAAATCGACAAACAGTCCGCTACACACGAGTTCAGTCGTCCAATAACAACAAGGTTCAAGCTTCCCCTTGATCATGGTATTCATCCATTCTCGTTTGACATCCGTTCTTTGATATTTGGAAAAAGTGAGTGTTTTAAATTCAGTGCGAACATCCTCAATCATACCTTAACAAAAGTATAACATTCGTGATTTTTTATCTTAATTAGTATAATGATACAAACCTTAGTATTGATAGGTGTTATTCTTGCGATACTCGCCACTTTTTCACGAAAGAAATATACATCCAACCAGGTAACCTATCTACCTGCATATACCTCTAGTCATGTAGAAGACTATGATACAATTACCTACGATAGTATACGTACGAACGCAGAACTGGCGTGTTTTGCCTCTACACTGTCTACCCACAGTAAGGTATTGGACGTAGGAAGTGGCACGGGGCATCACGTACACGCATTGCACCAAAAAGGGGTACAGGCCATTGGAATAGACAAGTCAACGGAGATGGTTCTCAATTCCAAGAAAAAATATCCACACATCTACATCCAAGGAGATGCCTTGAATATGTCAACCTTTCCATCGGAATCGTTTTCACACATTACGTGTTTTTACTATACCTTGTATTATCTGAAACACAAGAACACGTTTTTCCAAAATGCATACCATTGGCTTACCCCCGGTGGATTTTTGGTTCTCCACGTATCGAAGAAGTGGGACTATGGTTCCACCTTGACGGGAACACTACACTATACATCCACCCACACCAATCGAACGCATCGCGAATGCATTACCAAAAAGGGAACGACCAAATGTTATGAGCATATCATTTATATGGAATCCGAAGAACGAATCGTTGAAATGGCGAAACGAGCGGGTTTCATTGTACAATCCATTTATCCATACGTATTACCGTATAAATATCAAAATGTCTATGTATTTCGTCGGGTTTAATCCAGCACTCGATTGTATTTTGTTTTTATTTCACAATCCACATTTACAATACTGTATACATCAAATAGTCTGGACTGCATTTTTTCGAGTGAACCAATCGATAATAGATTAAACGCTTGATTTTCTGGATAGGCAGTGTAGAACAGGAAGAGTTCATTATAAATGATGGGTACAAAGATGATGCGATTATCGCGTAACAAAAGGCACCCAGACTGGGTATTCAATGGATTTTGATTGGAATTGATCAAGACTGTATCGTAAGGGGATGAAAATGTTGGTAGTTTAGAGGTCCAATACTTGGCAAGTGTTTGCATATTCGTAAAGGTATACGAAAAGGTTGTCGTATCATCATTGCAAACACTCACATATCTAGCATCATTCCTCCTGACAGACCATTTATCGAAATTAGGAATATCGGAGGTTGTAACGGTAGCCAGTTCATTCAATAGGAAAGAAGTATTGTATTGGATGACGGGAGGCATGACTCCAATAACCACATTCGGATAAATATAACGTTTGACATTTTGAAGAGGAGGATCAATGTTCACGTTGTATTTCACGGCAAGTAGTTTGATGGCTTGAAGATAGCCTACTTGTGTGATCAAGGTGGTAAACTCTTCAATGTGAGGCAATAAAAAACACGGAATGGGAACGAGTCTATTTCCTACTTGGATGGACTGGTTACTTACAAAATTGTTATGTTTTCTATTGGTACGACACAATGAGTTCGAGGTTGCGCGTGGCTGAATGGGATTCAATGGCGCTGAACGACATGGAAGCGTGTTCCCGATTTTTTTCATACCTATACTAGACATTATCGGTATACCATTGCATCGACAAATAAGGAGGTACTGACGCCAACGCAACGGATTTTGAATGGATGGTCAAGTTAGGACCGGCATCGGTTAGAGCTAAAAGTTCACCGGGTTGAATGGCATACTTAAAGTATCGAAGATTGGATAAATTTCCTGTAAATCCACCGTTGGAAGCAACGTATACATTCCCATAATTTTGCTTGGGTACACTGGATAATATATGACGTTTCGCCAATGCACCGTTGATATAGATATCCAGTGCATTGTTGTTCATCACACGAATGACCACGTGCACCCATTTGTTCATAGGAAAATTGGGAATTTTAATTTCTTCGTTAATCACGTTGAACGTGTTCATAATCACGACCAATTCATTTGTATTCGGGGAAATGTAGAGTCCTGGGGCATTATTCGGGAAATTCAGTCCGGTATCCGTATCAATGTTTTGTTCCCCTTTATGGAAAATATGCTGGTACTGACTGGATTTGCCTATATCGGTAAGATTGACCCATACAGACCAAGTGAATTCAATCCCATCTTTGTTGTCCGAACGTTCAATAGGCACTGCGCCTGAGATAGAAGGGTTTTGTTGGATCACCATTTGGGCGTTTCCAGCGATCATTCCTTTGACTAAATAAACACTAGAGGGTTCCATTAGGTAGGTCATCAACGCCATGGTTACATTGATGGTTAGGCCAAATCCAAGAAATAGTAAGATGAGAAAGAGAAATTTGGAGACCGGGTCTTCGCCAGTTAAAAATGTCATTATACTACCCTAATATTTTTGTAAGAATTAGTCTATGTATATACTATGGACAAGTGGGACAACTGTCAAGATGTCGAACAGATCCTAGACAATTTACGGATCAACTCGGTGAACTTGGCGGATTATCATCGAAAACGATTTTACCATTTTAAATCGTTTGGTAAATATTTCAGGATTCCTGTCATCGTATTGTCGTCTATTACCGCATCTGCATCCGTAGGTCTTCAGCCGGTGGTTCGTCAAGATATCATTTCCGGTATCACGTGTTTGTTAGGATTTGGGGTTGCCGTCATCAGTAGTATGGAAATGTACTTGGGTATACAGTCCGCCATGGACCATGAAATTGCCCTTTCTAGAGATTATTATTCGCTCGCAATTGACATCTTTAAATGCATAAATTTATCCAGAGAACACCGTTCGGATGAACCCAAATCTTATTTAGATAAGAAATATGCAGAATACCAGGCCTTGAGAGAAACCAGTTCACTGCTTAAGCGAAAACTAAACGTAGATTTACTAGCACCTATACCTGATGGAATGGAAAATATATCGGTAGATGCAAGTAGTATTCGTAAAATTCCATTGACAAAATCTATCCAAACGAGCACAGACTCCCTGCGGTCAGAATCCCCGGCTCGTCAGGATGAACTCTTTGAAGCGATTTAATACATAAAAATCGAAATAAAAATACCTCGTGTATAATTATCATTCAAATGAACGCATATCTTGCATCCCGACAAAGTCAAGAGAAGGGCGAATGCACCCATACACGCATTGGAAGTAAGGAACACGGTGTGTTTGGAGGTTCTTATCACATAGAGGATGACGAGTCCTTCTTCCAGGTGTATTACAAGCACGTCTTTGTGGATGGGAACAAAGAATACCTTACGGAAAGACAACGGGAATGTGGACCTATAGGCATTGACGTAGACTTTCGTTATACGGACGCGAAACGAGCCTATACACAAGAACACGTGCTTGACTTTATCGATATTTTAGTGAGTGAACTGCATAAAATTTTCACCATCCACAAGGATTTTCCTATCTATTTATTTGAAAAATCAGACATTTCTGTAACCCAAGCGAGTGTCGTCAAAGATGGAATTCATTTCATTGTGGGATTGAATGTAGACATGGCGGGCAAAACGATGCTTCGCAATCGAATGTTGAAAAAAATGGACGTGTGGAGTAATCTTCAAAGTCAATTGACCAATGATTGGGAATCCGTATTGGACGAAAATGTATTCAAGGGGTCTACGGCGTGGCAACTCTATGGTTCTAGAAAACCAGGATGTGAAGCCTACAAGCTAACCAAAGTATATACGTGCCGAAAAGAAAGTGAGGATTACGAATTGCATTGCTCTCTTGGTGATTCCTTTCCCTTGGAAACAGAACTGTATAAATTATCGATTCGAAACTTGGAGAATGAAACCCCTGTCGTCAAGGAAGCCTTCAAACACGAATACGAAGGGTCGAAACAACGTAAACGGATTCGCGTGGTGACTGAACCTGTCGCGTCTACGGAAATTACCACACATGCCATGTTGAACAATGCCATCGAACGTTTCCTCGCTGCGCTAGAGCCGAATGATTACCGATTGAATGAAGCCCATCAATACGTCATGTGTTTACCTGCACCCTATTACGACGATAGGGACAAATGGATTCGTGTTGGATGGGCGCTTCGTCACACCGATCAACGGTTGTTTCTGAGTTGGGTCAAATTCAGCAGCCAATCGGCCAAATTCTCATTTGCCGACCTATCGAGTCTTCGCGACAGCTGGGACCGCAGTTGGGACCGCAGAGCAGGTAGTGACGTGGTGACGATTCGTTCCATTATGTTTTGGGCTCGAACGGACAATGAAGTGGGGTATGAACTAGTCAAGGCGAAAAGCGTGGACTTGGCGGTTGAAGATGCGATTAAAGACGATTCTTGTACGGAGTTTGATATTGCCACCATCTTGTATCAATTGTACAAGGATGCGTTTGTATGTGTGGATATTCGAAGTGCACGATGGTTTCAATACACAAATCAACGATGGATGGCAACCGATTCTGGAACAGAACTTCGCAAACACATTACCAGTGTCAAAGGGATTTTTGGCATATTTTCGCAAAAGACCAAACAATGTGTCGACACGACTTACCCCATTGATGATGAACGCACCACCAACAGAGATAAAAAAATCAAGCGGATTACCTCGATTACAAAAATACTGAAAAAGAACGGAGATAAAATTATGCACGAGGCTTCTCACATCTTCTACGTGAAAAACTTTATGAATTTACTAGATAGTAAGGATCACTTATTGTGTTTCACGAACGGGGTGGTGGATTTCAAGGAAAAGCGATTTCGTGAAGGTCATCCGGAAGATTACACCTACAAATGTACCAACATTGGGTATACACCCCTTCATCAATTGGACCAAACCGTGGTGGGTGAGGTGATCACCTTTATGAACCAATTGTTTCCAGACAAGGAGTTGTGTGACTATATGTGGGACCACGCGGCATCGGTCTTGTACGGAAAAAATATGAACCAGACGTTCAACATTTACATTGGAACGGGACGTAACGGAAAGAGTAAATTTGTGGAATTGATGAGTTCAATCTTAGGAGACTACAAGGCAACCATTCCAGTTTCCCTCATTACGAAACAGCGTGTCAACATTGGTGGAGCCTCTCCCGAAGTGGCTGGTTTGGTAGGCATTCGATATGCGGTAATGCAAGAGTCCTCGGTGAATGACCGTATCAATGAAGGACCGATGAAAGAATTGACCGGTGGGGATGCGATTCAATGTCGTGCATTATACCAGGAACCGATTACGTTTATTCCTCAATTCAAATTGGTGATGCCGACGAACAATTTACCCAACATTGAAAGCAAAGATGAAGGTACATGGCGTCGTATTCGAGCGTGTGAATTCAAATCCCAATTCAAAGAGGAACCCGACCCGACATCTAAATATCAGTTTCCTGTGGATAAGAATTTGGACCGAAAATTTGAATCGTGGAAAGTGGCGTTTATGAGTTTACTGGTGGATAGGACCTATACGACACTTGGACATGTGACGGACTGCAAGATGGTCATGATGCATTCGGAGAGATACCGAAAGGATCAAGATGGTTTGGCGTCCTTTGTCCACGATTTCGTCCAACTCAATCCTTCCGGTAAAATCATGGTGGCGGATTTGTTGGCAGTTTTCAAAGACCACTGGAAAATGATGTACGGGAATAATGTACCCAACGGAAAGGTATTGCTAGATTTCATCAAGAAATTATACGCAGAAAATACATCCGTGGTCTTTGGAAGTACGGTATGGCGTGGAATCAAACTGATGAAAGATGAAGTGGAAACCATGGATGAAATTTAATGCCTCAATGCATCCAGAATGTTAGTAAGCCTTTTAATCTCTGCATCATTTTTCATGACGGCGTCTCTTCTCTCTTTCGAAATATTGTCTACAGCATTGTCGCATATCTTGTCGCATCCGTTATGGCAATCCGTTTGGCATACTTTGACACAGTCTACCAAATCGGGTGAAGGCGTAAACAGACCCGCCCATTCAAAACCACCTACGCGTGTTTTATGTTTTTTTAGTTTACGCATTCGTGTCCTTTTACGTTTCGACAAACGTTTCCGTCCTCCTTGCGGTGCAAAGTAAAATTTCTGTTCTGTTTTCTGTTCTGTTTTATGTTCAGGTGTTTTATGATCATAGGCGCGTTTCCATACTTGATTATCCTTTGCCATGGCAGCCGCAACCTCAATCTGTTTTTCCAGGTCTTTCATCTTTTCTTTTTGTGCTTCTAGTCTGTGGGTAGATTTATCCTTCCAGGCTGCTTTACAATAAACTTTACAGTTTTTATCACAATCTTTTGTACAAGATGTTTTACAACTCATACTATAGAATCCTAAAAGAATTACAAGGTAATCATATTCATTTTGTGTACCTTTAAGATGGCCATTGTATACGGAGTATGTTTTGGATTGGCGTTATCAAGTGTGCTATAGTATTCTGGAAGCCTTTTTGCCTCCATCAAGGACGCATAATAGGAATGTATCATGGAATAGGTCAATAATAGTTCATTTTCATGCACTGAAAAGGGTACTTCTGGAATGAGTAATTGGGGGCTCACAATGAACGTCGAAAAACGAGTATAATAATTCAGTTCTTCCGCTAAACGCGAAAAATAATCATTCGGTTGTTTTGTGAGTAAATTGTGTTTCGGTAAGATTAATTTATCCGAGGCAAAACAACATCCTCCACATTTTACTTGGGTTGCAATAAACGATTCATCGGTCTTGTTTACGAATTGTATACGAGGACTTAAGATGTCGCGTATGTCTTCCTCCGCGACCTGTTTCCGTTGAATGAGTTTATTGATTTTCCTTCGCAGTTCAGCATCCTTTCCAATCATTTCCTTAAGCAGTCGCCTGCAAGCAGCATACAAGCATTTTTCTGCCTTGACACGCTGTGTTTTGCGTATTCGTTCTTGGTCTATTTCGTTTGGGAGTAAATCATATTCATATTGTACCTTCGTATAGAGGGGCAAGTCTGTTGGATAATTGGGTATAGGTGTACACGGTACAAACGCGAGTGTTTCAAGTATAATGCCTACAATGTTTCCTTGTTCCACGACCTTGTATTGTGGTTTACACGGAAGGTCTTTCGAAAGCGCGTCTAATTTACTTACCGTAGGTTTATATGCGATTACAGGAATACGTTCTTGTTTGGGTACATTCGATAATATCGCAGATGGATAACACGGTACAAACACATCTTCTACTAAAAATCCAATACATTTATTTTCATGAATGATTTGTGTAGGACGATGTAATTTGTTATACATCACACTTGCAGTCATATTCAACGTATACGAACTTGTGGTTGTTTTGCATTTCGAGAAAATCTGTACAAGCGCCTTCATCCCCTCGTGTAAATGTTTATTCTTGAATTCGTGTAAAAAAATCTGAGTATTCTCTTTCACATTGTGGTATACCAACGGTTCAAATGCATATCCCTTATATACCTTGTGCTCTAAAATCATCAAACTTTTTTTTGAAGGATCAAATGACCGGGTACTGTAATGATTGCTGGGACATATCACTTCTAGGTAATCTCCATCGCGTGTTTCTCTGAATATTACCAAATTGGCATTGAAAACATCACTTACCATTTCCCATAAATACGTATAATCCATATTCGGAAGATGCTTTGAAAAGGCATCCATGGTTTTAAATTGTACTTTCAGATTTCCATTGTTATAGGTATTGAATCCCGCTATTATCCATAGGTCCATCTGTTTTACCAACGTGCTTTTCTGTGTCTTTTTAAACACGGCATCGATACATTGAAAAAAGGAGTGAGGTTTTTCGATACCATATCGAAGAAGTTCGGTATTTTTGTCTGTCCATCCAAAGAAGTAACGTATGGATTTGGGTAATCTACCTACTTGTCCTGGCTCATTCAGTCCAGGTCCGTGTACAATGTATTGTTTGGACTCTGCTATTTTTTTTTCCTTACGCGTGCTTTCTTGTTTTTTAATAAAACAACAAGGTACATCCATGTCATCTTTGCGCATAATGCCCGGATAGGGGTTAAATTTATATTTTTCAGGTTGTACCCTAACAATGGTACCATCTTTCTCGAAATCCACTTCCCTACCCTTGACTATATTTTCATCAATCAATTTACCCTCACCGATTTCATCTAGAGGTATTTTGTTTTTCATATCCCAATATTTGGTACATACAAACGTATGGCCATTATGGGTCCTACGATGATCATTCTCTGGAACCTTGTCCTTTTCTCCCTCTTTTAATACAACTGGACGGCGATTCAGTGGGCATTGTTTTGCATAATCTTTGGATGGGTTAAAGGCTTGTTTGATTCGAGTAATCAAAAAACTTTCGTTTCTGACAATACGGTCCAAATCTTTGTAGACTCCTCCACTAAGTGGTTCTTGTTCAAAACCTTCCTCTTGTTCAAACCCTTCATCTTGCGGTTCAAAACCTTCTTCATCTTCTGGCTCATCTTGCGGTTCAAATCCTTCATCCGAATCAGATTCTGATTCCGAATCTGAATCATATTGATATACAAATGGAGTGACAATGACTGGTTGTACGTGTTCCTGACAAGACACCGAGGGCGATTCTTGAAACGCCACGTATGCTTTCATATTTCGTTGAATCGACTCCAGATAATAGATGGAATTGATGCCCGATATCGTCATTCGTATTTCTTCATTATTGTTTAGCACGTTCGAGACAAATCCAACACGATTTTTTACAACAAATCGCTTGTTCGGTTGTGTAGTACGCAACGTCTCCATTTCATAAAGATGTTCTTTTGCAATCACGCGAGATTTCTCTTCAGATATACCCAGAATTTGTTTGATTAACAGAACCAGCTTTTCAGGTTCACCACGGTCGTAATACTCGATACAAAGCTCGTTGATAAGGTCATTTTCATTAAACCGCGAAACCCGTCTATAGCGTATTTCATCTCCAGACCCCACAAAAAAGGGGTTTGCACACGTACGTCTACCTTTGGCATCGTACAAGGCGAACATATCCATCTCGTCAATGGCCGCATTACGAATTGTACGAAAGGTAGGATACACGAAACCACTCGTGAACATAAACTCGCCAATGCGGTCCAATAGATTCTTATGTGCCAGGAATGCCTCATCAATCTGGTCCACGGTGAAAGCCTGACAATTCATTTCTAGTTTGATACTTCCATCTCCAAGAAACCCATAGATGATTTCCAGGTTCTTCTTTTTCATCGTAAAGACGGTTACGGATTTTTTATAGGACTTGTCGTGTTTACGAACCGTAATTTCATCCAATATGGGTATTTTATCCCCTTTTAAATCCACTTGGTTGGTAAGTAATTTATACATCAGGGTCTCTTCAGTTCCCGTATTGTATTGTATCATAGGTAATTCGTCTGTTACATGTAGATAGTTAAAGAGTATATCTAACGGTATGGACATGGGTCGCAATGGTTCTAAACGACACACAATGTGGTTTATCCCTTCCGCTTTAGGAACATAGTCTTTCGACATTTCAAACAATTTCACAAGCGGCGTGTTTTGAATTTCCATCGCCTCTGCATCTAACGGGTCATGATTAAAATAATTGGCATATTTTTTACTGTAATCTTTTTTCAGACATACGTGTATTTGATGAAAGGGCATATAGTCCAACAACAACAGTTGTTGGAGTGTCGACACTTCCGTTTCTTCCACTTTATAGAGTTCTAGGTCATCTGCATTGCTAGGGTTTGCTGCAGACTTTACGTCTTGACCAATGGGGAATTCGACCTCTACGTCGTATAGGTCATCTAAATCGCTCTCTTGGTAAAATTCGCCCTTTATGGTGAGAGGTTGATTGATACCCTCATAAAAATTTTGCAAATGAAACGCTGGAATTCCGTCGTATCCGGACATCTCGAGTCTTTTGAATTGTTCACTCGCCGTCAAAATGTCATAATGACGAGATGAAAATAAATAAATATCATCAATGGAACACTCCAACGCAACGGATAGTTTATAATACACCATTTCAAGTGTATCATCTGGATAAACCTCCACTTGAACCAACTTTTTATGATGATAGAATTCCATATTTACACTGTATACTATTCTTATAGGAATTCATACGTTAAATTTAAATCCATTTCTATACCATGGCATTTACTCGATTTTATGATGACCCTTGCCGGATTATGAAAAAAATACAGGAAAGTACCGATCAAGGGCTTTACTACTTAAACCAGCCCGGAAATGGAGACCGACCTCCTTTTGTAGAAGACCCATCCATCTTAATACAAAAATGGGGGGCCAATTTACATTATGATAAAACCGGTGTTGAGAGTGAATTATTGGGTATAAACACTACGCTATCTCGAGACGGAACTCGTAAACCATTTGCCATAAATCCCATTGAATATCCAACCTGTAAAAAAGAAGTGACGGTACAATCTCGCACAATTGCACCGGTATGGACGGCTCGTGATTTAGAACAAAATCATCGTTTTATCTTACCTCTTGACCCACAAGAGCACGTACTTCCTTTATTCGAGCAAAATGTCAGCACACGTATCCTCGAAAAAAGTAAACGGGAATAAATTGCAACATTATCGAATAGATCTCAAACGACGAATCGGGAAAATATCCAATAATTTGTTGTATTTTCGTTCAAAGGGCATAATCGTGATTCGAATACACTCGTAAAAGGTATCGAGTGGAATCTTCTTCAAGCAATCCACCAATTCTTGGAATCCGTGTGCAAGTTCCGCTCTGCACGTGCGCCAATCACGTCTTGTCCATACCGGTCTCGCATAATCCTGTATGACCTTCTGTAATTCAATCGGCATATACATTTTGTACTATCATTCGTTCTCTAATGTGGTTCAATTTTACAAATAAAGTATCCTTGTGTACTAATGGACCTAGACATGGATCATTATTCTCTCAAGGATTTATTGAAATTATTCCAATTGCCGGAAGATTTTTCTGAACAGGAGTTAAGGACTGCACGTAAACGTGTGGTCGCTGTACATCCAGATAAATCCGGACTGGACCCCTCTTATTTTTTATTTTTTCACAAGGCCTACTCGCTTCTCAACACCGTATTTCGATTTAAACAAAAGGCACAGACCTCTATGGTGGAAACCCCTTCGTTTACCGATTTAATGGCGGATATGGAAGATACGGACAAACGAATGTTGGCCCAAACCTTTACCTCGAATCCACAATTCAACAAGGAATTCAATCAATTGTTCGACACTTTGTATACCAAAGAAGACGATGGACACGGAGATTGGTTTAAATCGACCGAAGATTTAGATTTAAGTTATGACCAACGCAAGAATCAATCGAGAGCCATCATCGTCTCTTCCATTGAAGCGGCAAACACACCCCATTTTTCCGATTTAAAAAACATCTATACGGTGGATACGGTATTGGGGGTATCGGAAGAAGATTATCGTGCCACGTACAAAACGGTAGAAGAACTGAAACAAGTTCGCTCCCAAAACATTGTTCCTTTACAACGGGAAGAAGCCGAACGTAGTTTGGCACATGACCAAGAAAGGGAAGGTATTGCCGCCACTGAACGGGCCTTTCGACTCTTGCAAGAAGAACAATTCAATCGAAAACAACAACAAGTCTTTTGGGGTAAATTGTTAACCTTGCATTAATCGACATCGGGCATAGGAAGACAATTGCATTCGATACTGGTTGGAATCGCCGTATTTGCGTAAAGATAATTATGACAATCATTGCAAAATCCGGCATGCAGTATATTGTATTCACATACATAATAGATGTAATTCAAATACGGGAAACTGTTATGACGTAACATTTGTTTGTAGTAAAACGTCGTAAATGTCCCGTCTGTCAAACACCATCGTTCACATTGACGTAAATGATGTATTAATTTACGTTTATGATTTCGCTGTAACGTTTCTGTTTTTGAAAAAAAAACGTAGGAGTGAATCCGTTGTTGGAGTACCTCGGGTAAGTTTAATTGGACAATCGCTACCGCCATTCCTTAGTATAAGACGATTCTATTTATGTTCCAAAAAAGGGTAGTTTTCTAAACCCACTCGTGAATCTGTGTATTACGGTTCCATACCATCTTGAGGCGTGGATCGGCGTATCGAACTTCAAAGTGGCCTTCTTGAGGCGTCAATGAATATAGAAAACATCCGTTTTCGTTGAACTCATCTTCATCTTCATGACGAAGAGAAACCCACACGACCCCGCGGTTGGTTAACTCGCGGAATAAACCTTCCCACAAGTGGGAGTGTGCAAGGTTACCCTGGTCAATGACGAGGGTACCGTCCTCCGATATGGATTCAACCACGTTGCACGCACACGCGTAATCAAACGCGGCTTTGACACGGGCAAGGTTGGATCCCTTGGGAAACTTAAGATGTGGGTACGTCTTAAAAGACATCGCTGAGTATTCTATGAAAATGAGTCCAGTTCATTTACATTTCAATTTTTTATGACGCACGGATTTTCGCCTCTTGCGTCGAGTTCCACCCTTTCCAATCGGAACTAGTCCAAACCTTGGAACTGTATTCGAGTAAAACCCTGCAAAATGAGAATCGTCAACATTGGTATACTTCATATCCGAAAAAGGATTGATACGATTCATACTCTAGCATTATAATAAAATTGAAACGAATTGTGTTATGTTTACCTTGTACAAAAAGCCTATACGAATCCAAAATGCTGGACGATACCTATGGAACTAACTTTGGACCCTGGGGATTCGCATTCAATGACAATGAATCGATAGCTGCCTACCGGGCTGATTGCCGGGCAGCCCGCGAGGCTGCCAAGACGCCCAAGACACCCAAGGCATACGAACTTACCTACGACAAGTACGACGACTATGAATCGCCGCGTGACCTGGACTAGTTACGTTCGGGGGGTATCGAAAGATACCCTTTTTTAAGCAATCATACGTTGTTGTTGAAGCCATTGTTGGAATCGAAATAGTCGGTCTTGCGTGTTCACTTTATTCATAATGAGTCGCGGGTTGTATGGTTGATGTTGTATGACATATTTGCACGCATAAAATGCCTTGCTTAAATCAACCGTCCCGTATTTATCAAATCCTTGAAAAGAGAATAAGGGTTTTCTTGTTCTAAGATTCACGACGTTGTGGAAATCAAACAATATACGAATCAACTGTTCCTTGGTATCGGGCGTATTTATTTTTTTCAAATAGTGCACGGCGTGAGAAGCACATTCTGGACAAGGTAAGTTGCTACACAATTGTTTAATATGGTTCCATAATTCGGCCTTGATCTGTTGATAATGTTCTGGATGCACTTTATACGAAAGTGTATGTAAAAAGATCCAGGTAATCCCACCCCATTTCATATTATATACACTATTTTATTGTATATGTTTTGCGTGATAGGGCACATCGTACAACTTACATGCCCATTCACTGAATCCAGAACCGTGGCCATAAATGGAGAATGCATATACCTCGCGGGCAGTTGTTAACAGAAAAAAATCACGAATCGTGTCCTTGATTTGTTCCTCATTTGTGCAATTGCAAGTATGTACTGGTTTATCCATGGAGAGGATGAAATGAGGGTAAAGTTCACGCAAACGTTCTTTCATATGAAGACTATCACTTAAGATCACGTAAGGAGTATCCTTGCCAAATTTTTCAATTTCACGAATAAATAAATCATAATTGGGTGGCACACCCTCTACTAGACTTGCATCACCACACCGTAAATGAATAATATTGTAAGGTCCACAAATTCCCCAATTCTTTTTGGTTTGTTGAACATAGTCTTTCATTTCATCCGTCGGCAATAATTTATTTCGGATAAATATCTTCTCTTCCATGGTGATTGGGTCGATAGGAAATTCATTCGAAAAGAAGGTAAAGAGACCACTTGCCTTTTCTAATTTGGATTCAATGTATTTTAATCGGTTCGGACGATTACACTCATAATAATTGATCTGTTCTAGCTGTTGATAGGGGTATCGTATCGTGGGTTTGAACCATCTTTGTATGGCGTGGGTGGAAATGTCCATGTCGAACGGGATGTTTTTTTTTCGAAATATTTGGAGCATGCAAAAACAACCACGGATATAATCTCCAATTCCTTGTTGATTATTCATAAGACTATAGACATTGACGGCCTTGAGAATGTTTAATTTTTTGGGTTGTTTTACTCTGTACAGTTTAAACTCCATAGTATGACTGATAAAAAAACACGTTAATTGACACATTTATTGTGGCTACCGTGAAAGTATTTTAACGTAGTATCAATCAACAACGAATCATCGCCAAGAATATAATGAATTGCTTCTCCCCACAGAGGTAAATCGCCCCATCTTTGTTTATAAATCATGGTAGAGTCTTTGACCGTTTGTATATATTCTCCTAGCAAAGAATTCCTTCGCAACGGTTCAAGAGAAAGACCGCAAAGATTGGTGTATGGTCCTCCTGGTGTTTTTTTAGTAAGGATTTCATATTTATGTTCCATAATAAACTTACGGGTACAATCATTGAGTCCTTTCGTTACAAAAGCATCATCGTCTTCATATTTCCCTGTTACAATGTCGTATTTTTTTAGTGAATCGAATACTTTATCTGGCGGAAATCGGATATAACAATCTTCGTCAATCCTCAATATAGAATCATACTCTTTTACAAAATGCCAGAAATCAACGAACCAGAACGAACACATATGCCTATAACCAAGATTGAAATCTGCAGTCGCTGGGTCAACTGGAATAGATTCATACTCTTTCTTAAAAGCCAAATTATTTTGTTTGATATCAATAAAGATTAGTTTTAGAGAGGGAGATGCGCGTTGAATCTCAACTTGATGAAATATATTGCCCTCGTGAAAAATAAGAATGTCTATATTTTTATCTTGTAAACAGTGTTCGATATGTCTGTTTCTGTTCACGAGGGTTTGATAGTCTTTCAGTTTGGAATATCCTCGCGTTAAAACAACAATTGCATTCTTCATTGTATTCACAAGTAAAATTATATTCCACCTTATGCGCATTTAAATAGACGAAAATCAAACGATAAAAGATGCGATGATTTCACCTACATTATCGTCAAACGGCAATTTGGAAATATAAGAAAGACGCGTACATAATCTTAACTTGTCTCGATAAGAAATGTATTCATCGTACATTTGTTTGCACGTATTACACGGAGACCACATACACGTAAGTGTTGTACAACACAGACAATCCATCACCACGTTGTATTTTTTGAGAAGAGGGGAAAGTGTGTGATACCAATCCGTCAAGTAACATACGTATTCTTTGGAGTGAATCCTCAAGGTGGGTGGATGAAAGGGATAGTTTTTAGAGAGGTGGAATACCGTTGATTTGGAAATCGTCAAGGTTGTACAATCTTCATTGAACTCCCCGTTGACTAGTTTTTGTTCGTGCTGAAGCCTTGCAAACATATCCTTACGGGTGTTATATCTGTTTAGGTTTGTTTCTATTTTGGTTTTCTGCCAAGTAACACATTAAAATTGAAGATGAATGTGTGTCTTCTCCATCTTAGAATGTTGTTCCCGTATAAATTGTGTGGAGTCTATCTACTCAGTGGATCTAGTAATCCACTCTATATTGGATCAGAACTTCATATTGATTACAATCATGTTCGTCTCACCACCAAAGAAAAGTTCAGTGGTATGACCCTTTCGAAACACATTTACGGTTCGATTTCTATCCAGGAAGACAAGGTAAAGGTCATTTGGGTGAATTCTGGAAAATACGTCATTGACCTGGGTCTTTTACCCTTGATTACGTATCCATATACCAATGTTGGATGCAAACGAATGAATTTTGCGTATTCGATGGACGAGACATGTAACTGGATTACGATTACCCATAAAAACGACCACTATGTTCTTCGACGCAAAATAGACCCGGAAAAGAAAGAAGAAACGTTAGTGAAACTCTTCTTTACCCAACTCTTACTCGATCTAATCATTCGTCACATTGGCTAATGTTATTTTATTCTATAAGAGTATGGTATCGCTCCTTAAACAATTAGAATTCTTGGAACCTGTACCCTTCGAAGAAGTGGTTCAAAAAATTAAGAATCGAGTGCATCGTGGGAACTATAATCGCAGCGAATTATTGAATGTATGGCGAACACTTACTCTAGGATTGGACAAGAGGTGTGAAGTCAATATCCAATGCCTTCTCCGAAATAAAATAGAGTTTTTAAATTATCATTACGACCACGAACCCATGCTTCAGTTATTCAATGGAACAAATGAGTTATTCGAATCTGTAGTGTCTACCTTTCCAGTCGAAAAACTGATTGGTTTTCAAAACGAACACGAACCTAAACTATCCGTGTATCAAGATGTGAATGTCGACTGTCCAGTGATGAATGGTCTGGAACTCTTGAGAAGCGGGAAGCCCGTCAAGGAAAAAATGGAGATTCTGTTGAAATATGTCTCTTTACAATTTACACTAAAGTACGTTTCCAATCACACCTTGTTTTTTAGCACACCCTTGGCGTATATGCATTCAATGGCGGACTACATCAAGCTTCACGGAGGAACGCTCGAATACCAGATCGATGAACCCTTGCGCGCCGAACCCTCGTATTATCAATTTTGTAAAGCCGAAGCGGTTCATTCGCCATTGTTGACGTACATTGAACGACCGAATCGCAAACGTACAAGGCGGAAAGGTGGGAAGGCCAAAACGTTAAAACGAAAAAAAGAAATCCCTTACGTAGTGGTAGGCGGTGTGGGGGGAAGTGGAACGCGTTTAATCGCGTCGATTCTTGCAACCCTCGGTCTAAATATTGGGACAGATCTGAATGAAGCTTATGATAATTTGTCTTTCACCCTATTGTACAAAGATGTACCGACATTGACGATGGAAAAGGATACGTTTGAGGCATCGTACCGAATCTTGACCAATTCGATTCTTGGAACGAGAGACTATCTTACGGAACACGATAAGCATAGATTAGACCAACTTTGTGAAAAAGGTAGACCAGGACACCCACGGGCGTGGTTAAAACAACGCGCGGAAAACATTGTTGAGATGAATCAAAGAGGACCCTTGGAGAATCCATACTTGAAAGAGTTGCCTCCACTTCTGACTAAACCTTTGGCAGGTAAATGGGGATGGAAAGAACCCAATAGTCATATCCTGATGAATCGACTGAATAAGCAGACAAAATTCATTATGGTCGTTCGTAATGGGTTAGATATGGCATTTAGCACCAACCAAAATCAACTCCGTTTATGGGGTCCAACTATCTTACCAGAAGACATGCTAAAGTTTGACAAGCACGAACATATCGTATATACTCCACGTGTTTCTATGAAATATTGGACATTGACCCATCAAAAGATACTGGAAAGTAAGAAAGATAATTTTCTTATGGTGAACTTTGACGAGATGTGTGTTCACCCTGAAAAATGGCTTCAGATTTTATGTGATTTTTTGAAGATTGATTCTTCCGTGATCCCAGAGATACGCCCTCTCGTAGTTTACCAATCGGAAGGGATTGGGCGTTTCAAAAAACATGACCTATCTCAGTTTGACCCCTCGGATATATTGTTTGCAAAACAATTGGGGTTTGAGACGGAAATTTAAGACTTGACGATGTCGACTATACCCTCGTTCTCAATCAAATGGTATGGAGTGTTCGAAATGAAGTCGTAGAGATCCAGGTTGCCTGTTTCAATCCCATCTACGACACGTTCGCCATAGACAAGGACCAACAGGGAACGGAACCTTGCAGTTTGTCTTTCCACGTTTATTGCAACACTTCTCAAGAACCCTTGCCAATCAGGATGTCCCGTGTGTTCCGACAAGACCAATCTTGCGCGGGTTGCCGCCATTGCAGCGTCAACATAATCCACAAACGCGTCGAGAACAGGGTCGGATTCCTTCGTACCGAGTTTGTCCTCGATATCTTTATAGAATTCATCCATTTCTGGACCATTTCCAAGACGGTGCTTAGCATTCAGAAACGATTCGTTCATGTTTATTCAACTGTTTTATAATATAGAATTCGTTTCAATTTATCAAGTCATATCCAAAGGCTTCGAAATCCTTCTTGTACATATGATTGACACGTTCAATCGTCTCTTTCTTTGTATAAAATTCCATAAACGGATCCTCGTATTTTGCTTTATTTTTTTTAGGGACCGTGTTTCGTTTCCCTTGAAATCCAATCATACTCAATAGCTTATCAATATCTTGTTCGAATGTTTCCAGATAACAAATCAGAACGGTATCCCGGTAATTCTTCGGCAACCAATCCACCATGGGATTATACTGATTTCCGTACACCATCAGATGATGCAATGGACTTGTATCGGGAAAAGGTTGAATGTTATAGAGACCCACGGGAGGTACCCTTCCCGCATCAAACTCTTGATACAAAATGTGAACAAATGTGTCAAAGTCAAGGTCGAATTGTTTTTGTATTCGGTGGTATTTATAGAGTGAAACGAGTCTATCATAAGGGTTTCGAACAAATGCAAACTTGAATGCTTGGTCAAAATAGGTTTGGGTTAGTTTGTTCGCATCTATCAATTCCTGATAATGAATATGACCAAGCATGGAAGCCCCGTGTACTGGCCAAGTTCGAATACTTGATTCTTTTAACAAGGCCTTGATGGACGATTTTCCCTTATCAATACTGGGATAGATGGATTTGAGTTTCTCGGGGTCCTTCATAAGTTGGTTCAGATAGTCGTGATGGAGTCCATAGAACCAATCAAAGGGTCTATCTAAAGAAAGAACGGATTCATAAATGGAAATACCGGCAGTTTTGGGGATGTGAATGAAAATACAATCCCCCAAGGGTTTGTAAGGAAGTTTGTCCATTGTCTTATTCAGATAAAAACTTATCGAGATTATTTAAATAAAACATATCCTTTTGAATATGCGATGGATGCAATGGATTCGAAATTGGTTTTATGAACACCAATTTTATAAAATTACGGCGCAAGGAGACCAAGTGTCTATGATGGAATCCACACCTTATGCCTATATTTTACACATTCAAAATCGGAATGGATTGAAATATCATTTCATCAAGGATTCGTACACGATGGACGTACCTTACGAAATCATTGGGTTGTCGGTTTACCTTCATGATACCGCTTATGTACTTCCACCGAAAGAATTTATCGTGAAAGGAAACGAATTGTTTACAGAGACACTCACGTTATGGTTATGCAAGCATTATTTATACATTGAACCGACTACAGAGTCGACACTGACCTTGATTGATTCCAACATTGATATACATACGTGTTCCAAATTGTTCGTAGATAACAATTTACAAAATGATATAAAATATAACCCCTAAGTAGGGCATGCATCGTTTATCCGAAAAGTGGGTGTTGTGGGCCCATTTACCCCAGGAAACCAATTGGAACATGGAAAGTTACCTATCCGTGATGACCGTTACCTATGTAGAAGAGATGTTGTCTCTTATACATACACTACCTGAAAAGTTAATTACAGACTGTATGTTTTTTTTGATGAAAGAGAATATAACCCCTACTTGGGAAGATGCTCACAATAAACACGGGGGGTGTTTTTCTTACAAAATCAATCATCATATTCAACAGACGTGGAGGGACGTATCCTACAGTCTTATAGGAAACACTTTAAGCACGGATACTTCTTTTCAGAAGGATATTACGGGAATTTCCATTTCTCCAAAGAAAAATTTTTGTATTTTGAAGGTCTGGATGGGTTCGTGCGTACATCGAGACCCCTCCAAAATCACGTTGATTAAGCCAGAAGGATGTATCTTTAAGAAACATTAATTATTTTCTTGGAGTATACTATATGCCAACGCGACGACAACGTAGAGGAGGGTTCTCGTTAAACCCAATGAATTGGCTGAGCGGTGAGAAAAAGGAAGAACCACCGCGATATACGCCTCAATATGACCCAACCATGAATGCGAATCCAATCAATCCGAATCCAGTTGGCACATATGGTGGCAGGCGGTCAAGGCGACGAAGCCGCCGTTCACGCATCCGGAAGCGGCGCTAAACACAACTTAATGTCTCCTAGTGAAGCCACAGAATATTTGACCACCAAGGGCAAGTCGTTCTCTAGGAACATTTCAATCTGATTGCATAGATTCGTACATTTGATAAAATACCCCAGATTTTTCAAGCTGAAGTTTCCTTGAATAATCTTTTTCGTATCTTGCTGTATAAATTCCATACTTCCATCGGATTCAGTTCGTCGAACCTCTGCCACGGCAAACGGTCCTTTGCATTTGAAAATGAGTTCATTGGCCACCGATTTAATTTCAATCGTTTCCGAGATACAAGACAAATCACGGATAATCTTCTGAAAATCCGACGACGGAAGGTTAATGACGGAAGAAAAGGAGACAATAGGAACCTCCAATTCCTCGGCATCAGGTTCAATCAATCGAAGTTTTTGGATTTTACATTGCTTAATGTCACCATTCTCGAAACGAAGACATAAATTGTTGACGATTCCGTCGTTGTAGTCCGCCGCCTCAATGTACATGGTCAAGGTGTCGTCGTTGTCGATGGAATTGATCAGCTTGAACAAGTGAAACATATTGACTCCAATGATGATTTTCTCGTGTTTGCATTCGTAAAACTCAAAGTTTTCTGCACGCAAAAACAAGTGAACCAAAATGGTATGAGACTTGTCCATATTGATAATTCTCATACCATCGGGTTGAAACGTAATGTTGGACTCCAACAAAATATCCTTCAGAGCCGTCATGAGGGTTCGAAACGGAGATATCTGAACCGTTTTTAAGGTGAGCACATTCATTACTCCTTTAGTCTTGAAAATCTTTAAATGCATTCTGTAAAACAACTGCCTATAACAACGATTTGAGAGATTCAATACTGGATTCAGGTAACGTGGTCGGAAACTGAATCATAAAGGCCAACACGAGATTTCCCGTCTGTTCATCACGCTTCATACCCATCTCAGGCATTACTTTTTTGTAATAAGGAGATACGATATTACCCGCCGGATTATTGAGCTGTAGGATTTGTCCACGTAAATATTCAAGTTGAAAAGAGAATCCACAGAGTGCTTCCTTCAAGGTGATACTATGGGTATACCATAAATCAAGTCCTTTACGTTCCATCTTCGTCGTGTTTTTTATCGTAAAGATGACTCGAACATCGCCCAATTCTCCAGTCGGACCCATATTGCCACGATTTGAAATGAGCATCCATTCATTGGTATCCACTCCCCTAGGTATATCAATATACAAGGTTTCGCGTTCAGACTGTTTCACGTGTTGTACGTGAATCCATCGGTCAATCGTGACGGGTATTTTTCCCCCCGTAAAAGCTTGGTCTAACGTAATCTCTACCATCACATCTAAGGGTGGAGTCCGCAATAGATGAAATGGTCCGAACATCGGTGACAAAAAATCAAACAAATCCGGTTCTTGTACCTGGTCGTATTGTTTTCGTTTTTTGTCATCGTATAACTGTTCATAGGCTTCGTTGATTTCCTTGAACTTTGAAGCATTTCCTCCTGGTCGGTCTGGATGAAATTCCAAAGACATTTTACGATATTGTTTTTTAATTTGGTCCATCGTGGCATTCGATGAAACGCCTAATATATCATACAAGGTCATATAAGGGTAAGATACTTTAAAAGGGATCTTTGTACTTATTTACCAATTGGGATTCCAACCGGATTGTTTTTGAGTTTGAAATTGTTTTTGTCTGGCCTGAAACCGGTCGCGACTCTGTTTCGAAACACGTAATCCCGTGGCCATTTCATATTGATTCGGAGAATCGAAATACAACCGACGTGCATCACGCTTACTGAATGGATCATTTTCCATGACCACATAGAACCGATACTCATCCTTACTTCCGACTTTATAGCCTGTGTCTTCTCCCGTCAAGGCATTCAAAATGTTCCTTGAGAACGTGGTGATGGGCTGATAAAAAAAATCTTTCGGGTCTACAATAGCCACGTGTTGGACGTCATCCTGATATTCAAGATCGTCAATCTCGTCTGCCCACATTAGTTATAATAGAAGGTGTATATTTAAGTTCCTTTTTATTCAATATCCACGTGTGTAAGCATGTGGCGACGGCAACATTGTTTGACGAGTCCAAGTTGATCCATCATTTTACCTTCAATGGTCTTGGTGCTATTACTTCCGTTGAAATAAACCGTATCCGTAATCTTTTCCTTTTCCTTTTGTTCTCGAACTTGGTCCACGTAAAGCCGATATTTGTCGGCAATCAGTGTACCGCAAGTGAAACATTTGATTGGGATAATCATTTTACTATTCTATTCGGTTATATTTATATCTCAATTTTTTTACATTCCTTGAGTAAAAATAGTCCAAACTGGCGAGTAATCTCTCCTGAGAATGGACTAAAGGGCATTTCTGGGTGAAACTGTACGCCATAAAAGGGATAATGCACATATTCAATCATATTGATAAATCCATTGTCCACGGATACAAAACGTATACCGGGCACTGGTTTCGTATCAAATCCCAAGGAGTGATGTTGTTGTGCACAAGGTGTACGAGCCATTTCATTCCGTAGTTTCAGAGGAAAGAATTCTTTCAGTCTGGAATGGTCCGGAAGAAAGGTAATCGTATCACGACTCATTCGGTAATGGAATTGAACATGATCAAAAAACTGTGCAAGAGGAACGCCTTTACCCAACAAGATGAGCATCTCAAGTCCTAAACAAGAACCCCAGATGGGGAAATAACGTCTGTGATCATTGTATTCTTGGGCTCGAAGAAAACAACGTTGTAGCGTCGTCAAAAACGTCATACGTTGGTTTCCTGAATATCGTTCTCGCTCGATTCCGCCTCCGGTCCATACGACCCCGTGAATTTTGTCCATTAGTTTGTGTAATGCCGTTTTTGTAATGGAATATGGAATGACGACGGCAGTGCATCCTATAGATTCAATCCATTGAATATAATTCTCTAGTTTGGGATGTTTGGGGAGTGCAATGATGCCAATCTTCATACATTATAGTGTATAATAATGTGTCGAATAATGCCTAATTTTTGTATAGGTTAACGTTAATGGAACTTCAATACCAAAAAGATAAACTCAAACGAAATCTAGAACACTTGCGCGAACGTTCGAGAGAAAATGACCTACTTTCAAGTGTCATTGTCGATTATGAGCGATATGAAGAGAGACTTCGTATGAAAGACCGAAAGCTGACTGAACAAAAAACTGCACACGAACAACATTTACAGATGTTGGATGCCTATATTCGAGATATTATGGAAACCAATGAATTAACGGAATCCGGACTGAATAAGATTACCTATGAAAACAATCGAATTTTGTCAGAGCTTGACCGACTAAGAACATCCTCACTTGAAGCGGGTACCGATGAAGCTAAAAAAACGGAAAAGGACGAAGAAGCTAAAAAGGATGAACCTGGCGAAAATGAAAGGGACAAACCTGGCGACAAACCTGGCGAAACTGAAATGGACAAACCTGGCGAAACTGACAAACCTGGCGAAACTGACAACCCTGGCGAAACTGAAATGGATAAACCTGGCGACAAACCTGGCGAAACTGAAATGGATAAACCTGGCGACAAACCTGGCGAAACTGAAATGGATAAACCTGGCGAAACTGACAACCCTGGCGAAACTGAAAAGGATGAACAAACTGAAAAACAGCTGAACAAACCGTAAAACGTACTTGAAGATTGTTCGGCAAATCAGAACTGTGAACTACTGAAAAGAGAGTCTAAGAACTATAGGAAAAAAAGAACAGTTCAAGTACTTGAATCACACATATCAAGTTGTCTTTTAGGAGCCGAATGCATCCAAGTCGCCAAACTGATTGTTCTCTACTCCTTGCTCCGATGCAGCCGTTCCATCCAGTCCATGCCTTGTCCGGTGTTCCTGCACAATCGCTTCGCGTTCTTCCAACGTCGCCGCTGCATTCCATCTCAGGCGGTCCTCCAGCGAGAGTCCCCAATAGGCGTTCGTTTGGCGGACCAATGGGGCTGGGCCCGGAATGTCCATTTCACTGTTATACTTTCAGTTTAAGTATTTGAACGAAAAGCGTTCAAATTTTTTTAAAGAAAAGGGTGACAAGTCTCCATCCACGTGAGTCGGAGAAATCCTGAACAGAGGATATTCATTGAGACCCATCCCAATTGGGATCCATTGCATTTTTACTCGCGGGTTCTGTTTCACCAATGTCGTGATACTTGTCTAACATCGTCACATCTCCAATGTTTTGATTTTGGGGATCTATACCAGGATACGAGTTTTGATTGTAAGGAGGATCATTCCTGGATGCATCGAGTAACAGGATGGGGTCCTGTTGTTTGTACACAATTTGATTTTGAGGGTCGTAACTCTTTTGCAAATAAAGCAACGGACACTTAATCCCCTGTGATTTTTGCCACGATACAAACTCGGTATATTCATCCAAGGAATGAAAGACCACTGGATTGACACCAGGTACATCGGCCAAATTTGTATTTTTTAACCAAATTTCGTTCCCATTTTGAATCAGTACATTGGGACATCGAGGACGAAACCCCTCCGTCATTTTATCGGTCGAATAGTTTAGACAAATGTACAGACCTAACAAAAAAGTGAAAAGTGCAAATAGCCATGACATAATTATAGCTATATAAAATATATACATAGGATATGTATAAGGTGCATACCCCTGAAGAAGTGAACAAACTAAAACATTTGCAACACAAGAAAAACTTACTTGTGCGGTTTATGATGAAGGGATGTCCTGGCTGTATTTACAGTCAAGACGATTGGGATAATGCTTGTAAACGTGCAGTTCTTTCGCCTGACGATGCCATGCTTGAGCTTGAATCTAACTTTGTAGAACACTTTCAAGAAATGATGCGTATGCGAAATACAAACGTGGAAATCGATAAATTCCCCACCATCTTATTCATACGCGGTCGTAGAGTGACCGAACTTCCGGGTCGTGATACGGATTCTATCTTGAACATGTTAAAAAATGCGAAACGTCCTCCCACACCAAAACGAACACCAAAACGAACACCGAAACGTTCTCCCACGCCAACACCCACACCGAAACGTTCTCCCACGCCAACACCCACACCGAAACGTTCTCCCAAACAGACACGAACACCGAAACGTTCTCCCAAACAGACACGAACACCGAAACGTTCTCCCACGCCAACACCCACCGAGTTAATCTAATACGAGTAAGGATATGTCAAGACTTCACAAACTTAAATGAAGATTATACGAAAGTACCGTGGTCGAAGGATTACGGTTCAGATTATTTCAAAATATCCATTAACCGAAAAATAATTTTATAACTGAGTCCAACGTGGTCAGAGGGTTTTAGTTTGGTCCATTGAGTGATTTGGGTATGGTTCTTTGGTTTTAAAAGGAATAAGTTTTCAACCATTTCATTCATACTGTTCTTGTCGTTGCTGTCTATGAGTACATCAATGCGTTCCATAATTAGACGAACCGTATCTTGATAATAAGATTCTGGAATGGCCTGCATCTCGGTTGCATGCACCAAAAACAGTGTAAACGTTCGACGTTTATCGTTCAATGCCTTCCATTCACAAAATAAGTCGTAATTCTCTGGGTCAACCGAATCAATCTTATGAAACGTATCTATATAAGAATGGTATTTCGTTTCAAATATTTCGGTAAAGAGTTCCCATCGAGACAGTAAATGATGAAACAGGGTTGCGTACGTTTTTGAACAAAATGCATTTTTCTCAACCATTGCAAAGAAGATGTCTGCAAATTCTCGAATGTCGACTTGGGAAACAATCTCTAAAATCATAGGGGTTTGAACGTCACAATTCGTATCCGTCAATTTATTGATTTCTCGAATCGCATCCTGTAGAGACGACTTATTTTGGACCATGACCGTAAAGACAGGTTGGGCACCTACACTTTTACACATACTCTGAATACACTGTTTTATACTTATGGGGAGTACATCACGATAGTTTTTTTCGATTCTGGAAAAATCTGCCAGCGTGTACATAAGGTATCATGATGATAAGTCTTTTAAATTAAAACTTAAACAATAAAACCGTATTTCAGGAAATGAGAGAATGGGACACCTTTCATCTGGATGTAAACATCTTACGGGGCATATATGCCAACGGATTTGAATACGCAAGTCCGATTCAAGAACGCGCCATTCCATTGATTTTGAGTGGCAAAGATGTCATTGCCCAAGCTCAATCGGGTACGGGTAAAACAGGTGCCTTTTGTATTTCCGCGTTACAACTATGTAAACCTATGGATGTACAGCAAGTGTTGATTTTATCGCCCACCCGCGAATTGGCCATTCAGACCCACGAAGTCTTTAAAAAATTGGCGGAATTCACGACCATTCGCTCCCATTTATTGATTGGAGGCACTTCGGTCGAAACCGATATTTATGCACTTAGAAAGAATCCTCAGGTGATGATTGGGTGTCCTGGGAGGGTGATTGATATGTTAACGCGCGGCCATATTCACAAAACATTGACAATGGTGGTGATGGATGAAGCCGATGAGATTCTTTCACAGGGATTCCAGCCTCAACTACAAACCATGTTCACGTATATCAGTGAAACCGCTCAAGTTGTGTTGTTCAGTGCAACCATACCCGAGACGTTACACGAGATTACCCATAAAATTATGCGAAACCCAGAAGAGATTTTGGTCAAATCAGATATGCTGACGTTGGAAGGCATTTCACAATTTTATGTGTCATTTGATAATGATGCAGATAAATTGGAAGCACTCCAAGATTTGTACGAGGGAATTGCCGTTTCCCAATCCATCATTTATTGTAACTCTGTAAAAAGGGTACAAAGCTTATATATTGCGATGAAAGAAGCAGGATATCCAGTATGCTGTATCCATAGTGATATGGAAAAATCCGACCGTACACTCGCCTATAATGAATTCAAGACGGGTAAATACCGTGTCCTCATTTCTTCAAACGTAACCTCTCGAGGGATCGACATTCAACAAGTCAGTGTCGTGATTAATTTTGACATTCCTCGGTGTGTGCACAACTATTTACATCGGATTGGGCGTTCGGGAAGATGGGGGCGTAAAGGTCTCGGTATCAATTTCATTACAAAATACGACAAGGAAATGATTCAGACGATTGAGAAACATTACAATACACAGATTTCTGAATTGCCTTCCAACTACGCTTCTCTTTTGAAATAAATTTATCGTTTTCGTAAAAGACAGAACAAGATATAAATGCCCAAGATACCCACACACGTCGCATACAATTGGATACTGGGTTCATTCGGTAAGGTCATTGCTTCAATACACGCTTTATTGGTGACTGGGTTGATGCGATTTGGAAACCAACACGGACTATAATCTACAATATCATCCTTCAAGACATATTCGCTTTCCGTCATCGCGTTGTTGTCAATGTCTCTTGTATCCATGGTGATTTGTTGACAATCCGTACCTTTGGAAAAAGCTGTAAATAGCTTGAGTGGATTGACATACGACATATCTTCGAGGGCGCCAGGTACTAATCCTCGCAAGTTATCCACTTGTGCTCCTGGCATGAAAGGGATGGATCCGCTGGGAATATTATTGATGTAGACAAAACGAGGTTGCGTGCTTCCATCTGGGGCAGTACACGTAGCACCCGTATTCATAAAATATTTGTTTCCGAGAGGAGCCACCGTTTGAGCACTCGACTGGCCAGTGACCAATACACCCACATAAGAGGTAATTGCCTTGACGTCATTCCCCAATGCGGTCAAGTTCCCCTTACTCGATGCACCTAATGCATCCGGTGATTTGATATATTTGTAATAAGGATAGTTTCGGTCTTCTGAATTGGAAGCAGAGACTTCATTGGCTATACTCATACCTAAGAGGTCTATTATTTATTCTGGATACTGTTCTTGTGGGTCTTTGGAGGGCATATTTTGTTGCAATTGATTGATTTGGTCCGTGGTTTGGTCATTTTCATCCTGAAGTGCATCAATCGATGCTTCCGTTAAAGTAACACCTGCAATCGATTCGTGTAATTGTTGAATGACCCCAGCTTGTTCTTGTACCATATCATAAGGGGACATATCCATAGGCTCGCGTACAGAATACAACATCAATAGTAGAAAGAGTGCAAATACAATCCACATATATTGAAGGATTATTTAAAAACAAGGGAAGATAAACTCTCAATGGAAGTGTGTTGTCTTAATTATATGGATGAAGAACGGCGGAACAAGATGACGGAACGATTCAATCGACACGGCATTTCTGTCTATTTTGTAGACCCCGTGTATCATACGGACCCTCGAATGGAAGGGCTGGACAAACGTGTCACTTCAAATATGCTAGGACATCTCGATTCGATTCGACATTTCTATGAAGATACCACAAAACCCTATGCCATCCTTTGCGAAGACGACATTCTCTTGTCCAAACATTTTGCAACCGATTTACCGAACATTATAGAACGATACAAGGTACTGAAGTTAGACGTACTTCTTTTAGGCTATTTATTACCCATACGATTGACCCAAGATACTCCGGGGTTTGAACGCTTGGATGAAATAGAGGGGTATACCTTTTATGATTTTCATCCCCAATTGTGGGGTTCTCAAATGTTCTTGATTCATCGCGAACACGCCAAGTTTTTATTGGATAAATACACCATTGCCTATGCAAAAGCAGACCTGAATAGACCTTATAGCGCAGATTGGACCCTCACCAAGGATGGGAAAAAGGCATTGCTGTATCCAATGTTGGCTCTGGAAGAAGGTACGGAAAAATCGAACCATAAGGCCCACAGTGACTTTCATCGGAAGTGTTTTACGACCAACTACAGTGATGTGTATGTTTAACACTCATCCTCATTCCCCCAAAAGGTTTCTGTTTTTTCGGGTTCACTTTCAGGTATAATTTTGGCAATTTTATCCAGGATCATATCGAGTCGTGCACACGTTTGGTGACACATCGAGTAAGTCTGTTTTAAATTGTCAATCCCCGAGACGGCCTTTTCAATATACGGAAGAATCGAGGAGTCGGTACGATATAAATGAATGGCACTATTGATGACCTTGTTCAAACAGTTAATCATATCGTTTCGATTCTCTTGACGTCTCCATCGACGAATGCATTCGGGGACCAAATAGGGGGTCTCAATGTCTAAAAATTCTCCACGTGTACTTACCTTTTGTCCCTTTTTGATTTGGCGAATGACGTTTAGATTGACAATGATTTCCTCGGGTTCCATACACTCCAACAAGACTATTTTTTAATAGTATTATAATGTATGAAGAAAAGGTCTAGACGAAAACGGTTAAGGAATAAACGTACTAGGGGGGGGTAACGATGATCCAAGTGTCTATATGCAAGTCAAGGAACATTTGCGGGCTATCCTACATATCATTGATACATCCGATCAGGACTTTTCGTTTCTCAGAGTCGTAACTGAAAGAATGCTAACACTACAAGAAAATAATAATCCACGTTACAGACTGGAACTTGGTAGATATGGAAGCATGGCTGGACAAGACCCCTCTAACCGTGAAATTCGTGATCACGCGATAATTATAACTAATCTTGTCAGACGCGTAGGAAATAATGCTTAAACCTCTCCTAAAAAAACATAAACAGACCCATCTAGCATGAATAGAATGAGTGCTTATACCAAACAAAATGATTTGTTGTTGGATAATCTAACGGCCTATTACGGGGAGAATAACTTTCAAAAACTAGATCATATTCTAAAAATATTGAATGGGGAATCCTCCATTTCACTCCGTATCATCGATTGGTTTGTCACCAACTATTCTAAACAAATGTATGTGGTGTATGATTTATCCAACGGTCAACGTTTCAAAGTCTACAACGACTATAAACTCAAATTAAAGGCATACTCCAAAAAGAGATTTGACCCCTTTTGTCGATGGGACAAGATTGTCATTCCTTACCGGAACAACCAATTCATTCAAACCACCATTGGACAATTGAATTTTTTCAAATGGGTTATTGACTATGAAATCATCGAGTACATTGAACAACACTACGAGGACATTGAAAGTGATATGAATAGTCGAAATAGTACGGCGAAACCTAAAACCGAAAAAAACAGAAAACGGCGCGAGGAACTCTCCATCTCTGCTTCAAAAAGTATCAAAAAGGAAACGATTGAGGTTTCTCTCACCTTTAATTAAAACCGTATAAATGTGTCATCGTACATCTTTGCAATGACCATCGTGACCGCCTTTATTGTATCCACACGTCCGGAACGTAGTATATTCACTCGAATTGAATGCCTATCGAGACCAGTTCACCCAGTTTGAATTAACCACGGATAATCCGCGTAAAGACACTTTGGATTATGTGATTTTAATATGCTCCAAAACTGAATGGATGCGCAAGGCGATCCAGTTGAATCCATTTCATACGGAACATTTTGTATGGGTTGACTTTGGAATCCATCATTTATTTGGGAATAATCCACTCAGTATCCAATCACTGCACTATGAAGGGGACCAGGTTCGGATTGGGCGAATTTGGGATCCTACTTATGTTAGAAATCCAGAGGATATATACCACAAGGTTGCTTGGTATTTCGCGGGGGGTGTATTTGGTGGAAAACGAAAGGCGCTACTTGATTTTGACATCCAGATGAAAAAAATGCATTGAAATCATTCAAGAGAGAAAGGGTCTTATGTGGGAAGTGAATGTATGGAGACTTATTTATCTGGAGAATCCTCAGTTGTTTTCTTTGTATGAATGCAATCATAATCCCTCTCTTCTTTTTAATTATACACAGTAAGTATGTTAACGGGTATTTACAAATATATTGATTCCTGCCTTATTCGAACTCGTTCCAATCAGACGGTTCTATTGTTTTTACCACCCACGGCTATGGAAAACAGGTGGATATTAAAAAAGGAAATGTCTCAATTGTATCGGGTTCTGCCATTTGATGTCTTGATTAACGTTCAATGCATTTACGAAGGTTTACCAATTCACGCGTCCATAGCATCTCTATCGTGGTACGCTTCAGTTCTTCCAAACTCTTGGATACAGAAGCGTGTTCTGCTTCCAATTCGGCCACCTTTTCTTGGGACACGCTGTCCATCGGCATTTTGATGAGGTAAGTATATCCATCGTGTTCTTCAATCTTGAGTTTTTTCAAGGCAGCGACAATTTCTTCGTGTGTTTTACGTCTCAGGTCCAGTGCATCCGACAAGATGGCACGAATGTACTTGACCTTGTGTGTTAGTTTGTGTAGCGTCCGTTCCAAGGCCTCTTCTTGGTAGACCTTTCTCTTGCCGTACGTTTCATGTCGAACCTTGTAAAATGCATCCATGATATCATAGACCGAGTCGTACTTACACAATCGCTCCTCTGCATCGAACAAGTTCATATTGTTGGTACCCAGTACGCGCACCAACTTCAACGTTTTCTCGATATCCACTGGTGCCAACAATTTTACGGTAATGTCCACGACCGTATCGGTACTGTTGTCCGTGTAATCCTTGAGAATCGTTCCGATGCTTTCTTCCAGAAAGGCCTTGTAGTCCACCGTCCACGTACCAATCGGCAACTCTTGGATCCGAACCACCAATTCTTTCACGGTGTAGACTCCGTGGACAATACATTTTCCATTCACCATTTCCACCCGTCCTTTGAATCCTCTGTAATGAGGAATCCATTCGGGACGAACATCGATACCTTTATGGCGTTCGAGTAAATAATCGATGATTTGAATCGGGTTGTAACAGAGTACATTGGTACTGGTGCCCGTGCCAATGCCACAACAACCATTCACCAACACCATCGGTAGAATGGGTACGTATTTCACCGGCTCCACTTTCATGCCATCGTCCAACACATAGTCCAAGACCGCATCGTCTTCCGGTGGGAAAATCATCCGTGTATACTTGCTCAACTGAGTGAAGATGTAACGTTCGCTTGCACTGTCTTTCCCTCCCTCCAGCCTCGTCCCAAATTGTCCATTGGGTGTCAACAAGTTTAGGTTGTTCGAACCCACGTAATCTTGTGCCATATTCACAATGGCTCCATTCAAACTGGCTTCACCATGATGGTAGGCGGAATGTTCCGAGACGTACCCACTAAACTGCGCCACCTTGATTTCACTCTCCAACCCCTTTTTAAAGGCTGCAAACAGGATTTTACGTTGACTGGGTTTGAATCCATCAATGGCGTTTCCAATCGAACGTTGACAATCGTAATTTGAGAAATGACTGAGTTCATCGTCAATGAATTGGGTGTACGAAATGGATTTGGTATCCGTATTGAGACACCGGTCCTTTGAATAGCCTTTCAACCATTCCTTGCGATGTTCTGCCCGCTTCTTGTTGAACGTTCGGTCAATGGCATCGTCGCATTCGGGTTTCCATTCGAAATGCACAATGTGCTGTTCTTTCTGTTGAAACAAGGCGATGAATTCTTTGGAGGTACTTGTACCTAACCCTTTGTAATACTTGACCGTCCATCCTTTGGGGTTTGCCTCTTTCCAAGCATCATACTGTTGTTCATTGTAGAAGGAGAGTTCTTTGACACCCTTTTTCACCTTGATGATGGGGGTATTCATAAATCCAATGAATCCAGGTTGTTGCAGAAGAGACTTCCATAAACTGCCAAACAGATTGATGCCGAGTCCTTTGATGTGGCTACCATCTTTGTCTTGGTCCGTCATAAACAAGACTTTTCCGTACCGAAGCTTTGCGCGAACGTCTTCGGGGGTGTAGACACGTCCGATTTCCAATCCCATAATTTGCTTGAGTTCGTGAATCTCTTTGTTCTCATTGATTCGAGAAATGGCTTCATCACGTACATTGAGGGTCTTTCCACGCATCGGATACACTCCATAATAGTCTCGGTCGGATTTGGACAAGCCAGAGATGACACTCGCTTTCGCGGAATCTCCTTCACATAAGATCAAGGTGCATTTGTATGCATCTACGGTACCGGCACGATTTGCACCCGTGTATTTCGGAATGCCTCGAATCGTTCGGGTTTTTGCCCCATCGTGCTTCTTGGCTTGAGTGGCCTCTTTTTGTTGAATTCGCTGAATCGCTGCTTCCATCAATCCCATTTTGGCCACTTTGTCCACAAATTTATCACTGATTTCACAAGTCGATCCAAAGACGCTAGGTGGAGTCGTGAGGCAATCCTTCGTCTGACTATCGAAACTTGGATTTTCAATGGAACAGTTCAACATCACAAACATTCGTTCACGTAGAAGATTGGGTTTGACTTCAACCTTCTTCTTCTTGAAAATGTAAGCAACTAGTTTACGAATGAGTTGATTCATCAAATATTCCACGTGTTTGCCTCCCTTTTGCGTGTAAATGCCATTGACGAAGGAAACTTGGGTGAATTCATCCGCCATCGCGACAATATAGGACCATCGTGGACACTCTTCAAATGCTCGCGGTGCATCTCCAATGTAGAGGTCTGCATACTGCGTGAACGTTTGGGCCGGCAACAATACGTCGTTGAAACTCACTTTGACTTTCTTACCCGTAAGTGCAGCAATGTCTAGCAAACGTTTTTCAAACAGTTGGGACATGGATGGGTCGAGACCAGGCAATCCAAAACGGGCATAATCGGGGGTAAAGGTCACTGACGTGTACGGTTTCTTTTTGTAAGGTGTAATGACAGGAGGTTCAATGACGCTTAAATTGTTTCGATAGACTTGGGTGTATTTCAACTGACGCACCGCATCCACGGTTTCAATCTTGGCATAGGTAGACCAAATGATGACGAGTTTTACACCCAGACCATTTTTCCCACCGACTACCTTTTTTTCTTTCGAATAGTTGGTAGAAGTCAATAATTCGGTAAAGACCATTTGAGGAATGTAGACATCATAAGTAGGGTGAATGGCGACATCGATACCGGGGCCATCGTTCATCACCGTAATGGTTCCATCTTGAATGTTACATTTAATGAACGTGACTGGCGTGGGGGTATCTTGTTTACGGACGTGCTGGTCGTTTGCATTGACTATGACTTCATCAAATAATTTATATAATCCAGGAACAAACGGGTGTTGAATCTGAACAATCTTGTCTCCTTGACGTACCCAGTTAGACGTTTCAGACGATTGGGCAGAGCCAATGTACATGTCGGGTGCGTGAAGAATGTGTTCGACTGCGCTTTTGCGTTCGTACATCGATTCGAGGCTCATGATTGAATATACGTTGGATAAAGAGTTGCAAACCAATCAATTTTTTATCAAAAAAAGGAAGAGAATTATTCGAAACACACCTCAAATTGAACGCGAGTATTTTCTAGGTTTGCTGGATATATCCCTTGGTCTCCATAGGTCCAAGATTCCGTCGATGTATGAAAACAGAACAATATCGTTCCTTCTGTCTCCAACTCTTGATACATCTCTAAAATCTCTGCCATTTCATCTTCATCATCCGCTAGACGTTCAATGTAATCTGGGTCAAGATGGATAATCTTTTTTGTGTCACGAAGTTCGATACGCTGAACTGCATTGTTCCCAATTAGACTTCCCCACGCACGAAGAATGCGATCATCTTCGACATGTGCAGGCACACAAAGATTGCGCCCAAGGAGTATCAGATCATTTTCATATTCCAGTTCCATGGTGTTGTAAATGGATAACTAAGTTGAAACACTTTCAATTTTATATTAAACAGACACAATAGGTTAAAATATGGTGGAACTCCTTGAAGTCTTTGGGTCGGATTTGACGGTCGTGAATGCGGCGCGCGTCTCTTTTCATAAAGAATCGCACGAGATGACGCTTCAGGACGAAAAACTCATCAAATATTTGGCAGAACATCAACATACCAGTCCTTTTTTTCATCCACAGTTACAATTTCGGATGAAAATGCCCATTTTCGTTGCCCGTGAATGGTTTCGCCATACGGTTGGATTTGCACGCAACGAAATGAGTCGTCGTTACGTAGATTCGTCGCCTGAAATATGGACGCCAAGTGAATTCCGACAAAGAGATCCCAAAGTCAAACAAGGGTCCAAATCTGAATCGATCGAGAAGAATGAAGAGGCTGGTCAACTGTATCGACAAACCGTAGATGCTTCTGTAAAGACTTATCATGCGTTAATGGACATGGGGGTTGCACCCGAAATGGCTAGGTCTGTCTTGCCTCTCAGTTTGTATACGGAATTTATAGAAACGGGTTCATTAGCTGCCTATGCCCGTTTGTGTAAATTGCGTTTGGACCCATCTGCACAGAAAGAAATTCAAGAGTATGCACAACAAGTACACGATTTGATTGCTGAAAAATTTCCCATTTCTTGGAAACATCTTATGTAAGAATATGCGTTTCACAAGAAAAGAACATTCGCAACGTACACGAAAAATTGGATATACCCTCTAAATCGATGCTCTGGTATTCTGACGAAGAATGACAACGAAAGAATCGGTGTACATGAAAAAAAGTAAGTTGATGGGATCAAAGATTATATTTTTGGATACGTACAATCTAAAATATAATGGTCCTTTCTTCCACACCGAAAACAACATCCATCTTTTACAAATTGTTTAGTATGGTCTTTTGTTAATTTATGTTTGTGTTTCTATTTTGTTGAATTACAATATTTTTTATGATATTCGCCATCCATAAGTTTTCGGTTACATTTTGTGCAAAACCACCAGTTATCTGGCTCTTCATCAGAGCTTTTACAAATAGCGTCGAGACTTAGAACGTCCATTTCTTATTTCTATTATTTAATAAAAAGATTTCAATTTTAATCCTCACAATTACTTAAATTTAAAGTATGGACTTTTCCTAATGCAATTCATAAAAAAAATAAATATAAATTAATGAATAGAGATGATATTTATATCTTTATATATGGCGATTTTACTTTTATATAAAATTGAATATAAATGTATTCATTATAATCCGTAAACATGAAGCCCGTCTTTATTCCGCACCCAGAGACCGATTGGGTTGAAGTGTCGATTCACGCAGAGGTGATTTACTTAGAATCACATCTGGATAAACTTGATTGGGAAGAACTCTCAAGAAACCCAAATGCGATTCCTTTGTTGGAACAAAACATGGACAAGATTGATTGGCTTTGGTTCCTTCACAATCCCAATCAATATCCTTTCTTGAAAAAACACTGGGGCCATGCACAAGAAAAAATCAATTGGAATGTCTTGTCTCGAACTCCAGAAGCGACACCCTTCTTGAAGGAACATTTGGATAAAATAAATTGGTATTATTTGTGTCAAATGCCAGATGCCATTTCACTGATTGAACAACATCCAGACAAGATTGATTGGGGGGGGTTATCATGTAACTCTGCAGCCATAGACCTCTTGACCCAAAACCAAGACAAGATAAATTGGCGCACGTTGTGTGAGAATAAGAATCCAAGAGTCATACCTCTCTTGGAATCACGCATTACCGAAATATTCTCATACAATTTACGTGTAACCGCTTTCGACCAAAACATCTGTTGGTATCAGTTAAGTATAAATCCAATCGCGTTGCCTCTCTTTGAAAAATACCCTGGCAACATACATTGGAATAACGCATGTAGGAATCCAGCCCTAGTGCCTCTCTTTGAAAAAAACTTGCATCATGTGATATGGCACTATTTATGTATCTATATCAACGATATGTCCTTCCTGGAAAAACACATAGACAAACTTAACGCCGAATGCTGGAGTGAGTTGTCCAAACGTGCGGTCGCGGTTCCTCTTCTGGAAAAATATCCAGAACATATTGATTGGGTCCGTTTGTCTCTTAATGCCGGCGCCATTCATTTACTTGAACAATACCCCGAGAAGATAGATTGGGGCTTCTTGTCCGCCAATCGAAATGGGAGTCATCTCTTGTTTCGTCTGGATCATTTGCGAATGCGAGAAGACAATGATGCCTTTAAAGAAGAACTCACGGCTTACGTGTTTGAGCCTGGTCGGTTGATGCGCCTCTGTACACATTTTGACATCGACTTTCGAAACTATCTTCAGGTGTATTAGTGTCTGGTATGTGCTTCACGTCTATTGTATGAAAAGAAAGACTAAACGAGGTGAATGCGAAGGATGAACAATGCACATTCTTTGGCGGAATATACGTCTTCTTGAATTTTCGGAATGGTACTGGGTGTGGTATACATTTGGTAAGGCACAATATTGAGTTTGCTAACCTCTACTTGATGCGAGATCTGTTCGACAAACAACCCATTCAAAAAAATATCGCGGATATCGGCGTGTACATCCAAATATACATTGTTGTCTTCGTCCATTTCGACGTTGGGTTTACACAATACGGTAAATTCATCGTAGATGAGTTCGTGATGCCATAACGGAATGGAGTATTTACGGCCATTGTGCGTATAAATATAGACGTGTTGTTGTAACAAATCATTCAAGGTAGGCTCGAGGATGATAATCGGTGGAATGTGTTTTTGTATCGAGACAAATACAGATTCAGGAATCATATCCTTGTAATCTAACAAGAGTGTATAGAGAGAAAGTAGAATTTGGGGGTCTAATGCGGAGAGGACGAAATGAATCGAAGAATCGAACAAGAGGGGTAGAATGGGATCGGTATGATTCGACAAGAACTCATAGGCTTCTTTGAGTTCCAAAAATTCTTCAGTGTTTCCTTGCTTGTCCGGATGACATTTCAATGCCTTTTTGTAGTATAGTTTTTTCAGTTGCTGAGGTGTAACGTTATGCGTCACCCCCAACAAAGATTGGGCACGCTCTCGGTTCATTAGCTTCTATTCGACGTTTGCCTTTAAATCGTCAAGGCCACTTTTCGAAATATTTACCGGCCATTCCACACTTCTGTTCGTTTTTTCGACAAAGGTCGGCATATTCATAGCTAACTCGTCCGTTTTCGTCGATTTCTCCAAACCTTCTACACTTACTGAGGCGGTCCGTAAAGGGATGGTTCCGCGGTTCAAAATACATACACTGTTTACAGTTTGAAAACAGTTTCGTATCGTGACGCAGCGCCATGAATATCGATAGGACACGCGATCGGTTCATTCGTATGTATTCAACGATTGTCTTTAAATAGATTATCGTTTAGACCGCCGAGACCTTCTAGACCGGGTTCTACTTCGTCCACCAGTGGCTGCATGCATATTCATTAACTTTCCATCCACATTCATAATATCCGCATTGCTAATATGTGTCAATGTATTTGCAGCTTCATTCATCTGAATCTCTTCTTTCAACTGGTCATTGTATCTCTGAGCTAACATGGGTTGTGTCAAATTCTCACCGAATATATTGAATCCATTGTTGACCAAATTTTTTAAGCGTTGGGAATATTCCATAATGGAATGTGAATCTGGAAAATATATGTTACCATCAACCAAATGTCCTAGATAAACTTTTCCGGGTTCCCATCCTGGAGCATTCTCGCTTATAAAAACAACGAATTCATAGTATATCGCAATATTTTTTCCCCGATAAAATTGAATTGTATCGTTAGTCTATCGTACATAATCCTAAAATGCAATCGAGTCTACCAACCGCAAGCGCGGAGGACATTCTGCATCTCTTGAATCTCGATCGAGAGGAAGACTATGAGGTGGATTTAGTGTTGCGCACATTGGACGAACTTGAAACCGCTGAACTGATTGAGCGAAATGGAAATCCGTTCGATGATAGCATCATGTTTATCGCAAGACCCGGGTTGAAATGGTCTGAATTCAACCACATTGACGAACCAATCAAAAAGACCATTCTCCTATTGTTGGTCGAAAATCCAAAGACGTTCTTCGTTCTCCAGAATACCCAGTCTGGTAAGATGAGGATTTGTGCATTGGAGATGAACCAATGGTCGGAACGCACCGACATCAAGCCGGTTGCATTCTTCATTACCCAAAATGATCGAACGCTGACCGAACAGTCTGTCGATGGATTGACTACACTATGTGGGAATTGCAAGATCTTTACCTTGTCAAGCAACAGCAAGCAAACGTACGAAGATATCAAGTCCTATGTCGATGCATATGCTGCAGATGAGGACGGTGAATACAAAATGCCCATCATTGCCGCATTAGCCAACGATACACAGAACCGAAAGATTTTGACACTATTGGCCCACATTTTGCGAAAAGTTCGCCGCAATTCTCGACTCCGGTACAGTATGATTTTTGACGAGGCCGATGATACCTATCCCAAGCTTAGAAAAATGTCCATTCGTATTGACGATGTTCCGATGTGTTATTCCCAGTTCATTGTGGACAACGACGACGCATTGCATCGCATCGGTTTCGTTTCTGCGACGGAAGGGGAATTGTTGGAGGAGGATTTCCCCGAATGTGCAAATGCCTACCTGTATCCAGTCGATCACGCAGGCAATATGTATTACCGTGCAGCGCATCACCCCGATTCCGAGTTTCGCATCGAACCTGTCCCCTCCAAAATGACAAACAATGCCTATGCTGAAAAGTTGATTGACGACCACTTGGCTTACTTCACTACCCCGAACGGTACCTATTTTAGAAAAATCATCGTGAACTCGAACGCCAAGTCATCCGATATGACCAGTTTGGCTCGTTTCGCCAATTCGCGTGGCTTCCATGCGTTGATTTTCAATATGTACGGTATCAAAACCTATATTTCCGGAGAGAGCGTTCAGACGTTTCGAACCAAAGGACGAAGGTTCAGTGAAGTACTGTTTGAGGTCTACAAGTCCTTGAAGCTGGAAGACAAGCCACTCCTCATCATTGGAAGACGAAAGGTGGATCGCGGCTTAGGGTTCCACTATGCTCCCCGTGATGGCAGTGAAGGACTCATCTGGACAGACATCATCCTAGGTAAGATTGAAGACGTCCATACAGCGGTCCAGAAAGCAGGGCGATTGGCCGGCATCATTGCACAGTGCCCGCAATATTACGGGAAATGTACGTATTGGACTGACGAACACACTCAACGCGACATCTTGCGCCACAATACGATTGTCGATGAAGCCAATAAGCTGACTGGATGCACTACATTGCAAGCCGTTACACGTGGAACCGAAAAGGTGAATGCCTTTCTGCCAGAATTTACGAAACCCCCGAAGGAGGTCAAGCCACCGAAACCATCCAAGCCAAAGACGGATCCAACTGATTTTGCGCATGTCGTATTTGATTTACAAGAAGATGCAATTGTATATGCAAAAGAACAGTTTGGGATTACGTTGCGTAAACGGGTAGACGCGATTGCATCTGAGGGATTTCAGTGCAATGGCCAAAATCCAACACTGGAGGAGATTCAAAGACGCCAACCGGGATTGGGACAGACCTCATTCGTGGTTCGAATGGTTCCCAACATTGAGAAACAATGGGTAGTCTATTGGAGACCTTCGCTTGCGCCTCAATCGAAGATTTGAGCGGTTAAAAAAAATATTTTTTTTAAATGTCAATATAGGAAAGCTTTGCGGGTGCAAACACTTCTTTCACTTTACGGAAAGCAAACGTGGTATTCAAGAAGGACAATTCTTTTTGTCCCTCGGTCATTGGTTCATTGGTATGATACTCTTCAAACGGAGTTCGGTGGATTAAATCAAACCCATATTGTTTCATCACGGATTCAAAATAGGGGAAGAAGACCAACCATTCCTCGTGTTCACGTTTAATCTCAGCTTGTAATACTTTAATCGTGTATCCCAGACACGATTCGTTCATTACGACCCCACGGTTCTTATATTCTTTGGTAATTTTACAAATTAAATCTTCGTCACGAATCTCAAGAACGGGTTTATCTTGTAGTAAATCAAACACCTTTTGTCCATCGTAACACGTGCCTACGAATACACCGTTCATGGTGGTACATTCTGCTACATTTTGGACGAACTTGGTCAAGGTGGTAATGTTCTTGAACATATAGTGCACTGCAAATTGAATACTTGCGACGTTGAACCCGTGGGTCGCTTTCCCATAATGGGCATCAATGCCCTTGCCTAAGTGTCGTTTCGGGTCCAACCCAAAGATCGAACGAACGATGCATTTGTGATATTCTTGTTCGATGCCTTCACCAGTCTTGATGTTTAAGGTACTGTTTCCTTGAACAAATATCCCCCTGGTATTGTAGTCAGTGCGCTTATGTCCATCGCTTGTCCACCCCCAAGCCTCCAAGTATCGTTCACACACACCATTTTTTCCCGTAATGCTTTTTTCGTCCAAGTCAATGCCTAAGATAAACGAGGCCTTTTTCACTTTGGACAAATCGCCACCTCGACCCACTGCAAAATCAATGACTGTACATTTGTCGGTCACATAATCATTCAATAATTTACGTTTCACCTCGTTGTGAAACTTTCGATATCCATTGCTCTTTTGTTTCTCATCGTCCGCATAATACGATGTGACTTGATGGTCTTTGGTGCGTAACATTTCTTCCGTAATGGGATGTTGGATGGTATACCAATTGCTGGAGGCAGTTGTAAATCCGTTTGGTTTTGTTTTGTCCCAACGAACGCGTAGAGGTATCCATCGATAATCCAATTCCTTGTCCTTCTCGTATCTACATTCTACGATTCTTCCGTGTTCGATAATCTCTCCTTTTTCGGTAAATATTTTTCCATCTCGTGAAGGTAGATTCGTGACGTGTGAATCCGGACACGATGGATTCCCTGGTTTAAAGAGAACTTGTTTGTCGGTCGGTCGATTCACTTCATACCCTTCAAAGATGCTATGCATCGTATTGGCCAATACATCTCGAACATTAAAACCAACCATCAAGTTCACTCTTTTGTAGGTTGAGGCATTCGCCATTCCGGATTTATACGCATCTTCTCCAAAGTGTACCATAAAGTCGATGGTATTGTCTTTGGGTGGTTTCCATTTTAGATTCAGGTACCAATCGGACCCTCCTTTGGGAAGGGAAGTCACCGTTCTCGTCATGCCTACTCCATAAAGAGCGGGTGTGAAAATAAGTCCATCCGTCTCGTATGGAAATCCTCCTTCTTCAATCCGGTCTAACAACGTGGCACAAGACTCAGGTGTACTTTCCAAGAAAATCTTTGCTGCAACTACGAGTTGGGGCGCCGTAAATTTGTTGGCGATATGATTCAATTGCTTCAATCGGTGGTCCCCATCTGCAATAAACGGGAGAGTTCGAATATCGCCCTCTTTTTTCCCATTATAATAAAGGTCAAAGGCAAAATAACTGTTGATTCGGTTGTGGGTTTTATCCATCGTGACGTGTTCTCCATCCATCAAGACATTGTTCATTTTCTCGAGACCTGATATTCCAGTGTACTCTACATCCAGACTACCCGACACAATAAAATACGCCTTCCCGTGAACCACCAATAACATTTTGCGTTCTCCATCTGCTTTTTCAGTGACGGCAAAGTTTTCATAGATGTTATCGGGTCCGACCAAATTGGACGCTTGCAAAGAGACGGGTCTGGGACCAATAAAACCATCGGAGTGAGTAAGCAATTTGTATGCCGCCTGTACAGAGATGATTTCCTTTTTTCCGATAGGATAATTCGACCGTTGGATGCCTCGCAAAGCATACGTGATGGCACGCTGAATTTGTTCAGGCACATTCCCACGTGCAAACTCCACCTCGATTTCATACATGGCAGGAACGGTGAAGAGGCCTTCTAGAGTGTCCGTCGTACGCACAATCGTACAATCATACTTGAAAGGTACCGTGTCCGAAAACAAACGAACCCGGTTCATCAAACGATAGGTTTTTGGGCCGTGCATCTCTGGACGCGTATCCAATTTGGTTTCTGTACCCAAGGTTAATTTGGTCCAATAGTCTTCCAGAAGGGCAGAACCCGTACGTTCTTTGTGGATGAACGTGGGATTGATCAGTTCGTCCGTTCGACAGAAATGTTGGATGCTCTCTATTCCAGTCAGTTCAATACGTTTGGTTTCATCGTTCCTATGTTGTTGAATACGGAGAATATCCTTCCCTTCCTTGGACTCCATCTTAAATCCTGCCATGAGTAACCATTGAATCACCTGATTGTAATGCATTTTGGTGACCTCACGTCCCTTGATCTGGGCCTCAAATTCATACTCTACGGTTTCCGTGTTTGCCGATTCGTTAAACTGGGCAATCAATCTGTCCATTTCTATGTTGTATATACATATTATTGTTTTTAATCAATTTTTATATTATGAAAAGGTATGAATGCCTTTGCAACCAGGGTTATACTGATATTTTTCTTATTTATCCTAACGTATGCCGGTAAAAAAGTATGTGAATGGTCTTCTCGTAAACGTTTAAAATCGTCGTAATTTCTTTACCTTTTCACATAAGTCAATGGAGTGCATCAACTTCATATAACATCGTACACATACAAGCACATCAATCATGGAGCTGTGGAGATTGGCCGCTTCTTCTTGGAACAAGAATTGGTGCAAGAACCCGAGTCTTGGATACTTACCCAGACCACATAATTTAGTCGTAGATTTCATTGTACAATAGGTGGGTTTTTCGAGGACAAAGGGAATCTGATTTCGCAAGCATTCTGCCTTCAAGACAGTAATGTCATAATGAAGATTGTGTCCCACAATTAAGTCGCATTGCTTCATACATTCTTGGAAGATGGCAAATGTTTTTGCAAACGAGTGTCCTCGAACCTTGGCCATTCTGGTCGTGATACCGTGACAGTTTGTACTTTCAGGAGGTACTTGAATGGGACAGTGGATGTAATAGTCGTATTCGGTCGATTTGTAAGTCATTGTATCCAATACGATCCAACTGAACTGTACCACGTAGGGGAAGTATTCCAAGGTACTTTCTTCCACCGGAAGTTTGAAATTGAACAATCCAGTGGTTTCGGTATCAACCGCCATTAGTCTCATTTCTTTATGCGGAACATGGGTAATCGAACCAGTATCAATTTAATCTCAAAATAATGCGGTTGATTTGCATTATTTGGCGAATGTATTAAACGCGACTCGGAACATACGAATTTTATATTTAATGTATGTCTAGTTTTTCGGATTTTTCGGGCCTTCGTGAAAAACAAAAGTTCGTCCTTACTATATCCGGAAAAAAATATAGGGGAAGTTCTCGAATACAATACACGACAAGAAATGAACGAATTAATAAATGTGTACGATTATGAGACAAACCAAGTTGACCTATTCAGAACGTTTGAAGTGAGACCGGGTGATAGTTGGAAGAATCTTGTAGAAGATTTTCGATATGAACACGAGATTAAACCCGTATACAAAGCATACAATAGAAAGAATCTACAAAACCTTCGAGAAACGGTAGAAAATAGTTCATTGGAAAACAAATATTCATTTTCGAAACTTGGACTACATAAAGATACACATCAACTTAGAATGGAAGCGTTTATCAACCGGGCATCCAAGTCCAAAACTATTCCTAGATTTCCACCCGAGGTTATTGAGAAGATAACAAAATTTGGTGGGACGCGGCGTAGAAAGCGTTACAAGAAAAAAAACAAATAAATATCGATAGTATGAGTTGTTTGTTCAACAGTTTAAGTCATTTTATCCCCGAGAATAGTTTTGTCCTACGACAAAAAATTTGTGATTATTTACTAGAAAACAAACCCATTATTGACGGATTAGATACGGCCTTTGTGCTATCCATGGAACAACCCAACTATATACAACAAATGAGGTCTACGAATACCTGGGGCGGGGGAATTGAAATACAATGTGCTTGTAACTTATGGGAACTACGTGTTCTGGTTCGAAACGACCGCGATCACGGGCGCATCATCGAATTTATACCACTGTCCGGCAAGGTTTCTAAGACGATTCGGTTGTATTGGACAGGAGGCCATTATGAACCTATTCGCGAATCACATTTGGAGATATAAATACACCACCACCACAATAATGGCGAGCGTATACACGATTTTCTTCTTTTCTTGAAATAATCGTTGCAGCTTGGTTTGTTTCGGCTCGAAATGGCGTAAGAATTCATCATAATGTTCCGATAGGGGCATGGTCGGACGGTCCAATCGTTTATTGACGAGATTATGCATATGGTGCATCCATTGGATAAAATCGGTACGGTTGTCTAAATAGGGAGTGACGGGATTGTCTGTCAAGAGTCGTTGGAATGTATTGGCCATGGAACGATTTGGTATAAATTCGTGCAGGTTGTGAATGAAACGATGGTATATCTTTTTTTGAATACTGGTAGGATGCTGAGGATAGTTAAATGCCATGGTGTGTAACATAAACCAATAGTGGGGTCCCCATATAGATGGGTCCATTTGTATTTAAACATATAAAACAAACTTACCAAAAATGAATAAATGTAATAATTGTGGGCGTTCATGGCATGTCTATAAACATTGTAGGTCTCCCATTACAAGCAATGGGATTATCAACATCAACGAAGAGAAGAAATATTTAATGATTTGTCGGAAGAAATCGTTGGGGTATGTAGATTTTTTGCGAGGGAAGTACTCTCTTACGTCCACAGCACATCTTATCAACTTAATCGAAGAGATGACGCTACAAGAGAAGGAAGATGTGTTGACCAAATCGTTTAGTGAGTTGTGGCATGATTTATGGGGGGTCAAACCAGATGGAGGGTCGGATGCAATGCTTGCGAGTGAAAAATTTTCTTCCATCGTACAGGGATGTATCATTGAGGGTGAACGTGTTACGTTATCGTCCTTAATTCAATCCGTCTCCACGACTTGGACCGAACCGGAGTGGGGATTTCCTAAAGGGAGACGTAACAATTACGAAACAGACAGTATGTGTGCGCTAAGAGAATATGAAGAAGAAACGGGCTATGATAGATCAGACCTTAACCTCATTCGTAACATTATGCCCTATGAAGAAATATTCATTGGGTCCAACTACAAATCGTACAAGCACAAATATTTCATTGCTCGAAGTAATGCTAGTCAACCGAGAAAAGGATTCCAAGATAGCGAAGTGAGTAATCTTCAATGGTTCACGTATGAAGAGGTTCTTGCAAAAATACGACCCTATAACGTGGAACGTAAGCAAATTGTGACGTTGGTTCATTCTATGCTAGATGAGTACGTCACAATAAATTAATATATTAAGAATACATATGCAGGTTGAAAAACTAGATTGGATTATGATACCTTATGCAATGGATACGTTCCCTTTGATCCTAGACGAATCGTTTATGGAGAAACTAACCCAGTTTGCAGACTTTAATATTCAAAGTGTCATTCACAAACCCAAAAATCAAAAGGATATTGAAAAGATTGCTGCCCGATTGTGTGATTCTGAAATCGAATTATCTACGTATCAGACCTCCATACGTAATTTCTTGTCGAACGAAACACCTTACAATGGCCTTTTATTGTTTCACGGATTAGGTACAGGTAAAACGTGTTCCGCAATTACTGTAGCGGAAGAACATCGTAGGTTCATTCGACAAAGTGGATTGTTTGTACAACAAGGGTCCAAACGACATGAAAAACGTATTTATGTTTTAGGTGGACCCAACATTAAGTCAAATTTCAAAAAACAATTGTTTGATCCATCCAAATTGGTCGAGAAACACGGAGAGTGGACCTTTGAAAACAGTTGTTTGGGGAATGCCTTATTACGTGAAGTAAACCCGACGAATCTAAAGTTAACCCACGAAGATTTGACCCTGCGTATCCAAGACATTATACGTCGTTACTATAAATTTATGGGGTACATTGAATTTGCCAATATGGTGCAACAATTGAAGCAATATAAACATGCAATACGCCGAGTATTTGAACATTGTATGATTGTTGTAGATGAGGTTCATAACATCAAGGGGAATGAATCGGAAGACAAATTCACGGCAAGTAATGCTATCGACATGATTACAAAAAAGACCACCGTCAAATTATTGTTTTTATCCGCAACACCCATGTTCAACGAACCGACTGAAATCGTGTGGATTACCAATATGTTGAATCAAAATGACAAAAGACCGGTCATCCTCGAACAAGATTTTTTTAAAGAGGGTCACTTGATTGAACGACAAAAAGAACATTTCCTACATCATATTCGAGGATACGTTTCTTTTGTAAAAGGTGAAAATCCTTATACGTTTCCCTATCGAGTATACCCTGATAAATTCGACGACCGTTCCTTGCCATTACCTACTTTAAGTATCGAAAACCTTCCCATTGAACCGTTGAGAACAAGGGTCTATCCAGTACAATTAAGTTCATACCAGGCAGAACGATATCTTGCTAAAATAGACCGTCATATGAAAGCAGGGGATGTCAAAAATTTTACAGTGAATACGGTGTTATTGTCTGCTTTGAATATGAGTTATCCAGATGATATCAACGAGTTGACTAGTTATATGAAAAAACGAGGCACGAAATATGAATATCGTGAAAAGAAAATCCATTGTTTTGACCCAAAACATATCGGTACCTACAGTGCTAAGATAGATGCCATCTGCAAACACATTCAAGATTCTACTGGAATTGTGTTGATTTATTCAAGATTGATTCCAGAAGGAGTCATTCCAATGGCAATTGCCCTTGAATCCATGGGGTATGAGAATATCGATGGTAATGTATTCTCTTCCAAACCAAGTGCTACCAAATATTGTATGATTACAGGAGATTCGAACAGTGCTTCTACCGTTTCCAACATCAAACTCATCAATTCCCACGAAAATATACACGGGAACAAAATAAAAGTGGTGATTATCTCGGAAGCAGCCTCGGAAGGTGTTGATTTTAAAAACATTCGCCAAATACACATTATGGACCCTTGGTGGCATTTGAATCGAAATGAACAGATTATTGGACGAGGCATTCGTTTGTGTAGTCACAAGGCATTGCCATTTGAACAACGGAATGCCCAAATCTTCTTGTATGTATCGCTCATCGGAGACAAGGAAGCCTTTGATTATTACCTCTATCGATATGCAGAAGACAAGGCTGTTAAAATTGGTAAAATGGCTAGATTGTTGAAAGAAAATGCAATGGATTGTGTCATGAATCATAAACAATTTCAACCCGTTGAGGATTTGAACCTTCTTGTCAAACAAACATTGTCAACCGGAAAACAAATTGAATATGCCATTGGGGATAATTCTTACTCTGTCCTATGTGATTTTATGGATTGTACGTATACGTGCAATGTCAAAGAACATCCCGTTCGGTACCCCCGCAGATTATTTGACCTCAATCAAACCATGGAACAAATCCGTTCCTTCTTTAAACACGGATATGCTTATACAGCGCAAGATTTATTTCGAGAATTGAATATGATGACCCCCATGACCTACGAACAACTGTATGAGGCATTGACTCAAATGATCGACTTGAAAATGGAGTGTCAGGATATGATGCATCGTTCGGGATACATTGTCAATTATGGCAAATACTACCTATTCCAACCCAAACAATTGCCTGGACCAGTCCCCGTCTACGAAAGACGAATACCTTCGAATGAAATCTATCATTCCATTGTCGTTAAACCCGAACCATCCGTTCAAGAAATCAATGTTCTCGAACTTCTAGATACGATGCGCGAACAATACGAGACGGCAACGTCTTTATCCACGGGGAGTGACTGGTATAGTATGGTAAACGTATCCAAAAAACATATCATTGAAGTCTTGCAGAAGAAAAAATTATCGAATTTTGACGAGGAAATGTTTAACCAATGCATTATCGATCATATGATTGAACTGCTCTTATACAACCAGTGTTTAGAATTAGTGAATTATTTATTTTTTAACAAACTGGATCCGTTTGAGGAAATGATAAAATCCTATTTCAAGGTGCAGAATGGTGTTCTTCGTATTTGGAACAATACAAAAATAGTTCATTTACGCATACACGAGAATACCTGGGTTGAAATCTTTGTCGAACGAACTCCTATACTCTACACTTCATTCGGAACAGTGGTGGGAGGAATTGTCAACAACGACGAAGATGAACGTTTCTTTAAATCCAAGAGTATGGCGAAAGCGAAAACCTATGGTCAAATTTGTGCACAAATATCGAACAAATCAGTTGCTATAGAGCGTATTGCAGAAGTATTAGGCATAAATGAGTATACCAAAATGGACCTGAAAAACATTTGTAATGAGTTAGAATTACTCTTACGATACTTACAACACATAAAATACGAACATAAAATATGGTTTTTATCTGCGGTAGAAGTGCTAGAACATAATCAAAAAAAAACGAGAGAGGGAACAGTAAACGTGGTCAATTTAATGCAATCTCGGAAAGAGAATTCAAAAAAATGAAAGGTTTAAAACTATCTTCGTATAGTATATCCAATGGACATCTATCATCCTTCCTTGTTGACGAGGCGTGTGACGATCCCCATGATTAAAATGGGAGGGTCGATACAGCACGTGATACTGGAGTCGTTGTCCGAGTTAGAGGGGAAATGCGGAGAAGAAGGCTACATCAAACGGGGGTCTATCCAACTCTTTAATTATTCGTGTGGAATGATTAAAGGACCCAACGTGATGATTCAAGTCGTCTTCCATTGTGAAGTTTCCAATCCTGTCCCTGGACAAGAATTCGAATGTATTGTCGAACACAATACACGTGCGGGTATTAAAGCACGATTAAGTACGCGAGACGATTCCCCTTTCATTGTCTTTTTAGCACGCGACCATCATTATATGATTCCTCAATTTTCGGACATTAAAGAAAAAGAACATATCCGTGTGAAAGTATTAGGACAACGATTTGAAATCAACGATCCTAAAATATCCGTGATTGCTACCTTGATAGACGTAGAGAAACCAGAACCTGTATCCGAATCAGAATCAGAGGACTTTGAAGGTGGTGCAACGGATGTGTTGGTACTCTCCGACTCGACTAAGAAACCAGGGAAAGGTCCGGATGAACAAGCGTCCAAAAAGTATAAAGCATTGACGAAACACTTGGACTGGCGTAAGCGATTGTCTCTGTCAGATGTAGCTGTATTTTCGTGTGAACACTTTAAGGGGGCTAAATGGAAAACCCTCGAACATTTCAAACACGCGTGTATAGTACACAAACACGACCCTGTTTTAGCACTTACTTTCAGTATGGACGGCAAAAACGGAGATTCAACACATCTAGAAACCAAATACAAACATATCGTCACGAAACCGGATCCGTCATTGGACGACGCAATGTATATAGCCGCCGTTGCCCAATTTGAACAACATCCCTCCAAAATGAAAATATTAAAGGATACTGCACCAGCTAAACTGATGTGTCCAGTACACGGTCATCTCACGTATTATGAGAAACTACGTGATAAAAAATAGTCCTTATGAAAGCTCGAACCAGTACATCAGTACTTTGTTGGCATAGATATCCCAAATGAGCGGAGATGGTCAGTCGAGATATCACTACGACCATAGAGGGTGAAATTTTCCACCACAACGTCCGGTGTATATCGGACTGCTAGGTCACGCAATAGGATGACATTGATTTCGTACATTTTGTAAACACTTAGCCACCGGATGCGCCATTTTCATAGGATTCAATCGATAGTACTCATTTCATTTTTTTCAATGGCGCTAACCAAGTAGATTTTTGTGTTTTGTATTAGTATGAAATATTATATACTAGGCGGATTCACGGCCCTTGTACTCATTTACATTGTTGTCTATATCATAAAATCAAAAGCAGGAAAACCAAAAGAGTCTGCTACACAAGTGTGTGAATTGTTTTATTTTTATACGACTTGGTGTCCTTATTGCAAAAAATCAAGAGTAGAATGGGACAAATTCAAGGCTGAATGGGGCCATAAGACATACAACGGCTATGTGTTACAATTCCAAGAAATCGATTGTGATACCAATGAATCGACCGCGACAAAGTATAACGTAACCAAATACCCCACCATTAAATTAATCAAAGACGATATGGTCATTGACTTTGATGCAAAACCTACGGTCGATTCACTGACTCGTTTTTTATCGGCAAGCTTTGAATAGATGAATTCATAAAATGTTTATGTTGGGTAAACATTTTATTTACACGAGGTGGGATTCGAACCCACGAAGCCGAAGCACGGGATCTTAAGCCCCGCCCATTTGACCGCTCTGGTACTCGTGTGAATCTCGCTGACCGGATTTGAACCAGTGACCAATGGAATTCAACCTCTACAGTCCATCGCTCTACCAACTGAGCTACAGCGAGATTGTATGCTATTAATGAACATATGTCTTTAAGTTCAAATAGTATAAATAAAATTGAATCAAAATACTAGAATTGGATATTTCACAGCCAGACGAAAATGGCAAGTTGCGACAAAAAGACGACCGAAAAGCTTGATTGGTCGGCAGAGTCTGACGAGGAATACATGGTCGACAAGCCATCCTCCAATCAACCAGCCGAGCCATCCAAGCCACCAGTCAAACCCCGTCGCGACAAGAAAAGCACCGTGGTCAAGCCACAAGCCGAGCCCCGTCGCACAGTGGTCACCGAGCCACCCGCCAAGCCCCGACAAAGGCGCGATCAGAAAAGCACCGAGCCCAAGAAAGAGGGTCAGTGCCCGTTCTGCGCCTTTGCCACTCACTCAAACCCCGAAGACTTCCCTGAAGAACTGAAGGCGTGTTGCTGTATGTGGTGTCCCAAGTCGAAAGGGAAAAGGCACGGGGAGCGTTGTGAGGGAATCAAATTCTAAAACAACACCCCCTTTTTTAAATTTGGGCTAAATAGGTATCAATCATTTGTTCTGGAATATCCTCCAGATTATCCACATATTCTTTACGCGTGGGTTCTCGAGACAATTCTGCACTGAATCGCGCTGCAAATTCTTGAATTTTTTTATATTGATTGACAATATTTTTCTCAGAACCAAATTCATGCTCCAGCCGATTGTGAATACTTTCCTGTATTCGTTCAGATGGATCTTTGTAGATACTTTTTCGTATCGAAGTTAAGCTATCCAAAATGTCGGGCTTGGTCAATTCACTGAACATGGAACGAATGTTGGTGCTGGTAAATCTTCCATCAAAGGTCGTTTTGAACAGAGCGACAATGTCGGTGTCTATAGGAGGACTTGTTTCCGTTAATCGGTCATATTCTTCGGTTGCCGTGAGCATGAATTCACTGACAGGGGTTCGTTCTGACGGTTTCCTAGACAATTCGTGTTTCACCCTTCGATAGAATTTATCCCACGCAATCATACTTACCCGATGGGATTCATTGAGTTCGGTAATGTGTAAAAATTGTTGAACCGTCGTAATGATTCCTGCCAAAATATTGATACATCCAATGACCACAGGAGCATAAAAAATGTACTGAGACGGAAGTTTTTCTTGGGCAAAGTTTGCTGCACCTGTAAGCGTGCTCATGATGATGACTGGAATGGTATAGATGTTATGCAGGTATTGATATTTTGAATTACTTTTCATATGTAACCACTTTAAACACAGGGCTTTGTCACCCCATTCAGACAGGATGGTTTCGTGTTCATCGCTCCAATGGATTTCCATATACTATACAAATAAAATAACTGAATTAGGTATGGAGTTTTCTAAAATCCGTGTTAAACGCAGTGAGATACAAGACCTGTTTGTGAAGTTAGAAGAAATGAAAGGAACTATACAAGGACACTATACCACCCTTCTCTCGAAAAACGAGACGAGTCAATTCTTTGGATTGGATTCCTTTCGATTCCAAGTAAAGTTAATGGAGAATGAAACGAAACATTTGAAAGAACAAATGGTCTTGATCGAAAATCGATTGTATTGTGATTATTACAAATTATATGTACGCGTGCTTGAATATCTGTCGGACACATTTCATTTTGAGATTCCGAAGAATCCTTATCCTTTATACAAAGATTTAGACCCCCTTAAGGTGTATGAGTTTGAACATACGAGTGCATTATTTCACGAGAATGTGGCGGCCTTACAAAAGGCGTATGATACGTTAGAGATTGAATTAAAAAAAGGGACGGAAGATGAACGACTGAATCGAACGGGAATACATATTGGTAATTATGTACATAACCGAAAATTTAAGGATACAATCATTCAAACAAATTTAGGCCTTTATGAACAATATTTAAATACCTATTTTAATTATCACATGACCTTTCTTACAAATCTGATGGAACGACTGGACGTCTTTTTGAAACAATTTACTCGTGAACCTGTACCGATGTCCGAGGTTAAGAATGTGATTGTTGAGCAGGTGAATGAGCAGGTGGACCCGATGACTGAGCAGGTGATTGAGTCGGTAATTGACACTATGTCTGAGTCGGTGATTGATCCGATGATTGATCCAGTGGTTGAGAAGGTGATCGAGCAGGTGATTGACACTATGTCTGAGTCGGTGATCGAGCAGGTGATTGACACTATGTCTGAGTCGGTGATCGAGCAGGTGATTGACACTATGTCTGAGTCGGTGATTGAGTCGGTGATTGACACTATGTCTGAGTCGGTGATTGAGCAGGTGATTGACACTATGTCTGAGTCGGTGATTGAGTCGGTGATTGACACTATGTCTGAGTCGGTGATTGAGTCGGTGATTGACACTATGTCTGAGTCGGTGATCGAGCCAGCTTCTATAGATGAACCAGTGACCGAGACAGCTTCTACAGATGAGCCTGTGGCCGAGCCTGCTGAGCAAGTTGAGCAGGTCAACGTGCCGGTCATTGACCATAAATCAAAAAAGAAACATAAAAAAAGATAGAGTTTTGTAATATTGTAAAGTAATATGGCTACAAATTCTGAACAAATCGTCCCCGATGTAAATCTAGGAAGCAATACTGGCAATCCTATTCACTCCATATTCCCGCGACGATTTACTCTGCAATTTACTAACAATGCAATGGTCTATTATAAATCCCACAGTTTATCCGTTGGTGGTGGCGGAAGTGGTGTACGAAATGCTCGTCATAAAAAACGTAAAACTTAGGCAAACACATATTTTGAAAAACAACGGACCATTCGCTTGTATTCAATCACACATCTTAGGTTAGAAAACACACAGGTTTCTGTTTCGTTTTTTTGATTGGAACTGGATAAGTATCGTGCGTGGTTTCTACCAACGTATATCCCTGACTGTTGTAATAGGCTCTTCTTTTTTTCCATTGATTCACAAATGTGGGATGACTATCCACAATGTCAATCACAAGTGGCGCTTCATGCTTTACACGTAGGATTCTACCCACTGCCTGTGTCACATCTGTTTTAGGAGTGGCTAGAATCAATGTTGTCAACGTTTTGATATCCAGCGCCTCTTCCGCCATGGCAAAGGTAGCCAATACAATTTGCTTGGTTTCACTGTCTTTCAATGCAGATTGCTTCATCCCACCCACATAATACCCCACCGTTCCTAGTTGTCGGTATTCGATGGCATCGTGTAAGAAAGATAAGAGTTGCTTCGTATGAGACAATATCATCACTTGTTTCGTGGTTGGAAGCTTTAGAATTTGAGTTAGAATATTCAAGATGCATTCTTTTCGTGGATTGAATTCACTGATTTTTTTAATCATAGATGTGTAATTGGTATCCCCCTTGAAATTTTTCACTACGGTATTGTATTCTTCATTGTCTGTACTATAGGAAACTTTGTGCACGTACACTTGAGTTCGTTCGCGTTGAGCAGAATAGACAATCTCCCCTAGAAAGAGTTTGAAGACTTTCGTCAATCCATCTTTACGTTCCATTGTCGCAGATAATCCCAACATACACGGTGTGACTAACTGAAAGAGCGCATTGCTGAACACTTCTGCCGCAATGTGGTGGGTTTCATCAATAATAGTAAATCCAAATTCTTGAAATACTTCTTTCGGATACGATTTCATTGAAATAGATTGAAGCATACCAATCACAATATCTTTCCCGATATCTATCGTATCTCCTTGTATACGACCAATCGAGGCATTCGGTAGAAATTCTCGGATTCGTTCCACCCATTGTTCTAGCAAGAATTCTTTGTGTACAATGACAATGGTTTTACGTTGAATCAGATGGATCAAATATAATGCCAAGATGGTTTTTCCGAACCCACACGGCAGTTCAAGAAGACCCTGTCTGGTCCGCATAAAGGCATCCACTGCATCCTGTTGGTCGGGTCGAATGGTACCGCGAAATTCAATGTGAATGGGTTTACCTGGATTCAATTGGTCGGGTACATCCCCGTATTTACGCAATCCGTAAAATCGGGGAGTATAGAATTTATTCGGAGACTCGCGATACGCATAAAACTCTTTGGTATCGCCGTATGAGTTTGCGGTTTGTGGAGAAAAGGTGAGTTGTCTCTTTAATTCTTGTTGTTGTGTGGCCGTTAGAAGGTCTTTAGGAATAGTGTATCCTTTTTGTCCGATGAACATACTACTGAAAATAAATAAAAGCAGACACATCAATTTTTAAATAATCTCTATAGTATGATTGTTTTACATGGCGTGGTCCTTATCCTACTTTGTGTGATTATTTTACTCAACATTACACTGCCTCCTTCCATTCGTAGCTTTGGTATCGTTCCTGTCACCATCACTTTGATGTTTATGGTCATGTATTTGTTTACCCATTCGCCCTTATTAGGCATCGTGGGAATCGTCGCGGCATATACACTCCTACAATCTTCGAATCGTTCCATCCCATCGTTACCTTTCGATAGCGAGTTAACACCAACCAATCAATTTCAAGAAACATTGGAAGAATATATCGTCAAGCGCATTGTCCCCATGGTTCAATCCACGCCCCATTTGAATTTCAAATATGCTCCAGAGAATACGCATAACGCGTCCTCTCTCCACTAATTTTTACATTCGGTTACATTATGAAGTCAGAGTTCTTATTGTTTGCGGGCGCAACCTTCTATATCGTCGATACGTTGTATGACGGGAAATATACGAATCAACTCACACACTATAAAAAGCATTTTAAGATTGCCACCATTTTGTTTGCCGTGTTTTCAATGTACCTGTTTATTCGAAAAAATCCAACCGAATCGAAGAATATGATGGGTCATTTGAATGGAATGATACGATACATGCCGATGGATAAGCAATCCAAAGATTTGCTGACCCCCTTTTTAATGTCCAATCAAGAACAACGCATCGTAACCTCCGGTAACGACTCTACTGCACGAAGTGTGAGTGGTACAAAGAAAAAATGGATTGCGGCGCAACAAGGCTGGAAATGTAACGATTGTCAAACTCAATTGGATGCCTGGTTTGAAGTGGATCACAAAGTTCGACTGGCCGATGGTGGTTCAAACAATGTAGATAATTTAGTTGCCTTGTGTAGAAATTGTCACGGGAAAAAGACTACCCTTGAAAATTTATAATCTATTGTAGAATCAATGAAAATGGTGGATATATTAATGATTGTTGCAAGCTGTTTCGTGTGGTTAATTGCCGTTTTCGTATTTCAAATTCTCTATATGGCCTGGTATATTATTCTATTGTCCGTGTTAGGCCTATTCATTTTTTTGTTCATCGTCTATTACGTTCCTCTTAAGAAAAAATATGATGAGACGATTTCCACCGCACAACAAACCTATCTTGACAACAAGGATGTCATTGACGAGGTGTATGTATCACAACTCAAGGATGCGTGGACCAATGATGTGTCTGGACGCAATCTTTACTATTTATTGATGTTTGCCGTGTTTTGCTATACGCCTGTCTTGTATTACATCTTTTATTTGTTGTACCACGATCCGAAACAACCGACTTCCATCGACGGGTTTATGAACTGGTTCACGTTACTGAAGTCATTTATATTGTTGTTGCTGACCGCTATTCTGATGCTCTTGATTTTACTCATTTCTACCATCGGGTTTACGTATTTGTTATTATACATATCCGTACCCGTGGTATTCTTAGGAGGGGTATGGTGGACGGTCACTCGTAGATGGTTAACGCTCTATACTGTATTTCGTCTAACCATTATCGGGTTGCTGCTCGGAGGCGGGTTCATCGTTGGATGGAACAATCTGCTTTACAGCATAGTCGCAGGAATCATGATGGCCATGATTGCTTGGGGGGTTTTCATTCAATAATTACTTCAAGAGGGTTAACGCGACTTGCATCATGATATCGGCTGGATTCGTAGACAATTGGGTCAATACAGACTCAACCGAATGCAACGCCATCATTATCTTTGAAAACAACGGTGACAAAGCAAGACCGTGAAGACGAAGTTTTTGGTTCATTTCGAAGACGTCACATACCCGAAACGTCTGGTGTACTTGAACGGCCTGTTTAAATGTATGAATGATAAAGGCGTGTAAATCGTCCAATACTTCATCCGGCAATTCCTTTTTACGGTCGTTGGGGCCAATCAACCGAAAGGTATAAATCGCGGCATTGTCAAAATCCTGTACCGCAAAAGCCTGAATGATGTCCGTCATAATTTTCTTTTCTTCTTCCGTCAATGAAATCATCAATCCAAAATCAATCACGGCAAGTGATTTTTCCTGAAAAATTAAATTGCCTACGTGAAGGTCTGCGTGAACAAAGCCTCCTACCAATAAACTCTGCATAAGAATGTCCATAAGTTGACTCGAATACATCTTTTTCTGTTCCGACGAACATTGTGATAGTGGTTCACCTGTCAAACGCGTCATGACAATCTGTTCCGAAGTACACAAGTCTTCTAGTAAAGTTGGACATATGGGTTTCGTGAACATGGCCTGAAACCGTTTGTGATTTTCCACTTCTTTACGAAAATCCAATTGGGTATAAAAGACATCGGTGATTTCGTTCAATGCATCGCACAAGGTTGGTATGGGATAGACCCAATGAATCCACTCTACCCATTTATGAATGGCCAATATATTCTCCGTAACACGCCGGTCAATATTCCGGCGTTTGGTTTTAATCACGACGGATTGTCCATTGATATGTCCTTCGAATACAATCGAGATAAGACCGGAACCAATGACCTTTCCCACAACAAATTCCGGGATTACCATTTCATCTTCTGTATAGGGAATGTTGTGAACGGCAGAATGTAAATTGTATTTGGAAGCAATGGCTTGAAAAAATTTGGTATACACCAGGTTTACGCGTATGCATTTCGTCCAAAAGGATTCAATGTCGAATTTACGCGTAAACGCATATTTACCAAATTCATAGGCAGCAATCCATGCCAATTGTATAACCTCCATAGCGTAAATGTCCCTATGAATCTTTATACCGTTTTTAGGAATAGAACACTAAAAATTGAAACTACTTTCAACATTTGACGTCGTTACCGAACGAAACGTTCACATGGCGCAATTAACATACCAAGAGCATCTTGCAGAAGTGATAAAAGAGGACCGTAAACTAGAACTTGGATTCTTGGAGGAGCGGAATCAGCAACGCGAACGTGAAATCCAAGAGTATCATAAGGAGAGTTTCCGTCGCTTCGGCCACCTCTACGGATGGCGTCCCAACGATTGCCCGCCTATACGGATCGATGATGACCTTCCGGAGGAAATATGCGAGTACTATCAATGGTACTGTGAAGCGCTTTACCCGGGTTGGTTCAACCCAGACGAGTTTATCGTGACAACTGAACAAGAGGGTCTTTGGCCCGAGTTCCGCGCGACGTTCGAACAAAATGATTGTGCTGAACCAAACCCAATCGAGCTACGCATAGCTTGGAAAGCTTTCCTTGAACGAACGTCGTGATGTTAAACATCATTTTTTAGAACGGATCATAAAATTGAAATGTATTCACTATAGATGAATAATTACAGTGACTAACTCCAAAATGGCACATCTACCACCTCTACCACCGTTCAACGATCCGCCTCCGCGTTTGGAGCGTTCGGACAGTTGGCGAACGATTGACCCCGATAGCAAGGAAGCGTATCGCCCCCTCGAAGGTTTCCCCTTTGAGACTCCCGAACAACACAACGAATCGGAAGAAGCCGAATTCTTCAAGTGGTGGGAGGAGAAGTGTGCTCAAGCATATTTGGACTGGACACGGAATTATGAAGAACTATGCAGACAGAGACTGCTCGAAACACGACCTTGGGCCATTCATGACCAAGACTTCGATAACCCAGCTCCGCATGAACTTCCAGGTGATTATCAAGAATACGACCTTGAGGAAAAATACGAGTTCTATGTATTGTTCCGTACGATACGTGACCCCACTTGGCGTGACGACGTGCCACCTGTGCACGAAGACTTACGCCTAGCGCGGGAAGCATCCCGTGTTGGTCTACGTGGTGTTTAGAGAAACCATCCTTTTTTACGAAATCTGTAAAAGTAAAGAGATGATGACGACCCAAGGAAAGGCTTGTCGTACCCTTTGTTTGAATGTCGCACGTTTGAAATAGTGTCCCACTTTTCCACATTTCGATTCATCGTATCGAACAGAGTCTGCATAATCAAATACGATATCGCCCGTATGTAAATCCTTCCCTCCAAATTTAGTGCACTTATTCAAAATGGAGGTAGATTCAACCTGATAATACATGCATTCGACGCAAGAAGGTTTTTCTATATCTCGAATGAATGGATTTGTATGAAGCATACTGTAGTCTATATTTTAAGATTCAATGAATTCAAGGGGTCGTCCGTCACTATACACATGCATGTCTCCTAATTTAGTACGACGTGGATAATATCTAAAAAATTCAGATTCGAGTAAATTAACCACGTACCTTTCTAACACATTTTTCATGTCTGTAACGTCGCATATAGTTGGTATGGCACAGGTTCGTTCTTTTGTACCGAAATTTCCATCATACTTTAAATTACTTTTTACTTCCTTTACAAACCCAGTAATCGTTGGAGATAATACTTGGTTACCAATTTTGCGTAATAAATAATAAACAAGTCTTAAATCATGACTTTTATTGGGGACAGACGATACAATGTAACTGGTTGTGTCTCGCGGTTTTAACAATCTAAACCCGCTTCTCGAACCACACGTACCGCTATTCAATGTATTGCATTCGGGTTCTCTACATACTTCAGTATATATTTTTTGGGATGAATAGGTGCCATCTTTAAAATAACTTCTACCATAATCTATAATTTTAGCAAGATAAATGGATCTGAATATAATGACTTTAGTTGGTGTATGATAATGATACTTTATGTATTTTTTTTTTGAGGGTTCATATAACAATACATTTTGACCGTGTAAATCATAATGCGTAAATACATCTTTCATGCAGTCTAATACAAAGTAAATTTGATATAAGGTTGAAATAAACTCATAATTTATGGCAGCTTTCGAAGAATGAATCAAGTCTTCTATCAAAATAACATCCTTCAAATGTTGAATTAACACGGCAACTTTGATGGACGACTTACATCCTTCTTTTAAACTGTAGACTTGAGGCGCCACGTTTTTTTTAAATACAGAAGCTTCCATTACTTTTGACGTTTGAACGAGTTCCCAACCATTCGTTGTTGGATACTTTAGTAATTTATACGTTTCTACGAAACACGGAAATCGTAAAGACATTTTATTTAAAAATTGTCCAACTCTATATTCATACATTAAGTTATCCGAAAGTTCCCGTACGGACGACTTTAATATGGCATACGAAGAATATCCTTTATGTGTAAATTTAAGTTCATTCACAAACCCGTTTACCGATACAGCGCCGACTCGTTTAATGGGATCTTTGATGTAATCAAAACTAAAATTCCCGAAAAAAGCCTTTATTTTTTTGATTTCTTTTCCAAATGCAATACATACCCCGGAATCGTTACACACTGCGTTTAGAAACGCTGCAATACGTTTGTGTCTGGTTTTCTTCATAAATCGTTGAATAATTGCTGCATTTTTTGAACGAGGAGTTAAATTGGTTCTTGGTATTTCGCGAATTCTGCGAAACCAACCAAGATTGTAGAACCAATCATATGGTTTAGGTACTTGCACAGTTACCTCTTCACAATCACGTGTGTTTCGTCGAGTGCCATTTTTGCATCGGGGTTTATTTTGAGGATAGGGTTCACAATCACCCGTTTGTTTGTTTCGTCGAGTGCCATTTCTGCATCGTCTTAGTTGAGGATAGGTTTCACAATCACTTGTTTGTTTGTTTCGTCGAGTGCCATTTCTGCATCTCTCCATTCTATAGATGGATAAAATTCACGAGATTAAAATTGAAGTTGTAATCACACATTCAATCATCATACTATGAAATGCGCTAAAGAAGGATGTCAATTCAAGAAGGGCGAACTCAATGCTTATTGTGGAAAACACCAGGCAACCCACTTTTTAGAAGTGACCCAAGAAGCTGGAAAGAAAGTATGTTCGAACTACATCCGTGGTTGTCGAGAACAACTTGCTCTGACCTACACACGTTCCAGGTGCGAACCGTGTCTGAAGAAAGACCGAGAAAAGGACCACGCTTCACGAGCAAAGAAAGTCGTACAAGTAACTCAGGTGGAAGGAAAGAAAGCATGTAACACCTGCTTACAAGTAGTTTCATTGGATTGTTTTCAAGGCATACATGGCGAAACACTGACGTGTAATGTATGTCGAGATACAAACAAACGTGCGGATGCCAATCGAGACAAAAAACACATTCAGGCACTTGCACGTAAAAATGCGGCGAAACCGGAACGCAAGGAAGTCAAACAAGCTTGGAAGGATGAGAATTACGACAAGGTTGCCACGTACTGGATCGATGCGCGCAAGCGAGCGATTGAAACGGATTTGGAAGGATATCTTAAGAAAAATGCCGAACAAGCAAAGAAGTGGCGAGAGGCAAATCCAGAAAAGGTGAAGGAGATAAATCAACAAAAGATTAATTGCATGGAAAGTCAGTATGGCGTGTATCAAACTTCTGCGAAGACGAAACGTCTCGAATTTATATTATCCATGGACCAGTTTTCAGAATTGGTTAAAATGCCGTGTTATTACTGCGGCATTATTCAAGAGAAAGGATTCAATGGATTGGACCGTTTAGATTCAAGCGCTCATTATACGGTTGAAAACTGTGTCAGTTGTTGTGAAATGTGTAATTGGATGAAGGGTTCACTCAGTCCTTCTGTATTTGTCCATCGGGTTGAACATATGCTGACTTATTTACACCTAGTTGAGGGAAACTTATACGCGAGCGAATTTGAAAATTCGACGAATGTATCCTATCATGAATACAAGAAAAGGGCAACCCAAAAAGGTCTGGCGTTTGAACTGTCAGAAGAACAGTTCTCCTCGATAGTCAATGAACCGTGTTACCTATGTGGAAAAGAAACAATTAATATCCATAAAAATGGAATAGATCGGTTCGATAATACAAAGGGATACATTGAAGGGAATGCAAGAAGCTGTTGCTGGAACTGTAATTATATGAAACGAGATTACGAGTATGACAATCTAATTGCCAAATTTCATCGGATTTATGAATACCAGAAAGTGCACCCAATGGCTGAACACAACATGCATAATACTAAAAATATAGTGACAGGAAATAAGTTAACCGGCGCGGAAAAAGTAGGGAAGGGTATCTCTCGGAAGAAAATGAAACAAGAAGCATTGGTTGAAAAATATACAAATGAAACCACCCGAAAGGAATGGATTGATACGATTGTCAAAAACAGAAAGGAACATTCAAAGTCTTAGACAAAAGCATTTAAACTCAAAATCACCCATACCACTCATTATTCAAAATCAAAAAATAAAAGAACGAATCTTTTATTTTTTGGATAGAAAGCATTTAAACTCAAAATCACCCATACCACTCATTATTCAAAATCAAAAAATAAAAGAGCGAATAGTTTTTTGAACAACCCGAAAGAAGTTTCCAGGAAGTTTCTTGATCAATTTGAATACGCCAAGCCCCCCATACCGCTCATAATTCTGAGCACGTTGTAGTTGGTCGCGTAGACACGCACCTTGGCGGTCGAAGTGCCTTCGACGGTGGCGTTCGAGAGAACGAGCTGGAGGGTGGCATTGTCAATGCGCGAGAAGTTGCAGGTACCAGAGGGCTGGTGCTCCTCAGGGCGGAGAGCAAAGGAGTAGACGTTGATGCCAGTGTCGGGGGTGCGAGTGTGGCTGAAGAAGGGCTGGACGAGGTCGAAGTACGACCCTTCACGCTCAGAGAAGCGGTCCTGACCGTTGAGCTGAAGCTTGGCAGTGACGACTGGGTTCTCGCCCCAACAGTGGAGGCCGAGCGCGGTCTCGGAGAGCACAAAGGTGCCTGCATCCGACACGTAGGATTCTGCGAGAGAACCTTGTCCGACCTGAGGCACAAAGTTGGGGTCGGTGTAGTAGGCAGTGGAACCACTTGCACCAGCGGAGCCCCACAAACCGTATAGATTGGTACCACCGAAGGCATTGCCGGAGAGGTCCGCGTCAACCGCTCCTGCGTTCTGGAAAAGACCATCTGCGGTGATGAAATCAAAGTTGTTGGAGCCACTCTTGCCGGCATTACCGGCTACCGAGTTAGGACCACCGAACGCGTGGATGGCATTGGGGAGCGCATCAATTGAATCGGTGTAGTTGAAGGGCTGGGCTCCAAGCACGCGGTTGAGGAGGGTACCCGACTCGAGAGACGAGCAGTAGTCCACGTTCGAGTCTGGCTGTACAACCCAAATGAGTTCCTTGACTGGATGGTTGAAGTTCAACTTAATCTTGTTCGAGGACGAACCGACCGACTCATCACCGGTGAACTGGAGCTGGTCAATGAGATACTCGTGCGGGTTCTGGGCCATACGACGGCGCTCATCCGTGTCGAGGAAAACGTAGTCTACGAAGAGAGAGGCGGCTACGAGCGACTGGTTGTAGGCCGCGGATACCTTGACGGAACCGCTCTCCGCCGAGAGGGTGTTCACTGCCCAAAGACATTCATCAATGGGACGAAGATCAATGTTGACACGAACCTCGTGGTACTGGAGGGCAATGAGGGGAAGGGCGAGACCAGGGTTTTTACAGAACCAGAACTGGAGAGGAATGTAGAGAGTGGTCTCGGGGAGGGCATTGCGAGGGGCGCAAATCTGGCGAGGAGCGTCCGACTGACAAGGACCATCGACGTTGGAGAAGGCAGGGTCCGTGAGGTACGTGAGCTGGGTGGTATTGCCAACCATCGAGTAGTAGCCCTTCTCCTGTCCAGCGGACATGGTGAGCTGGTTCCAGATGTGCATCCAGTCTCCGTAGTGGCGGTCGATGCGCTGACCACCAATCTCAACCTCTACCTGGGCAATGAGCTGCTCACCTGGGAAATCCAACCAACGTGCGTGAACACCATTGCCGTTATTGAGGTCCTGCCCGATCTGAGGGAGAGTGACTTGAAGAATGGTATGGTAGGCAAGGTCGCCGTTACGTGAAATGGTACAGGTGACACGGCGTCCGAAATCAGCCTGACCATTGAAGGTTTGCTCGATGGATTCCATGGCGAAGTTGGTGTATCGTCGATAAGTAACTTTCCAGTAAGTGATCTGAGGGTTACCCGTAAGATAAACATCTTGGGCACCATAAGCGACTAATTGCATTAAACCTCCTCCCATGCTATACTATTGCTAAAGAAAAAAAACTGGGATTATTTACAATAATTCCGAAGAAACTGTCCTAAAAATAGCGGATCAAAGTATTCCTTAAGATTGTGATGTCTTTTTGAGAACGTATAGGTATTGTTTGTTTTGGTCACGGACCATCCGTCTTCAATGGCGTTCATAATAATCCGTGTTCGAACACTCATAAGATGATTCTAGAAACAATATACGTATTTTTAATTTAAAACAGTTTCGGTTGTACTAATTAAAATGCCATTTAAACCTAAACCGACCAAGAAAATAGACGATGTAGTCGTGCAAATGTTGGATACGAAACATAGAGAATACGTGCAGCGCTTCGAGACAGAAACATCCGTGATTATTCCTAGATTATTAGAAGATGCTTTCCTTGAAACCAATCCCGCCAAGGTTGCACAAATTCACCAGACGGTTGACAAAATGCGAGAATCCCAATTAAGCTATTATCTGGATAACAGTAAGCACATATTTGCTTATTTTGAAGATAAAAAGAGTATTTCCGAAAACAAATCCAAAACAACGGTATTGAATAATTTCTTCAATATTGTTCGCACAGGAGATGCTTCTCATAAAATGAATCGTCACGCGGTTCAGTACTTACGCAATGTAGACGATTCATTTTTACCTTCGGACCAATTTGTGTATCCAATTTCCATTTGTACAAAATGTGAAAAAGGGGAACTGATTCATGTAGATTATGAAGGTATGATGATTTGCAACAATCCATCTTGTGCGTGTCAATTCCATGTACTGATTGAAAACGAACGCCCGTCTTACAAAGACCCACCGAAAGAAATCTGTTTCTATGCCTATAAACGTATTAATCATTTTCGTGAAATTTTAGCACAATTCCAAGCGAAAGAAACGACACAAATTCCATCCGATATTTTAGAAAATATTCAATTGCAAATTAAAAAGGAACGTATCCAATTGGAAAGTATCACCAATAAAAAGACGAAAGAAATTCTAAAGAAATTCGGATATAACAAATATTACGAACATATCCCTTTCATCAAAGATAAGTTAGGCATCAAACCGCCTACGATGAGTCCTGAACTCGAAGAAAAATTGTGCAATTTATTTATCGAAATTCAACGACCCTATGCCAAATTTTGTCCGGATGCTCGTGTCAACTTTTTGAACTACTATTATACTATCTATAAACTATGTGAACTGTTAGAGGAAGATCATTTCTTACCCTTTTTCCCAATGTTAAAAGACCGTGAAAAACGAATTGAACAAGACGAGATTTGGAAAAACATTTGCAATGATCTAAATTGGCAATTTATCCCCACGATTTGAAATACACTGTCTTCCCATTTCAACCAATTCTTCTCGAAAAGGTTGGTTGCACAGCACCTTTCCGATATGGTATGGATGAATCGAACCGATGGGTGTAGTAAAAATATACACAAATTTACCATTAGGCGCTACAGTATTCGAACATACAATATCAACTAGTTTGACAAAGATATGCTGCATAAATTCGATAGGGGAGTCCAGATTTACAGTTCTTTTATGGTCAATCATCACCACCAAAAGGGTATCTTGATCTGCCTCGGGTATCGGACAATGATTCACCAACCCACCATCGATGTAATATTCCCCCTTGTATACAATAGGGGTGAATAAAAAGGGAATGGCAGAGGACATGGAAATTGCCTGTATCACGGGCAATTCTGGAAAGGTTTGAGGATTGACATCCACCGAGTTCATATGCGTAACGGACGTGGTGTAAATATGTATGTTCATACCGGATCGTTCGTGGAACTCTTTCATCGTAATGGATAGGGGTATATCGTATGCATTAAAAAAAGGAAGAAGAAGTTCTTCAAAACAAGAAGAATCTACAAACCCTTTGTGAGTAAACATATTTTCCATATCTATTTTGAACCATTTGTCTAGAGGACGTTGGATGAAATAATCTACCATTTCTTGGATTGGAACACCCATAGCAAGTAACACGCCTAGAATAGAACCCGCCGATGAACCGTGTATACTTTTCAAGGTGGATATATCTAAGATAGATTCTTGTTGCAATTGTTGTAGCATACCTAATTGAATCAATCCATCGGGACCGGCAGATGAAATGACCAAATGTTCAATCATTAGTATGGTTGTGAAAAATAAAGTGGCAATCCACTGCAATGATATCGTAAATTTTTAGTCTGTTTTTCGTATATGCAGGCAACGAAAATAAATTTAGACGAACTCTTTGAATTTAAGAAAGAACAAGATTTGAATACCTTGAAGACCTACAATCTCTTGTTAGAACGGGTCCATTTGAACATCAAACGTACTTCTAGGCAAAAAAACGAGAATCAATGCTGCTGGTATGTGGTTCCTGAATTTATTTTAGGGGTACCTCGATATGACGTCCGTAATTGTATCGCCTACATTGTACGAGAATTACAAGACAATGGGTTTAAAGTGACCTATACGCATCCCAATTTGTTGTTTATTGTATGGTCGCATTGGGTACCGGATTATGTAAGAATGGAATACAAAAAACAAACGGGTGTATCCATTGATGGATATGGGAAGGAAGTCAAACAAGAGGATAAACCACCATCCATCATTAAATCGACCTCTAGTTACAAACCGTCTGGACTCATTTATAAAGACGACTTTATTCGTCTAATTTAAATTTGGAATGCATAAAAAACGTTGTGACCAACGAGATGTTTACCAACCAGGACCAAGAGGTTTCTGGCACTCTATTTCTAGGTTTTTGGGCATCCCATTTTCATAGGGCCAGACAAGTTCAACTCGCAATATTCTGGAATCGAACACATTCTTTGATCGAGATGCACGATGCAACTCGACATTTTTGCGTCGCTTCTTGATTTTACTGTCCGAATACTTGGTCGCTCGGGAACCTAGCTCTTTTCGTGAAAAGCCCCCAGTTCGCTTGACGCGGTTCTGGTTTCCTTTCACGGTTTTGACGAAGGTGTCTGATACTCTCAACATTCTGTAAATGGATCTACAAATCTCTGTTATCTAGATAGATTCAATTTTATTTCGTGTAATTACTGTGAATTGTTCCCATTGCACCGTATCATCATTTAACGACTTATTTGAAGATGCCTTTGTTAAAAAATCTCGTTTTACCGAGAGTCACAAGGCGCATATCCTCAGTGTTCACTTACCTCGAGTGGTTCGTCGCCTTCGGATTCAATATCCGCTAGCTCGAACGTTTCGGATACCAAGCGGCCCATCTTGTCGATACGTCCAATCTCATTGAGCTTGTCAGAGAGATCTTCAAACTCAAGTTTGAGAACGGGTTTGAGAACGGGGTCGGTTTCGGGTTCGGGAGTGAACAACGCTGTGTCCTTATCACGAGATGCAATTTGTGCCTTGTTCTTGGCGGCCATCAATTTACGGCTTTTGGGGTACTTCTCAGGCTTCTTTTCACGAGGCTTCGCATTGGGGTTCAACTCCTTGGAGGGGTTCACCTGCTGCTTCTTCGTGGTCGGATGCGTTGACATTTTGGAGGGCCTTTTACCTATATCTTTCTATAGAATCCGTTTCAATTTTATTTGAAAAAAAGCGGTCCAGCTGGTATCACTCATCCTTGTGTGGTCTTATGATTGCACACTGAGTCTAACCGATTTGTGCATTTAAATCTCTCCAGACTCTCTCCAACCGCGTTACTTTGGGTAACATTTTTGGAGAAACTCGGGGTTGTCGCGCCCTCTTCTTGTACCACCGACCCTTGTAGATTGGCTTCTTTTTCAAGGGGGCAACCATACAGTACGTTGTGCCATCTGGATTTAGTATACATCTATTGATCTAAATATTTTGATTCAATTTTTTGAAACTATTCCTATTTGACTTAAACCTTTGTTCTAAGGTTATCTAATGGAGAGATCAGACGATGATATTTCAGAACTTACCTTCAACCCTTACAATCCTTGTAACAAAGAGATTAGTTTGAACCAAGTTCAAACTATTCTATCCAAGTATGGGGTGAACGAACAAGTCATCGATCTAGAATTGTATCGTCGTGCATTTACACACCAATCTTACTGTATGCGTCCCTTGGATCAAAGGATTCAAATTGCAGCGTGCCCTCCCAACTGCATTCCCATTCAAGATAAATCCAATGAACGTTTAGAGTTTTTAGGGGATGGCGTGTTAGAATGCGTGACCAAATTTTATATGTACCGTCGTTTTACGCGTGAAAACGAGGGATTCATGACCGAGAAGAAAATCGCCTTGGTGAAAAACGAGTCCATCGGTTCTCTTGCGTTACAAATGGGATTGTCTGAATGGTATATTCTGTCTCGTCATTCAGAAGAAAAAAAATTACGTACCAATTTGAAGAAACTGGGGTGTTTGTTCGAGGCCTTTTTGGGGGCTATTTTTGTGGATTTCAAAGAACGAGGGTTTCAAATCGCTCAGACGTTCATCGAACGCGTCTATGAAAAACACATTGATTGGACGGAACTTATTTTATGTGACGACAATTACAAGAATATTCTACAAGTTAGATTACAGAAAGAGTTCAAAACAACCCCTGAATACTTGGAGATTAGTCACAATGGGTGTTATCATATGGGCGTCTATTTGTGTTTAGGCCAACCCATTTGGAAAACATCCATCCAACAATCGATTCCATTTCATCAGTTTGAATCCTTTGACAAAATACACGCGTATCTGCGCACTCATTCACACGTCCTTATCCATTTAGGAGAAGGACGTCATAAAATTAAGAAAAAGAGTGAACAATTGGCGTGCGAACAAGCGCTTCAGTGTATATCAAAATACACCCGATAAAATATCTACCTAATGTATGTATCCACCAATACAGCCGCATAAAAAGGAATGGTTGTGTACGGACCATTTGTCCACTGGACAACCCGTAGAAATATACGTAGAATGTAGTGGAAATCCAAAGGGTATTCCAGTCATTTATTTACATGGAGGACCTGGGGACCATAGTATGCCTCGGATTCGCAGACTATACGACCCGAAATTCTACCATATTATCTTGTTTGACCAACGAGGATGTGGAAAATCGTTACCAGCAAATCACACGGAGAAAAATACAACCGAGTATCTGATTCGTGATATAGAATGCATTCGAGAATGGATCCATACACCTAGTATGGTGGTAACGGGCGGAAGTTGGGGGAGTACACTTGCCTTGTTGTACGCACAAGCACATCCTTCCAGAGTAGATGCACTTATCTTGCGAGGTGTGTATGATTTGACAAACGATGACGTCTTGGATAACATGTACCCAGAACAAGAGGACCAAATACAACAATTTATCCATTTAAAACCATCGGAGGATGAAGACAAGAAAATTCAACAGATATTGTCCCGTAAAACAAAAAAACGCACGGCATTGATTCGGCTCATGTCAAATGAGCCTCAAATGCACGTCACGACAAAAACCACACGGAAAGAACCCTTTAAAGAAAGTGAAACCCTTGCCATTATCGGCACGCACTATGGTTTACATCATCATTTCGCTTCAAAACGTCAAATTTATAAAAATATGTATAAAATCAAAGACATTCCTACCATTATGGTGGAAGGAAGATATGATATGGTCACTCCACCTAAAATGGCATACACTCTCTGTAAACAATTTACCGATTGCGAATTGATAATGGTTCCTGCAGGTCATTCTTCGTCTGAACGTGAAGTGGCGCGTGCACTGGTTAAGGCATCCAACAAATTAAAAACGATTTTAAAATAAGAAACTAGGGTATGAAGCTGATTCTTATTCTGTTTTGGTTGTTTGTGGGAATCTGTATACCCATTGCGTATACCGATAGTTTAACACCCATTACACGGGTGGAAGAACCAGACCTGAAAGTAAAGCTGGTACAGGATGCCTACGATACCGTCCAAAATCCGTACACACCCCCCTTACGATATTTAGATACCGAATCGTACAAACAAATGGGCTATTTGAAGCGTCAATCGTCACGCCTTCCGTTTTTTGGTAAACCAGCAAATCTTCGAAGAGATATGTGGTATTATTACACGACTATGGATGGGATTAAACTACCGATTACCATCAACAAACGAAAATGTTCCATTTCACCAGGATGTTCCTCAGTCTCTTCGGGTGATACAGTTCACGTAGAAGGGGACGTATGGACGGTTGAATTGTATGAGATGGACATGTATTAACTGTTCTGTATCAGTTGTGTTTTCTTTAGCATGGTCTAGTTCTGGTTTAAGATATTACATAGAATTGCACATAGGAAACCATATATCTACCGTGTTTAGATGAGTAGAATTTTTCAACTTTTCGATGAGTTTGCCAAAGGTTGTTTTGGCACAAAATACGTCGTGTACAACCCCGAGTATAAAAAATCCTATGGTGGTAGGCAATAATTTCCAACCGGTAAAGCGTGAAATGAGCCAAGCACCAATGAAGGTTGCGATGACATCGGCAATGGCGATTCCTCCAATGTGTGTATGAATACCCTTTCCAGGTACGCCTAAACTATTCCGATACGAACATTCCATACGGATACATAGGAAAAAGGTGTCGCGTGTTAGTTGCGATTTCGTTTCGAGTGTTTCCGTTTCGAGCGTTTTGAATGTCGTTTCCGGGTCCGATACCCCCCTTGGTACAACCTAGCTAATATTTCATTCTTGCGAGCCTCCAGCGTAGCATTATCCGAAGTAGCCATAAAATTAGATACTCGTTCTTTATTCATATCCTGAACACTTTTTACAAAGTCATTAAGGTCGGTAATAATGGCTTGTCGACCGTCCTCCGTATTACGGTCTACATAACGAGTGGGCCCTGGTTCAAAATCAATAATAAACAAATAATTACCGTTTACAATTAAGTTGCCAGTGGTTAGGTCGCCGTGTACGACACAATGCGTTGCAAACCACATATACGTCGATAACCACGTGAGTGTACGAACAAACATATCTATTGTAATGTAGGCATTCGACTTATGGACCCCATCGGGACGGTCTAGACTATAATGGTACAGACCTGTGTGGGTATTTCTCCATCTCCAAGCTTGGCCTTTTCTAACTCGGTATCAGTAGGAGGCGGAGGTACGAATGGAAAGGGTGCGCCTAGCGCCGTTGGAGTATCGATCAATCGTTGAATGATTTCATTTCGTTCTTGAATGTAGTCCTCGTACGTGGAACCCTTTGTAATCACATCGCTCATCAATTTAGTTGGGTCAAAATCATTCAATGCGCTATTTGCCGGTTCTTTAAGAACGGGTTCCTCAAACCTTCGCGTCAGTCCCGGGAGAGGTGTTTGTCTAGGGGGGAGACGAGATGTTGGCATTCCAGGGACTTGGAGACGATGTTTATCAGGTGTTTCGTACGGATTTAATCGTCGCGCACTACTTCTACTATCCTCTCTAACCATATCATATAAACATAAAAAGTTCGTACTGATTTGTATTCATGTTCTGATGTCTTTGAAAATTCATTTAACGCGGGAATCCAACCATATTTGCACCGATGCCAAAACCCGCGCCCGTTCGTGCAGTTACACCCATACTGGGAATGTAGGTATCCAAAATGGAAAAGGTTGCCGCCGCAGTAAGAGCAATGAGAGCGACTTCGTCTAAACTAAGACCTTTTCCTTTAGGAATGGCGTAAGCGGCAATGGCAACCATCAAACCTTCCACTAAATATTTGATGGCTCGTTTTATCAGTTCACCTAAATCAAACATAAATTTAGGATAGAAAAAAATATATCTGGAATAAAACTTAAATAAATGAGGGTAATTGGCTGTATGTCGGAAAAACCACCCTATGTAGATTTATTGGAAGAGGACAAACCCATTGCACAACAAAAGTTTGTATGTGTTTCCTTTGTTTCACCTGAAAACATTATTCAACAGAAGGAACATTTTTTTTTCGACCGATTCGTGAAAACGTGGGATCTAGTCAAATCGATGCAAAAGTACGCACAGTTCACGGCATTTCTAGCCTACAAGTACAATCTAGACCCAGAACAAGTGACCACGGATTTGAATGAGTTCTGCAAGGAGGAATCCGTTACTTTGGCTAAAGAATCGGTTGCGGATGATTATAAAACCTACCTCGAGAAATATGTGGAAGATTTAGAATTGGAGTACAACAAGAAGAATGATTTCCAGACCAATACTCGTGGCATTAAAATTCGAGGCGTGTTTCCATCCCAAGAGGAAGCTGAAATACGTGCAAAGTTATTGCGCGAGAACGACCCGCATTTTGATGTGTATGTAGGACCTGTAGGCGTTTGGATGCCGTGGGAGCCCGACGCGTACAGAACCGGACAGGTTCACTTTTTGGAATCACAGCTCAATGAGCTCATGTCCAAGAAACAACAGAACGAGGCAAGTGCAAAAGAATATTTCGACAAACGTGTGAAAGAGGCCAAGCGGAAAGCCATCGAAGAAAATGTTCGGAAAGCAAGAGAGAGTGGCAATAAGCTTTCTCAATCCATTGATGCAAATGATAATTTGGTCAATGTGAAGAATGTAGAGGATATTCAGAAAACTCTGTTTGAAACGGAAAATGTAGTGACGGATAAAAATTCAGACCACGGATTGTCTGAATTAAAAAGTTCGAGATGAAAATATTTTATGCCTATAAAGAATGGCGAATCAAATCAAACATCCTTGTAGAGGAAGAAAGTCGACATGCAAGCGTGCGCCTGCAAGCTGCGAAAACACGAGACGCAGTCGTAAACGACGAAGTTATTGCAGGAAAACACATAATCATAAACAATCGTGGTTTTAATCTATTCGTAATATAATGATGAAGGCCGTTTTAGTGGAGTTTATAGGAACCTTGCTTTTTCTATACGTGATTATTGCAACCGACAATTCCGTGGCGATTGGCGCAGTTTTATCGTTGATCGTTTATTTAGGAGAACCCATTTCAGGAGGTAATTTTAACCCAGCCGTCACGGTCATGATGGTGGCTGCAAAGAAGCAAAACATAAACACCGCGCTACCTTATATTGTAGCGCAACTTGCCGGAGGTCTTGTTGCGTTGGAGATCTATAAGCGTATTCATTAACCATATAAATAGTATGTGTGAGAATACATTATGAAGGTCTTGTCTATCGACATTGGGATTAAGCATTTGGCACATTGTCTTTTTGATGTATCGGATACGCTTCGTATTGTAGATTGGGATGTCATCGATTTAACGGATGAGTATGTATGTGCATGCTCCAAGCCCGCGACGCATCGATTCCATCAAACCTATACGTGCAAAAAACATACCTATCCGGAACTGTCACTTGTTGAATTGATTGCTCAATGTACAGGTCGTTCGATTCCATTAGGTACCAAAGCGGAAATGAAAACGCGATTGTTTAAAGAAGTCAAGCCGATTCCGCCACCAACTTTGGTGGATTTAGGACAACAAATTATGAAACGTTATGCACGATTTTCAGAAGTGGATGTCGTGTTGATTGAAAATCAAATTGGCCCCCTTGCCAGTAAAATGAAATCGGTTCAAGGGCTGGTGGTCCAATATTGGTTGATGAGGGGGGCAAAAGTCGAATGCATATCGGCATGTAACAAGCTCAAATTGTTTCATTCAGGAAAAACGACCTACGCTCAACGTAAAAAGTTGAGTATACAATACACTCAAGTCATGCTTGAACAAAATGGATTGGTGACAAATTTCTCCTCTCATAAGAAAAAGGATGACTTAGCGGATACTTTTTTACAAGGGGTTTGGTATTTCCAAATCAATAATTGCGGATTACTTAAAATTAATTGTTCTTAATCACATTATGGAGGTTATCAATTTAAGCGATACGCCTACAGTCAGTTTTGGACCAGGCATTGAATTGTTGATGAATGATAAGCCCAAAAAGGAAACAGTTTCGGTTACGGATTTGGATAAGCTAGAATCAGAATTAAACGATCTTTCACGTTCCTCGATACCTACTTCAGCACCTCCGTCTACACCCGTTAGTTTTCCTCGTATGGAAAATGTAGTCATTGAAGAATTACCTTCGGTCAAATTTGATATTCCAGAGAAACCCAAGGACCCCATGACGTGGGATGGGTTTAAACCATTCCAAGGTGACCCTGATAAAGTGACCGCAACAAAAGATAGCTTGAAAGAACGTTTTTCCTATTTACGAAAATTAGAGGACCTTGAACTCAAGGGTGTACGATTGACCCGTAAATATACGATGGATTCTTCACTTGAAGAAATGAAAGGAGAATACGAGAACATCATTTCCGAAAAAGAACGAAGCAACAATGTCAAGTTTCAGGGTAAAATGTTGATGGCCTTGATTACCGGGGTGGAATTTCTCAATTCCAAGTTCGATCCATTTGATGTCAAATTGGATGGATGGGCTGATCAAGTCAATGAAAATATTTCAGATTACGATGATATTTTCGCAGAATTGCACGAAAAGTACAAGAACAAAGCTAAACTGGCGCCTGAACTAAAGTTGATGTTCCAATTAGGAGGAAGCGCCATTATGTTGCATATGACAAACACCATGTTCAAATCCTCTGTGCCTGGAATTGACGACATTATGAAACAAAATCCAGAATTGATGCAAAAATTCACTCAGGCGGCCGTGAACTCCATGGGGGCATCCCATCCTGGATTCTCTGGATTTGTCAACTCTGTACAGCCCACGAGAGAACCGCGCGAAGTACGCCGCGAACCACGTGAAGAAAAACGGCCAGACATGAAGGGACCGAGCGATATCAATTCTCTTCTAAGTGGTCTGAAGCCTAAAACAATTCAACTCGATGAAGGAAGTACGGTCAGTTTGAGCGAATTAAATGAGATGAAGGATGGTTTGAATTCAGCAAAGAGAGGACGAAAGAAACGATCTGAAAAGAATTCAATGAGCCTAAACCTGTAAAACTTTTATGACGTGAATGTATGTACTTGAATAATATACGAACTCATTTTACTTCTATCTTAAGCTTATTTTTGTTGTGCACCACATTGATCTTGCCGATTCTCATCTTTATGAAACCCATATCGTCTTGGTTGTCAGGGTTTGACAATATAGATGGAATTGTAGAGGCAACACCTGCAACAGGAGGCACCTTTTACACCATTGCCTCGATTTTGAATTTACCTCTTTTTTTCAATGTATTGATTCGACAATCCAATACCCGAATGATCAACCAGATCTATACGGGATTGTTTTTCTTGTTGTCTATTGTTCTCGTCGCATTCAATCCAATGGGGGTGTTAACGACGGCATATAGTTTACAAACCATACTCTGTGTAACCGCAATTGTCTTTGTTATACTGAAATATGTTAGAACTGGAATCCTAAAACAGTTCATCTTAATCGCCATGGTCATTACATTAGGGGTATGTGGTGAGACGATGGGGGTGAACTATTCGGGATTGCACCTCTTGTATTATCTATTGTTTTATTTGATGGGTTATGTGTGGAACTTTTTCGATTTCAACCTATCCGGACTATCCAACCAAACGACTAAACGTGTATACGATACGACATCCTACCTCTATACACAACTTCCTGGTATTTCCCTGATATTTGTGTTTGAGATTTTCTTGATTGTTTTGATTTTATATGGTCGAACATGGGTCAAGAACTATTATGGAGGAGACTTGGTGGTTCATAATCCGATTGATTTAAACAAACGTTCTTCGTATAACGTATCCAATGCATATCAATACACCTATACCCTATCCTTCTGGATTAATCTAGAGGCCACCTCTCTTGGTTTTTCTTCTTCCTCCAATGAATACACGGATGTAGTGATGTATGGAGGAAATGTATTAATTGCGTATAATAGTTCACTCAATACAATCCGAACCGTGATGAAAAATGAATCGAAGAAGACCGTCTATGATATGAACGACATTCCATTACAAAAATGGAATCACGTGGTTTTATCTTACGCAAACGGTACCCTTGATTTATTCTTGAATGGGGAATTACAGAAAAGTACAGTTGCAGTACCTCAATTGACAACACAAGAGATGATTGTTGGTGCGGAACAAGGTGTGTATGGTAAATTATGTACAATGATGTTTTACAATAAGGTATTGACGATGGAAGAAATCCAGGCCTTGTATACCCAATTCAAAGACAAGAATCCTCCAACCCTCTAAAAGGTACTTCCTGCATAGTTGGAGGGGAGAGGTTCAAAACTATCGGGGGATTGGGCGTTTTGAAGTGGATTGTTTGGACCCGAAAACATGGAGTTGAAATCGGGTTCAGGAGAATTCATTGGATTTGCTGTACTACCTCCTTTGGGTAACAACGGCGGTGTTTGTATTTGGGGTTGAGACAAGGGTTGGGTATGTTTGACGCGAACGGGCTGAGGAGTCGACAAGACACGATCTATCAAAATCGTAACCTTGTCTCCCAAGGAAGTCATCATACTCAACAATACAATCAAGGTCGGTAAAATCACGGTAATGATATTTTGTTCGGCATATTTTATCCCACTGGCCGTGGGGATAAAGGTAATAATGCGATGAATGAATAGAATGCCTATAAACAGTACAATACATTGAAGCGTAATTTCTACAAAAATGGCTATACTTCCTTTATCTCGGTCGACGACAGGCGCATAATCCTGAATGGTTCGATTCAGTAAAGAAACCAATACAATGGCAAATACCGTATACTGCATAATATTCACCATTTCATGTCGACTGTCTTGTTCAAAGTTAAACACATGAGAGAAAAAATTAGGCGATTCTTCCATTGGTCTATCACAAGAAATTAATATTAGTTTAAAAAGTTAAAAATTAATGTACGTAGGTGATATGTCTAAACAAAAGCCTGCTCCAACTCCCATCAAAATATCGATACCCGACGCCGTAATGAATTTAGCAAGGCGAGTGAAGGGTCTAGAAGACAAGAGTATGTCCCAATTAAAGGCAATTGAACAAAAACTAGGGGATCACGAAAATAGGTTTATTGAAGATGCACCCGACATGGACCAAATTGCCGAAATGTTTAAGCTGATGGGTTCCAAAATCGATGGATTGATGGAACGTTTAGCAGAAGTGGAAAAACGAAATGACATTAAACCTCCTAAAAAGAAAGGGGGTACCGTAAAACTGGCTGATCTGGCAGAAGATACCCCCAACGGGATTTCATTCTCATAATCCATATAAAAAGATGACAACGTCAACTAGTAATGAATATTGGTATCCTTGCTACGATATGCATTGTCACTGTATTGTACATTCATATTCATTTTCAATTACATACAAGCAATGATTTAGAAATTTATGAGATTGCCATGCCTACCAAAACCAAATTGGAAGAAGTGTGTAACTTCAAACAACCCGTTTTATTTGATTATTACGAAGAAACCATTTCACGGTGTACACTCGATTCGCTCGACGAATATAGCGCGTTTGACGTAATGGTGTTTGATGATACACACGTAGGCATATCGTTACCCTTGGAAAAGGCTCGTGAATTATTCAAAACGGGTCGCCGCGCCACGTTAGACAACGGAACATTTCTTCAAGAAACAATGGTGAAGCGATATTATGATTTGACGGATTTAGCGCTTCGTCCACCGATGGTCACTTCAATGACTCACGATATATTCTTTGGGTCATTGAATTATACGACTCGTCTTCAATATCACACGTCGTGTAGAAATTATTTCTTGGTCACTCAAGGATCCATTACGATAAAATTAACTCCGCCACGCAATACACCCTTCTTGAAAGAAATCAAGAAATACGATACACAAGAGTTTTTCAGTGATGTAAATCCCTGGACCGATGACCCTAAAAAGGTTAAATTTTTAGAATTGGTTGTTCCCGTAGGTAAATTGTTTTATATCCCTGCTTATTGGTGGTATAGTATTCGATTAGAAAAAGATGCATGTGTATGCATGTTTCACTATAAAACGTTGACCAATTTAATCGCCACGTTACCCGACATTGGAATGGGTATATTGCAACGTCATAATACAACTACGAAGGTGTTACCGGTGGTTCAACTCTAGTCTCCTTCATTTTTTGACGTGTTTCGCACATCAGAGGACCTCCACCCACCCCCGTCACATTTACCGCCATACACTTGTGCTGGTTGTCGGTGAGCTCCTTTTTGTGAAAGTTCACATATTCACCTTGAACAAGGTATTTGTATACATCGGGAGGCACAACCAATTGCTGGTAATGTACAAATATATCTTCCTGTTCATGATGAATGAAACCATACCCGGATTTATTGTTGAACCATTTTACGATTCCCGTGAACATTTCTGGCATTATATAAATAAAGGTATACAATTCTTTATATCAATTCCAAAATAATATAAACTCATATATGGTATACGAGGTATGTGTGGAATATTCGCCATTGTTAATTCGGATATGGACAACAATCAAGTCCAAACGGACTTTATGCGTGGAAATCGTCGAGGTCCCGATCATACTGCTTATCAACAATATGGATACGTTGGATTGGGGTTTCATCGTCTCGCAATCAATGGTCTAGATACTATTTCCAATCAACCCATCTCCATCAACGGTATTCATTTAATTTGTAATGGGGAGGTATACAATTATCCAGAACTCTATGCTGCACTCAACCTGACTCCCACGACGAATTCAGATTGTGAAATTATTGTACATTTATACCGTGAATTCGGCATTGAACATACGTTGCATATGATAAATGCGTCTGAATTTGCCTTTGTCTTGTATGATTCTATCAAGAATATTGTCTATGCTGCTCGAGACCCTCACGGAGTGCGACCCTTGTTCAAAGGAGTACGGAACCACACCCTTTGTTTCGCCTCGGAAATGAAAATGATTCCAGAAGGAATGACCATTACGCCTGTTTTACCGGGTACATATACGGATGGAACACGCGTGCATACGTATCATTCGTTACCCTCGATAAACCCAGCATTGCTTCGTCCTCAATATCTCATCAAAGAGACCCTGTATGAGTGCGTGCGTAAGCGTGTATTGCATACCGACCGTCCCATTGCGTGTTTGTTGTCTGGAGGATTGGACAGTAGCCTCATTGCGTCCTTGGTTACCCAATGCCTTCGAGATTTGGGTAAGCCTCCACTCGAAACCTATAGTATTGGACTGGAAGGTGCGGAAGATTTAAAGTATGCATCCATGGTGGCCCGTTATCTGGGGTCGAAACATACGTCTATTGTACTAACCGAGGACGAATTTTTAGCAGCCATTCCAGAAGTCATTTATGCAACCGAAACGTACGACACGACTTCGGTTCGGGCAAGCGTAGGTAATTTCTTGGTAGCAGATTATATCAGCAAGCATAGTGAGGCCAAGGTTATCTTTAATGGAGATGGTGCAGATGAAGTATGTGGGGGATACTTGTATTTGAAAAATGCCCCTAATGAAGTCGAATTTGATAAAGAGTGTCGTCGGTTGGTCAAGGACATTCATTATTTTGATGCACTTCGTAGTGATCGATGTATTTCCTATCATGGATTGGAAGCAAGAACTCCTTTCTTGGACCGCGCCTTTGTTGAACTGTATCTGTCTGTTCCAGCGAATCTTCGTTATACCCAATGTGAAAAGGAATTGTTACGAACGTCGTTTGAAGGGATGCTTCCGTGGGATATTTTATGGCGAAAAAAGGAAGCGTTTAGTGATGGGGTGAGTTCGCTACACAATTCGTGGTATTCCATCATTCAACGGTCGATTCCCGCGTCCATCCAACACGAGTATGCAGCACAAACCACTTTGTTGACACAAGAACAATATTACTATAAAAAGGTGTACGATTCCTATTATTCTACAGTGTTGCCTTATTATTGGATGCCCAAATATACAAACAGCAAAGATTGTAGTGCACGAACTCTAGAAACGTACGCGGATTAATATAATGGTATAATATGGCGACAGCTTTAAGTGTACGCCCGTTGGGAGTAAATGTGAACCAATTAGTTATAGGAAAACGATATATTGTCACTAGGCGAAACGCAAATGGTGACATAGAGACGTTCAATGGAACATTTAGCTCAACTAATCCCACTAGCAATACCGTATTTTCAAATGTCGTGGGGCGAGGAATGATTTCATTTCCCACGGAGTGGTTGATCAGTTCAAACGTGGTAGTTTCGAATTTACCCGCTGGATTGAATGAACACATCAATAGCTATATGGGAGGTAAATTGAGACGTAAGCGTACTATCAGACGACCCAGGACCGGTCGTTAGCGTTTACGAGTTGAACGCTTTCTCCGTTTGTTTCTTCGTGTTCTTTTTCGTCTCCCTCCTTCCGGTGGTTCAGTCAGTGCAGTAGGTGTTGGTGTTTCCGCTAAAAGTTCCAAAAACTCGGCAGAATTGACCGCAGCCGCAGCAGGAGGAGCAGCCGCAGGAGCAGCCGCAGCAGGAGCAGGAGGAGCAGCAGCTTGACCTGGATGAGCTCCAGGCGGACGGAGTAGTGCAGAATCCTGTAAAAAATGAGCTATAGAATCAAGATGAATCAAAAGACCTTGACTCTTATATGATTTTATTGTTTCTTGTGTGATTGAGGATACTACTACGTTCGTCCTCGCGAGTTCTTCAAAGACCGCTAAATTATTTTCATCCCGCTTATCATTTATATCTAAAAAGGATGACCGTACCCACCTCATTTGACTATGGGCGTTTCGATTGCGTCGTTGATTATAAGCAAGGTCTACCTTATGAATCTCTACAAGTACCCGTTGTATAATGTTCGACTTCTGTGCATTCGATAGGACGACGGACGAAGCGGTTGAACGTGTTTGTCTAGATGGATTTAAATAGGAGTACAATTCGTGATGGAGGGCCTCACACGCTGGGGTCAACTCTTGAATTCGGCCAAAATCAATGATACGGGAAGATATACCTTCGTCGGTTAGAAATACAAGTGCATTTCCTGTGTGTAAATCCAAATGAATATAACCTTGTAAGAAGAGTCTGACGATTTTTGTCACAACTGAAATTTTTGCAGGGATTTCAGCAGATGGGTTTGATTCTCGAGCTTTTCGAATAAAGGCACCCAGTGTTTTTGAATCAGGTACAGTCGGCATAGTAAGCACAGCAGTACGAGAGTTTAACCTTATAAGATATTCAAGTGTATCAATTATATTAATGATGTTGACGTCATCGCCATTCGTTCTATTTCTCATTTGCTCCATCAAATAAGTGTCTGTAAAGAATGCCAGATTTGCAACAGATGGACAAATTTCAGGTTTTCCACCGAGTATACTATTTTCCCAAATGGATTGTTGCATTTGGGTTTCTTCAAAAAAACTGTTATAGGTTTCGCTCTCCTTTAAAATCTGTTTATCCAATTCAAGAGGTGGTAAACGTTGAACAATATCCGTAATGACCGCAATTTTCAAGATGTAGCTCATTACCGGTACGGTGAATCTCCCATTTCCATCAAGTCCAAGATATTCAGAGTCGTCTTCGTCCTCTAGGTCCAGTTTAAATATAAATCCTTTTAATGAATTTGCGGTCAATAGTGTCACCATACCCTTTCGAATCATGTTCATAACGGGTACAAACCCTAGCAACAATTCGTTTCTCAACTTTAATCCACCTTTCATATCCTATACTAAGATTAAACACACGCGCGATAATAAAATGTACTGACCGAGGTTTTACTTTTTCTGGTAATTTTACAAATCATTCCCGGTCGCATACACAAGACCAACGCAACGGGATCATACCGACTAATGGCCGGTAAATCTGCAATGGTTTGAATGTTGTGCTGTTTAAATAGTTCAGCTTGTTCTTCGACCGTTAAAATTTCGTGTTTGGGTACTTGGACGTGTTTCAGAATATTAAACTGTAAACGTTTAATGTTAATGACGGATGCGTATATTTGAGAATCGTTCCACAACGTGTTTAATGCCGCAATCTGAGCATCATTAGGGTCCATCTTCACAATGATCATCAAATTGTCCTCTTTGGTTAAAATGGGTGGTTCATCTTCATTGCTCTCGTAAAAGGAACACGCTTCCGAGGCTACATTCAAACGTCCTTCCAAATAGAATTTGACGAAAATCTTTTTACCATTTTTATGGGTTAATAATAAATCCAATTGTTTTTGGTCCATCATTGCACCCACCTGCTGTATCCCACAATGGGCATACTCGGAAACATCGTATCCGGTTTCTTCCAAGATGGCGAGAAGATTATTACGAGCAGAATAAATGTGGGTAACACTAATCGTCTCCATTCTATATGTTAACTCTATACTAATATTTATATCTCAATTTTATGAATATTCTTTGTCTCTTCGGGTAAGGTATCACTCTTATCTACAATCTCAAGATCATCTGTCTCTGGTTCTGGAATCGGCTCCATTTCGGGTTCGACTTGAATGGGTTCAGACTCTACCGGTTCTGAAACAATCGATACGGAAGGAGGTTTACTATTTGGTGCCGGATTTAATTGAACCGTAATTTTACGCACGTGTGAATTGATAGCAATGTTGTTTTCGATGACGTATTGCAACGAGTTGATTCCATCAATCTTCCATTGAATGTCATCTAAGATGAGCTGTTCAATCTTATTTCCCTCCATACGGTCCTTTATTTTGTTGGGGAGGATATCATTACGCGTTTTCATTTCTATACCTTTTTTGGGTTCATCGGGGCGATACACTTCGGCACCCCCGATACGGTGAACCAATGCATCGTCTTCTCCGCCCCATCCATAAAAGGTGTTGGGGAATCCATTCATTTGTTTGAATTTGGACTTTGAAATACGCAAGACTCTCCCTAAGAAGTAATCCTTTTTACCCGCATTGTATTTATCGTCTTTGATCAATCGCCCCAAATGTACAAGGTCCTTTCCATCCTCCCCATAATAACGTTCGACGATGTCCTCCGGCATAAGAATGTCTACATCGTGTACCACAAAGGTATCGACGTTGGGTAATTCCCGTGTAAGATAATCATAACCAATATTCAACAACATCCCTCGGTTGAATTTATCCGCCTCACTTTGTTCTACCACGAGAATGTTGATATTTTTATAATGTTCAATGAATTGGGCGAGTTGCTCACCACGGTCTTGGTCACCGGAATCGCGAAAGGGTACAATAATGACCGTCGTACTGGTAGGTACCGCATTCGTCTCTTTGTAGGATTTGAAGGTCAACTCGTGTTTCGGTTTCAACGATTCTATCAACTTTCCGTTGTCGGTATCATACATATTTTTCTGGGGTTGTAAAATACCCGAGATGGAATTGCATAAATCCGCGACATAATCATGGACAAACTCTTTGGTAAAGTATTTTTCATAGAAATCCATTCCGTTTTTCGAAATTTGTTGACAAATCTCATCATGGACTAAACACCATTTCATCGTTTCCGCGACTTCGGCAACGGTATTCACGAGGATACAATCTGCACTACCAATGTCAGGGTCATCGATGGTTTTCATCTTCAGCATCGGTTCAAACCAAAGTGTGTAACGCGATTTGACGTTCAGTACACAAAATCCAAGCCCTAACAATCCTCCAAATCGATAGGCGGCTGAATTCCCTTGCACGTTAAGGGTATATTTAAACTTGACTTGTTCGCTCATTTCCATTCGTGTTCCCGTATTCTTACGGTCTTTTGGATTAATGTACTCTAAACGAAGTGACTTGTCCACATTCTTTCCCTTGATGCGGTTTGTAAAATTGACAATCTTTGTATCCATAAATTCTTCCACCAGTTCATTGATATACATTCGTGGATTAGTACTCGAATCATTTCCGCATCCGGTTCCTTGACCTCTCCAAACACATTTATTCTCGCGAGTTTCCCAGGCAGGTAGATTTTCTCTGGAAGGACTGGTATTTTTACAAACAATACCCTTATGACCACGATCGGTTTCCAATTTTGCAAATTTCTTTTCAGGACAGATGATGTTCCAATCGTCTCCGGTTGGAAACGTAAAATCTGCGTGGTCTACTGAGGTGGACTGTCCTACGACTGGAATAAACTTTTTGTCATAGGCGGACATGGGAACGTCTCCGTAAATGGCATCAAATGATTCCTTCCAGTCTTTTCGTAAATGAGGGAAATCTTTACGCGAGAGAAAAAAGACACAGTCGTTCACTTTACGATGACTACACGTGTCCACCAGCATATCGTACATTTCAGACAAATAATTATCGGTTGGGTCTCGGTCCACTTTTTCCGTACGAAGTAAACAATTGGTTGCGTGCCACGTCTTGGGATCTTTCGAAGTCTCTTTCCGTTTATTCGAAGGTAGAGATTTCAACAACGCTTCCAATTGAGCCTCTTCTATTAAAGTGTAAAAATCATTGGTAAAGTTGATATTGTATAAGGGTAGGAAATTAAATAATTTGTTGTTTTTGATACGCACAAAAATGGCCGTCTTCATTTTATCCACAAAGTAAGACAGTGTAGTGTCGAAATTATCCGGGTGTGGTTTATAAATGTCCAGTTCACATCTTTCCTTTTGATACTCTGATGTATAGGGTTTAGGCTGGATCGTTCGGGCAATCGAAATCCGTTCAAATTGTCTTGTCACATAAGGGAAAATCATTGGATTTAGACCGTATGCGTTGATAAGGACGTCACGACAAGGCGTGTTTCCACTCGCAACATACAGTGTATTTTCCAAGAGAGCGTATGGGGTAAGTTTCAAGGATGAAAAAAGGACGGTGGTCAGAGTCTGCAATGCCTTGTACCTCATATTCTCAAACTGGTCGACCGTATCCGATGTAATCAATCTTGCTTGTACATTCATGGTGGCCAATTCTTGGAGCAATAGTTTAAACGCATAAGGAACATTCAATGCACTAAACGATTTCTTATGTTTAGGGACGGTAAGCAATGCCTCATTTTCAAAGACCATGCCATCGATGGATGGACTTATTTGTAAATTAGTATAGTCATTGTAGACGGCCAACAATCCAGATGTATTGTCGACATGAATCTGATAAGGAATGCGAGAATTGTTGACCATCATAGTTCCGTCCCCACGGTCCATCAAGGATTCACGTACAAAACTAGCCATTCCATTGGCAATGACGCCATCACGTTCCATTTCACCAATACGCAAACCACCTTCATTGGAACGACCTTGTACAGGTTGGCGAGTGAGTGCCGTATTTGGCCCTCGCACACGAAAGTTAATCTTATCCGCTACCATGTGCTTCAATCGCAAATAATACGTGGGTCCAATAAAAATATTACTTTCGATTTGTTCTCCTGTAAATCCATTGTACAATAATTCTGTTCCACTGCTATGATACCCTAATTGTGGAAGTTCACGACGATAGGTGTCTACGAGCGTTTCACTGGTTTCATCCATGTTAGTGGTATTAAATGCGGTACAATCCCCTAATCCTCCATTGTGTAGATGAACCTTGCCAATCAGGGATTCAATCAATTGACCAATGGTCATTCGCGAAGGAAGTGCGTGCGGGTTGATGATGAGGTCGGGACGGATTCCATCTGACGTAAAGGGCATATCTGACTCATTTAAAACGAGTCCACACGTTCCTTTTTGACCCGCGCGGGAGGCAAACTTGTCACCAATACCCGGAATTCGTTCATGACAAATACGTACTTTAGCAATACGATTACCTGGAGTATCTTCACTGATAAAGGTTCGGTCCACTCGTCCCTCTTGGTCACGATTTGGATAAATGTTCTTGATGCTATCCCCTTGTGCCATACGCATCAGTACTGTATCTGGGCGAACCTCTGTATTCATTTGCACGATTCCGTTCTCGTCTGTATTGGTACTCCCTTGGAATACCAAGGGGATATCTCCATTCGATTCGGACACTTCATACGTTTTAAAATAGCTCGTGTTAAACATACCTCTTTCTAAGGACGACCGATTGAATAGAATGGCGTCCTCCGTGTTATATCCCGTATAACACATAATGGCGACAATTGCATTCGCACCACAGGGTAAGGATTTGAAGGGTTGGAGAAAATTACTTTGAATCAAGGGTGTCTGACCATAGTTCAAGACAACACCCATTGTATCCATTCGATTTTGATAATTGGTGTGATACACTGAAACGGCCTGCCTCGATTGTCCACACGAAAATGCATTTCGAGGCAAGGGATTATGTTGTACAAAAATGGTTTGATTTCCCATAAATCCAAGTAGAGAAGAACCGTGAATTTCCACGTGAGTGTACAAGGTCTTTTCAAAATTCTCTAATGGGTCAAATCCAATCAAGGACGAATTGCTTTCATCTGCATCCAAATATTCAATCATACAAGGCTTTTTGATATCACCACGTGTCATGTCCACCCACGAACCAAGTCGTTCGGGTGAATACGAAAGTTTGCGTTTGTGATTCACATAAAACAATGGGCGTTGAAGACGACCCGCATCGGTGTAAATGTACAAGGTATTTTCACCAATATTCCAACTAATGCTTGTAGTAGAAGGAAGGATACCCGTTCGTCTACACTCCACCAATGTATACAATGTGATTTCGGGTTCTTCAATACATCCAACCCATTGCCCATTGAGAAAGAGTTTCACCAAGGTAGCGGATTCTACTGTCAAGGTATGTAACGGAAGGATGAGGAGTTCATATTCTGCCATGACGTCTAACACACGTTTTTTGGGAAATCCATCTGTAATCCGCGAACATAAACTCAGCTGTTTGTGGGTACCTACATCTGCGCCGTCACTGTCCACTGGGTCAAATAACCCCCATTGAGAAGAATGTAGAAGACGAGGCGCAATGACTTTTGCACTATCATCGAGTTGAAGTACACATTTTCGTAAATGAGAGATGGCAGAATTGAAACTGAGACGATTGAGTTTTTGAGACACGCCCACAAGTTGGGTATACTCGGTCGCACCCCACCTTCCTTTGAATCCGGTGATCAATCCCTTCTCGGTGATACGTTCTTCGAAAAACTGATGATAATTCGCCAAAAACAACGTGGGGAAGTTGGCTGGTTCGTTGAAAAAATTCTTATTCTTATTGTGGGCGCGATCAATTTCTACGCCTACGTGTTCCAACTGTTTGTGGTAAAAATCGTGAAATAAATCATGTAGTAATACACCGGAAGGTTCTACGCGTTTCATTCGAAACGAATCCCGATCGGACACGGGATCGACCCCTAATGCCATTCGAAGAACCTTTTTCACCATATGTCCCAAGAAAAAGGCCTTGTCTATCAATTGGTCTCCCATATGCGATAAAAATAATTTGACTAAAATATGAACTGCGTATTGTAACGATTTGTATTTTGTAAAAGAACCGATAAATTCTAGGGCGTGATGTTGGGTGTAAATACCCATCGCATCACATACACTCTCGTGGAAGTGTTCTTGAAAGTTGTTTTCTCCCAACAAACACGTTTCAATGATTTGTTTGTCGGTTAATACGCCTAACGCTCTCATAACCACAAACAGTGGAATGGGTAGACGTACATCGGGTAACTCGACCACCATTTCGTGCAAGGTAACCCCATCTTTGGTGCGCACAGAACTAGATGCATCCTCTTTGGTGGCAATACGTACAGCAGCCACGCGTGGGAACGTGACCCCGTCATCCGAATACGATTTAATGTCTGCACTATAATAATATTTGTCACTGTATTTCTTAGTCGTACAAATGGTATTCCGTGCACGACCTTCTTGACAAATAATGACCTTTTCACTACCATCGATGATAAAATAGCCACCCGGGTCGCTTCGACATTCCCCCATTGCAAATCGAACCTCTGGGGGAACATTGTGTAAAATACAGATTTCAGACTGTAACATAATGGGGAAATTACCCAGAAACACCATTTCCTCCGGCGTATGTTCTTGCACGACCCCGTCGATTTCAATTTCAAAGGTTATTTTTGCGTGAATACTGAAATAATAGGTGAGGTTACGAAGACGAGCATCATTTGGATAGAGTGGTTTTTGTACACCATTCTCCGTGAACACGGGTACACCAAATACAAGTTCGGAAGATGTTTTGGTTCCAACCCATAATCGACACGCGTAACGAAATACATTTTTATCATCCTTATTCTTTAGATTGGTCAATGGGTTTTGATTCTTGATAATTTCAGGAATCTGTTTCACGAATTGATTGAACGAATCCAAATGATGATTTACTAAAAATCCGGGTTCTTCTAAAAATTTATGTATGCACTCCATATATTACTCCTTCTATTTATATTTATTGTGTTTTGGCAAACATAATAGATATAATTTACACGTCCAAGGGAACTTCATTCATTTGAAACGTATAGTTTGATTTCTTGTTTTGCCTTGTTTCTTGCATTTTTTCCTGTCTTGTATCGAACGATTCTTTCAAGTCGCTCGAATAAGAGGGTTGTAACGGTACATACGCATAGGGGCATCCAGTTTGCTGGCACGCGGTAGACTGGTCAAAGGCAATGATGGAATTTGCATTCTTCTGTAAGTATTGACGATAGTCCCAATTGGTTTTAAGATTTTCACGAGAACGTATCTGGTCATTCAAGACCGCCGTAGGTTGCCAATTCGAAAAAGACCGTCCATCCGACATTAGCGCTGGAAAATCTTGATGGAAATTGTTCATAGGGAGAGTTTAGATTTTATTTTGTAAGAATTCAATCAGTTCCTTTTTGGTCTTGAGTTTAGGTCCATTCAACTCCGCTACTTTATCCTTTAACTCTTTCAGGGTAAGAGAATCAAATGGACCAACTTCAATTGGTTCCACAAATTCCGGTACAATTTTTACATCTCGTTCAATCATTTTCTTGACTTCAATCTCTTCACATACTTCTTGAGCCGGCAAGGATACTCTTTTTACGTCATCATCAGAGACAGTGACTCTTTCTGGGGTACGTTCACGTGACTCATAGTCGAGGTGTACTTCATCAGAGCATTCACTCGTTTCACTAGACTCATCGGATGCATCTGACTCATCATCTTGTAATGCAGCTCGCGTAACCCCTGCCATGGTTTGAATGGTCTCGGACATTAATTCCAAACGATTCTCAAAAATAAAGAGTTTTTGACGGATATAAAAAAAGAATGCAACCATCAGAATCAGTGTAATGGCCAAACCGATCATACTTTTCTATAGATTATATATACGTTCTTTTGTCCGCATTCTCGCATCCTTTACAATAGAAGTTGGGTAGGCTAACTGTTCAAGAACGTTTACACCTCCACGGTCATAAGATACGCCTTGTCCTAATTTATAAGTATTTCTTCCATTTACGGTTTTCATATGAATCATCTCCATGGTTGAATTCGACTTTAAATTCTCACACAAATCAAAAAAATGCGTGGTTAACAAAAATTGGAAACTAGGATAATCTGTTAAAAAGGACAAGAGAGATCCCGCGCTTGCAACGGCTTCCACTGGATTGGTGCCAGAAAAGAGTTCGTCGAATATACATAAAATACGTTCCTTCTTAACGACTTCATTTAAGATTTCTTTACAACGCCTCGCTTCGGCTTGAAACAAACTATCGCGTCCAGATGTGTCTGGAATATTAATGTAACAATAAAAGGCGTCGTAAGGACAAATGGTAGCAGATTTGTAAAATCCACGACCGATTTGTTGCGACAATAGTACGTTAATCAATGTTGTTTTTAACATGGTGGTCTTTCCAGATGCATTCGGACCCGTCAAGACTTTATTTTTATCCAAAGAATACGTGTTTTTCACGGGATGTTTGGTTGGGTAATAGGCTCGCACAAAAGAAGTGTTCTTTGAAAACATACACGGGTTTATTTTTTTCTGACGACTCAATTGATAGATATTTTGCACAAATCCGTGAAAACCAAAAGAATAGTGTAGGGTTGTTTTCAGTTCAGCATTGTCATACAATTGATAAAACAAGGCTCTCGCTTCACCACAACGAAACATACTTGTATTCAATCCGGACAATTGTGCCTTAAACTGCGTTAATCGTTGCTTGTGTTCTTCCAATACACGATAAAAGGATTGGTAGGTGGGTAAGGCGCAAATACTCTGTTGAACGTGGTTCATCGCGTCCAAGGTATGGGTTACATATCGCCCGGCTTCTTGAAATACCGTATGTACCGTGGTAATATTGGTGTAAAAGGTGTAAAACGTGTAGATATTGGTATACAACTGTACGCAGAATAAAAGGGCGGTGCCTACAAGATATGCTCGTTGTTTGACATCCGCATCTTGAAACCCAGTGACCAATCCACCAATGGCGTGTTGTTTGAGTACCTGCTTCAAAATATCGAGATACGTCGACCACGAAAGTTCAATGCTTTTCATACGAAGAATGACAAATGGGATAATGACCATAATCAAGGGAGTCAACAAGAAGAGAATCGGAGAGGTAATGAAATAAATACTAATAAAGGTTAGAAAAGAGGAGGATTGGTTCAACATACTCAATCGTTCGGATTCGATATACTGATAACTGATTTTGAACTCTTTATTGTCCTGGATTCGATTCCAATGTTGTACAAAGGCATCAATGGGAATGGGTTTCGGTGCGTTTTGGAATAAGACGGCCGATTCCGTCAAGAAATCCGTATTCGTGGTATAGTATTTCGCCCATTGATGTGCAGTTTGTTTGGACTCGTTTGTCGTGGGTTTGAAGAGCTTGTCATAGACCGGAATTTCCTCGGACTGTACAAGTTCTAAATCCTTTAGTATATGGGGGTTCACTTCTTTGTGTGAAACATATTGAATAGGCAGCTTGAAGATTTCCATATGGAAAGTAGGTACTAAAAAACACGACTTTATACTTATAATACTGTATGAGAACGCCCAGAAACAACACTCTTAATGATATACCTTAGAAATAGAGGGTTGTAATACAAATGATATATGTTGATTCCGCTACACCGTATTGAAGATGACCCGAATGAGGAAAATATGAAATACCAGAATAATCTAATGTCGACTATTTCATCAATATTGTTTTGTATTTTGTTCCAATGAATTGTTTTAAACTTGATCTAACAAGAGCACTCGAAAAAATAAATGCAATTACGTTTTTTTTGCATTCAAGAGCATTCAAGACACGTTTTGCACTTCGCTTCATCAAAGTTGTCGTAGGGTACGTCAACGTTGATGCCGCACCATGTGCACGGAACACAAACCCTGCAACGAAAGCCCGCAGAAAGAGGACTTTCACAGTCGTAGCAAATTCTGGGGGACAATTCAAAATCATAATCGGGATCATAGGGTAGTCCGGCCTTTTCGGCTTCGAATTTTTTGAGGAATAATGCATATGTGAACTTACATTTCTTGCATGTAGGGGAAGGATCTTTCTTGGGGTCGTAGTCTTCTACTGTTTCTCCACAACTGCAATTTCTACAGATTGAGCATCCAGCATCTGTCACTAGTCCGCCGCAGTTGCGGCAATCACCTTCAAACATGTTGTTGTATAGCGTTTCAATTTTATGCCCGTTTTAATCTGGGAAATTGAGTATTTTCAAACTATTTCAGAAATTCATTTTGAATATACTTTTGAAAAAAGATCAAATACCCTATTGCATTTTTATAACTGAAGTTCGAGATTATACACGAGTATGAAATTATCATTAGGATCAAATTCATTTGGTAAAATGAAACAGCCTTGTCTGGACAATATAGAAGTGAAAAAATATGTAAGTAATAGATATAAACGATTATAAGGTTATTTATGAAATGAAGATGCATTTATCTATGATGCTTCGTCTCACCACCATGCAACAGAAATACGTGTCTATCCTACAAAATCCGGCACATTCTCTTGTGGTCTGTACCGGACCGGCTGGGTCGGGTAAGACGGCATTCGCGTGCAAGACGGCAATATCCCAACTTGCAGACAAGCAAGTCCATCAAATTGTGATTACCAAACCACTTGTTTCAGTGGAAGGAGAAGACCTTGGGTTTTTGCCAGGGAATATGCGGTCAAAGATGTCTCCGTGGATCGAATCGTATCTGGATATTTTCAAAGAACATTATTCCATGAAACAATTGGAGGAGATGATGAAAAAGGAGGTTATTAAATTGGCACCGTTAGCTTATTGTCGTGGAAACACGTACACCAATTCATTTGTCATTTGCGATGAATCTCAGAACACCACACCTAAACAATTGAAGATGTTGATGACACGTTTGGGTCAAAACAGTAAAATGGTGGTGATTGGCGATTTGGAGCAACAAGATAGCCACGGTGCATCTGGTCTAGAGGATTTCTTGCAACGATATCCAGGCGGAAACGATGAAATTGCATTGGTTCGTCTGACAGAATCGGACGTGTGTAGAAGCTCGTTGGTGAAGTACATTCTCACCTTGTATAACAAAAATTGAATCTAATTTAGTTGTGTTCATTTTCTAAAAATGGCACAAACACTAGTGAGAACATGTCGCCCAGAGAAACCCAAAGTTGGTTTGACGCGTCAATCCTGTTGTCCAGAAATAACACGGGCCTATCAAAAGGAAGCCGAACTCAATCGCGATCTTCATTGGTTCAATTGGCAGTTACGGACAACCACTTTTCACGTCAAGAATTATCGCAACCACCGAAACCAATGGAAACGTATTATCCGGCAATTGTGGACTAAGTATCATCTTCATTATCATGTGACCACCTGTATCATTCTCTCTTATTTACCGTCTTATGAATTACCTTGTATTCCTAGGTTTATGCGTTACGAACCATTGGATTATACATCGATAGATATGTCGCGCGTGTGTCGAATCATGACAGAAAAGCTTGTATCGATTGGCTATCCTAGGATTGAATGGGTCGAACCAAGCGAAATGGAAGTGTATCTTTCCTATTACAGTTCAACGATTTACTTCCCGATGGATATGGATTTCTTTCGTCACCTCTATTGTATGCTCCAAGCCAAACAGATAGAACATAAATGGCGGATCATTTATTCTCATATGATGAAGAAAGGATTGTCCTCTTCATGTTACAATTATAAAGAAGGTTATTTGAATACGTTCTACAGTAGTGAGAGAGCAGAACACTACTTTAAACTTTGTCTAGAAAATAAACTTGACGGGGAGCCATTGGCATTGGTGAAATCCTGGTTTTCACGAATGAAACATCCATCCCTCCGGCTGTAATTGGATCATCTTTTTTATGATACAGTATATTGAATTTTATAAAATATTAGTACAGACTATGTATATTCGTGTGTATTTAGCCATTCTATTGATTGTCCTATGGTTCCAACTCGATGTGACGGAAGGCATGATTGGCTTTCACTCGATGTCTGGAGCTCACTCTTTTGATCCGATGATAGTAATTTCTGTCATTTTATTAATTGTTATATTCTTATTTTTAATGGTTGGTATACCAATAATTAAAGGATATCACCAGTTCGATTACGATGACGATTAATCTAAGACGTTCATAATCTTCGTCTGGTCTGCAATGCCGATTCTTTTGAACACTGTTCCATCTTATTTTCAAAGGGAAGTAATGTGGGTATTTGTTCAAGCGCATCGGTTGAAAACCATTCTCCACATAAAGCGTGTGCATTCAATAATTTATGAACACGCTTTTCATCTTTTGGTTTCAAGTCGGGGAACCAATAGAGTAAATCGACATCATCCACGCTAACACGATCTCGAATGTCCGATGGACAAATACACGAATAAAATCCGCGATGCGCAATTCGACTCCACGCATTTTGTTTTGCATAATGACCAATTTTGATGGCATTCATATGTTTGGAACGATACACATAAACACCCATTCTATATCATCCAACACATCTGTTTATATCGTCAACGAAGCTTGTACATTATCGCCTTTCAAGAAATTAAATTGTATTTTGTATTGGTTGAAAAAACTACTAAACATATTTCCACCCGGTCCAGATTTATAGATATTCCACGCTTCCTGTGGATTAACGGTATCACTCCAATAATTGAATCTAGAGGTGTATCCGGAAAACCCCCCTTTGGGTGTTAAATTTAAATCGGTTGTCGGGTCCAGTTTCGGCATACCAGGCAATACACTCGTTCGCACCAACTTCCCATTGACATAAATGTCCAAGGTTCGAGTATTCAAGGATACAATCAAATTGGTCCATTTTTGAATGGGAATGTTTGGAACCACGGTATCAAACGGTTGGTCATCGGTAACCGCCATAGTCACGTGAAGGTCGTTCTCGGTCGGAGCCAACGACAGTGCCAACAAACCGGCAGCGGACCCTCTTGAAAAAATGATTTTTTCTTGTCCATATCGATAGGTCCAATCGTCCACATAAATCCAAATGCTATAAGTGAAGTTGACGGTTGTACCAGACGGGAGAGAGGTAGGTGGAACCACCAACTCCGTTGTCGCACTCGCAAAATTACTCAAAGTTTTCTTACCATTGAATACATAGGACAAAATATAGACGACCACTAAAAATCCTACAATGGTGAGTAATAGACTTGATATGTTCATAGGATACGCCTATATTTTTCTACAACGAGATAAAGAAATTCACATCTTTTTCTACTTTCGTATTCACAAGTTCACCCAGGTTATGATGAATTTGAATACCGTCGCATTGTTGTTTAGACAGAATGAGTTCATCCGTGACGTGTTCCGCCTTTTTCACTTCCATGCCTTGAAGTTTATCCAAGTCCAACAACAGTCCAAAGGAGGCCGTTCCATAGTATCCTTCTTGACCAGTCATTACATTTGCAGACACGCCCCGCATATTGTCCAATTCACCGTGAATGGCTGCTCGAAAGAACATTTCGGGCGTTTCTTCAAAAGAGGCTTTTGCGATGGGCCCAATATTGTCCTTGTTTACACCGTGACGACATACAGACATCATTGGATGCACGCTGGTCATTCTGTCGCATAACAAGGACTTATGGTGGTCGTTAATATAACCACCGTCATATTCAATCACGTCGGTCAATTCTGTATAAATGCTGTCTCTTGCAGCTTCAATCCCCAATACGTCATTGGTTTCTCGAATATCATTGCTTATCGTACGGGATGCATCGATAAAGTCCATACCCAACACGTCCAGTAAATTGGTACCTACCGTATCCAATACCCATACCTCTTGGGTTTCATAGTTTCCATTTATCTTTTTTACGTTATTCTTTACGGTACGAATGTTCACCTTGCGAATGTTCTTTACGCCACGTAATACCAAATTGAGTAGTTTGGTTCGAATATCCTTTAAGGTGTACACATAATCCATGTCATAGAGGGACCGACCCTTTTGTTTTTTCTTATTGTCGGTAGGATAGATACGGAAGACAAGTTTGTCGGCATTGTAGTCTGAATAAATACAACTGGTTGACTTGAACTCTGCACTCTGATTGATGGTGAAACTAATGTCATCCATCGTAATGTTTCGATTCAACATTTCTTCTGGATTCAACTCCAGACGAATCACCCAAGGGGACTCGTTCGTTTCTTCTACGGGTTCTGTGCAATCGACCAACAAATCATTAAAGTCTTTGAACTGTCGCACAAAGGCTCGGTCTTCTTCCGCAACATCCGTTTCAAAGTGAATGTCGGCTTTCGTGACCACGTCAGCGATTTTGGTGTGTTCGAGTGCAGTCATGAAGAATTTCGCTCGTTCTTTACTGGTTTCATCAAACTCTTTCAGTCGGACCGTAATCGACGGATTTTTCGTGTTCTCCGACAAGGATAGAATCTCTTCAATGCGGGGTACACCACGGGTTACATTGGATTTACTGGCTACACCTGCAAAGTGGAACGTGTTCAGCGTCAATTGGGTAGTGGGTTCACCAATGGACTGAGCCGCAATGATTCCGACCATTTCGCCCGGTTGAATTAAGGCACGTTTGTAATGCATCACGATTTGTTCGAGTAACATGACGATGGCTGATTTGGTAAAATGTTTTACCAACAATAATTCTCGTGGTGACAAACAATAGTAATACACGATTTTAAAGAGTGTGCTTGGCTTGTAGGCACCCAGTGCATCCAATTTATCATAATAGACATCCAATAGTTCATACACCTCCAGAGGCGTCATATCCAAGACAGTCTGTGGAGATAAATGGAACTGTTTACTTAGATTTGAAATGAGGAAAGGAATGCCTACGGGTACGTAAACCTTGTAGTCATTTTTATAGTCAAATACGTAACGGACCAATTGTTCTCGAGAGGTAAGCATAAAGTCAATCCAAAACTTGGATCGAGTCGTGCATTCCGTATGTTGTGAAGTATAACGTTTTCCGGCATCTGGTGATAAGGTGGCCAAATCTTCTGGATTCATATTGTAATGATTGTAAATCTGCTCCATTTTCATTTCACACAAGTGCATTTGATACACTTCGACCTTGCCTGGGTCAATATTGTCCTCTCCATATCGAAATTGCACGATACGACCTTTATGGTTTCTTACGGTACCATCGTACATACCGATACAATCTTCCATCGATTTAATCAATCGGCGTTGAATATATCCCGTAGTGGACGTTTTCACAGCCGTATCAATCAGACCAATGCGGCCTCCTTGTGCATGGAAGAACAACTCAAACGGGTTCAGTCCGTGAATAAAGGACGAATCTACAAATCCACGTGCAGAAGAGGAATCATCGTACTTGGTAAAATGGGGTAGTGTTCGGTCGCTAAATCCATAAGGGCACCGCTTTCCTTCGACCTCTTGTGGTCCAAGACAAGAGACCATCTGTGAAATGTTAATATCAGACCCTTTGGAACCTGATTGAACCATGATGGCAAATCGGTTATCCGGACTCAATCCACCCTTCCCAAGGTTACCCGCCTCTTTATTGGCTGCTGCTAAAATGTCCTTGATCTGTGATTCAAGTTCATCCACATTCGAACGTCCCGTTTCATTTTTGAAGGCGTTCAAGTGTGTATCCAAGATGAGTCGGTCCACTTTTTCCTTTTTGCTGCGAATGGCTTCCTTGATATTGTCTTGGACTTCTTTGGACGTGACCAAATCGCTAATGCCTACACTGAACGAACTTACCTTCATATACTCGTTTACAATGTACTGAATATTGTCAATGAAATCCGCAGAAGCAAAGTTTCCATAATCGTTGAAAATACGATGAATCAGACCCTTGGAGGTAGCACTCAATGCACCCTTATCTAACCGACCACGCTTGTAGAGTCCATCTATAATCTGTATGACATTATTGGACGTATTCACATCCTCCGTGTCTTTGAACAATTTATTCTTCTGGAAACTGGTCATCGGAGGTAGAATCAGAGACAGAATATCGAAATTGGAAATCGACTCTGTTTGAAACACCGATACGTCTACGTGTTGTAAATTCACCACCAGATTCATCGCCGCAAGTGCATCGAATCGAATGGATGGACGAGTAAATTGGAAAGATCCCAACAAGGAATCTTGGAAAATACCGATAATGGACGAATTGGATGCAGGACTGATGATTTGATAAGGAACCGCGGCTAAATGTCGAAGTTCTGTTTCTGCTTCCAACGATTGGGGCATATGAAGATTCATTTCATCGCCATCGAAATCCGCGTTATAGGGCTTTGTATCGCCGACATTCATTCGAAACGTGTCTCCCTTGAACATGACGCGTACAATATGACCCATCATACTCATTCGATGGAGAGAGGGTTGACGATTGAAGAGGATGGCATCTCCATCCATCATATGACGATGGACAATGTCGCCTTCCGACAACTGAATCGATTCTCGGTCGGCGTATTTCAAAGAGATGTGAACCGTACGGCTATTGACCTTTCGTTCCAATAATTTCGCGCCGGGGTATACGTCTGGTCCATTTCTGACCAATGTTGTTAAACTATGGATATTGCGGCTATTCACGGTCACTGGTTTGGTGATTGACTTTGCGATTTTAAGGGGAACACCTAGTTCGCGGATGGATAGGTTGGGGTCTGGTGTAATGACGGAACGTGCACTAAAGTCGACACGTTTTCCCATTAAATTGCCACGTACTCGTCCCGTTTTTCCATTGAGTCGGTCCTTAATCGATTTGAAGGCACGCCCCGACCGTTGCGCGGCAGGTTTTGCGTTTGGAATCTTATTGTCAATCAACGTCGCCACAAAGAATTGCAAATAACTGTGATAGTCATCGATACTATTTGGAGCTGCTTCCGCTGCAATCTTTTCCTTCAAGGTTTTGTTTGCTTTGATAATTTGCAGTAAGATATAGGTAAGGTCGTCCTCGCTACGCTGGGAAGAATCATATTTCACCGAGGGACGCACCGAAGGAGGTGGAACGGCAAGGACTTGACAGATCATCCATTCTGGACGAGACCATACTGGACTAAATCCCATAAAGGCAATATCTTCATCTGAAATTCGCCTGAATATCTTAATAAACATTTCGGGGGTAATTTTCAAGGAAAGGGGTTCGTCTGCTTTCCATTCGGCGACAATCGTTGCAAATCCATCTTGTTTGTATTTGGAGGGTTGGAGACAACCACACCCCGTTACACTGGATTCACCACACCGGGAAATTTTCGTGCAAAGGGTTTGAACCTGTCCCCATCGTTTATCGGCGGAAAGTAACAAGAGGGATCTGTATTTGGTCTTATCAATCAATAACTTACTGCACTTGATGCAGATACATTTCGCAATACGTTCAATGGTTCCTAAATATTGAATGTAAAATACCGGTTTGGCGAGTTCAATGTGCCCAAAGTAACCAGGACATTGGATATAATCGAGACCGTCAGTAGGACAGATGATTCCAGGGTCAAGTGTACCCATCCTCGTATCAAATAAACCCCCAACTACTGCTTTGTTGTTGACATAGGTTTCTTTACTAGTGATTTCTGCCACAGAGCTCTTGCGAATCTCCTCTGGCGAGAAAAGCCCAAATTGGATGCCTAGAATGGTTGATTCTTGAATCATTTCTTACTATAGTTCGGTATTATTTGTTAAATCGATTTTATTCATTAATATGAAATACAAACGGTGCTTTTGGACGCAATCCACCACGTGTTACCGTAGCAGTGTGTCCAATCCCACCCACTTGATTGATGGTGAAAATCATATCCCGATTCACGCCGTACGCTTTGATTTTGATAACTCGATGATTCATAATTGGTTCGCTTAGACTATAGGGTAGTCCTTGTTTTTTTGTCCCGCCCGCAGTGTTTAAATTGACGTTGCAATGATAAATGGTACTTCCAGCGCACCCGGCTCCAATGATTCTGGATTTGCTCATACCTATTGGTATATTAATTTATTTCAAATTCATATAACAAGAATCACGTATATAAAAAAATATAAAATGGCCTGATCAACATCTATACACGTACTAAATTACACGGACTTGACCGTCTATTGAATTCTCTTCGACGTATTTCTCTCTTGTTAAACTCCGTCCACCCGATGAGTAGGGAGGACCGGTCCTTGGTCATTTTGTATGCATCAAGTGGTAGTGTATACGCATATGTATTGATTTCTGACCACACGACGTGTAAAGAGTTCTTGGATAGTTTAAATGCAAAGGTATTGCCATCCCTGCTCATTGTGAAGGATGGGAGTTTAGATTGGTATAATTTGCGTTCAAGAATGTTCCACTCCGTAGTGAACAATGGACTAGAAAATCGTAGTTCATCGAAATCGTATAGTGTGGGTCCACATTGACGACAGTATGGACACTTCATTGTGTTTTTATATCCTTGTAAGATGAAGTGACTGACACGCGTCATCTTATATCCGTTTACGTGGTACTTTACTGTATAACCTCCGCTAAACGACACTGGAGGCATCGTAATACGCATACAAGTAGACTGTATCTTGTCCGAACATTCCACACAAATCGAATGTGAACAACCCAACGTATTCATGTTCCAAATCGTCATTTTCTCGTAACAAACAATGCATTCTGAATCCATATTGTGTTTTCTATGATTGTTGCTCGTTTATTTCGATTTTATTAAAAAAATTGATATGAACAGAATACGAGAATAGATGTATCCATCGAATGCCTCATTCGTACAATCTCCGCGACAAAAAATTCAAGACGCTTCTGAATGATATCTTCCCATCCAAGTATATGGCGAAAAGGGTCGCCGAAGCATCTGATTCGGATTCAGGTTCAGAGGAATATGAAACAGATGATTCAGATTATGAGACTGAATCGGAGTCAACCGAATCAGAATCGACCGAATCGGCAGAAGAAACCGTCAATGTGAACATTACCTTTACCGTAGATTCGGATGCTGAATCCGAAGAAAGTTTGGAAGTGATTGACCATGAAAAGAACGATGCATTCTTGGCCAAACTCCAGACACTTGCAGAAGGATTAGGCGAAGAATACAAAGAACTCCCCATTTACAAAACTTATTTAAAAACCCAAGAAACGATGAAGCATAAACTTGAAAAGAAAAAAAAAGAGGTCCTTGCCAAAGAACGAGCCGCCAACGAATCCAAATTCAGTAAACTGTTAACCAATAAACCAGCAAGTGACTGCAAATATTTTGCGGCGATGGAAGTGGAGTCCCAACGTACCATCTTACAGACGCTCACAACGCTCAGGGACCTTAACAAACAACAAAAACCCAACCGCATTCAACTCTTGGAATCTTCGATACCATCCGAATATAAGATCCTTGCGTTACAAAAACTCGCACAAATCAATCAAGGAACGGATGGTGAAGCAGGGAAAAACAAAGCGTGGATGGATGGATTTATGCGGATTCCCTTTGGCGTGTATCATAATCTGCCCGTATCCATTGCAGATGGTACCGAAAAATGTCACGACTTCATGGAGCACGCCAAACGATGTCTAGATGAATGTACCTATGGACTAAACGATGCCAAGATGCAGATTTTGCAGTACATTGGTCAGCTTATATCGAATCCAAATGGAGCGGGTACCGTCATCGCCATTGAAGGGCCTATGGGGACCGGAAAAACCACCTTGGTAAAAGAAGGCATCAGTAAAATCCTACAGCGTCCATTTGCATTTGTGTCACTTGGTGGAGCTCAAGATAGTAGTTTGCTGGATGGCCATCTGATTACATACGAAGGAAGTGTGTGGGGACAAATCGCAGACATCTTGATGCGAAGCAAGTGTATGAATCCGGTCATTTATTTCGATGAATTGGACAAGGTCAGTGATACGCCTAAAGGGGAAGAAATTATCGGCATCTTGACCCATTTGACTGACTCAACCCAAAACAAGCATTTCAGGGACAATTACTTCTCTGGTATTGATTTGGACTTGAGTCGAGCGACACTTGTATTTAGTTACAACCATCGCGAGAAAGTCAACCCCATCCTTGGTGACCGAATGAATATTATCAAGACGACGGGATATACCACTGCACAGAAGAATGTGATTGCAACGCGTTATTTGAGCAGACACATTCGAGATAACATTTCCTTCAAGGAAGAAGACCTTGTGATTCCTGATGCAACCTTGAATTATATCATTGAAACGTATACAGGCCAAGAGAAAGGGGTTCGTAATTTGAAACGATGTCTGGAAACCATTTACTCGAAACTGAATCTCTTCCGGTTGATGAAACCAGGTACGAATTTATTCGGGGAAGATTTAGCGATCCAAGTCGAATTCCCCTTTACATTGACCATTGAGATTGTTCGAAAGTTGTTGAAACTAGACCAACAAAAATCAGAACTGATGATGTATATGTAATTATTATGTTGAGAAAACATATGAGACTTTTTTTGAATTGTAAGAACAGAACACAATATTTATATGATTTATTTACGGGTAAATCCAGAAAATGTACTAGGAAAAAGTGTCGAACACGTAAACGTTAAGGTTTCGGGTGACGGGTTTGGCGCATACGACGAGTTTTGGTACGGACAAACCCGAATTTACCCTTTTCGGTAAAATAACCAGCCTTTTCTAGGCGCTTTTCCTTTTTAGCGCTCTTGTGTTTGCTTAATGATTTCCAACAACCATCTTTGGTTTGAATGAGGTCTTTTTTAGTCAATCCACCGGAAGTTTTATACGCAGTCTCATGACCCACCTGTTGTCTGCTACCTATCAAAAACTTGTAGGATTTACCATTTACGTGATAGAGACCATCTTCACCTTTTAGAATCCGAGTCATAATCTAACCGGATAAAAAAATCCCTAAACATTTATAATCTCCTTGTATACTAATGAAAATTCTGTTATGGGTATTTCTTCTGTGTATTCTATTGTTTTTTAGTTTAGGAAATAAAATTCCATTGATATGGATGCCGTCACACATTGTTTCTAAATATAAATCGCCTCCTGATTATTATTCCGATACCATGGCAATACAGGGCGTTTTTTACAAAACAATCGAACCCATGTCGAATGCCCCTAAAATGGATGGTTCTAAATTATCCAATAAAACTACCCTAAGTACGAATAGGGGGCGTTCGGCAGATTTAACTCAACTCAAAACAAATCAACCCATGTCCAAAATTCAAGGACGTAATCCACAACCCGTACAGCTTCGTTCCGTTCAGTCTACTTCAGCCACGACCGCGAGTACCTATCCCGGAACACGTGACTGGAATGTACCCGGCTCTAGCTGTACCAGTAGCCAATACGGTTGCTGTGACGATGGGGTTACGGCAAAGAACGCAGATGGAACAAGCTGTCCTGTCCCAGCGAGTGCTAGCTGTACCAGTAGCCAATACGGTTGCTGTGACGATGGGGTGACGGCAAAGAACGCAGATGGAACAAGCTGTCCAGTTCCCGCGAGTGCTAGCTGTACCAGTAGCCAATACGGTTGCTGTGACGATGGGATCACGGCAAAGAACGCAGATGGAACAAGCTGTCCAGTTCCCGCGAGTGCTAGCTGTACCAGTAGCCAATACGGTTGCTGTGACGATGGAGTGACGGCAAAGAATGCAAATGGAAGTAATTGTGCAGAGTATTCTCCAAATAAACCATCGGTGTATGTTTTACCCAAACCACCAACTTACCCTCAAAATACACACTTGACTCAACCCCATGACCCGTATACGCATTCAGAAGAAACGGTCTACTTGTCTCCTCCAATGGGTAAACCAGCTGTACCTACTTGTCCATCACCACAACCTTGTCCTCCTTGTGGCCGATGTCCTGAACCTTCTTTTGAATGTAAAAAGGTTCCCAATTATTCCAGTACTTCCAACGTATTACCCGTACCTGTATTAACCGACTTTTCACAATTTGGTATGTAAATGGATTAAAGATAATCCTATAGATTTATCAAGATGATTACCTTGACACTTGGATGTATGTATGCCGGAAAAACCAGTGCATTGGTGAAAAACATACCTGAACGAGATTACATTGTACTCGATTATGCCAGGTGTGTTTCTCCTTATGTATCCACATTATCCACCCACGATAACATTCAAGTATCGTGCACAAAGACCCAGTCGCTTCTTTCCGTGGACATGTCTACGTATCACACCATTTTAATCAATGAGGCCCAGTTTTTCGACGATTTGATTCCATTTGTAGAACAGATGAAATCAAAACACATCCACCTCTATGGATTAGATGGGGACTTTAAACAAGAACGATTCGGAGATATTCTTTCCCTCATTCCGATATGTGATTCGTATGTAAAATTATATGCCACGTGCAAATGTGGCGAGTTGGCACCCTTCTCGAAACGGTTGTCGAATAATCAGGAACAATTTTCAATCGATGATCTATATCGTCCTTCGTGTCGTCAATGTCTTACTTCCGACGAGTAGTTCGCTCACCACCGGTCTTCTTCTTTAGGGTACGTTTTTTGGCCGGTTTAAGTGGGGCCTTGGCCTTCATTTTTTCCAAATCTTTCTTTTCCTCGATTTGGGCCAATAATTGTTGAACTTCAACAGGCAATGTATTCTGCTGGAATACGCCTAACGGGGGGTCAATTTGTACAAGTAAACTGAAATGTCCCATATCTTCGTAATCGGAGATGATAAATTTGGTGTTCTCATCTAACGTTTTCTCTTGGTAAGTGGTAAATTTGGCAAACTCGAAATCTTGAACACCCACACGACCACGGTCATAGTTGAGTTTTTCGTGTTTCACAAAGAGCATCTTTGTATTCGTCATTTCTTGATAATTGGTGACAATGAACTCGTTTGCATAGATACCCGGCGTGTTCATCTGTTCCAAAAAGATGGCCTTGATTTCGTCGTCTTTCAAGTCCTTTCTTCCTTGGAAGTAATCGTTAAATTCGGTTTGAAACACTTCGTCCAAATAATCCGGTACTTCATCATAGGGTTCATACCCTTCAAAATCCTCCATATTCAATCTTTTCTCGTCGATTCCTTCTTTTTCGCGTTCGTTTTCCATTTCCTTTTCAATATCCTCTCTATCCCAACCTTCCTCGTCCCTGTACCTGTAATATTTTCCATACAACCAATCATCCTTCATTAGTCCAGGAACATAATTGTTGTACCTGGCAACCAAATCGGGTAACTTATCGACACTTGTAATGTATTCTCCCAACTGTTTGCGTAGTGCAGCAACCTTCTCTTCGGAGGTTTTATAATCGGGTGGTTCAGATAATGCACACGTGACGGTTTCGTAAAAGCAATTACCTACCTTTGTACTCAACGTTTTTATGTTTTTAAAATTGGCATTGGGTTCCACAGGTTCTGCAACATCTTCTTCAGCTTCTGCAATCTCATCTTTTTCGATCTCAGCATCTTTTGCAGTCTCTTTCTTTTCTACCTTTTCTTTATCCATCTGTTTGGATTTACCTATATCTGTCCATATGGGTTCACCGAACCGCGCCACATCAAAGTCAACTCCTTGAGAATCTGTGACCGGCGTATCTTGGTCCACTTGGTAGTATCCTATAGTCCCACCTACTGCACCATTGACCACCGGATATACATTATAGCGGTCGTGTCCCTTTTCCACATACTTTTGGCCGATACAAATTTGTTTCGTTCCAATGGTTTTCGATGTAATACTAAACACTCGTGTGTGATATCCTCTATCTGATTCGCGAATGGCCATAGTATTCTTGTATTTTTTATTTTTATATTCTTTAGTCAAACTTCTGTAAAAAATGAAGGAGTGTAATATATGGCAGGCACCCGAAACAAACAAACCCAACTCAATTTTAATACCTATCAATTCGAACTTCAGAAGCAAACCGAATGGAATTCGCCTTACATCCTCCAATCACCTGCTTATCCTTGTTCAGGTGTGAATGTACAGAGAATCCCTGCGAAGTATTTAGCCACGAACGCAGTCGATATTGAGACCTACTTGTATGGGATTGGTGCAAATAATTATGTATTTCCAACCATCTCTCCCCCCTTGGATACAAAAACGCTACCCGCGATATCCTTTACGCCTACACCGAATCTATATATACCTATACTTCCTCCGTTGTTACAAAACCAGCGGCCTTAACTGAAATAGCGCACGAATATCCATAATAGAAGCATTGCAATCGGGATGATAAAATACCATTGTTGTTTCGATTCGGTTGGATCATATCCAAATTCAGTATAGACATTTAAGCTTAAGGGAAGACTTGCAAATCCTTTAAGAATGTAGGAAATCCCAAAAACACTGAGGAACAATACAAACAAGAATCCTGCTATCATGGGGTCTTCTAGTTTTTCTCGTAGTGTATATACGGAATAGACAATATAGGATAAAATAAACAGATTGCACGTGATGATACGAGTATGTAAGGTAGTCTGAACTTGTTCCATAAAATAGGTTTTACGGTAATTTGTTTCCACTTCAGACATTCGAATTTTGTCCAACAAGGTTCGGATATGATTCAATACAACGGTTTGAACGTCGGAAATGTTACGAAGATAGGTACGAACAGACTCGTAATAGGATAACGATTGATTCACCTCATCCATTTGCGATTTATGGCGACTTAACATACGGTCACGTAGACCGCGACCCTCTTTTGAATAGAGTTGTAACAAATGGTCTTGATAACCATCTGGACCGTCTCGTACCTTATAATATTTTTGTTCCGCAGCAGTTACACGAAAGGGTGCGTTTTTTGCCGTGGATTTTGCATCCAGTACATCTTCGTATAATTTGGACAAGTGTTTCGAATGGTGTTGCGAAGGGGACATCTCTAACAATGATTGTTGTTGTTCTTGAATGGCGTCTAATTTTGCTTGAAGATCCATTTACAATATACCCAGAAAACATTATCGCCTTGTTGTTACAGAGGTATCTACAATACAACCCGAAGAGTCTGTCCATACGGTCCCTTCACTACAACACGAAGATGCTGCACATACAAAGGGTACTTCAATCCCACTAATGTCAAATAGAGGACCTGTGCTATTCGCCGTAAGTAGCTGTGTATCGTTGGTAGGCGCCATTGGCCAAATGAATTCATCGTAATTGTCTCTACGTCGTAGTAGCATTTGGAGAATACGCTTACAAATAAAAAAACCGCCCACAACCATGATAAGAATCACAAGGGGTTTGGATAAGACGCCTAACGGTTCATAAATGGTTTCTAACATGGTGGCGATTAAAATACACAACCCAACAATGGCAATCATTTTCATCAACCTACGATGGGCATCGTATTGTTTACTATAATACGTTGTAATCTCGATCATTTTCAATTGATTCGCTTTTTCATCATGCATTGCAGCCACCTTCTTCTTGGATTTATTTAATTCTTGTTCTAAGAGTTGTAGTGTTTTGGTTTGCTGTTCAAGTGCCTCATTGGCATTGCTTTCGTTAGAAGCCTGGCTCTTGTAGGTTTCCGATAAAGTATTGTATAAATTAACACGTGAGGCAGACAATGAATTGATTTGTGCGGTGATGTCTTGAATCTCCGTATCGGAAAAGGCTGGTTTCCCTAAAGCCACATTTTCAGCGTTTTGTGTGAGGGCTTTGTAGAGTTGTTTTTCCGTTCCCTGCAATTGTTTGATTTTATCGAGCGTATCTTGTAACTCCATAGACTTTGTGAATATTTTATATCACAAAATTGATTTGAAGAATACACCATTAGAATAGTATACAATGGACGCTCCATTCTTCTCGTTAAACGGCACGTCTACTTCAGCCACGATTGTCAAGGTGTACGATGGGGATACCGTTCACGCCGTCTTTGACTTTATGGGGAAACCCTTCAAATGGAAATGTCGCATCGCGCACGTAGATACGCCAGAATTGCGAACGAAAAACGAAGAAGAGAAAAAGAAAGGATATGCCGTTCGGGATCAATTGTCGGAATTGATTTTGAACAAGGTCGTCCAATTGGATTGCCAAGAATTCGATAAATATGGCCGATTGTTGGTGGAAATCACCCTTCCCGAAACAAAAGTGCGTGTACACGAATGGCTCATTGCCAATGGACATGCCAAGGCGTATGAAGGCGGTACAAAAGAGGCGTGGTAATTATCTATGGATAATATATGAATTGTTCAGACTTCTATAAAACAGAACGGGTACAAGATTTACAAACAAAAGCAATGCGTAGATTCTTGGATATGTTGATTAAGGAATATGGCGGATTACCTGCAAATGCTGCTGCGGATTTCCAAACGGGTTACAGAAAGGGTTTTATGGCAGAGTGTAAAAAGAAAAAAAAAGAAGATAAACAAAAAAACAGTAAACCAAAATCAAAAACGAGAAGACGATAGTTTTTTATATCATGACGTGTTTTTCAAAATAGGGTTTGGTCACGGGTTTTCGATGATGCAACAGTGTATATTCTAAATAAAAGGCATACATATCATCCATATTTTCCGAATAGTCATGGTGTTTATAGACCTCCATGGCAGTCTCGATTTCAAACTCTTTATCCCACAGTACACATTTGATATTGGGAATCTGGTCCGTCATTTGAGGATACTCTACACTTAAAAAGGCTTTCATCGTACTCACTTGAATAGGTACTCTTTCATATTGATTGTACAAATCCACTATTTCTTGAATGTCATAGGAGGCATCTTCATCAAATACCATATATTTCTCCCAAAAATGTTTAATGTTCAATAAGGGAATTTGCGTCAAGGTGAGATTCATACACAAGGGTTTTCCTTGTGTGACCGTTTTGAACTTGTGTTGAGTGACTACGTACGGTAGATAATTCTCACGTAAAAATGTTTTCCATAGAAAATACAAGTCCTTGTAAGAAATAGGAGGACCGGTTGGAGTTGTATACATTGACAAAAAGGATTCAATCAACGAATCTGGTGTATGTCGTTGTAGCATGAACACACTGTCATGAATGTCACTATTCCTCACATATGCATCCGACGAACCATATTTCGTAGATAAATTAATGGCTGCAACTACGACTCGAAGTGGATCGGGCATTTCGTGGACAGTACACGTACACGAGAACACACGACAGAGTTCGTATTGATGTTCGTGGTATTTATGTTTAAATACATCCCCGACAGATTTATGAAGTAATAAACAGATGGAACGGTTTAATTGTTTTAAAAATGGTTTGTACGATACGTCAAGATAATAGATAACATCATTTCGTTTGTTCAACAAGATGTCCCCTAAAATCGTAAGAAAGTATGTGGCATAGGATTTTGAAAAAGGTAAGGACTGTATGACCAACTTTAACATATACGCATCCATGGGAGCTTTATAAATGTTTTTTTCTTTGTACGACTTTAAAATGTTCTGGGTGATTTTAAATTTGGACCCCATCAACGATTTTTCCATATTTGTGCCAATCCGATGGAGAATATGATCTTCGGGGACAACGGTGAATCGATCATGATCCAAATATAACTCCGTTTGTGGAATATAATAATAAGGGTGAGACTGTGTAAAACTCGAGACAAATGCCTCTCGGGCATTTCGAATCTCCGTGCGTTTAACCTCTCTTTCTTGTTGGGTCTCCTCAATCGTTTTCATGAGAACAGGTAAATGATTGAGGTACTGTTCGAGTTTTCGGCTCATATACTCATCTGTTGCATACTTGTTTCGCAAAGATGAAATGATGTCCATTAGATATTATCTATTGATTTATTTAAATCTATTATGAAATACGTTTTGTAGGTATACTTGCACACACACAGTACAGCGAGTTCTCGGTCATCACAATATATTCCGTGTCTACCTTGAACACTTTGGAAATTGGACTGGTATATTCTTCCTCATTTTTCACCAGTAATTTTTCACCTCCTTCTCTTACACCGATGACTACTTCCTTGGAGATGGATTTTGCCCAATAATCCAATACGATGGGTTTATCGTGCTCCAACGCCAATTTTACCAAATGTTTCATGACTAAATCACCCGGAATACGTTCGGTCATATATAACTACGTAATACACTGCTTTAAATCGTTTATTAAAATATTCCGCTTTATTTTTCGACAATGAGGTTCTTTCTTGCTGTGCACACAATTATGGTCCACTACGTTCGAGTATTCATCCGATAATATGGTCGTCAAATAATCGTAAATGTCATGAATGACTTCTTGGGTGCATTTACCTACAATCAAAATGCTTCCCGTACGAAATATCATAAAGGATACCGTAATTTGTTCGACCGTCGTCTTGACTCCATCCTTGTAATAGATTTTGCATTGAATGCCTGGATAAGAGCACGGATCATAGACCGCTGAAATATGATACTTGTATTTCAACAATTGATAGAGTTCGGCTCGATTAATAAAGTATCCACAATTGAAATTTGAATTGATCAGTACCGTTTCTTCACACGACTTGTTGTAAAGTAGATTGGGGTGATACTTACGCAATACGGACAAGAGTAACTCGATAATGTAGGTAAGATGGTCGTAACATTGTATTCCCGGTATCTCGATTTTCCCCGTATTGAAGATTTTCACGTGAAATTCTTTATAGAGACCCTCAATTTGAACACGAAGAATCATCACAAAGCAATTGTAAAATGCTCCCTTGGGTTTGATACGGTAAGAGATAATGTCTTTTTTTGAAATGCCAATGGTCACCTTACGCACGTCTTTGTATTTGATGATGCCTTTGGGATTGTCAATGTGCTGAATAATATTACAATGTCCATAGTCATAGGTAGATACATTCGAATCTATCTCGGATACTTCCTCCGGAGTAAGACTGTTGAATTTCATTTGTTTTTTAATCACCCCAATGGAAGGGGAGTTATAAGGTATGACGGGTATTTGCCAAAAGACCGTTTTTAAATCAATCGGTTGATTTAAAAACGAAATGACCGTATTCGTAGACACATACAGTGGCGAGGACACAGGTATTCCATCCGACAGTACTGCCGTTTTAGTCTGGTCCACTTGCCCCATGTCTTTTAGGAACATTTCCCATTCATCGTTTAAATCCATCTTGCTACTATTCCTCTAAGTGACTATTTAAATCAATTTAAAGTTAATAATACGTGTCGGAGCATATGTTCTGGGTTAATATTACTGTGATGAAATGCATTGTCTAATTGGGTGATGGGAATGGTTGGTTTGTAATGCACCCATACGTGATAGACAAAATCCTTTAGGATATGTTTGATATCCATGTTGTATTTACGACTGATATCATACATTTCTGCAGACAGTCGGTCGATGTTTTCACCGGACCGTAACATTTGATAAAGATTATCCCATACTTGCGTATGAATAATGTCCATGGCATGATTATCTTGGTTCAACTGTAAACAGTTTATCATACTGCGTATATCCGATTCATACAAGATTTGAATGTATTCCAATTGTTGGCGAGTGTAGGTTAACTTTTCCGAACGCACGATGGTTTCCAATACATTAAGAATCATTTCTTTGGGCAATTTGTTGAATTTGATTTTAATGAACATGGTTTGAAGAGAATCGTCGATTTTACTAATGTAGTTGCAGATTAAACAAAAACAGACATTGAGTTTTGAATGTAGCATATAACTCAAGGCCTGTTGTGCATTTTTGGTCATGGAATCCACTTCATCCAATACGACAAATTTGGTGCCCGTTTTGAAAAGGGATTTCGAATGGACAAACGAGGAGATTTGAGAACGAATCGTATCCACACCTCGTTCATCCGAGGCATTCAAATGAATGAGAAATCCATTGTTGGTTTCTCCGTGCTTTTCTTGATAGACACGTATCAAATTCAAAATAGTCGTGGTTTTACCTGTACCCGGCGGACCATAAAAAATCATATTGGGAATATAATCCGATTCCATAATTTTCGAAAAAAACAACCGATTGCAATCATCCAATACGATATCTTGGAATTGTTTCGGACGGTATTGTTCAACCCAGGGAGAACCCATTGGATAACTAGAGAGGACTACTATTAAATCTTAATTTAATTCATATACTAAAATTGAAACAAAAATAGTTATAGATACGTACAAAAGATTTCCGAAATGGAAGAACTCACCTACGAAGATGCGTGCACTAATTGTTATAAGTGTAGCGACCGTCTTGATGATTCGATCGAACGTTACTTCAAATCGAAGAAACCAGATGAGATGTTAAGACTGTACTCTGAATACAACAGGGCGCTGGATATCGTCCACAAGGTTGGTCGGTTTATGAATCGTATGAATCGAAATTGTCTGTTACCGTATTATACCTATGATCGTGATCACCTTCTGGACGAAGTTGTCCTTATTCACGAACGCCTCGAAGCAGCGCGTTACTATGGATTATACAATCTCTTCCACTCAATGTGTGTCCCTCCGACATCTGATTCATTCGAAGTACACAGTGCTGAAATGGATGCAGTGGATGCGAAACTGATTTACTTGTTCACCTGCGAGTGAACATATCCCTTTTTTTAAATTGTATGCGACATTAAAATTGAATTATTTCATACAATTGACGCGAGTATGACGCAATGGAACTGTTCACCGTTGAATTCCCTGATGTGTTACGAGAAAGGACAGAGTACAAGAATAAATTTGCGGGTGGTCCTGATTATGGGCAGAAATGTTTCATGATAACGGTTGACGGTCTATATTTACGTGATAGAGGAGCACGGATATTGTATGTATTTCCAACATTCATCATCATTTGTTACAAAGATGGGTCAGCTCTATCCGTTCGAGAACATCGTCTTGGTAACATTGGACTTAGATGTCTAAAACTTGCAGATTTTAATCATTGTTCTATCGATACTATTATCTCAGTTCACCATTTTGAACATGACCTTGAACGTTACCGAACAGTATTCGAAGAACTCAATGTCCATGACCGACAAGCATTCGAAGAAGAAAAGGTGGCTCAAGAACTCAAAGTGGTCCGACAAGCTTTTGAACTCGAAGAGGGTAGACAAGCATTGGAACGTGACCGTGAAGCCTTTGAACGTGAACGTCAAGATCTTGAACGGGAATTGGCGAAATACAAAGGTATTGTCGGAAATTGTCTGAAAGAAATCTCAACCTATTTGGAGTGAGTTGTCCAGTTTTTTATTGTACAATAAAAATTGATTCTTTCATTCAATTGTCTATCTCTATAAGAAATGACAAACAAAGGCACCGGAGCAGGTGGATCCAAGACGAATATTCACGGGAAGGCGTTTGAAGCAAAAACCGAACACCTAGACGGATTCACTAAAAAATGTATTGGGTACGAAAAGGACAACATTGTCTATTTGAGACAAACTGAACTCAAAAAGTATTTCCGAACGATGTTCAAAAAAGAAGTGATACGTTATCCAGACGAGGCCTACCTGATTCGAAATGGTGACAAATATACGTTGAAAATCATAGAGAAAAAGTCCCAGAAGGTGGAAGGAAGTGTCATAGAGAAGTTGAATCTAGGACCCTTTTACAAAGAAGAATACGAATGGTGCCTAGGACCCCAGTTCAAGGTTGAGTATGCATATTGTTTGTCGTCCTTTCTCAAGAAAAAATATTTATCGGATACCCTCAAGTCCAAATTCCTGAGAGAAATGAATAGACGAAATGAAATCATAGTCTTGTTTGGAGACGACGAGGATTATCAGGAGAGGTTGAATGAGTTTATTTATAACGAATCAACACTTCATTCGTCCGTGTCTCCGGATTCTTGGAGTGAATCGCTCGTCGACAAGAAATCACCGACGTTGGATATCCTATAAATGCATCGCGCACCAATGGAACATCCGCATTACTCATCAGAAAGTTATATTTTTTACAGAGTTGGAACAAGGCTTGATGGTCCACAAACCCAGATGCCTGATAGCCCACAAACGATGTTGCATTTAAAGGCACGTACGGTGGATCCAGATACACAAAACCATCCACCTTTTGAAGAGAGGTCTGGAAAGGCTCTGCCGTAAACACCACGTCTTGAATCAGTCGAGACACCCGACGCAGATGGTCGGCATCCAGATGAACCGTTTTGTAATTCCCATAAGGGACATTAAATCCATTGGGTCCTTCACGATACACTCCACGAAAACACGTCCTGTTGAGAAAGAGGAACATGGCTGACGCTTCGACTGTGGTTCGTTCCACCGCATTAAATCGCCTGCGAATCGAGAAATAATATGTTTCTTTCGAGGGGTTCGGTGTCATTTCTTTTCGATTCACATTCGTTCCGGTACACGTATCCAACTCATCCAACAATGCTTGAGTCACCGTCAAGACCTCTTCGACCTTGTCTTGAATATTCCGGTACAGTCCAATAAGTCCGATATTCACGTCACTTGCAAATATGGACCCAACTCGGATTACTCCTTTCTCCCGTAACGAAAGAAGTCCTAGCAACACACTGCCTCCCCCAAGAAAGGGTTCGTGATATTGTTCCATCTCCCTAGGGAATTGTTCCAATACCTGGTCCAGAATCTGTGTTTTTCCTCCGACCCACTTGAGAAATGGTTTTTCCATGGTGTACTAGACGTTAGGATTGTGTCTTCATTCAATTTTATTCTAAATGAACTTGCGAATAAGATGTAAAATTTAACTATCTTTTATGATACTTGCCTATCATAAAAAATGCAATTCCCAGATGATATCCTAGGAATCATTCGCGCCTATTCTCGCCCACGGATGCAATTTGTGAAAGAGTATTGTATAGGTGTACGCAAGACACACTATGACATGCACGGGATTCACCCCCTGAAACAAGATGTCAAGCGAATGCTCTTTACATAAGATGCATCCACCTTGATTCTTGCGTGGACAACCTTTACGGATGCGATTGAGTTCACCGACCAAATCAGATATACTCCTATGTTTGACAAGTCAGAACAGATTGATAGGGCTCGTTGTCAAGAGTTGAAAGAGAGGAAGGAGATACAGAATAACACAGAACAAGACTTGCGACGAATAGTCAATGGCGAAAAGCGATGGCGTTAAAATTGAATTCATTTTTCCTTGAACCATACTTTCAAAATGACTATGCGGTGTGAAGTCTGTGCCAAAAAGGTCGTGATTGTATTCACGTGTGCTTGCAATAAGCAGACGTGTATCAAACATCGTTTGCCAGAGACACATCAATGTGTGTATAAGCCCGAGTTGTTTCAGCTCGAAAAGGTGGTAAAAAAAACGAAACTAACGACCATTTAAGTTGAGCGAAGGATTTAATGAATTAATCATTCATTTTTTTGTACGTAAAATGTATGGTTACGAAACGTAAATCCAAATTAAAAGGAGGAGTGTTAGTCGCATCGGATATACCGGATAAATTTATAGTCACAGACAGTACCCTATCTCCTATACTGGAAAAATATTTGCAAGGCGATTCGTCTATACCCAATATAAATGAATGGGATGTGAGTGGCGTAACAAATATGGACAGATTATTTTATAGACGAAAGGATTTCAACGAGGACATTCGTAATTGGAACGTATATAATGTAACTAGTTTAGACCATATATTTGCAGAGGATTGTCTAATACAATATGAATATTTACCAGTTAGATTTCGGCCACTTAAAGCTACCGATGAAACCATCCGTTCCTTGGTACGTGATTATTATAATGGTAAACAAAGATACATCTCGTTAGATCTATGGAATGTTAGTCGTGTAACGAATATGTCGTTGTTATTCGAAAACAGGAGCGTCAACGAAGATATTAGCGGATGGGACGTGTCCAATGTAACCAATATGAATGGTATGTTTGCTTTATGTCTACATTTTAACCAGGATATTAGCAGATGGGACGTGTCCAAGGTAACCGATATGAATGGTATGTTTGCTGGATGTCAGAAATTAAAAGTGGATCTAAGCAATTGGAACACTAGAAATGTAACCAATATGAATAGTATGTTTGCTGGATGTCAGAAATTAAAAGTGGATCTAAGCGATTGGGATACTACAAATGTGGTTACGATGGAACGAATGTTTTATTTTACGGATATGCCAGGTCATTTCAAACCTCATTTGAAAAGTCGAACCCATTCAGATGATTTTGACGTTGTTATACTTGTATTGATGCACGGTAATACAACTACCTCTTGTCCTACAAACCATGAGCCTAATTTTGCAAATGCAACTCTGTTGGAAGCAACACCTTGTGGTGTAATTAATTTTTGTATGGGACATTCAGAACCTGGCGCTATTGTTAAATACGTTCGTAAAAATATAAAGAATCCTGCTTTTGTATCCGATTTACAAGAATATCTTCGTACTGTAAAAAAAAAAAATATAGAGAATGCTTATATAGACGAAAAGTCCAAGTCAGATTATCAATGGTATATAAGAGAAAGGGGGTGGCAAATCCTCACCAATGGATATATGGATAGAGAATATTCACCTGATAGTGATAAAACTAGTGTCATTCAACATATACTTGTATGCTATGCAAAAAACCAGATCGGCGCCTTTATGGAGAACGAGGGCTTAACCCAAAGCTATAAGATCAGTTCCCGTACAGATTTGATGCATTTACTGAAGGATTCGGGCTATGGTAAGCCCTTGATCATAGATTTGTCGTGTGGGGGATTTTTAGAGGAAAAGGAAGATACGGAACTACAACGATTGATTGATTTAGGGAGAAGAATCAAAGTCGCTGGAACGCGACGACGCAAAATGAAAAGAAGACGTACGAAATAGTGGAGTTTAAAATATCTGATAAGTATATGTCTAGCCGTTCAAGAATGATGGGAGCCGGTTTTGCATGTTCAACCATTTTTTTAGTTACCCCCAATATGAATACGGCGGGAGGAGATAAGAAACAAGGACTCGTTTCACGTGTTGGACTGAATCCATGGTCAGATCGTACAATCCAGATCAATGCCAATGGATCGGTTCGTGGAAGAAATATGATCTTTGTCGTGAATCAATTAGGAGGCGTAGGTAGAGGTAAGAGTCAATTCAATGTGCCCGGAAGCTATACTACCAAAGACGGTGTACGAAACCAGTCTTACGAATTTGGTACAAAATAAAAATGTATAAACACCATATGGCCTTTGTAGTAGGCAATACATTGACTAGAGGTCCACGTGGATTTACTGGATGTACAGGAACAACCGGGATAACTGGTTCTACTGGTCCAACAGGATGTACTGGTCCAACTGGATACACCGATAACTGGACCTACCGGATTTACGGGTCTTACTGGACGTACCGGAAGCACTGGTTTAACTGGACCCACAGGACCCTCTGCAAATATCGGTTTAGTGAAAATTAAAAATGTCGAAGTTGTGATTACAGGTTCTGCAATCGCTCAAACTATTTCTTTTCCTGATTTATTTAACAGTAGTTACAAAAATTATCGTATCTGTTTAGAACCCACTACTCAAGTAAACTTTCAAGCGTTTCCATCCTATTCACTTCAAGCGTTTACAGGAACAAGTGTCCCGACGATGGCTTCTTTGTACGGATATGACATAACGAGTAGTGCGATAACTCCCGTCTATACTGCATCGGCGACTATAGCAACTAACCCTCTCCTCTTGGCGGCATCTTGTGCAACGAACAATCAAATTATTATCGAAGTATTGAATGTGGGATTTGTGAGTACCACAACTCAATCCCAAATTATTCAGTTCAATTGTAAATCGTTGCATTCTTCTATCGTAACAACCGGGGTAAGTGATAAAACGATTACTGCGGAGTTAACAACAATCGGAGCAAGCATTACTGGGTTGACTTTACGACAAAGTTCTATTGGGTTTGGAAATAATTTCACACTCAAAGTAACCGTCTATGGATATGTCTTGAACCGCTTGACATAGTCCATAAGGTTTTATTGGCGGTCTGTGCTGTGGGGAACCGAATGAACTGTTGTCCTCCCGCACCATTCGCTTCGGGTTCTATCCAGTTTTCAGGAATATAGAACGGTATACGAGGGTCAATCGGTAATCCGTCTGTTGCCATTATACTATAGGGTCATTTTGATGAGGAAAATTGACTTAGAAAGAAAACTACAGATTTCTATAGAATGCCTAACTACGCAAACAGCAAGGTCTATAAAATTACAAGTGGAGACCTTACTTACATAGGTTCTACAACGGTCGCCACATTGGCGATACGATTGACACAGCACCGAAGTAGTTATAAGAATTGGAAAGAAGGGAAGGCAAAACTTACATCTTTTCAAGTCATTGAGAAAGGAGACTATGAGATTACTCTTTTAGAGTTATGTCCTTGTCAAAGTAGAGATGAATTGAATGCTCGTGAGCGATATTGGATTGAGAATACGGTGTGTGTGAATAAAAATTTAACTGGACGAACTGACCTTGAGTATCGTGAGGCAAACCGAGACAAGATAAACGCCAGAGGCAAAGAGTGGCGTGAGGCAAACCGTGACAAGAACTTGGAACGGCACTCCAAGTTTTATGAGGAACACAAAGAAGATTGGAAGACCTATTATCAGGCGAATAGAGAAAGAATATTATCACAAAGGAAGACCTATCGTGAGGCGAACAAGGAAGAGATTAATGCCCGACGACGAAAATCTACTCTTACTACAGTATAAACTTGTTTCATATAGACATGAAGACTATAGGTTAAATCTGCACTTAAAAAGAGGGTGTACGGAATACATCCTATTCGTTTCAAATGTCATAAAATTGAATTATTGTTTTTCTACATAGTGTGATAAAATGTTTATCCCACTATGGTTTCTCTGCTTCAATGCGCTTTTCATGTTCATTGCACTTTTCATGTTCTTATGGAGCGAGAATAGACGTCTCGAAGCACAGCGGATGGACTATTTGGTTTAAAAAGCCGGTGTTTCCGTAAACACTTCGGTCACCTTCGGCGTGACCTTCCCAAATTGTTCCATAGCGTAGAGTCCTGCTACACTGGACAGAAAGACGATGAAACTATCCTTGAGATTTGGGGTAGGCGCCTCTTTGTAATGAATGGCCATTTTGACAACCGTGAAAATGACACTAATGACTACCGCTAACACAAGATTCATAAACATCATGATTACATTTTTTGGGAGGATCTAACTTATTTCAACACTTCAATATCCAATTCGATCGGTAGTTCAATTTCTACAGGGGTAATTGTGGCAGGTTGTATAATATCGTCGATCTCAATCGTGACATTATCATCCAATATTTTTAGTTTTTCGTTGTCTTCTTCTTCAGCCGCCTTTCTTTCTAAATTGCGAACCTGGGCAATTTTTTCCAGGGTGGGAATGTCCTTCGGTGCATCAATCACAACGGGTTCATTGTTTACGGTCATGGCATTGTCCTTGTCCGAGAAACTAATACCCTTTTTCTCTTCGGGTTTTTCTTTTTCCTTAATCAAATCCGTCGTTTCATCTAGATAGGCTCGAAGCAATTTTTCAATGGGAATACTTTCTCGGATGACATTCAAAATGGCATTCAGAATGATTTCATTCACCTTACTGCGATTTTTCTGAAAGACCAACGGAGGAATTCCCTTTTCAAATAAATAGACCGATGCATATAAATCACGAGATACAGAGATGTAAACCTTATGGACAAACGACGAGAGTTTTGGAATATCAATTTCGACCTTCTTTTGCGCTTTACCTGTTCGGATCGACGACAATATTTTCAATTGGGCAATATGTACACACGTAAGTAAATCCTCTAAATAACTACATCCACTTCGTTCGACAATGCGTGCCGATTCCTTTTTGACGATTTCTTCGTTCCATTTTGGAATCCGTGACAATAGATTCTGAAACGTCATCAGGTATTTTTCATCTTCTTCGGAATGTTTGCAAATCGTCACTGCTTCTTGAAACATTCCCTGAATGCCTTCATAAATCAAGGGTTGTACGATTCGAGTTAACCGGATAGCCCATTCATGTTGGGAATCGTGTAATGTAGGTACATTATTGTCGTCCATACACTCTTTATGAATTTATAACCGTATCCTTTACGAATTTAAATGAAAAAATGGACTTGGGAATTGGAACGATGTACGAATAAAGACAATAGAATATACAACAACAAGGATTCTTCTCTGCATTCTGCTCTAATTTTGGAGGATTGCATGAGCCAAGCATATTTCTCTTTTGCGTCTAGGTCACTTTCTTCCACGTAACGTTCCAAATCCATCGCAGAATGCCCGCCTTGATACAATGCATCTGCAAGCTCTGCTATATTTTCCGCGTTTAAACGTTTCATGTATTGTTGAAATCGTTCGTATTGTTCGGTTTCATACGTTTGAAATGGATAGACTTTATTGATTTGTTGAAGATGATAATTCACGGGTGAAGAGACATACAATTCTGAAAAACGGGAGAGAATGGGTTTGATTAATTTGTATTTATCGGAAGTCACCATAAAAAAACGGGTGTTGTGGCTGAATTGTTCAATACATCGACGCAACGCGAATTGTGCGTCTGAAGTTAATTTTTCCGCGTTTAACAATACGACGGATTTAAAGGTACAATGCGTATTCATTCTCGAAAAATATTTAATGTCTTCGCGTATGAATTTAATGCCTTTCCCAAAGGCACAGTTCACGCGCATCACTTGTTCCTCTAACACTCTTTTGTCGATGTAAATCTTATGCAAGAATTGATTCAATAGTGTCTTTTTCCCACTACCAGCAGAACCGTGAAAAATAAGGTTGGGGATTTTGTTTTGGGATAAATAATAGTCTAATTTTTCCATTACCTTAGTTTAGGTATGAACTCTTTATCTCTTAATGGACAATATTTCCAAGAGTGATGCATTCTAACATTCCATTGATTGTGCACCGGTTCACCGTGATGAACACAAGAATCGTTCAATTGCCAAACCATCTAGAAATTTTGACGATTTCTAAAACGGGAAATCTATAGTGAAGTTGTGATTACCATAAGCAGGTACGATGTAATCAATCCATAATAATTGTTTCACTAAGGCAAGTGAAGCTGGGGTATTGATAATGTATAGTCCACTATGAATCAGTTTCATATCCTATATTTACTTAAACACAAATGTTCGGTATAGTCTAAATGGCACACATTGAACATATGTTGTCTATGGCAACGCAGTACGCCATTAAATCTACCATGAGGGGGCGGCACGGTTGTGTCATTACTTTTCACGGAAAAGTAGTGGCCAGTGGGTACAACAGTTTGCGAACTCAATCCAACGATGGACTCTTGAAAAACTGTTGTTCGTGTCACGCAGAAATCGATGCGATTCGAAACAGTGTCAAGCGCAAAGTAGTTCTCCGATAAACGAAAGCTTACGTTGTATGTAGTGCGACTGAATTGTTTAAATGAATGGAGTGAATCCAGACCATGTACCCATTGTTACCATCATTTGTATCAGTATGGCATCAAAAAAGTGATTTATACTACCGATACGGGTTGGGAAGTGATGCGATTGACGGGTCAACAACCCACCAAGGTCTCTTCCGGACACGCCTTTGTCAAACGACTGTTGACCAATTGAAGTTTCAAGTTGTAAATCATTTCGTTGGTGGCCATTTGAGTTCGTAACGTTTCCAATCTCTCACGTTCGAGCAATTTCTCCGTTCTTTCTCGATCCAGTAAGTAGTCCTTTTCGGTAAGTTTCCTTTCTGTTTGTTCTCGTTCAAGGTCTCTTTCATGCTCCATTTCTTTGATCCGATCTTTCAAGATCAATACTTCTTTCTGGAGTTCGGAAGTGGCTCCCGCGTATTCGCTTCCGATTTTGCTATAATATTTTTTCACCATTTCGTGTTCGGACTGGTCTAATACAATCAACTCATTGTGTCCATCGGTTTTCAGGCTCTTCTTGAAAGATTTACAAAGGAACCGAATTTCATTTTCTGCGTCGAATGTGTATTTCGTATCCACCATATGAAAGACCGACAACTTCAAATCTACATTCGGCAATTTGTTATATTTATAACCGAGTTGGACACAACGGTCCCCTAAATCGCCCGTACATCCAAACTTGTATACAGTGTGTTCGTCTGGCACCGTAGGGTCGATTCCAAACGTGTCACGCAAGAGATCTACTTTTCCAAGACTAAACAGGTAAATGGATGGGAATTTGACGGCACAAGAATCAAACACAGACTTGTAGGTTTTGATATTGATATTGAGAATCTCCGTCCCCAATTTCATCTTGTCTTCCTTTGCACCCATTTGAATGGTAAACAGCTTGTCTTCTGCCCATGACTGGAAGTGATGAACTTTCTTGTTTCGAGTCACGAATAAAACGCGCAACATTCCGTGATAGGTGAGATATAGTCCCTTTTTAATCGTGGGTGACCCTACATTGTCGGGTGTAGTGGCAATAAAAAATGTATCATAATCAACTCCCCGTTCATAACTAGTATGATTTACATATAATGTATCATCTAATTTTGGAATATCAAATGCCTTCATCACATCTTGTACCTTGAAATAAATCCCGTTTCGCGTTTTTTCACCACACGTCTCAATCTCCAAAATCTCTCCATTCGCATCTTTGAATTTTTCAGCGTCTTCCAAATGCACAAGAGACAGTGTTTTGATATCGGATTCGACGACTTCTGGCGAGGATTCAACGGCTTCGGTGGATTGGACGGGCACAGGTTTGAAATAGTGGATGTCTACCCACGACTTGGCAATCAACAATTGTGCCTTTTTGCATTCTTCGGTAGACAGATTCCATTCGTTTGCCTTTAGGTTGGCGTAAATGTAATCGATCGGAGGAATGTTTTTCTTTTGGATAATGATGCGAGGTTTGGTCTTGCATCCGTAATAAAACTCGGGGTTGTAAGCAAACAAATCCTTCGAGTTGTAATACTGTTTCGCTTCAATGGTGATTGGCTTTGGTGTTGCCATTCTGATATAAGTATTACAGAAGGATTCTTTATATTAATATATATTAATATATAATCACTTCCGTTTCATTCGCCTCCGTTTTGTACGCTTTCCCCCAAGGAGTTTTTCGGGACTTGTGGTGTTAAAATCTCCCATATAAAGGGTGTTATCTGGTGTGTTTGCTAGGATATTTTGCATTTCTTTTCGTTGGAGACTTTTACCCGTAATTGGATAGAGCACAATGGATTTTAAATGAATGTTTGCGAGGTTGAATGTTTTATCTTTATACGTGACGGTAACGACCGTACATTTCTTACCTTTCTTATCAGGCCTTTCAATATACCGGACGTTACTATGCTTTACAACAGGTGGAATGGCAATACAGCCAGTATATCCATCGGTAATGAAAGTATAGCCTGGAAGTAATCGTTTCATTCGGTCTTCAGCATTCTCGTCATTCACTTCATCTTGCAAAAAGATTTCTTGAAACAAAAAAATCACTGGTTTGTCAAACAACGATTGAAGATATTTTATGTTTTCTTTGACAGCCGTCTCTCGTTTTGACCGAGTACACATTCCTTCGATATTCCACGAGACAACGATTAATCCATACACTTCGATCGAAATGGGATTGTGATCGGTCGTTTGCATATCGTGCACGTGTGATTTACCAATCTCGTTATCCGGAATGCCTTGTGTATATGCGTAATCTAAAATTTTAGGGGTTCCCACATAACTCGCCATGGAGTGCATCATAGATTCACAACCGTACATTCTTGAAGGAAATTGAGTGTTTGTAGAACAACAACGTTTCGTAAGCATACTCATTCTTTTATATAAAAATTGATTTAAATAATAGTAGGCTTTTTTTGTTAAAATGGACATCCAAGAAATGAGTTTCGCAAGAATGAATGTTGAAGAATTTATCCAATATATGATAACATTTGAGAGTGTTGACCATATTTTGGATACTTGTAAAAATCAATCTGAGAAAGGTTCTATATATGAACGCCTATGGGATGTGTGTATTAAATTTGGGTTTTGCAATCATTTTCAAAAACCGGATTTTACGCATATGATGGGCAACATGAATCATGGAATTCTGAAACCACTTACTACCTTTACACATTATTTAACTGAAAAAATTGTAAGCGGTAATTCAAGTGGATGTTCGGATATATCCTTATTTAATAATGCCGACGATACCTTTACGTTTATCAGTTCTAAATATCCTAAAAGTCAAGATGATATTACTAAACAAAAATCAGTTTCTTACTACGATGTTCAAAATATAATTTCGGTGTGTGATGCGAATAAACATATTTATCGTAATTTTAAAATTTGCTTACTTGTCCCAGATAAGAAGTCCGTGTTGGAAAAGGTTAAACGTGCAAACAAATCGAGTCATTATATTACGAAGTATATGACAGAACAAAATATTTTGGATAAGAATGATTTGAATAAGTGTTTCCTACGCTTTAAGTCGGATATGCTTAAACACCAAACTGGTAAAATGAATTATGATGAAATCTATTTATCACCTAAATGTAATTTAAGTTTGAGATTTCATCAAGAACTTATTACACAAAAAACATCCATTCTTATTGAAGAAGGAAATAAATCCTTTCTATGGGGATGTAAGTGTAGAAGTGGTAAAACTTATATGTTTGGTGGTTTAATTATCAAGCAGTTTGAAATCAAGCAAAAATTAAATGTGTTGATTATTACACCTGCACCAACAGAAACCGCACCACAATTTACGGATGACTTATTTAACAAATTTAAAGAGTTTGAATCATTCGATATACACCATATTGAGGGTTCTAAAAATATTGAGGGTTTGGTATTGGGTGAGAGTAATATATTTGTTATGTCTAAACAACTATTACAAAAATATATTGATGATAAAACTATTATGAAAATTAAGAATCTGAAATTGGATATCATTGGTTTTGATGAAAATCATTTTAGTGGAACGACTGATTTATCCAAATCTATTTTAGATTCTTACTCATCCAAGAATACGATTAAAGTATATCTAACCGCAACTTATAATAAACCTTTGCGTGAATGGAATATATCCGAAGAATGTCAAATGTATTGGGATAATGAAGACGAACAAATCTGTAAAAGCATCTTGGTAGATGAGACAAATGTTGATAAATTAAAAGAAAAACACGGCGATACAAGTATTACCTCGACCATTCAGTATTTTATCGATAAGGGTTTATCTCTTACTGATATGTTTAAACCCTATGAAAATATGCCCGATTTGTATTTGATTACAACGATGTTTGATAGTCAAAGATACGATATCATTAAAGATAAAATTATGGGTAGTAAGTACGGGTTTTGTTTTGATGTATTGTTTGCACTGAATAAACAAAAGACAAGGTTTCAATTTGAAAATGAGGTGAAAACTATGTTACGCTTTATATCGGGTTCAAACAAAGAAGTAGATTTCAAAAATGGTGATAAATCTATGTTTTCACGGATTTTGAAAATATGTTCTGATGAAGAATCCCGCACCCCTTTTACACAAATTTGGTTTCTACCGAGTGATAATATTCATGAAATTTCAAAATGTTTAGAACAACTCATGAAGGAAGATAATGTCCTCAAAAAGTATGATGTGTTATGTATTAATCGCAAGAATAAAGGTTTAGCAAAAGATATTAAGGAAGATATTACAAACCAAGAAAAAATAGCAAAAGCAGAAGGCAAAGAAGGGTTGATTTTATTGGCGGGTAATATGCTGACCTTAGGCATTACATTACATATGTGTGATGTGGTCGCATTAATGAATAATACCCTTTCATCTGATAAGGTTTTCCAACAAATGTATAGATGCATGACCGAAGGTTCTCAGAAAAAAATCGGGTTTGTGGTAGATTTAAATATAAGTAGGGTTCTTAATACTTGTGTGAATTACACAATATATAAGAATGATAAAAGCACCGAAGATAAAATCAAGTATCTGATTGAAAACCATTTAATGAATATTGATGTGGATATGATGGAACAAAAGAAATTAAATAGTGATGCTATTGTATCTAAACTCATGGAAATTTGGAAATCCGATCCAATTCATAGTTTCAAATCTCTATTGCGAAACTTAGATAATGACTATGTAGAGTTTGATACATCCACTCAGAAGATGATAAACAAATCCTTTACAAGTTCATTAAAAGACGATAAGGTGAATACTACAATTGAAATCAAAGACGAAGATGGTGAATTACAAGAACTACCCTCAGGCAAAGAAAAAGTTAAGGATGATAGCGATAAATCCGAAAAATCGGAGAGTGACAAAGAAACCCCTGAAAAAGAGGAGATTACAATATCATTTACCAAAGATGTACTGCCTTATGTGATACCCTTAACTTGTATCTTAACGATTAAGAATGCAAATAAAGATTTCGTTAAGATGTTAAACGACATACAGGAAAATCCTGAACTATTGGATATGTTTGATGAAATGTGTTTGATCTGGTGGAATAAGAAAGATTTAATCAATATTATAAAAAATATAACTTCAAACTATTTTGATAAAAACTCTAATACATATAATATATCTATTCACTTTAAAATGTCGTTGCAAAGTTTAATCGACAACCCAAAAGAATTATTAGAATTAATTAATGATTGCTTGAAACCTAAAGAGATTGAAAAAAAGAAATTCGGTGAAGTTTTTACCCCGATGAGTTTCATTAACAATGATATGTTAGGCGATTTAGACACATACTACAAAGAAAAATATAAGAAAAATATATTTGAAGATGAAACTTTGAAATGGGGGGATACAACCACCGGAATGGGAAATTTTCCAATTGCGATTTATTACAAGTTAATGGATGGTTTGAAGAAGAAAATACCAAACGAGAAAGACCGCAAGCAACACATCTTAGAAAAGATGTTGTTTATGGCGGAATACAACAAGAAGAATTGTTTCATCGTTAAACAAATCTTTAATATGAATAATGAGTTTAAACTCAATTTGTATGAAGGTGATTCTTTACAATTAGATATTCAAAAAGAGTTTGGTATTTCAAAGTTTGATATTGTAATTGGAAATCCACCCTATAATGAAGAATTAACCACAAAAAAAGGTTCAGCACCTGCATTGTACAACCGGTTTGTAGAGTATTATATTGAAAAATGTGATTTACTATGTTTTGTAATGCCATCTAGATGGTTTTCAGGCGGTAAAGGTTTAGATTCATTTCGTAAAAAAATGTTAGAACGTACTGATATTGTTTATATCAAACACTTTGACGATGCAAGTAAAATATTTGGGAATTTAGTTGAAATAAAAGGAGGAGTCAATTACTTTCTCAAAGATACAAATCATACGGATGATTGTATTTTCAACGGTTCCATGACTAAATTAAATCATTATGATGTATTTGTGGATAGTAAATATTATACTCTGATTGATAAAATAGTAAAATTTAATAGTATTGATACATTATTTATCGGTCAATCGTATTCTGGTGTAAATTCAAATGATAAACGATTAAAAGATACTGCAACAGAAACAACATTCAAATGTTATGTATCTAAACAAAAAGGGTTTGAACAATACATTGAACAAAAGGACATAAATAAGGTAAGAGATTTCAATAAATGGAAAGTAATAACTACACGATCTGCATTTGGTGCAAATAGTTGTTTTGGAAATATGTTTATTGGAAAACCAAATGAAATTTGTAATCAAAGTTATATATTATTTGAAGTAGTAAATGAAGAAGAAGCAATCTCCTTATTATCTTACATGAAATGTCGATTACCTAATATTATGTTATCATTGCGTAAAGCATCTCAAGATATTTGTGAATCCACTTGTAAATGGATACCCTTGCCACCCTTAAATAAAGAATGGACAGATGAAGAAGTCTATAAACATTTCAAATTATCCGAAGACGACATCAAATTAATTAACGACACAAATATTGTTGGTTATAAAAATAGTGTTAAACAAACCGGCAGAAGTCTTGAAACACCTGAACCCAAACTGAAACGGGTTAGTAAAAAAATACAGGTACAAGAACCCGTTGTAGATGCGATAGTAGAACCGATTGAACCAAAGACTAAACCCAAACGTGTTTTGAAAATGGCAACTAAGGTTGAAAAAGTTGCCAACTCTAAAACGGGAATACCTAAACCGAACAAGTGGCATGCCCACGTCAATGAATACGTAAAAAAGCACGGTTGTTCTTATGCGACCGCAGTTAAGGAAGCAAAAGCAACGTACAAAAAGTAACCTCGATTTCTACGGTTGAATAGTAAGACAATTTGATTGGTTAAAATACTTAAAGACCTTTTTTACTATAAAGTATGCTTCTTTAGCTCAGTTGGTTAGAGCGAACGGCTGTTAACCGTTAGGTCGTAGGTTCGATCCCTACAAGAAGCGTTGTAAATAATCATATGATATATGATTATTCTTCTCGTATACTATGCCATACACGTTACGAAAATTACAAAATCAAAATAAATGGAAAGTATTCAATTCAAAAACAAAGCGAGTACACGCTCGTGCAACCAGTCATACCAAGGCACTTCGACAAATCAGACTATTAAATGCCATTGACCATGGTTTCAAACCATAAAAAAGTTTTTTCTGTCTAATCTCGTGTAATCATTCGTGGAATCACATTCATTGTGATCAATTCTTGAAACAACAATTTGCACGCATAGGGAATGCGTAACTTGTGAAATCCAGTACGATTCTCGCACAATCGACACAAATGAACGGGTGCAACATCGTTGTGGGAAACGATGGTTCCGCATTTTTTGCACGTGTAGACCACAAACGCGTCCGAATCATCGTACATACGACCCTTGGTGAATGCGGCCGCACCGTGTGAGACCATACAATCTCGTTCCATTTCACCAAAACGTAATCCTCCGTCTCTCGAGCGTCCTTCAGCAGGTTGACGAGTCAAGTTGACCATGGGACCTTTGGCGCGACTGTGTTGTTTGTCTACCACCATATGCTTCAACCGTTGATAGAAGACTGGACCAATAAAGGTACTAATCTCCATTTGTTCACCGGATAAGGCATTGTACAAGAGTTCATTGCCGTTGGATTCATACCCCACTTTCAATAATTCTTTTGAAATGGTCTCTATCGACAACTCTGTAAATGCCGTACCATCCCCGAACATTCCCAGCTCCAACAGCACTTTCCCCAACAACGTTTCTTTCAATTGTCCAATGGTCATGCGTGAAGGAATGGCGTGAGGATTGATAATGATGTCGGGTTTTAATCCTTCGGCGGTAAATGGCATATCCACCTCGGGAATGATGTTCCCCACGGTACCTTTTTGTCCATGCCGAGAGCTAAATTTATCTCCAATTTGAGGAATTCGGTCGGAACGAATACGACCTTTCCAAGTGGTGTACCCATCACCATTTACCCCCACATAATTCTTGTCCATATAACAGACTTCATCGGTGCGATGGTATTTACTCGAATCTTCAAACTTGATTTTGACAGTAGGATCATTGCGTGCCGATTTAATGGGGGTGACCTTCCCCATGACAATGTCCATATTTTCAATCAACGTATTCTTGGGCATCAGTCCATCTTCGCCAATTTTATCGTAGTTACTAAATTTCATCCCTTTGGTACGTTGTTCGTCGGGTTTGCACCGCACTTCATCTTCTCCGTGCGTTTTTTTATCCTCATCCTTTTTCGTCTCAAATGCAGTGGTTCGAAAGAGTCCCCTATCTAGAGATCCTTGATTGAACATCACACTGTCTTCTTGATTGTATCCCGTATGGGTCATAATCGCGACAATAATGGGTGTACCCGAAGGCAACTCGTGCAATTTCAGCATATGCATAATTCGAGTGTCTACGAGGGGTCTATGTGGATAATTTAAAATCCAGGCCGTTTTATCCATTCTCGTATCGTAATTGGTGACGTACACCCCTACCGCTTGTTTACCCATTGCACATTGGTACGTGTTACGAGGGGACTGGTTATGGTCTGGAAAGGGAATACACGAGGCAAGAACGCCGAATATCGTGCTTGGATTCAATTCGCAGTGTGTATATCGTGAATGTTCCATCGTGGTGGACAAGGAAATGAAAGATGCATTTTGTTCACACGGGTCAATGTATTCAATGACGGAGGATTCGCCTGCAATCAATTCATCCCACATCAAGGTTCCACGCTTCAATCGTTCGGTCATTTCTTGAGTGTACAACAATTGGCCTTCTTTGACTTTAAACACGGGTCGGACCAAACGTCCTGAATCGTTACAGATATGAATCTCGTTGTATGTGTAATCAAATACAACCGAAGTAAAGACGTTGATGATAGAAGCCGCCTTCTTTGCCTTCATCGATAGGAATAATGCTTGTGGATTATCCGAACATCCAACCCACGCTCCATTGACAAACACTTTGGTTTTCATATCCAATGATATCGGTATCAAGAAGGGTTCGACATGTTTGTAAAGAGAACTGCATTCCGACCGAACCGTAATGTGTGTCATATAACTCATATTTTTGACGACACCGACCGATTGGCCTTCAGGTGTCTCTGCTGGACACAGAAATCCCCACGTGGTCGCAGACAATTTACGAGGGGCAACCAATTTACCATTTTGTCCAGATGGATTGTTGATTCTGCGCAAATGACTTAGACTGGCTGCATACGTGAGACGATTCAATACTTGAGCAACACCCACCTTTGCAATGGTTTGTTTTGTACCGAAATCGCCGGTCGATAATGCCCGCTTCAATCCATTTTCAATCGTAGTAGACTTTATGATTTTGTAGACATTGGTGGTTGTAATGATTTGAGCATAATCCTCTTTCGATTTCCAGGACCCCGTATTGATTTCACGAATCACCTGTTTTTGCATATCCTTCACCAACTTGTTGAAATAATTGCGATATAAATCGTTCAGTAAACTACCTGTAAGACTGATCCGTTTGTTCAAATACGAATCGCGGTCATCAAAGGGACGACGTTTCAACGCGCAAAGTAATAATTTATTCGCCATATATCCCAACAAATGAACTTGTTGTTCTCGTGTTTTACATTGAGAGAATAAATCATCGCGTAGTACATCCACTACAAATTCTTGCTTACGCTGCGAAGGTTTGTCCGAGTGAATGGGTGTATACATTGCGTGTACTGCTATGTAGGTGAGGGCCTCGTCTTGCGTCAAACACGTGGAGGATTCCATGATGGAGCCGCGAATTAACTCGGCAAATTCCTTGTCCATGGCGTCCATCGTCATATAACGACAAATGTCCTTATCCGATAGAACGTTCATCGCTCGAAAGACAATGCCAATGGGTATATGTTTACGGATACGAGGAATGTTTACGTGAATGACATATTCCCCATTTTGTTTGGATAAATACAAGTTGACTTGTTTGGGTGAAATTCGTTTGGAATCAGGAGAACATTTCATCTCTGCCTGGAACAAATACTTGTGTGAAGTCGCTGGGAAACAGTAAATCTTGTTCTCCGCCGTCCTCTCTTGCCCAAGTACGGTTTTTTCCGAACCATTGATGATAAAATAACCGCCAGGATCATAACGGCATTCACCCGTCACTTCGTGACTTAGATGAGAATATTGAGTCAATACGCAAGAAGAGGATTTTAGCATAATCGGAAGCTTTCCGATGTGTATTTGTTTGAGGACATTGTTGAAACACTGTATTTCTTCCAAGTCAGGTCCACTTCGAACAATGTATTGAACGTTAATATCGACGGTGGTCGTGGCTGCATAAGTGAAGTTTCGAAGACGTGCTTCTTGGGGAAACATGACTTTGGTGGAACCATTATTTTCGTGTATTTGCGGACGACTGATTTGAAAATTGGTAAATCGGACCATAATCTCCAGACTGTATAGTTTCAACTCCTTGTTGTAATTTTGGTCAGAATGTATCACCACCGGATTGAACTGTTCAATCGTCTGTCGAATCTGATGCATCGTGAATTCATTGTAGGATTCGATTTGGTGTTGAACCAAACGCTGAAGATGGGAATCCTTGAAATAGGCATTGATCGCACACCATGGATCCATTTGTAATACATATGCATCCATACGTGGTTATCATCAATTTTATCTTTAAATCCTATGGAGAAATACGTAGAATTAAACCAATCTTAATTGTTCGGGTACAATATGAACAAATCGATTGTGGTGGATCCTCTATTACTTGGAGGGAAACGACCCAAAACACAAAAACAAAAGAAACCGTCTGGAAGTGAATTAAAAAAGGCATTGTTGGAATCGTTATCCTCTCCTGATTTATCGGAAATGATTGAACCTAAACCCCCTGAACCGGAAGTAAATACAGAAGTGTCGAAATCAACTTATGGATGTTTAAAAAATGGTTCTTTGCCTACCTTTCGACAATTAAAACGTTCTTCCAATACCATCAAACAATACGCTTCCTTTGGTAAAAATAAAGGTACGGTACGTGTGTTGATCAAAGACCGTGAAATGTATGCCAAAATCGAACGCGACAAGAAGAAAATAGACAAGCGTTCCATGTCCGACATTCGGGACTATTTACGTAAAAGAGGATTGTATAAAATTGGTTCCACCGCACCCGACGACATTCTTCGCGAGATTTATAAAAATGCAATACTTACAGGTGAAGTAGAGAATCATAATTCGTCTACGTTAATGCATAATTTCTTAAATGAACCATAAAATGATTTAAACTGACGCCATTCTTTCACGTTATGGGTGCATCGCAATCTGGGGAATCAATAACTGAATCTATATCTAACCCGGAACCAACTCCAACTATGGAACCAACTCCAACTATGGAACCAACGATGAGTGAAAAACCCTATGAACACCATGATCCGATGGATTGGTTTTGGCCTGTTATTTAAAATAGAGCATTGAACTATGTGGTATATTGTCATCCTACTCTTTCTTTTTTTTAGATTCATCATGGCAAAACTACAAAATCCATTATGTCCTTCGGGGGAGAAATCGTGGAATGAACGATTGAACAACTTAATTTAAAATACTTGAGAAAGTATGTCAGAGGTTGATTTATATGCACTCGAAGCAAAATTCAACGAGACCAAGGCCGAATATATCGAATTGATGGATACGATTCAAACCTCTTGTTTGGGGGACCAAACCTCTGCCCAATGTCAAAAGGCTGCTGAGTTGAACTCTTCCATGCAAAATTTACTTCTTCAAATGTCCAATCAAATGAAGAAAACCCCCACTTCTTTACCGAAACAACAAGAAATGTTGAATCTGTCCGGACAACTGGAACTCGACCGCGACCAGTTGGTGACCGAATTGGCGCAGAACGACGACTTGAGTATACTTGCGGATATGAATCACGGATATTGGCTTGTATGGGGCTTAAGTGCAGTGACCATCTTTTTTTTGATTATGAATACCAAATAAAATAATATACCCCACTACTAATGGAATATCTTGAAACCATCAACAAATACGTATCAGGGAAACAATACGCATCATCCAACGTGAGTTCCTCGGATGGTACTCTTGCCTATATGACATCGACGGGGATATCCAAACGTTATCCATCCCAGAATATCTATGATGCCACGGCGGGAAAAAACAACTGTAAATCTGATTTTATTCAATTAACCCCCAAATGGAATGAATTAGGATTTCCCGTAGGTTCATTGATGAAATCGGGACAATCTTGTGGAAATGAAAATACGTATGTTCAGGCAACACCCCCGGAGAACAATTTTGATTGGAATTATTACATCCAAAACAACTCGGATGTTCGTGATGCCGGTATCACAACCGAGTCGGCTGCACTCGACCATTGGAACACGATTGGAAAACGGGAAGGACGTTTACCGAATGCAACCATTCTTTCTTCGATGGCCACTCTTGGAAAAGTAGGGTACATTGATGTAGATACCACCATGCATTACGTTCCCCCCACATACAAGGGAACGTTTTCTTCCTATGCGGGTAAATCCAACGTCACGGGTACGCATATGGTGGACTGTTCGCGACCTATACCTGCAGTCAATTATGGGGAACAAGTGATTCTGGTCAATGGCAATCGCAGCGGATTTATGAATAACTCGTCTCAATTAGAATTTGGGAATTCTTCAACCAATTTGTTCTTACGACCTCCTGTAGGAAACGACAACCAAGGTAAACCAGTGAATTGCGGGGATGAAGTCTCCATCACTACATCCGCCTCTTCTTATACCACGGATTGTGGATGGTGGGGATGTAAAGTGGGAAAAGTGAACCCAGACACGAAACGTTTCGAGTTCGGACCAGGAGGCGAAGTCGCCTCAACGTTTCAATTGGTGAATTCAACGGGGTCAGGTGTACCTCTGAAATACGGCGACCCTTTTATGATCACGTGTCCACTTACGTTGAACAAATCGGACTTGATTCAGGACTCTGCATTACTTCCGGGAGAAAGCATCAAGAGTTTGAATGGAAAATATATGTTGATTTATCAAACCGATGGGAATGTATGTTTATACAATTCTGGTGGAGGGGGCATATGGTGTTCCACAGCATTACACACCCCAGGTAAATTAGTGATGCAATCCGATGGAAATTTGGTGGCATACGATAGTGGAGGTATTCCACAATGGGCCACCAATACCAATGGGCAAGGCATAGCTCCTTACACGCTTACCTTAAGAAATGACCGTATTGCTGCCGTCATCGATGCAAATCATACGGTTTTATGGAGTACACAAACACACGAAGATAACAAAGACTTATACTCAAACGCCTATACTGAACTACAAGGAAATGATAGCGCAGGATACGACATTCCAGGTGCAATGTATGCAAACGCATCTATTGAAGAGTGTAAAACAACCTGTAACAACAACACCGACTGTGCCGGATTTGCTTTTTCTCAAAATGTGTGTTATCCCAAAACGTCCTCGATGTATCCCATTGGTGCAAAACAACCCAATCCAGGTGTAGACCTCTATGTGAGAGGCATCACGTCCAACCAATCCGCCATGGGAGTTGTCTATGTACAAGGTTCAGAGGTGAGGATTGGAACATTCGAAGAAGCTTCCAAGTCATCTTATATTTTCTCATTCAAATCACAATCTCCAGTATCCGATACGTGTGACGTGGATAAACTAAAACAAATCTGTAATGAGTCGGATTGTAGTGGGTTCGTTCATTCCCCGTCGACCAATTCGTGGCAAATGATTACTCCTGCCTCTACCGCATCGGATTATACCATTACGAGCAATCGTCAAGACGTGTATCTAAAAGATTCCACAGTAGACTTGCAAGACAAGTCTTGTCGAAAAGGAGTGCCTCAGTTTATCGACCCCACCTTGTTCGCCCATTACAATCAAGGAGAAGAATATGTACAAGGTGGATTGGGTCAATGTGACCTAGCCATTCAACCCCCTCTGGAACCAGATGCGTATAAAAAAAAACAAAAGAAAATCATCCAGCAAGGGCAAAAATACGTGGAAAAATACAATGCCTTGTCGGTTGAAAATGTTCAGCAACAAAATGTACAAGTCACACAAGATATGAAGACCAAAACAGACGAATACACCCAGGTATTGGGACAAATCAAGACCTTGAAGCCCTCGATTACCTTGGAACAACAACAAACGGATATGACACTGTTTGATAAACAAAATCAATCCAGAGCGATTATATGGGGTATCGTTGCTACCGCCATCCTTGCAATGATTTTATTACGACCTAAATAAAATTGAGTCACTTTATCCATAGCCTATTCATCACTCATGAATATGCTCGGACCTCGTTCTACCCAGCACATTTGCTACTTTATGAATCGAGCGAGTGGTCTATGTGGATGGTTAACGCCTGAACAAGTCATTGAAACCATGGAGTGTGCATTAGATTACGACACGGTAACGGTAGAGAGTATATCGGATATGGAACAAGATGGAGAAGTATGGTATGGATTCCGATTATGTGTCACGACCGAAGAAGCTCCAGAAGAACACATTCTTTGGAACGGACAGGCGCGAACCCTTGCAAAACGTTACTTTCAACAAGAAGACCATAACTATTACTTTAACCATAAGGAAACACGAGATGTCGTACGGAACTATGTGAAATAAAAAATGTACTTTTTAATCGTCATGGATACGTTCTTCGTAATCTTGGAATTTATTGGGCCTCCATATGACCAGGAGAATAAATAATGTCATCATCGTGTCGGTAATCATGGTCAATAGAAATACGAACATGGTTTGTAGAAACAAATAACACCGGAATGGATCCATTTTTTCATTAAGAAAAAAAAGGGCCGAAGCCCAAGTTAATCATTAATCAAAATAACTTCCTCACAACCCCATTTAGACATGTTGGTTCAGCGGGTTGTTTCTTCTTTTTCGGCGCCTGTACGGGTTGTACGAGGGACGCGATGGGAGTAACAGGGGCTTGCATTGTGGTCTCGATGGATGGGGACATTTTGTTGTTGCATTACATTCCATTCCCCTTTCGTTTCAATTTTATACAAAAAGGTTTTGAATATCTTTAAGTATCCATTTCGTCTTCATCGTCAACTTCGTCCGCATCGTCTTGGTATTCAACTTCATCTTGGCATTCGTCTTCATCATCGTCAACTTCGTCCGCATCTCCATCGTCTTCATCATCGTTTTCATCGTCCTGATATTCAGATTGGTCATCCTCGTTATAGGATGGTTCATTCGCTTGGGGGCTTTCGCACAACCGGTTCATGATGATGAAAATACACGAAGTACTCATGATCGTCATCATCGTCATGATTGTCGTCATCACCAGTATTACTGAAATCATATCGGAAATCTCAGCCATTCGAATTATGCATATCCACTTTATGCCGGAATCCTTCAATTTTATTTGTTATTCTATATTGAAAGCATCTGAACCAGAATCTTCCAGGTAAACCAAACATATAGTTTCCATTTTAATGTTTATTCAGGATAAGATAGACATTGGGTATCACTATACAAATGACACCAATTAGTTTATACCTTGTTATTTTTTCTTGGTTGAACCACCACCCATAGACAAAGGACATGACAATTCCCACATACGACAACAATGCATACAAGAGAGGGCTCAATTTTCCCATCGAGTAAAATCGTAACCAGTACCCTGCCGTTCCAATGATTCCATTCAACAACAGGGATATGGACAACGTCTTTTCGAAATGTAGGTCCTTCCAATAATAGCCCGTCAAAAATACAGCTCCCCAAATATACGAAATAAAAATATGATGCCAATTGGACGCGCGAATTTCACGAACCACAAAATAAATCATGGCTTCGGTCAATCCGGCCAACAGTATCATACTTAGACCAAACCCACTACTTACCTGGAATGTCTCTGCGAGTAAAAAAACACCCATCATAGCAACCAACATTACGGGGTGGAATTCGCCTGAAAAGAGAGCAATCCATAAAGGATATAGATAAAACAAGGAATACGCGGTTCCACTCTCCAAGAGCAAGAATCCTTGATACGAGGTATAGATGTGTATCATCGTAATCAAAGAAAGCAAGAGACCCATTTTTGAAAAAACTTGTTTCCATAGAGAAGTGTACTTGATGAACAAGAGTGAAATAGCAACATAGGTGAAACATCGACTCCATAGTTGGATGGACAAGGGTAGACCGATATTTTTGACAAAGACGGGATATAAACTCGTCAAGGATTCTGCCACGATTTTACCGGCAATCTCCATACTATATAAGTTAAAAAAATGTGCATCAAATGTGTCCATTAAAAAAGGGTGTTTAAAACACCGTAAGATGTGGTCAATGACATTATTTAATTCTCTTCGCATTCAAGTAATCGTCGAAGTTTAAGAAACTTTTGTTTGAGTCAGGGGTCGGGTCACCAGGACCACGAACAGTGTGTTGCCGTTTTAAGACCGGTGATTCCGTCGGCATGAAAGGGGGGGTCAATGGTTCAATCTCATGATCAATCGCGGGTTCCGCCACCGAACGCATTAACGTCGAACGAGGGAACATTGCTGTTTATCTGTAATTTTTGCATATAGACTATACGGTTTCAATTTTATTCAACAATATATAAAGCAAGTTAAAACTTAAACAAGTAATATGAATATGTTGACGCTCGAACAGATTGTCTCGATCCATGAGAAGGACCAGATTCTTCCGTGGAATAAACTAAACAAGTCCTTGAAATTAAAAAGGATGATGGATTTTGCGGAAGAACTACGAATCAAGGATGAACTGGACGAGGAGCGAACGGAACAATTAAAAGTATTGTTGCGTACACGTTTGGACCGAAAGTGTCTACAACGCGTGAAGGATGTGGTCTACAATGCGGAAGAAGGCAAGATTGTGTCCATTCCATCCCTCATTCGGGTTCAGTCGAAATATACACTTCGGTCTGAATCCGCGTCACCCCTATCCTCTCTTGGACCTAAAAACAAGACCTTGCGTGCAAAATAAAATTGAAATTAAATATAATTTACAACGTACAAAAAGCTTATAATGTCCAGATTTCCTCCTCTGAATCCAAAACCGCCCGTCTATAAGAATGGGTCGGTGGATGAATATTTAGCGAGGAAAAGGTGTCGTGAGATAGACGACGAACGCGCAGCGTTTGCGATGGGTCTTCTCATAGAAGACTATCCAGACCTTGTTCCCGAAGATTTCAAAAACGTCATGCCTGAATTACTTGAGTTTGAACAATGCTATGCCGAGCTGGTATGTTCGCCATTGGTATTGAACGTCCCTAATCCCATTGTGCATTCAAAATATGGATTGGCCAAACTCAAGGTTCTGCAATCTCTTAATAAATAAGCGCAATTCTTTTTTACTTAAACCACTTAACAAGGTATTGAGTAATATAAGGAATGGAACAGGTCGAAACTGCGCTCATTCTCATGACCGAATACGTTCATGCGAATATCGAATTCCTTGCCGACGAAGATTTTACAACCGAAATGATGCGGAACGTCATTCCAGTAATGGAGGTCCAATTCGATTCCGTGATGGAAGAAGTGTACGTTCACGCATTGAGACTCTTCACGCAAGGTCGCACTACCTATACGCGTATCGTGGTAGAAGACGTGGGTGCAAAAATCGATGCATTACGCAAAAAGCACCAACCCGTTCAGCGTACACCCGAATGGTACGAGTACCGTCATAAACTCATCACGGCAAGTTCTGCGTATAAAGCTCTCGGTACAGAAGCTAAAATACGTGAATTGGTCAAAAGCAAACAGGGCCCAGTCGTCATTCATACCGGAACCAATATAGAAGGTCCAATGCATTGGGGAGTGAAATATGAACCCATATCCATCCAGTATTATACTCACGTCCATAAGACCCAAGTCGAAGAATTTGGATGTATTCCACACGACACCTATACTTTTTTAGGTGCATCGCCTGATGGAATTAATGTACTGGAATCTTCACCTTTGTACGGTCGAATGGTGGAAGTCAAAAATCCATTTACCCGTGAAATCACTGGAAATCCCAAAAAAGAATACTGGATCCAATGTCAAATGCAATTGGAAGTGTGTAATTTAGAAGAGTGCGACTTTCTAGAAACCAGTTTCAAAGAATATGAATCCGAAGAAGCATTTCACGCCGATGGTACGTTTCAGAAAACCGCATCCGGACAATACAAAGGCATTATTCTACAATTTTTTACCGATAAAGTGTTGTACGAATATGCCCCCTTCCAATGTACCCAAGATGAATATACGGAATGGGAGCGAACCCAATTGGACGATCGTTCATGGGTGCGTACAATTTACTGGAGACTCGAAGAAGTCTCGTGCGTTTTGATTCGTCGAAATCGTGAATGGTTTCAACGAATGGTTCCTCAATTCGAAACAGTGAGCAAACTTATTTAAACCTTTTCCAAGAGAAGAGACTAATGCTGTGCTTGAATATGATTGTGAAGAATGAATCAAAAATCATTCGTCGGATGTTGGAGACGGTCGTTCCTCTGATTGATTGTTATTGCATTTGTGATACGGGATCGACCGACGATACACGAGAACGGATTACCGCTTTTTTCAAAGAAAAGAATATTCCTGGAAAAATCATCGACGAACCTTTTGTGAATTTCTCTCACAATCGAAATGTGGCGCTTCGGGCGTGTGAGGGGATGTCCGACTACATTTTACTAATGGATGCAGATATGAAACTCGAAATCGGAACGTTTCAAAAAGATTCGTTGAAGAATGCGGCAGTATTTCAAGGTCATGAAGGATTTTATTATAAAAACACTCGCATCGTGAAAAACGACGGGAAGTCTTTGTATCGGGGCGTCACTCACGAATACTTGGATACGCCTAACGTTGAAACCTTGGACAAGACCCAATTGTTTATTCGAGATGTGGGAGATGGGGGGTGTAAAGCCGATAAATTTGAACGAGACGTTGCCTTGCTGAGTCAGGGGATTGTAGATGAACCCCACAATGCACGCTATCATTTTTATTTGGCCAATTCGTTGTATCACCTAGGTAAATTCACCGAAGCCATCGAATTGTATACCAAACGCATTGCCATGAATGGATGGCATCAAGAAATTTGGTATTCGCATTATCAGATAGGGCATTGTTACAAGAATCAGAATCGAATGGCCGATGCCATACACTCGTGGTTGAATGCGTTTGAAGTGATGCCCGAACGCATCGAAAATCTGTACGAAATAGTTCGTCATTATCGTATCCTTGGGAAACAGAAGTTGGCCAAAATGTTTTATGATTTGGCGATAACTCAAAGACAAGAGGATTTTCTATTCTTGCACAACGATGTCTATACCTATAAATTGGCGTACGAGTATACCATTTTGGCCGCGTATGTGAATATTCCACAAGCGAATGATGCCTTTGTTACCGTGTTGAACCATTCGGAAGAGTTGACCAAATCTTGTTTGTCCAATATGAAATTTTACCAGAACAGACTCAAGTTCGTGTCAGAAGTGGATAGGACATTTTCTATCAAGCATACGTTTGCGGGTAAAGAACGTACCTTTTACTCGTCTTCCGCCTCTATCCTTCCCTATGGAGACGGTTATCTGATGAATGTTCGATTGGTGAATTATTACATCAACGAACGGGGAGAATACTTGTATTGTGAGGATTATATCATTACGATGAATCAGCGAATGGAGTTGACCCGTGATTTTGAAATCAAAAGTAGCATCTTGATGGAGCCAGTGTTTGTCGACGAGCGTTATATCGGGATTGAAGACATGAAATTGTTTGACGATGGAACACAAATCGTCTATTTAGGGACTGGATTATCCAGTGGGAAACTGGGAATGATTACTGGAGTATACGGAGAAACGGCACAAGCATTGACGTGTGGGTTCAAACAAATGTATTGTGAGAAGAACTGGGTGTTTGTGATGTGCGATACACCCCACATTGTCTATCAATGGCATCCACTTCAATTGTGTAAGGTAGAAGATACGACGCTGGAGTTGGTGAGGACGATACCAACACCACGATTGTTTAAACATGTTCGTGGGTCCACTTGTGCTTCCCAATACAAGGAAGAACAATGGTTTGTGCTGCATATGGTCTCCTATGAAACCCCGAGACACTACTATCATTTGATTGCGGTATTTGATATGGGGATGAAGCTGATGCGGTATTCCGCTCCGTTTACCTTTGAAGGGTTATGCATCGAGTATTGTGTGGGATTGGTGGTGGAAGAACATCGAGTGTTGATCGCGCACAGTGGATGGGACCGAACGACCAAACTTCGAGTGTATGACCGGTCATACCTGGAAACATTGTTGAAATTCTAGGGTAACGGGCCTAAAAAGATCAATACTAACTGGGATAAAGATACAGATATAGAAAGTGCACTAAAAATAGTATTGAATATTACAATACTTGGTATATTAGTTCCATCGTTCACAAATATATTTGTAATTCCCTCGTTCTTAATAGTAGTAGTTGATGTGGTTTCGTTAAGAGCGACTACATCATAATGATTAGTATAAGACGGATTCATTCCCGTATAGGTAAAACTATATTGGTAAAACAATCCGGTTCCGGCTGTTTCGAATGTTAACTCGGTATGAAATTGTAGCATATAAACCCCTCGTGGAAGATACCTTAGGTCGGTGGTTAATGCTGCACCCGTTCCACCGGCAGCAATAGTTAAGGCTGGAAGATAAGTAGAATCTATGTTGTAAATCGAAGGTGATGTTCCAACTGGTCCTGTATAACCAGTCGCCCCTTGGTCTCCGGTCGGTCCTTGGACTCCTGTCGGTCCTTGCGTTCCTTGGTCTCCTGTCGGTCCTTGCGTTCCTTGGTCTCCTGTCGGTCCTTGCGTTCCTTGGTCTCCTTTCGGTCCTTGCGTTCCTTGGTCTCCTTTCGGTCCTTGCGTTCCTTGGTCTCCAGTTGCGCCAGTATTTGTACTGATTCCATTTTGCCCGGTCGGCCCCATCTCTCCTGTCGGTCCTTGGTCTCCAGCTGGTCCCATCTCTCCAGGTGGCCCCGTATCTCCTTGCGTTTCCACAACTTTGATGGGTTGACATCTTCCTTGTTGAATGATTTGGGATTGGCGTACGGCACGACTTTGGTTCGCGGTATTGGGAGCCAACACATTTTTCGGGAAAATGACGGGTTTTGGACAACTCATTATGATTTACTCCAATTTTTTTTTAATCCGTTTTGTCCAATACGTTTATTAAATCGGCCAGATTCTTTTTGAACAACGCCAAATCGTTAAACTGTCGAACTGCATCGGAACTGTCGTCTACTCCAATTTTACCCTGTGCAAGAAGATTCAACATACTGTTGTCCGCCCATGTTTCCAATTTTGTTATCATTTCTTCGTACGACGTTCGATACGTGGAAATGTTTAACGTATCTAACAATTCGTTGTTGGTACTCTCCAGTTTGACCGAGAGGTCTTTCGGGGTTTTACCAGAAGTGAATCCTTCTCGAGTCGAGTATCGCATCCACAACACGCACGTCAATAAAAAAGCAAGTATGCCTACATAGAATGCGTTCATTAGAATTGCTATAGATTAAAATTGAAACATCTTGTTTGAATTTTAATCTAAACAAAAAATGTCCGAAGCGTATCACGTACACGGAGCGTCATACAGTTGGGATGGGGTTGCCCCACTGGACGGTATGAGCTATCAATGGGGACATTACATCTATCAGGGAAGGAGTGGAGAAGGCTACTACATCTCCTTCCGAGAGAAAGCCCGGCGAGACCAAGAAAAGGAAGCACAAGTTACTTATGTAGCGGATGACGAGATGACACGATTTATCTCTACCTATGGTTAACCTTGTTTCCTGGAGGAGGCACCCCCTCGGACCCATCCATCCATGGCAACCCCTTCCACCAAATAAGCCGGATTTGTCACCGTCTCTTGAATCGATGGGATCAAGGGGTAATTGGTCATTGGAATGTAACTAATCTCCGATAGAGTGTTGACACTTTTTTTGTTGTTGGAAAAGGAATCGGTTTGTTGCAATTGAGATTCAGCGGTTGGGTCGAATGGACCTTTTCCTAGATAAGGGACAGTGGCAAAGGGGCGGTGGAACAGAGAAATGCGACTTTTGGGGTGGGTTTGCAACGACCCCAACAACAAATGAGAATTCTCGTCAATGTTGCACCCTCCAACCCCACACTGATTACCCATCCCTCCAGCGGCACAGAAATTCACATTCACCTGACTCGTCGCAAACTCAATCGTCTTTCGCATAGCACAATCCGTATCAAAAGGTTGAAGCATATATTGGTTTTGTGCACGGTCTTGTATATCCATTTGGGTCATACTGACTTCATCCACGCCAATACGTGATTGGTTAAAAAAGTTCATATATGTATCCTATATTTTATTCTAGGTTCGTTTCTACAAAAGGAGAGGATCGTCTTGCTTCAAAAGCTTCGTCTTACTTCCATCTTTTGCGGAAACCATATTCCCATAACAGAATTCTCCAAACCCTTCTTGATCATTGGGTACGGTCGTATTTGCCGTGGTATAAAAATTTCGCATCGAATAATCCAACGTCATTTCATTGTTCAATCCCTTGTAAATGGCCGGATCGGGTATACCCGATTTCACCTTTTCGTTAATGGCCTTTTCGGTTTCAGGTTCATACGATTTAAGAGCGGATTTTCGTTTCGGATTTCCGTTGAGTTCTGGAAGCAACACATTCATCAATGGATTCTGTTTTGTGGGAACCGTGTGATTGGCGAGGGTTTGAGCCGTAAAATTTTCTACTGGTTTCATCGATTTCTGGTATACGACCAAAAGGAGTATCGTGATGACACCAATCCATATAAATTTAAAGGTTTGCGTGAGGACTGCTCCTAAGATAGACAACACAATGACAAACCGTGTAATGGCATTTAATTTTTCATCCATGGTCATGGTTTCGGTAGGCCAAAATTGCATTTGGTCTTTCTGGAACAAGATCGTATAATTCTGTATCCAAAACGTCATGCTTATCCTTTTTATTATTTTTTATCCTTTTTTGCTTTTAATTTATTCTGCAAGCGTTCCTTCGTCTTGGCCTTGGACATGGTTTCCTTCATTTTAGACTGTGTAGCACCATTCATCTTACCAAACATGGATTCGAACTGTTTCATACCTGGCATACCCTTCATTTTCTCGAGTAGTTCCGATGCTTCTGAAATGAGTTCACTCTCTTTCAAATCACCCGCTTTGATTTTCTTGTCCAGTTTATCCCCTACCGTATGCATCAACGAAAACAATTTGGAGGGGTCTTTCATCATCGTTTGAAACTCTTCCACTTCCCCCACTTCGCCTAGTGTTTCTTGAGCAATCTCTTTGGCAAGACTACCCAATTTTCCATCCATCAATCCTTCAAATTGGTCGACCGGTTCTGGATCCGTTTTCATATCCTCCATCGTCTTCTGCATATCGAATCCTTGTAGCAAAGAAAACCCGTCGTGGTTGATATGACCCAGAATGGAAAACAGGAGAAGCTTCAGGTATTTCCATAGAATGGTTTTTGTTTTCTCTGTAATGTTTTCATTCCACAAGGGTTTGAAATCTACCCCCGGTAAAAAGACACAAGAGGATTCAAACAGACTCTCCTTTTCAGAAAGAATGTCAAGCATATGTTGAGGGAATACGGAGACGGTATGGTCAAACACTTGTTGATAGACGTCTTCACCTGAATCAATGGCAGAGATGATTGCATTTTCTTTCAATTCTGGAAAGGTGCCAACTAAATCGGTGACGAAATCCTTGAGGATTTTTAAAAAATTGGGCGGAATCATATGCATTTCTATACTGTTACTATTTAAATGATTTCAATAAACATAAAGTTTACTAAGCTTGCATAAATTTTGAATGTATTTGAGTGAGATGGCCTTATTTTCTTCACTCATACGCCTCACGGTTGCTCTTAATTCCTGAATGACACTATCCACCGACGGAGTATAATGTCCAGCGTCTTCGGTATAATCCTTGGCCAAGAAATACTCAATGTCACCTGCTTCAATCTGGTCGGCGTACTTATCCGTGACCATGGTTTTCCAAGTCGTGATAATCATTCGTGGGTTTGATTTTTTGATACCTTCTAAATAAAGTCTACCGCGTTCGAATCGATTGTCTACCGAATAGGTCTTGGAGATATCGTCTAAATACTCATCAATTTGGCTGATGAAGGTAGATAAAATCAAACTATTGTTCATCCGTAAAATACAAGACTAGTTTTAAATCGGTTTTCAAACACGTTTAATCGCAGGAGCCAACATACTGTCCCGTTCATTTTTGTATTCTTCAAACGTTTTTCCATTTTTACCTATTTTATCAGGTACGTAATCCTCTGTCGGTGTATGAATCGTAAAAGAATCTTCTAATGGCACAAAGTTATGCATTTGTCTCATTCCACCTCCTCCTTTGGTCGTTAATTCATCTGGACTCTGATCCCAAAAACTATAGGCGTCCGACATTCTGGACATTTGAGACAGCGAATAACATTCCGGTTCTCCATTTCCATTGGTTTCTGCCATGGTGATGCTCACTTCTTGGGGCATTAAGAATTCATAAATGGCTTGTTCAAACAACACTTGTTTGGTTTCAATCATAAACAAGGCAGGAACTTTGGTGACTTGAGGGGGTAAAATCACACGGTCATTCTCTAAAAGAATAATAATGTTTCCTTTAGAATCTCGGTCCCGTTTGTCAATACAAATAAAATGAAGTTCGTGTTTTAATTTGGTTTTGGCAATACGTTGAAGCAACTTCTTCGAAGGGTCGCAGAAATTGCTATAATAACAAATCGACATACGTTAATCCATGTATAATATTTAAACTTAAAATTGATTAAATAAATATAGCGTTGAAGTATTAAAATGGATTCCAAAACAGTCAAACGATTTCGTATTGCCGGTGTGGACAAAAGTGTCGTGAATGCACTTCGACGTACCCTGGTAGGTAATATTCCGATACTGGTCATGAAGCCGCAAGACTGCGTGATTACGGAAAATACCACACGCTTCACGAATGAAATTATTAAGGGTCGATTGGCCTCTATACCGATTCACCATTCAGAATTTGAAAAATTTACCATCTCGGTAGACCATACCAATCAAACTCAACAAACGATGTATCTCACCACCGAAATGTTTACCGTTGAAAAAGCTGGAAAAAAACACGAAACCTTGTTTCCACCTTACGTCAATAAGGGATTGGATGGCAAAAAACATTTCTGTTACATCGACTTTATCCGTCTCCGTCCAGGAGAGAAATTGACTTTGAAGTGTGAGACATCCATCGGTACGGTAAACGAATCGGGAATGTACAATTCAGTGGGAACGTGTGCGTATGGATGTACCCAAGATATAGACGCCTCGAACAAAGCTTACAAAGAATCCGGTGGGAGCAAGGAAGACTGGGATTTGTTGAATGCAAAAAGATACGTCGTGCCCGATTCATTCGATTTCATCCTAGAATCTCTGGGGGTATACACCAACGAAGAATTGCTGAAATATGCGTTGGTTGTATTGAATGCACAATTTGAACATTGCAAGACATTGACGACTGAAAGTGTAGAAGAATCGTTGACTACCATTCAGCATTGCTTTGATGTGAAACTTACGGGTGATTATCATCTAAAAGAACTGTTTGTTCATGTAGAGGGTGATTATACCACTGGGAAAATGTTAGAAGCTCAAATTTTCAAGCGTTTTCAAGATGCAACACGGCCCATCACATACGTGGCCTTCTTCAAAAAACATCCTCACGATAAGTTTGGAATCTTGCGCGTGGCATTTGAGGGTGCTACCCCGAAACTGATTGTAGAGTTGGTCCAAGAAGCATGTGGTGAGTGTATGGATGTATTACAATCCTTAAATCTTTAACTTCAATAAAGTCGCCAATCTAGCCGGAGGCAGTGCATCTACGTATTCAATGACTCGTTTTTTATGTAACCCTCTAGGTTTCAGTTCATTCATGTAAATCCCGTGTAAGTCGTACAGATAGGTCTTGGTAGTTAAATCACGATGGGCAATACGTTTATGAATGAAACACGCCTTGTAATCTTCTAGCAATCGAAGCACGCATTCAGAAATTTTTTGCTCAATCTGTATGGAACGTTCCCTATCTTTTGGGAAATAGGTAAAATGAAGTTCCGCTTCTTCTTTTTTCCGAATCCCAAGATACTTGTACTCAAATGGGGTATTTCCTTTGATTTGAGACATTGTATTGTAGGATTCGTTTCGAATCTTGGCACGAACTCCGCTGCATTTCAACATACAACCTTTGCAAACAATATTCTGAATGGTATGGTGGGCTTCTTCATAGGAGGAGAATGAAAACCGAGGAGGTGCCAAGAACGGTATTTCCTGTTCATAGACGGCATCTGCCAATATCTTGTAAACTGCAACTAGAAACAATTTGGGTTCTTCTACTTGGATGACAATGCTATTTTTAGGATGTTGCATCACAAAACTGTAACAACACGAAGGGTCTAGGTGATGGAAGGATAGTTGTTCTCGACGAAGACATTCCTCAAACAGTTCAGCAAATGTCGTTTCGGATTCAAACGTACACTTTGCATCCAGGACCGATTTGGTCGAAATCTTCCATTGGTCTTCCTCGTCGAAGAAGACATTGATCATCGTGCCATCGATGAAAGATTCTACTACCACTTGTTCAATGGGAAATTGGGTCTTGAATGTCTCCAAGAGAATCGATTTAGGTGGAGAAAAACAACACACCTTGTTGTTTTTATAAATCACAGACCGGAAAAAATGATATTCCGGGTTGTGTTTCTTTTCGGGTGGATATTTCACCAATTGATAGCCCGCACTGTTCACACGAATGCAATCGGACGGAGGTGAACTAGGATAATAATGCATTAAATACACCTACATTATTATCTTTATATTATATTAACATATGACTGAGATTAAACGACGCGATATCATCAAACTATACTACGAAAATGGCGAAACCTCATATGCTTTAGTCGATGAAATCAGTGATACAAACATCCAACTTCGCGAACCCCCTGATAAAACCATTGTTCTCGATATCAAGGATGGAGTAATGGAAGGCGTAATGTCCATTGAACTGGTCTATTCCTCGCCCGTCACAGGCATTGCTGTTGCAAGAAACTTTGTGGAGGGTCAGTCCATTGTGCTCGTCTACAAATCCAATCCCGAGGAAGAAAAAGTGGGTCTGGTTACTCGCCTTGAAGAAGATATGATTGACGTGAACATTGATGGTGAAATGGTCTATATCGACTTTGGTTATCTGGGTGTACCTGAAGAGTTTCAGTCCATTACGTTGCACGGAGGCTTCATTTTTGAAATGGAAGATGATTATTATATACCGGAAAGCCAGCATCGATACACATTGGAACGCCAATTGACAGACCTTATGGATAAATTACTTGCAGTACCCAAACAAACGTCCCGCACCATTCGGAATGCAAACCGAGTGGTTCAACGTTTCCGTGAATTGCGTCAGCTTTACTCGAATGACCAAATGGACCCTCAGCGTGCCTTGTTCAAGGTGGATCCCTTTCACGTCAAGTGGATTTTACCTGTATTGGATAGTCTGGGACGGGGGCATGTTCGTCGAGCTTTGTTTAAAACAGACGAGGATTCCATCGCCTCCTTTCAACAAATGTCGAAAATTCAACTTGGACAGAATAGTTCTACCAGTAGGTCCTTTCGTTCCATTTACACCAAACTCTTGAATGAAATGGCTCCTTTTATCAGTGATTTGAATGGAACCACCATACATTCCATGATTGAAGTATTGCTTCCAAATACAACGCTATTGAAATCGATTTCTCCCAAATTGCCATTTAAAGAAATCAAAGGGGGTTTTTTTCCACAAGTATTGGTGAAACCCTATGCGGACCCTTATGACCAGATACATACTACACCTGAGATTGCGGAGTTTGCTTCCTATTACGTACTTCCCGTGGACTATACACGAGCTTTTGTTCCTGGAAATACACTCTTGTCTCGAACCCATTATTCAAAATTGGACCTCTTTACGCATCGGGTTCCAACGGGAGAATCGATGGCCTTATCGGAATGTGTCCCTTCACACGAACAAATGGTAGATACTCGCTATCCTTTTTATTCAGTCCAAGGATGTGTACGACAATTATCACCCTACTTGGTTCATCAAAACAATATGACTTTCTTAGACTCTATCCTTTCCAAATTAAAAGAGTTCATTGAGTCCTATACCAAAATCGACTTACCCGAATACGTATCCAATCCACACCTTGAGTACGACCATCAATCTGCATCCGAATATCAAGTGTCGTTATTGCACACGGACAATGGGAGTTTATATGCCATCCTTCAATGCAAACAAATGAACTTGGATTATAGCAACCGATTAGATAAACACATTGAAAAAAGGTTAGAACATTCTCAAATTGCTCCACCCGTTGTGAAGGTGTATGACAACCTAAAACAACTTACATCGGATAATAACAAAGAAACTTTTTATGACCCAGCATTCGACAAAACCGATTACGCGGAATATCAAGGTATGGATTTAGAAAGTTTGATTGAACATTTGGTTCGCGTCGAATATATGCCGCCACCAGAGGCCTATCTCTATGCACCCCACTTTTTAAAGAACCAGCGACCGGTCTTGAACGGCGATTACGCGCAATTGACCACTCTAAACGGAAATGTCTATTACAAACGTATCAATCAAGAATGGAAATTAGACGCCACTTGTTCAGGACCATACCCTTGTACTTCAGACGAACCGGAATGTACCGTCGAGGAGACCTCTTGCGTGGATGTGTCGTTTCGGTTGAAACAAAATTTGATTCAATCCATTCTAGTGGATTACCAACTGGAGATGTATAAGAGTAAGGTCGTGTTTGATAAATTTATCCAGGATCGAGAAAAGATACTCACCTATCTCATTGACGCAAAAAAACACTTGTCCGAACAATCCGTATTGAAATACAACAAACGAATGCTTGCCATGGGGAAATCCATTGTCGTTATCCAACAATCGCCAAAAGCTCCCTTGTTAAACCTCATTTTGGAGAAACCTTTTGAAGAACGATATACAGAACTCATCTACTTTATTCGCGATTATACACGCGTCGCGCATTCTACCGAAGACGAACATTGGTTATACTGTGTTACTGGAATCAAATTATTGCCGCGAGTATTCCAATTACTCATCAAAGGGTTTGAAGAAGAACGATACAAGGAAGTATTGGTTCAACTCTTGACAGAAGGTTCTCTTGTCAAAGAGGATGGTGTCATTTTCACAAGACACGGTGGTTTCATGGTCGATCAGATTGATTTTGAACATACATTTGATGAGATGGTGCATTCAACTGAATTTGAAGACGATCCCATTTATAAGTTAAAACGCGAAGATAATCCACTCACCCCTTTCTTAGTGGAATTATTGAATACGACTAGTATAGCCATTGGTGTCAATGTAACGAAGTATTATAATTTTATGATTCATAAACTATTGTCTTCTCCCAATCGTTTGGTTCACTCGATTGCACTTGTATTGCGATTTGCAGAGATTGAATATTCGATTGCGTTACCGGAAGAAATCGCGAAACTGGTCAAAAAAAAATCGTCCTATCAAACCCTCTTCAACAAATTCAAACAACCCATGGAAGATTTATCCGCAGAAATCATTGAGAAAGAAATCAAAAGGGTTTCCACCTATTATGAAGTGAAACAACTGGTTCAACGAAAACCGGCAAGGGTTGGATTGCAGAAAACATCGTCTACCACGTGGGAGACCTTTTTACCTCCTTCTAACATACGCGTCACGAGTTCCCGAACAGAACATAATATGATAATGACGATTTTACAGATGATTCAAACTCAATCCCGTAAAAAGCCACTGCGCGAGGGTCAATATCGTGTAAATACCATACTTCCACCGATAGTTCCTATGGATGCAATTCCCTTGATGCGATATTTTGAGGCGCCCCTACTATACTCTACCACCTCTAAATTATTTATTCCTGCAAAACTACCGTTACCCTATGACAAAGAGATTGTACAAACCATCTTGCCTAAACTGGCTCGTGGAGATAAAGGGGTAATACAAGATGAGGAATCCTTTGACCAATTGATCCCGCCGCTTCGGGACGAATTAATACAATTTGGGTTCACACCCTCTTTGAAGACCCAGGATGTACCGGTGGTCTATTTACAGTCTTTTATTCAAAACATTGGACGACTCTACCCTTCTTTCTTATTGAATAAACCTGAATATTATGAACAGAATGCGTACCCCGCTCGATTCGACAAGATTCTGTTACCCAAACATCTTCAACAACTCGAAGAAATTAGCCATCATTCTATTTTTGGTAAATTAGAAAAATGTTCAACTCAACACCTTGGATTACAAGGTATACTCGAGGATACTACCATCGACGATATGATTGGACAATTCAGTTTGACGAGAACAAATGTCTCTCGTGAACAATGCATCTACTACATCTACTCAATTTTTCATAAATATATTACCCGATGCCCAATGGACCATCATAGAGTCTTGTTTAGTATTTTGGATATTTACTGTGACTTTTTTACCCTAGACGTGAAAAAGGTATTTGTCACCATGGAAGCTATTGATTCGTACATCTTAAAACAAAAAACCATTGAAGCCAATGACCGTCAATTACAAAGAGACCAAATGAATTCCGATGATAAATTTCTTTTCAACTTTAGACAATCGATGAATCTTTCAAAGGAAGCTCAATTAGCACGAAGTCGTGTCTATAACGCGGAACAGCACGAATTGGAATCTGCCTTATTTGGAAACGATTTTGGGGTTGCAGAAGACACTGACCTCGGTGGCGATGGAAACGAGGGCGATGAGAATGATTAAAATAAAATCGCATCACCTACTATATGAATCGATTAACGGTAGCGATTGCCCTGTTTGTTCTCTTGTTTATTTTGGTAAATGTTATGAAACCCGTACTCTTGTACAATCCAGACGGATCGTTACGTCCTTTTGGGATTGGTTATCGAAAACGTACGGTTGTACCTCTATGGCTGGTGGTGATTCTACTCGCAATATTAACCTTTTCAATATCCTTGTACGTTACTCCGTGACCGTGTACAGTGGCAATGGCGTGGGTTCTGTCGTGTCTGCCATGGCGACTTGGTGCGATAGTACATAATCATCCACTGTTTTCGTACACTCCCCATTCATCAACATGGTATACGATGTACTAATGACCACAGACGCAGTCAACAAATACCAAATCCACTCGGACACAAGATCTTTCAACCGAACGATTTTGAAAAAGGCTTGTTTGGATTCTTCGGTATACTCCATATCTGTACTGAATGATGCAAGAACGGTATCAAAATTACTTGTCGTAAATTGATTGAGGAGAAGGGAAGGATCGTTGTATACATAATGTAACTTTACTTCGGAACCAGGTTTTAATAAGGAGAGTAACGTTTGAGTTCCACCCGCCAATCGCGCCACCATATATCCTACGGTATTGGAGAAGGGATTTTTCCATTGTGGGAAATACTGAAGAGCCATCATCATGGGGCCGAACATCAATAGCCACGGAAGTAAAGTAGCCTGAAACACCGACCCGCTTGCACCACATTTGGTCTGCATAATGCCCACGTTGATAAAGTACATGAACATCATCACCAGGATTAAAAAGAAGATACCCAAATACTCGGGAATGGACGCAGAGTACTTTAGATAAAAATAAACGGCAGATATCCAAAAAAACGAACTAAACGATAAGCTCATCATACAGTTAAATGCCTATTTTTTTTGTAATGCCTGAACGTATGGACCATTTGATTGAACCAGGCATTCGTGATTATTTCAATGGGTCTTTCCAGCAATGTAAAGAATACAAAATGACGTATTATACTTGGATTGTCAATACGGTCTTATTTGTATTGTTTGTTCTTACCGTTACCCTGATCTTGTATTTTAAACGTAAGAAAAAGCTGACGCCTGAACAACTTCGTAAGCGAAATGAAGAGGACCGAATGTATATCATCAACAAAATTCGTTCTCTACAGATACGTTAAAGGGTACGTATTTCTAAATCATAGACTGGTGTTGGAACCGTCTCATTGTAGATTCTCGTGTACTCGATTTTATGCAATTCATTCAGGACGTGATTGAGTTGTGTGTGTATTTCAGGACTATCGCTTGTTTTGAGTTTCGAAATGAGTTCATCCCGATCTTTCTTGAGTTGGGGGTGATTGGGGTCCGATTTCTCCCATTGAATGTACAGATTATCATAGACCTCCTTTTGTCCCAAATAATGGTCCCGCAATTGTTCTAGATTACTGGAGGACTGATAATCAAACAGTCGGTCAAACTTGGCGCGGAGTATTGCCTCTATCGATTTCTCATAGTCTTGCTTGCTTTGTCGAGCGTATTCATCATAGGTGATATAGGTATCTTCGAGTATACGCATATTGCTTGTACATGAAGGAGTACACGTTGCGGTAAGAATTCGGTCGACTACCTTAAAGACCATTTTTGTTTTTTTACAGTTTGGACATTTACCCGTTTCCTCGTATTTTTGTTTGATTCCGTAATAATCCGAGTACGTAGGAATGGGAATCGTGACCATATCCTCTTTTTCAACGTTCATGAATTACAGACATATTTTAAGATGGACCAAGTGAACAAATCTGTGTATAAAGTATGGCATGGCAACCATTTCATGAACTTATGATTCCATTGTCAGGAGTTGTCAAAATGTCTCTTTTGCAAAGAGACGATAAAAAAATATTTCTTATCGGTGAAAATCATACCCATAAGTTTTGTCGCGACAAAGGATTCACGCCCCTTTGTTCTATCCTTGAAGAGTATCTTCGAACACGAACAAAGGACGAACCCGTAGATTTTATGCTAGAATGGGACAATGAACCACAATATCTACCTCATTTAGAGGAAACAAGGACGAGTTGTAGCAAACAGGTGAATCCTTCTACCAATCCTATCATTGGATTAGTTTGTGCGGTGGTAGACCAATACATACCACCCGTAAGGTCACCTGTACTCCAATCTGAAATACTTCCGCAGAAAACGGTTGTATTGCCCCACGCTCGCGTGCATTGGCTAGAACCTAGATTCACGCACGCCGAAGGAAGAGGAAATAGCTTACTCAATATGATGGGGTTATATACGGATATTTGGATGGAAATGAAGTATTATGATGTAAATTGGGTAACCACCGGATTATATACTACTCGAACCATTATTAATCATTTATTGGAGATTGGGCCAGAGGATATACCTTGGGTGCTACACGAACCGCGTGTCATCGATATGTTCCATAAAGATCCAAACGAATTAAATACCCTTGTGTTTGACACAATACCAGATAGAGAGTTGTTTTTACAATCAAGTGAATCTTCAAAAATAGCATTTTTCAAAAAAGTGTATGAAACGCTTGCTGACTCTAAATATTTCAAAAAATGTTACAGTGGTGGCCGATTCATTGAATGGAACATACTTCGAGATGCATTTATTGAATATTGGAGAGATACGATCGATTACAAAGACAATAATACCATTGAAAATTTTTATTTTTGCGTGCAACGTTTTTTGATGGACTTTTTTACGTGCTGTCGCATCTTGAAAGAAGAGGGTCGCTGGTACAAAAACATTGTCATTTACGCTGGGTTTGTCCATACTAGAAACATTGAACGTATGTTACTTTCATTAGACTTTAAACCTATTCCTTTACCACCCATTCACTATGACCCAGAATGTTCAGGCAAATCCAGACAACGTAAAAAACGTAAAACTCGGCGTACTATAAAAAGACAATAGAATTCATATCTTCCAATGTTCCGGTAGAGAGTTGCGGAATTTGGATATATCCACTCTTTTTCAACAAGGTTCGCATCGACTGAAGCAGTTCACGCCATGTTATATTTATGTTTAACGTGTTTAACAAAGACCACGTCATTGCACCTTGCGCCTGTTTGTTAATCATGGCGTCTGCACTGGTTTGTCTATCCATACAACCACTTATCATATACACTTTACCCGCCGTTTCCAGATTCTTCGGATTAACCTTATCGACCCCATCGTATTGATACTTGAGGTCTAATATCGTGCCGCTATGACAACAATCCATCAATACAAATAAGGTGACCCCTTTTTTCAAGTGATTGACCAATAAGGTTTTCAGTTCGTCATCCAAAATCCTTTTATCTAGACAAACCATGGCTTCATCGTATCCATCTACTTCGTCACGATTGGTATCTCGCACATAAGTACCGTGTCCGCTATACTGAAAGACTAACACGTCTCCCGCAACGGCATTGACAAGAAGTTGTGTCAAGGCATGGAGTATGGTGTCCCGGGTCGGTTTCAATACCGTATAGTCCGTAATGAGTTGACAAGTAAATCCTTTGGAACCTAAATAAGCATTTACATTGTTTACATCGTTGATGCATCCAGCCAATGCATTCGATGTGCCTAGATAATTAATTCCCACCAGAAGCGCTTTCTTCGTGGTTCGTGTGTTTAACGCTTTCAACCGTTCGTCATTTAAACGTGCCGCATTCAATCGTGCGGCATTTAAACGTGCCGTAATTAATCGTGCGGCATTTAAACGTGCATAATGCAACCGTAATTGGATTGCCTTGTCTTTGAAAGACACAACCCTTCCTTGTATTTGTCTTTTCTGGTACAAGCTCATAGTATATTTGTTTATTTAAAACTCGAAAAATTATCTGGTATAGTATGTCAGATCCATTGAAACCGTTTCGTGAACTTATGGTTCCATTGTCGGGAGTTGTCCAAACGTCTCTTTTACAAAGGGGTGATAAAAAAATATTTATTATCGGTGAAACACATACCCAGAAGTTTTGTCGCCACAAAGGATTCACACCCCTTTGTTCTATCCTTGAGGAGTATCTTCGAACACGAACAAAGGACGAACCCGTAGATTTTATGCTAGAAAAGAGCAGTGAACTCAGTCTGCTAGCTCAGGCGAGGCGGGCTGAAGCGAGGGTCCATGGATTCAATCCACTTTCGTTAGATGAAACAAGGGCGATTTGTAGCCAACGTCTGAACACGGATGGTGAATCGAACCTTGGATTAGTTCATAATATGGTAGACCAATACATACCGGTAAAGTCACGTGTACAAAAAATACCATCTACAAGGTCGCGTGTACTCCAATACATACAATCACGTGTACTCCAATACAAACCTAAAAGTAACCCGAAAACGGATGTACAATTGCCCAACGCTCGTGTGCATTGGCTAGATCCTGTACCCACTCTAGTATCCACTCTACCCAGAACAAAAGGAGATAGGTTACTCTTTTATATGAGGGCATATATAGATGTTTACTTCGATAGTGGTGGTCGTGAATCAAGCACGTTATATAGTATACGAAACATTATTAATGATTTTTTGGAGATTGTTCCAGAGGATGGTATACCTTGGGCGCGTCCGCGTGTCATCGATATGTGGCTAAACAACCCTTTCGACTTGCATACTGATGTGGGTGACCCAACAGACAGAGAGTTGTTTTTACAATCGAGTGAATCTTCAAAAATAGCGTTTTTCGAAAAAGTGTATCATAAGCTTCGTGATTCCAAACATTTCAAAAAATGTTATAGTGGTAATCGAACCATGGAATGGAAAATACTTCGAGAGGCATTTATAGAAAGGTGGAGAGATTACTCCAAAATAGATCATACCATTGAATTTTTTTATGGTATAGTACAACGTTTTTTGATGGACTTTTTTACGTGCTGTCGCATCTTAAAAGAAGAGGGGCGTTGGTACAAAAACATTGTTATTTACGCTGGCTCGTTTCATACTGAAAACATTGAACGAATGTTACTTTTATTGGACTTTAAACCTATTCTTTTACCACCCATTCAATATGACCCAGAATGTTCCGGTACGAGAAAACAACGTAAAAAACGCAAAACTCGGCGTTTGGTCAAATGAACGATAAATAGGTTTTCAAGTCTAGGTTAAACTGTCTAGAGAGTCGCATTAAACGGTCCGGCTGAAAAATATAACTCATTAGTTCTTCTCGAAAGTCTTGTTTGGTTTCTCTCTGAGTATAATCCAATTTGAACAACAGATGATTCGCCTTTGGATTTGCAGACAATTGATTCCAGTTTATTTTATTGGGATGTTTCTCCAGTAAATGTAGTGCGCCTGGATTGCAGGAGAGTTGTTCCCATAAGATATGTTCGGGGTATTTCTCTAATAAAGGGAGTGCGTTGGGATGACTGGATAACCAATCCCAACATTTGGGACATAAGTACTCGATGTGTTTTTCGAGAAAGGGAATAAACTCTGGGTATGCATACGTACATACCGTGTCCCATTGGACCTCGCGTATATTTTTTTCCAACAAAGGTACAATACCTGGATTGGAAGAGGCAAAGGACCATTTGATACGATGGGGGTATTTTTCTAAGAGAGGCAAGGCGTTTGGATTTGCAGATAACCAAATCCATTCGAGCTCATCCAAATCTCCCGTGAGAGCGACTCGTGATTCTAAAAGAGGTATTGCGTTTGGATTTTTACATAAGATACCCCAATGAATAT
>Ga0209443_1000002_pt1 | contig 175729 bp, 164 predicted proteins | sample LauGreBMM110DCMD_2_FD_187571 | JGI IMG/M metagenome (GOLD analysis project Ga0209443, IMG submission 187571) | Freshwater lake microbial communities from Lake Michigan, USA - Su13.BD.MM110.DCMD (SPAdes) (version 2) | ecosystem: Environmental > Aquatic > Freshwater > Lake | place: Lake... | reverse complement strand
GCAACAAACCTTCATTCAAACTTGACGTCATCATTTTTACTATTCTTTGGTAAATTCTTTTTCAACCAAAAAACTTTTCAATTTTTTTTTACACATACATCTTTTTTTTTTTTGTGTGGGGAACCCCAGGTTCCCCTACGACCCCTCCTGAAAAAAATTTGTTATAAAAATTTATAACAAATTTTAAAAATTATTACCTTAAAACTTTCATAAAGTTTGATTTTAAGATTCCAACGTTTCTAGAGTTATTATTAACTTTTAAATAAACAGGAACTCTTTTTGCCTTGGCTTTTAAATAATCGGCTCCCGCGCTGTAATGATTAATTTTTTCAGTAATTTGTTCACCCCTTTGCAATTTAAATAATAATAATCCACGCTTTCTACAACACCCCACACACAAACATCCTAAATCAATGTAATGATCCATCTGTATTTCACTAATGTGCCTATTATCTAATGATATATCTGAATAAAAAACATATTCTTCTGGAGTAAACGTTAAAACTGGTGTTTTATCATTTTTTACTATCCAAGAACTTAAATACTGTTTTCTTTCTTCATCTGAATAGTAATATTTTAAATTATCGTCGTTTTTAATAGATTCAAATAAATTTATTGGTATTTTGTAACACTGTTTGAATGTAGAAAAAAGTTTATTAACTGGTTTTTTATTAGTTTCATAATCATTTGCTATATAAATTTCAACCCCTAGCACATTTTTCAAAATGTTTCTCCATTCATCCGAGTCTTTAAGTCTAATTTTAAAATATTTAATTCCATCAACCTCGGAAGAAATAAACTTTTTATTAAAATCAAACGTTTCGGGAACTGGAACATTGTATTTTGTTCTAAAATTGTCGTTTGTAAGCAAATATGGGAACACCTGGTTAAATCTTTTAATAATCCTTTCTATTTCAAACGTATTTAAAATTTCAATTGGAACGTTGAAGTGAAATGAGTGTATATTTTCAAAAAAAGTAGATAATTTTTGCTCTATGGGGCTTCTATAAATGTCAATTACGTATACATTTTTTCCCAAAAATTTGTTATATTTTATTATATCCAAAACGGTGACATCTGTAATCTTATATAATACTTTTAACATTATTTCATTGTGTAAATGCAATACTGTAAATTTTCCGCAAGCATTTATTCTTATGGAAGATACCAATGTAGTTGAACCAACTTTTGGCGGCGTGTAAACAAATATAATATTTTTATTTTTTTCACTAGTAAAATCATCACTAATCCCTAAACTTTCATTTGCATGTTTCATTTTATTTAAATACTCTTCATTAGTAAAATCTTGTTTTGTTGTCATATATTTTATAATTATTATGTTATTATTATTTAAACTAAAATGTCCGTGTAATATAAAATGAAGGTTGAAGCGATTGTTGCATATGATTGTAATAAGGGTATTTCTAAAAATGGCAACATGCCATGGAACATACCAGATGATATGAAGTTTTTTAAAAGAATGACTATTAAAAATGTAGTAATAATGGGAAGTAACACATTTATATCTCTTGACTACAAACCACTAAAGGATAGATTAAACATAGTGTTAACAAAAAATCCTGAAAAGTATTTCAACCACGTATCAACTTATTCAAATCTTATGGTAACAGATAATGAAAATATTCATTTAGATATCATTAGAAATGCAAATGAATATAGCTCTAGACACATTTTTTTAAATAGACATTTTAAAATATTTTATATTGGGGGAGAATCTATTTATAAAAAATTCGCTCCAAATTGCGACGTTGTATGGATCACAAAAATAAAAAAAAATTATGATTGCGATTTATTTTTTTCATACGACATTGATAGCGACGAAACGTTTATTTCCAACACGGTCATGCGCAACGAATTGTTTGACATTGTTGAATATTCAAAGGTTATCTAAAACGCTATTGTGAAATATTAAATCTCAGCAGTCTGCTTTTCCTTCTTAATAAAATGTTTATTCATGTGCTTTTGTAAAGTAAAATAAGTCAACTTTTCATTTTCAGCAATTCCAAGCAAATTTTGCAACTTTTCGTCAGGATGAATGATCTGGTTATTTTCATTATTTTCCAAATTATTCTTTTTAATATATTCAATCAACGTTTTAGTAACAACCGTGCGCGCAATTTCACTACCCTTTTCTTTATCCATAAAATCACACAATTCATTTGTAACCTTAGATGGTGTCGCAAAGCCAGAAGGTTTTTTATTTCCTTTAATCTTATTCTTTTCAACCTCCTTTTTTAACACTTTAAATTCTCGCTTCACATTCTTTTCAACTAACTTAATTTGTTGATGCATTGTAGTTATTTGAAGCTTAAAATTATTCAATATTCCTAAAATATTATCAAACTGATCGGTTATAGTTATTTGATTTTTATCAAATGACTCAAAATTATTTGCAATGTCTTCAGAGATTGCTTGATTTGCTTCCATTGATATAACAACTTGTTTTATAAACTTTAAATAACTTTATAATAAATTGTTTAAAGTTTTAACCATAATTTTATTTTTTATATCTGCGCTTTATTCCACCTCTTCTTTTTGTGCGGTTTTTTCCTCCTGCTCTGCCTCTAAATTTCTGACCTCCACGTTCTTGTCTTCGGCGAGTAACGCGACGCTTGCGTGTGCCACCCATTTTCTTTGTGTCATTACTATATTCTTGAGAAAAACTAGCACTGTCAAAATTTGACGAATTATTACTTCTATCCATCTTATGTTATATAAGTATTTAAATTTTTTAATCTCTAAAAATTTAAATAAAAATTTTTATTTATTTATTTATTTACAAATTTATGCAGTATCCTTAGCGCGAGGAGGTCTTCCGCGACCACGAACGGGCTTTTTTCCGGCATCTGCAACCAACGTCCACTCAGCTCCGTCGCGAGGACCAGAACCGCGCACGCGAGGTACATCAGCTGAACCCTCTGCACGAGGAGGACGAGCCGACCTAGGAGGGCGAACCTGAGGCGCCTCGTCGGCGTCTTGCTTTCCATCATCAGACTTATTGTAGGTTGTGCGGGTTTGCCTAAATTCGCGGCGAGTCTCACACATAAGCTTGCCGCCATTAATACCACTTACATCTCCAGCCTGATACTCGTGAGTTCCACCCGGAGTATGAGTCAACGTAAACGACACATACTCACCTTGAACCAAATACTTGTATTGTTCCGAACCAACTACAACTCCACTGTGGTGGACAAAGACATCACTTCCAGAACGGTCGCCGTCAGTCACTGTAATAAAACCATAACCAGCCTTGTTGTTAAACCACTTTACGCGTCCTACTAGACGATCGGAGGGTGTAACGAGTGGGGATGTTCCTACAGAATCTTCACTTGACATTATACTCTACATACACGAAGAGTCTTTATATTGTTTTCTAAAATAAATTCACTCTTTCGGAAAAGTAATTGATTTTAAATTTTCATTATATTTTATAGGAATAATATAAGAACATTATGACATCAATTCTCAATTTAGCAGAAATTACTCCCCATCGCTCTCAAAGTATAATAAAAGTTGATTTAAAAGCAGAACAAAACTTTGGAGAAACTGGGGTTAAAAAGGTAGTTGTTCCTTTTAAACGAGAAGAAGATATGATTCTAATGTGTTTAAGCATATTTTTGCATGATTTTGTTCACGACTATAATTTGAGTAGCATGCATAAACGTGTTATTAAAGGCGAATCATATGGATTGCTCCAAAAACTTAATATAGGAATTAAAAACCCAACCTTCAAAATATTTTCTTATGAAACTGGAAGTTATGGCGACCCAGACTTATACGACGATTCAAAGTTTGAAGATGTTCCTCTGGAACCAGCTTCCAAACCTATTTCGTATTTAGAATATTTTCACGACAATAAATTAGAAATACCGATTCCTCAACGCGGTGGAAGAGTTGGAGACGCCTTTAACAATAAGCCTTTTCAAGTGAAAGTCCTTGGTGACGAAACCGAACAAAGCGATGAATTTGAAGACACAACTGCTGCTACAAAATTTAAATTAAAACCTGAAATTAAAAGTGAAATACAAGAAGAAAAATCTGAATCTGAACTAGAAACAGAAGAACCTCCCGTTGCATCTGGTGCAGAATCTAATATGTCTCACGTTATCTCTTATCCATTAAACGAATCATTTACGTCAAGTGAAACATACAAACCTTTAATAGATTCATTTTCAACTAACGCTGATTTTTTAGGATTTCATTCTGGACTAAACACCTTTGTTGTTACTTATTTAGGAAGTAACGCTGGAACAGAGTCTCCTGAATTTTTGGAAAGATTAAAACCTAATATTGACATTAAAAGCGATGAAATGAAAAATCTTGCAATGTATAATTCTATTTTATGTTCCATTGATTGCGTTGCAACAGATTTTAAAAAGGCGACTTTAACTCCAAGCGATAATGCGATAGAATATTCTTTTTTTTGTGACGTTTTTTCTATTTTAAGACTTGCATATGTTACAATTTTTAATAAAATGAACGCTGAGCTTAAAGTGGATTCATTAAGTATACTCAATTCCACCACCGTTCTTCAGCAATTTATTGTTTATTACATGTTATTCTTAAACAGTGAAAACTCGGATGAATTTAATGCAATCTTACAAAAACAATCTGGAGGTGAAGGAGGAGAAGGTGACGTTGAAGAAGGTGAAGAAGACGATGTTCCTGTTCAAAAATATACCGTTTTGGAAAAGCCTAGAAAAGAAGTTGAGATTAGACAGTATCCAGGAGAAGAAGGCATTGAAGCATATTATGCCAGACCAGAAAAAAAAATATATCTTGGTTCAGAGTCTATATTCATTACGCACAACAACTTGTTAACTACTTTGGCTCGCGGAATGTTTGTAAAACTAGGTTTATGGAATAAAATATTTTCAGGGATTGCAGGTTATTCTGAGAGTGATGGTAGCATTTATAATTTTGGAATTAAAGAAATGGATATAATCGGATACGACAAACTTATAGAGTTATTTCCAATTACTCCTTGGAAAAAAGGAAGTTTTAATAATGAACTTCTAATAATGCAAATTCTTGTGTTAAAAAATTTATTAATAGAAATGTCTCCTTCAAAAACAATGACATTTGGAGCAAAAATAGACGATCAATTAAAAAATTATTTGGACGCGTTTTATAATAGTTACTTTGTAAATAAAAACCAAAAAGCCGACAAACCTTATCCGTCAACAGAGAAAGAGGTATTTGATAATCCTGACCACAATGCATCAATTGGTTCAGATACAGCAAGCATTTTTGATGCAATTGAAGAACCAGAACATGACAGCGACGCACATGAATCTGAAAATGAAGGAGAAGAATTATTTGGAGGAGCAGTAAACGGTGAAATTGAAATGGTTGACTTTAATAAACCTCGCATACAACAAAGCGAAGGCGTTGACGAAGGCGTTGACGAAGACTTAGAATTAGACGGCCCATTAGCTCCAGAAGAGCTTGCAGTTCAAGAACCGATTGCAGAAGGGGGTGTTTTTCCAGACTCTGAAATAGTTGACCCTGGACGCGCACCTGGAATGCCTATTGTATTTAAAAATTTGAAAAAGATGTTTCAAAATAACGTTTATACCATGCAAAATTTACAATCATCTAAAATTCCACCAATTGACATCCCGCACGGAGCAGATGTAAACACCATTCACACATTATATGAATTATTATTACACAATCAAACGTTGATGCATAGAACCGGTTCTCAATTTAATATTCCTGCGCCTGCGTTCAAATTTGTTATCAACAACGCTGCAAACATTGCCGCAAATATAAATGGTTCAAGATTTTTATATACAAAGAATGATAGAGAAGAAATACAACGCATAGTTGACGAGGTTAAAAACATTCCTGATTTTATTACAGCTCTTACACAAGTTACACAAGAAGGAAATTCTATTATTGCAAGATTATCGCCAATTGAAGATAGAGTAAAACATTTGACAAATCTGAAACGTCAAAATAAAATAACTATACGCGAATACAATGAATTACTCAAACTTCAATTTGATATAAAAACAATTAGGAATAACGAATTAATTCCATGTGAAAATAAAAAATATTTAATAGAAAAAGTAGTCAAGTTAAACAACGAAGAGCTTAAAAAGGGAGATAATTGGTTGAATGATTGGATTGAAAAATACAATTGGTGGTTTGATCAATGTCAGCCATTATTTGGCTTATATCGCAACTTAGTTAGAGCAACATTTTGTCCAACAGTCTCTATGATGGATGCAATGTTTAATTGTTCTCTCAAATATGGGGCCACAGAACCCAAAGAAGTAGGAACAATGAACTTTGAATTGAAATACGAAAGTGAAGAACTTGACCCAACCACTCAAAAACCAGTGCGAGTAATATCATACGGCGGTGTTGTGTTAAATTATAACGAAACTGTGGGAGGCGCCGAGCAATTAAACGCAAAAATTGATTTTGACTTGGTGTGCATTGACACTAAACACGGAGTTCGCGACATTGCCAATGTTTCAACTATTGGATTGCAAGTGGCAGAGTCGCACGATTTAAAGGCTAGTGTTGTTTATAAATGCATTGTTGATAAAATAAATCAGATATATTCAGATACATATGGTATTTCACCCGAGGATGATACTATAGGAGTTGACTTGAGCAACCCTAAAGCAGTGAGAAATTTCTTGAGAGATAAAATAGATAGAATGTGGTCTAATACACAGATATATAAAAACGTGGACAATTTTAATAGATTGTTAGGAGCCACTTCTATTAAAACATTTGGTGATTATTTGCAAGAGTGTCTAGCTTGTATACAATGGGGTGGTTACGTAAATTCGGTTGAGCAATTTCCTGAACTTGTCAAAGATTTTATTAGAGAGAAAAATATTACACCCATTTACAGAAGCACAAGCGTTCCTGATAAGATAATACCATATGATGCAAATGGAAATGCTCTTAGACTCGGTCTTCAAGGCGACAGACCTTCAGGATTTCGCTCTATTTATATACTCTTGAATGGTGACTCCGGAATAAACCAACAAGCTATCACTGGATATATTTACACTTCAGCCAATCAAAAACCATCTAGAAGTATTCTTGTAGCTAGAAATTCTAAAGATGATACAAATAATAACACTAGAAAAGACGGATTAAAAGGAGTTGTTATATATACAACTCGCGAACTTCCAATTATTCAAGACGATAGATTGCGATATTTGCGTTCATTACAATACAAGAAAATTACAGAAAAGAAAACATTGACAGACAAAGCAACTGGAGAAAGCCTTGTTCCTGAAGTTACAGAACCCACGATTCAAGGAACTTCAACTAACAGTGAATATAAAATGATTAAACCTCCATCTGAAATTTCATCAATGGAAGCACCATATAAAAATAGCAATTATGATATATGGGATGATTATGAAAATCCAAGAGTTTTAACGGCAACAAAGAACAAAGTGCAAGATTTTATTGATCCACAAGAAGCTTTAAGAGCTGAAGAAAAGGCTAGAAGAGCTTCTGAAAAGGCTGAGGAAAAGTCTCAAGAAAAAGCTAAATTAGCTGCAGATAAATCTAGACTTGCATCAGAACAACAGGGTATGAAAAGTGAAGATGCCGCTTCAAAAGAAATAAGAAAGGCCACAAATGAAATATCTGAAAAACACCAACTGTTGTCAAAGCTTGACAAAACACCCACAGAAAAGAGACGCCTTACATTATTGAGCAAAAATTACCCAGGATTAGGAGGTTCTAGAAGACGCAAATTATCAAAGGGACAAAAAACAACAAGAAGAAATAAACAAAAACAAAATAAAAATAAAAAGTCTTTGAAAAAAAAAATATATAAGAAACACAAACACTCTAGAAGACGTTAAGTTAAAAATAAAAATATACAAATATACAGCACATATTTTTATTGTAATTCTAATACTCCCTTTTTATTTTAAAGATTCTTGTAAAGGTGCCATGCGAGGGAAGTCTTGGCGTCGGCGATCCGAGGGAGCTCTTGCTCAAAGGTCTCCACAGAGTAGAACTTGAGACGAATCTTTTCGTTGGAATCTGTCTCTCCAAACTGAGTCATCTTCATCTCAGCAATCTTATCTGAATTCAATTGACTGTACAAAACAGCCAAATGCACCTTTTCATCGCTTCCGCCGCCAGACAAGGTAAATTCTCCAAGTGGTATGTAGGTTCCCGAGGCGTCGTCCAAATCCATACCAGTTTCTTGAAAAATCTCCTCCTTCAGGACGTTGTTAATGACAGCTTTTCCGTTTCGCGCATCAAACATGCCAGCCACAAGCTCTTCCTTGTATCCGCTAGTTGGGATCCTCGGTTGTTCCGTGAGCAAAACATACTCCTTACCAAACTCGTCGGTAACAATAATGAGGACCGCTGCGCAGTCTCCGCGCAAGAAGACGATTCCGTCTAAAGGCTCACCCAGTTTGGTGAAAACGTCGCACTTGAACTTGAGGAATCCAAGCTTCTCGGGGTTTGAGCTGGAACCAAACCAGTCAACATCGGTCAAGTTTATTGATCGCAAGTCAAACTTGTCTAGCGGAAATGTTTCCAGCCAGTTCAGAAACTTGGGTGCCTGGCAAATCGTATCAAACGAGGGACGAACACTGGGTCTGTCTGTTGTCACTCGGACGCCGCGATATACAAACTCGCACTTCTTCAAATGCGCTTGATAAAATGCCACTCCACGAAGCTTGACATACTTTGCAAAGTCGCACAGCAGATGCCACACGAAGCAACCAAGAATGGTTGCTTGAACTTTTATAGTCGCCGCGAACTGCTTAACACTCTCTGGGATTTCAATTCCGGTCATGGTTGTTTTTGGTACAATAAGTATTTTAGAGGAAAATGTTTCAATTTTTTTTTGACACAGCAAAATTAAAATAATATTATTTTTTAATCTATTAATTTTTTAGAAGCATATATTGTCAATATTGTTAATATAATTTTTATAATATCATTTGGTTGCCCTCCTCCACCGCCGCCACCAAACCCAAAGATAGATGGGTGTTGAAAAGAATGAAAACCGCGTTTTTGTATAGTCATTTGATTAAGCCTTGATTTAATTTTTGTTTTCAAAATATTGTTCTTATTTTTTACTTCCCTCATGTGAATTGCATTAAGACTTGAATTAAATAAAACTGAGCGAATAAATTGCTGAATGCGATTTGCCATTGTATAACTTTTCATATTTTAAAAAAGTAAAAAACAAATCAATTTTTAATAGACAAAATAATGAGTTGGGTAGTTGTTAATAATTATTAGAGTTTTTACCAAATACATCAGGCTTACTCATCCAAACCAGAAACATTATAAACGCTCCAAAGAATCCAATTATTAATAATAAAAGAAATACCAAGTATGCTAAGTCAAAAGCATATTCACATCTTTTTTTTACATTTTGATTGCTTTCATTACTTTGAACACTGTCTCCCTTTGGATCTATAACAGGTTCTCCTGCAACGTTTATTCTTATTTCATCTTGAACTTCGTGGGCGACTGGAACAAGCGTTTGAACCATTTCTACGTGTAGAGGATTATCTTCATAAATCATTGTTATTATTTAATTAGTAATTATTGGAATATTATTTTTTCAATTTTATATTTTAAACAAATGGAAATCCTGTTATAAAAATAAAAAACCCACCAAAACAAACAAGACACCCCGTAAAAGCGCAAAAAAAACTGCACACATGGTAAATACATTTATTGCAAAAAAACTCAATATTAACAATACTATTTTCTCTCACATAATCCTCCATAGGTTGACCCATTACTTCTATACAAACCAATTTTGCAACAGGAATATTATCTTCATGCAGTGGGTTTTCTACATCCATTAATATTACAGTTTTTATTTATAATTTGTTGATTTATTTTTATATTATATTCATGGAGACAATGTGTTCATTAAATGTTCGTAATCAGGCGTTTCATCAAATTTCAAACCATTACAATAATTTAAATATGCGATTAATTCTGTTGGGGTTTTTGACCACTGCAAAATACACATTTTTTGCATTTTTATATACTCATTATCTCTCGGATCTTGCCATGGAACTCCTCCGTTTACAAGATGTAAAATTACGTATGCAACAGAAATCAAATCGTCTCGTCTACTGGGTTCTATACCATTATGCACGTTAACACTGACAAAATTTGGGGTTCCAACCAAAGCTCTTTCTGTCCGCATTTTTATGTGTCTATCTTCAGTGTCTATATACTTCTTGCATAAACCAAAATCTATAATATAAAGAACGGAACCATCTTGACTCAACACAAAATTATCTGGTTTTATATCTCTGTGCATAAGACCTTTCTCATGAATATACTTCAAGATTTTCACCATCTTGTGACATATCCGTAATGCTTCCGCGAGAGAAAAAGTTTTAGAAGCAAGAGAATCTCCAAAAAGAGGCAAAACCATATAATTATATCCATCAAATGTTCCATACCATTTTACTTGAGGAATCCCAGACGCCTTTCCAAGATACTGGTATATTTGAGCTTCTCTCTTTAACATTTTTGTCTCCGATGAAATAGTCTCCATTTTAATTGCAACTGGTTCTTTTGTTCTTATATTTTCACCTTTAAATATTGTTCCAAATCCCCCATTTCCCAGACGTTCTATTAATCTATATTTGTTTGCAATTATCATTCCTTCCTTGAATTACATTATTGGTTTTCTTTTAATTAAAAATTGAAAGACTAATTTAAGAATTAGTCAAAATTAAATTTAACCATGGGAGATTGTTACAGATTTGAGCCAAATATATTAAAGCTATCACATTCTCAAAATATTAGTGAGGCTTTACCTGAATGGTATTACTTTTCACACGAAAGAGTGCCTCACAAAACGTCTATTTGCGCATGCAATTCTTGTATAACTATTGTTTATACTTATTTAAACAGAATAACCGGACATGCGATTTATCTGGGATCAGAGTGTCACAGAAAAATGAAAGCCGCTTCAAGAAAAAATGGGTTGCGAAATTTTGATGCGATGCCATGCATGGAGTTTGATCCAACTACTTACAAAGAAATAACTGATATGGTTGCTTATTCTACTGCTATTTTACAAAAATTATTACTTAACATTTGCAGTAAAATTTTAAATACAAATAATATTCTAGAACTTCAAGAATACAAAAGATTCATTTTAACATTTGCTATTGATACAACCGAAGTTGTACAATTGATTAATGTCAGAGTTCAACAACGTAGCGCAGAAATTGAAAAGGATAGATTGGAGCGCGAGAGACTAGAACAAATTCGTCAAAAAGATTTGCAAAGACAACGCGAAATTGCTGCAGAGCAACGACGAATCATGCAAGAAGCCGCTCGCGTTGCAGCTGAACAAGAGATTGATAGAAAAAGGCAAGAAGCGGCGCGCAGGCTTATTGAACTACAAAGGGAGAATGCTAGGAAAGAAAATGAACTAGAACAACAAAGGATCCGGGATGCCGAAATAAAAGCCGAAAGAGCCGTCTTAGATTTAATCCGCGAAGAGAAACGTAGAATTGAAAGAATTGAAATGGAAAAAATACAAGCTGCTGATAGAGAGCGAATTCGCATTGAACAACAACGAATTGCCGAAGAAAGAAAAAAAGAGCTTAATGAACAATTTGATTTCTATTGTAAATGCAAAAATGCCGTTTATAAAAAGTTTAATCCTCATAGTTACGAGCTGAGATGCAAAAATTGCAAGAAGGTTCAGCCTAATGTATAATATAAATTGAAACTACATAAACGCTTATTGTCATATAATAGTAACACAAATGGTAAAGTTTTGCACTGAGTTATATCCTTCCGGAAAAGAACAGAAATATTCAGAATATTTTGAAAAATACTCATTTCCTTTAAGTAGTTTTCAAAAGTTTGCGATTGAGGCAATTGTTGAAGGTCATCATTCGCTTAGTTGTGTCCCGACTGGTTCAGGTAAGACTATGCCAGCAATATTTGCAATTGATTTTTTTACTGGAAAGGGTAAAAAGGTTATTTATACAAGTCCAATTAAAGCGCTTTCAAACCAAAAATATTACGAGTTCACTCAAAAATTTCCTGGTATCAGCATCGGTTTGCTTACTGGCGACATTAAGATTAATCCTGAAGCCGACGTCCTTATTATGACTGCCGAAATTTTGCAAAACACATTGTACAGAAAGAAACAGAAGAAAGAGGATGAATTAATTGCGCAGGGGTCTTCTACGTCTCTTCTCATGTTTGATATGGATTTTGAAAATGAACTAGGATGTGTTGTACAAGATGAGATTCACATGATTAACGATGCTGAGCGAGGGCATGTATGGGAAAGCATTATTCTTCTATTGCCAAAGCACATTCAGATGGTTATGCTTTCAGCCACACTTGATCGCCCTGAAAAATTCGCACTGTGGATTGAGAACAGAGGCAACATCGTTTCTGAGTTTGAAAATAAGAAGGAAGTTTATTTGGCGACATCGTCATTCCGTCACGTTCCTCTCACACATTACAGTTTTATTACAACCAACAATGGAATTTTCAAGGCTATCAAGAAGGATAAGGAGCTGGAAAAGGAAATCCGCGACACTGTGGATAAGTTGCACGTCTTGCAAAGTCCAACTGGAGAATTCAACGAACCAAATTATTACAAGGTAAAAAAGATGCTCACCATGTTTGAGCAAAAGCAGGTCTATGTTAAGCGCTCCCACGTTTTGAATCAAGTGTGCAAATACATGGTTGAGAATAATATGTTACCTGCAGTCTGTTTCATTCTTTCAAGAAAGCAGATTGAAGTAGCTTCAAAGGAAATCACCGTTCCTCTTTTGGAAGACGACTCAAAGGTGGGTTACACTGTAAGACGCGAATGCGAGCAAATCCTACGCGCAAAGTTGCCCAATTATCAGGAGTATCTTGAGCTTCAAGAGTATCTGAATATGGTGGCCCTTTTGGAAAAGGGAATCGCGATTCATCACAGCGGAGTCATGCCAATTTTGCGAGAGATTGTTGAGATTCTATTTGAAAAGGGTTATATCAAATTTTTGTTTGCAACTGAGACATTTAGCGTTGGGTTGAATATGCCTATTAAAACTGCCATTTTTACCGATGTAAAGAAATTTGATGGTTCTGGAATGCGCATGCTTCATCCTCACGAATATAACCAGGCCTCTGGACGTGCTGGACGCCGAGGTATTGACACAGTAGGTCACGTCATTCATCTATCCAATTTGTTCCGCAACGTTGAGCTCGCGGAATACCGAATTATGATGCAAGGAAAACCACAAACTCTTGTAAGCAAATTCAAGATTTCTTATAACTTGCTTCTCAATTTGATTAGCATAGGGGACAACGATTATCTGCAGTTCTGTAAGCGTTCTATGATTCAAGATGACATTGACGCCAGTCTAGGAGCCATATATGGGCAAATTGCTAAGCTAGAAGCGGAAATTGATACAATGAGCCAATCGCTTGAGCACAGTAGAACTCCAAGGGACATTGTTGCCAGATACATAGAACTACTAGAAGCAAGCAAAAGTGCTGTGAATAAAAAGCGAAAGGAAATTGACCGGGAGATGCAGCAAATCCGAGATTCTCATAAGTTTATTGAGACGGATAAAAACGGTGCTTCCAAATATTATGCAAAGGTGGCCGAGCTTGAAACCGTTAAAGCTCATTTTAATAATACTGAATCATTCTTGAATGAGAGCGTGAACAAGGTTCTAAAGATAATGAAGCAGGATGGATTTATTGGAGAAGACCATGAAACAGGAAAGAATATTTTAACACAAGTAGGTTTCATGGCGTCACATCTTCGTGAGGTTCATTGTCTTGTCTTTGCAAAGATGATTGACGGTAACGCATTTGACGAGTTGGATGCGATGCAAATTATTTCTATTTTTAGTTGTTTTACAAATGTGAACGTTAGCGATGAAAACAAGGCATTCCGACCAAATACAAAGGATTCGCAGGTAAAAACAATCGTTGAAAAGATCTCCGAGATGTATAATCACTACCAAGATTTTGAGACAGAGCAGAACACGTTTACTGGTGTAGATTATAACATGCACTATGACTTGATTGATTATGTTCAAGCTTGGGCGAGGTGTGAGTCGGCCGCTGAATGCAAAACAATTCTCCAGAATTTGGAGGCAAATAAGGGCGTATTTTTGGGGGAATTTGTAAAGGCAATTTCCAAGATAAATAACATCTCGTGCGAAATGGAAAAAATAGCCGAAAGTATTGGAAATATTGCGCTACTAAGTAAGCTAAGAGAAATCCCACAATTAACGCTCAAATTTGTTGCAACGAATCAGTCGCTTTACGTTTAGTTAACCAAAACACTTTGTCATTTTGGCCATTTGTCTATAAATAACAGCTCCCATGGAATTGTGCGAAGCATATTCTAGAAATTCTTTATGCAGCTCATCGTCTACAACAAATAACTTATAAACTGTTTGGAATGCTGGAAACTGAGAGCAGTTTTCAAAGTAAACTTCATTATCTATAATATATTGTCTAAGTGTAGTTCGCTTATTCTTTGGAATAGTCAAAGTCTTCTTTAATGTAAGATTCATAACAACAATATCATGAATCTTGCGTTTCTCTTGCGGTTCAAACATTGGATTGCTGTGGTAGCTGACAATCGTTTTCCTGTCCGTTGTTTCAGGAAATAAATTATACCCCACTTTTTCATATAATTCGGCGAGGGTTGAACTCGGAGACAAAGAAATGCAGGATGGTTGAGCGAATTGTGTATTTATCTGAAAGATGAGGTTTCTTTCTTCGGATTCATAATACGCAAACTCGTTATACAGTGCCATTTTTTTATTTAGTTGGTTTTTAATTCATAAAATACTTATCAATTTTTTTATAAAGCATTTTTATAGTTTGTATTTTTGCAACGTTATTCACAATCATGCAAATTTTATAGAATATTATTTTGATTTATCTTTCTCAGTCTGGGCGGAAATTTCGAATAAAAAGGGGTCAAAAGTGTTTCCAAAATCCAAAAAAGGACAAAAAAAATGTCCAATTTTCAAAAGTGCCGAGGTTTTATGAAAAAGGGGTATAAATTTCTCCCTTGTTAGCATTATGGTTTGGAACACCAAAAAAATCATCCAAAATTTGTTACGCTAATTTTTAAGTATTTTAGGCGAAAAAAACTTAAGCTTAATTTCTATTGCTATAATAAGCAATGATTGTCAATGATTTTAAGCCATTTTTAAGCTCCGAATATTACTGCAAATGTTGTGACTATAGCACTAGCAAGAAAAGCAATTTTGATAATCACAATTTGTCAGCAAAACATAAAAAATCAACGATTGTCAATTTTAGCAATGGTGAAATAAGCAAAATAAGTTCCAAGTATGCGTGCAAAAATTGTAACAAAGTTTATAAAGACAACTCTGGTTTGTGGCGTCATAGCAAAAAATGCATTAAAAAGGACGAATGCGACTCGGAACAATATGAAATGGAAGAAGAAAAAGGAAATTCAGACTTTAAAATTCTGGCAGAATTATTCAAACAGCAAATGAATGAAAACAAAGAATTGAAGGAGATGCTTCTTGAACAAAATAAGCAAATTATAGAGCTTTCAAAGGAGAAAAATACCATTATTAATAATAACACTACTAATAATAATCAGTTCAATTTGCAGTTCTTTTTGAATGAGCAATGCAAAGATGCGCTCAACCTTGGAGACTTTGTTGAGCAAATAACACTGCAACTAAGCGATTTGGACATGATTGGTCGCGTTGGATACGTGGAAGGAATGAGCAAGATCTTTTTACGGAACTTGAAGGCTCTTGATGTTTTCAAACGACCCATTCATTGCAGCGATTTGAAGAGAGAAACTTTATATATAAAAGACAAGGACTCGTGGGAAAAAGAAAATGGAGAAAATATTAAAATAACCCGAGCCATAAAAGAGGTTGAACATAAAAATATTAAACAAATCCCCATGTGGAGGGAAGAAAACCCAACAGCAGAAGATACAGAGACAAAGAAACATATGGAATATCAGAATATCTTATTGGAAGCCATGGGTGGCTCTACAATGGAAGACGATGCCAAGAAGCGCGAAAAAATTATTCGCAATATTGCCAAAGAAGTTGTTATTGAGAAAAAACCGGAGAAATAAAATAACGTTACGTCAACTGCAACCGAATTTTCTTCTTAAATTTTTCTTCGTCATGAAAGACATACAACTTATATTCACGCAAATCGTAATTTTCAATATTTTCCCTAAATGTAACACGAGATGCCATTTTTAATTCAGGCAAATAAACAACATATTGAAAAAGTCCATCATTGCGAACAATCTTATCAAATACATAACCTGTATAATTTTTCTCCATGATTTCCGGAGAAGTTGTGCACATATGCAATAAATTGCAATCGTGTTGAACTTTCCTAATAGATCGCATAGTAATGTTAATATATTCTAAATCTGCAATCCATTTTTTATAGAATGCGATAGCATTTTCGGACAATTTAATAATGCCAGTATTCTCTTGGAATTGAATAATATTTAATAAATCTACCAGACGGCGAATTGGTGAAGTTATATGAACATACGCATCCATTTCAAGCAAATTGTGAGCGATTGTTTGCCCTTCTTCCAAACAGCTAACGTCAATATATTGACCTGCTGCGCTATTCCATATCTTGATAAACTTTCCGACCTCTTCAGGAAGTGATTCTGGAACGGCTACTTCTTTTCGCATAATTGTATAACGAAAAATTCCGTTTTTATGAGAAATAAGATTTTTAGCAGTATTATAGTTCATTAGTATCATTAAATAGCAAACCATCTCGTGACTGTTGCGAACATTGTTGATATACTTGTAGTTTTTAGTTAAGGTCTTAGTAGTTTCAAGAATTGCATTGTAATTATCATTTTCTAGAAGAGCGTGTTCTTCGTAACAATAATTCTTTGTAACTCTAATCATGCAGTTTGAATATTTAATGTCAGTTATCAGGTCACCGTCAATAATTATATCCATTACAAACGCCAATCTAGTGTGTTTTTCTTGCAAACTACACAGGCAATCAGATAGAATGGTTGGCAACATAGGTCGCTTTCTATCCGGTAAATAAATTGTTGAAATGCGACGAGAAAAAGAGTCCCAAAGATTAAGAACGTCCATCCAGATTGTTACATTGGATATGTATATGCTTAACTGCTGCATACCATTTTCCAAAGTGCGAACGCTGAATGCATCGTCAAAATCCTGACTGTTTGGTGGATCAATAGTTATAATATTCCATTCGGAGTTATTTGTTCTATCAATAATGTCCGGGTATTTTACGCGAATATTTTCAATAAAGGCATCGTGAGCGTGACTCTTAAGCGCTTTGGATGCGTCCTTTGTGAAATTCTGAATAGACGCGTTCAAGCTCTTGCAGTATAGTTGATATTCATAGAAATTGTCAAGCACCTCAACGGGACCGATTAATTGGGAAATCACTCCACGTGGGTGCTTGTCTTTCCATTCAGAAAAATTAACAGTAACATACTGATTAACAAAAACCTTTGAAAATCCTACATTTTTCATTTCATATGAGATAAGAAACGTAGGCAGTCTTCTATCGTCTGGAATGCATTTGTATAAAAGTTTGCCATTTTCACCGCGACCATATGTTTTGTTGCCCTTTAAAATAAGGACACCTGGTATATTATTAGAAGTTCTAACACCAGAGTGTAAAATTTTAAATTCAGGTTCAATCGTAAATATATCATTTGTAAACAACTTTTTCTCCGCTGGATTTATTTCTTTAAGTTCAATTTCCTTAAACTCTACTACAGTTAAAAAGGTCCATGATGTATATGCTCGGTCATTAACGTGCACCTTGTATATGTGCGCCATGATATAGCGTGTTATTATATAATATGCGGCGATAGCTTTAACCCATTGTTGAATAATATTGTTAGACCAATAAAAAATTTTTATGTTAAATGCGGATGTATCTTGTTGAGGCTATTGATTAAGAGTAGGTTGAGGCCAGCTTTGTTCCATAATAAATACTTACAATAATTCTCTTTTCTTTTTTATCCAAATATATTTGAGACTTGTCAATAAATTTATTTTCATTATTGCCTTGGTGAAATCTTCTATATTTTCCTTGGAATGCCTTTACAAACTCCGTAATGTAAACGTTATAAGTTGTCGCAGTTTCATTTGGTTCAACGGTTTGGTCCTCACCACCTGCATCTTTAATTCGGTTAAGCTCATTCACCAAACTTGGATTATAAATAGCAATAATATTGTGAATAGATTCATTATTCCATTTATTTGAATTTGCAATTCTTACAATTGTACCATATTGCTGAGGAGTTACAACAAATACAAATGGAACAGTTTGCGGGTTGTGGGGGTCATCTGCAACGCGATAAGGAATAATAGCATTTTCCTCAAGTCCAACAACGTGCATTGAAGAAATTAGACTGGGTTTTGCCTTTTTAACAACTCCATTTTTCTTCTTAAAAGTAGAAGTCTGAAAAGAATTTAAACCAAATGGGTTATTGTAGACTTCTTCGTAACATTCTATTGCGGCAATAGATGTTCTATGCGGACCCGTCTTGTGAATTATTTCTCCATCATTATTCAAAATTATGTTGCGCCAATATCCGGACATTCTACCAGGTTTTGCTTGGATTTCTGTATTATAGTCAACTCTATCATTTGGTTTATAAAGTTCATGAGTTGCTCCAATGCGAATTTTGTATTGATTTGGAATAAGAACCGCACGTCGGTAAAATCCTTTCACTGCAAGAACAACGTGCGAATCTAGTTGAGCCACAAATAATTTTTCTTCATCCTCGGAGGATAATCTATCCTCTGAGTTATGTTCAATAAATTTAATTTTGTGTTTTTTACAAGCTGTTTCCACATAATCCTTGTTTTTGTTATTTGTTCTAACAGTACTAACGCGATAGTCTGAACCATAATTTTGAACAATGTCTTCAGTTACCCATTTTTCAGCAGAAGCCAGGTTTGTCATGGGATACCATGGTTGAATAATTCCCAAATCTAGAAAATCCTTGTGTCCAATATAAGAAGCAGGGATTGTCATTTTATAATGAGCGTGCAAATCACCCCATTGGTCTAGTTGATACAACTCTTTTATTAAGGTTGCGCTAGCAAATATAAACCTAATATTGTTCTCCTTGATGTAATTTATATTCAACAAACCTGCATCGCTTAGAACGTTATGCAATCGCAAAAACTCTTTAGTAGCTGTATCAAACTCATCAATTTGAACCAATGAATTTTTCAAATTTTTCAAAGGGGCGTTTTTTAATTGGCCGTGATGATATATGTTATTTTTTAAGAAACTTGGCGATTTGTCTTTCATGTCAGTTTCCCAAGCAATACAACTCATTCCAGTTAAAATAAACGAATTCTTTCTATCTAGAATAAAATTGTCATCAGGATGTGTCAACGCTAGTTTTGCAATTTCAATCATAAGACCATCCATACCTACTTTTGTTTTTTTAGAAATGCTTACTGCATAAACTCCTTTCACTAACAATGCAATAATTTTTTCGGCATCTGTTTTCTGATTTTCATAAATATATTCAGAGGTTGCTTTTGGGTCTCCATTGTAGAATTTTTCATTATTTTCCGCAATTGCTGCATCATACGACGCTTGAACGGTTGCGCGCTGCGCTTGAAGTTGAAGATGTGTCCTCATTGTTTCCATATTGTATACAGTTTAATATATTTATTACTTATTTTTCAATTTTTTTTTAAAAAAGCGTTAAAATAAAAACATTTATAATACAGAATTGTTAATGGTTGTCGTGTTGTCAAAGTTGGCGGCTTTTATTTCTTCGGTGGACTGTTCCTCCGCCTTTTCACCCTCTACCACACTTTTCGCCGGAGAAGAAACATTTGAACTCTCATTTTCTAAAGGTTTGGCCTTCAGATTAAAATCATTAATATCGTGCTTCTTTGCAACTTCTCTCTTGACATTCTGGAGTTGGAGTGCGTGTAAAGCAATGTGTGGCACAATTGCCGCATTATTCATATATGTTCTGTATCTGAAACAAGCAATACAAGTTTCCTTTTCAAATTGGATGCTATACCACCAGTAAGCTGGAATATTGATGGTTTTTCCCGGGGTTAATGTCACCTCAAGACACTTCATCTTGTCAAATTCTGCACTATATTGCGGTTGAACTTTCCAAGGGTTAACCGGAGATCTAAACTCAAAATTCTCATAATCTCTCACAGGATACAAGTATTTTGAGCTTTGTGGAGGAGCCAATTTAATAATAGCCTTTCCTTCTGTTATTAAAAAGAAATTGCGATAATTTATTTCGTATCTAAATGGTGTTTTTGTTCCATCTGAACCCATCATTATATCATAATTGCAATTGGAAACCATTGGAGGACGAATAAATTCGTCATTGTATTGCATGTGCTTAATAACTCCAGTCTCTTGTAAAAAATCAGAATTATTTTCAGAAAAATAGGAAGATGTTTTATCTTCATCAAACAGTCGTTTAGCAGAGTGCAACGGCAAAGGAATATAAATTTCACTGCTGTAGTCGGGATCATTTGCGTTTCTAATTTTGACTTCAAATGCGTGATAATTGTTTTGAATGTAAGACGAGTTGGCAGTTTGAATAATCTTATCATTTTCAAAATCAAAAATAACGGGTTGCCTTAAGTCGCATATTTCGTCCAATTTATCTTTAGATGCCATATCTAATTCGTAAACTTCTAAATCGTTGCTAGTCTTCAAATGAAACTGGATGTGTAGATAAATGAATAAGACTAGACAAAAAACAAAAAACGCAATAAATATTTTCAACATGATTAATAACTAATAAAAACAGACAATTAATTTTTATTATTTATACTCACTTTCAACCTTTAAAAAAGGTTGAGCCAAATTTTAGAAATAGGAGGGGTCGTAGGGTCTGGAAATCCGACGGATTTCTGATGACCTTGGTTCCCTACATTACTCAACCTTGGGTGCCAAGAAGAACATAACCGAACTATTGTTTCCTAAATCATACTTTATCTTCAAAGGCATATCGGCGCTGATTGACATTTCAATTTCTGAGGCCAGTTTTGTTGTAATACACATCTTATTAATATAATTTAGACTATATGAGATATCAATAATCTGGCCTTCCGAGATTGAAAACTCTGACAAATCATCTATGGGAATATTGACAAGCATCTCGCCGCAGTCGCCCTTGGAAATAAGGTCAATCTTTTCTTCGCTGCATTTAATGTCAATAACATCACCGAATGTTGCTAGTTGCGAAATAAGTTCATTCATCTTTTTTGCTTTAATAGAGAATTCAACATCATAATCAACGCTTGGAATTTCAAGCAAATCCGACTCCATATCAATTAGTGGAACCTTGAAATACTTGTTGAACTCTCCCTTTGCGTTGGTCAAGTCAATCTCAATAGAGTCCGCAGCTCCATCGTAATGAAGTGTTATAGAGTCTTGTTCCTGTGACATGGATAGAATATTATAAAGAATCTGTGAATTTAAACAAACATTCTTAAGGTCGTCGTCTTGAATCTCGTATTTGTCAAACCACACATTATAGATTCTTGCGTCAAATAAGCAGACGTGACTGCTATCCATACCCTGAATATAAGCATGGTCTTCCAAGAATATAATAGTTATAGAGGTAGACGCTGCCTTCAAAAGCTGAAACAGCGAAATGAAAATATCCTTTTTTGTCTTTTCCGTTATAGTAAGCAACATTGTCTTTATTTACAATTAAAAAATCTATTTAATATAGTTCAATTTTTTATGATAATTCCACTTTTATTCTTGGTTAGTAAAAATCTTTATCAAGGTAATCTTCCAATCTGTGTCAATTAGTGGACTGCATTCACTCAAAATATTTGCAAGCTCCGCAAAATAAATACTATTCATGAGTTCAGGCGCCTGATTCCACATGTCTCTGTGCCTAGGAGCAGTCGTTTTAATTGTAGTATCATTAAACTCAATAATTTTTTCTCTAAGAACAGTTTGGTCTTCAGGAATAATTTCCAGTAAACGTGGTATAACATCCTTAACATTTCTATATGATGACGACATATATGCAATTGTGCAATAATTAAAAGTATTTATTTTGAAATCAATTTTTTTATTCATCTTTCACCAATTTAATCTTTTGTTGTGTTCTCTTATCAATAAACGCGCTTATTACTGCAAACAAATTTGAAAAAATATATGGCGCATTGTAAATATAACACACTTTTAGCTTTTCTGGAAACATCGTTTTTAATATTTCCGACATTTGTTTTATAAAACCAAAATACTTTTCAATGTGAAGAAGTGTAGTTGAGCTCATATTTACATGAAAAACAAACAACTCTTGTGTTTTAAGAACATTTTGTATTACATAAATTATATGCTGAATAATAGCTTCATAGTTTTCTGGGCGCGATAAAAATTTAAAATATCTATAATCAAGAACAATATCATTATTTTTCAATTGGAAACACAAATTATTTAATAGGTGATTAAAAGATATTGTAATAATATTTTTTTTTGTATTTTTTAATTGTTCGTCTTTTAAAAAATGATTAATTAAATGTTTTTGAATGTTGTCTAAATTATTGGATTCGTTAATAGTTGAACTCATCATTATTATAATATATATATTTTTAATGTATATATTACACAGTTAACCATAAGTCTCCCTAATTTCTACATATGTCATACGGCGCCCATTTCTTTTTATAAATTCTTTTTCTCCCGTTTTCATTAAATTTGTAACTGATTCACAAAGCATGCGTTCTCCATCTGCTTCTATTTTTTTTATAATATCCTGCAAATTTTCCGGGTTTGTTTCGCTGAGTGGCTGGTCCTTTTTAGCTTTTTCCATTGAAAATTATGTATATAATAAGATATATACTTCTTTATATTATTCCATCGTATATTTTATTTAATTGTTACTGTCAATAGTTTCCTCAACAATAGCATTTTGAAGACCAAGCAATGCCTGAGCAGACGCGTCGTCTACCACGTTTCCACTGACAATATCATCGTTACATTCTTCTGCGTGGTCAACAAATTCATCATTATTAAAAACAATTTCAGAAAGTCGCTTATTTGTTTGCATTGTAAAAGATTGCAATTGAATTAATAAATCTTTTACTTGAACCATTTCAGCCTTTAATACATCAACAGAGTCGGTTAACTGGGAGTTGACAGAAACAGGTGTTGTTGACGCAATAACCGTTGGCTTTTTCTCAGCTAAAACTTTCTGACCCTTTTCAAGAGCCTCCAAACGTTGTGCGATATTTGCAAGAACTGCGTCGTCAACAACCCGAGAATTTTCTCCTAAACTCATTTGACCATCCACTGGCATGTTTTGAACAATTTGCTCAACACGACCTAAACGCAAAGTAATCAGGGCAATCGCATCCGAAATAGTAAGTTTTGCTCCGCCTTGCATTTGTTGTCCTGGTCTTCCTCCATTAATTTGTTGTGGTGGCGGAGGCATATCTCCACCCGCTCGTCTAGATCGTGCTGCTGCGTTTGATCTTGCGCTACTCATAATAAAGTTATTCAACAATTTGTTTTTAACTTATTTACGCGCAACTATTTACTAAAATTAAAAATCAAAATAAAAATCTGCAGTTATTTTATACAACAATGCAAAACTTATTTATTTATACTATGATGTTTTTTCACTTCTTAATATTTTCATTGCCAATATTAGTTATTTTATTAAGCGACAGTTTATTCGTATTGATCATGATGGATTTATTTTTTATAATAACTTTAATATTAAATTATTATTACGGCGACTGTCCGGTAACACAAATTGAGCAACATTATGGAAACACGACAATGATTGACACAGCAAATAAACTCTTCCCAATTAAATATGATAAGAAAAATCGCAACGTAGTTACTCTTCAGTGGATATTTATGGCCATATTAGTTGCAACCACAAAGATATTGTTGCTATTTATTAAATCATCATTAAAAAAATATATCTGCAAATAATATAACAAATAAATAACATGATTGCAGAAGAAAAACAAGCCAACTATAACAAAGAAGACCCATTAATTTTAAGTTTATACAAAATATATTTCATAAACTTTGCAGCGTTTTGGGTTCTTTTTGCATACATTTTAATCATTGCCTATAAAACAGATCATAATTACGCGTTGGCAATCTTAACATTGTTTTTTGCCGAATATTGGTGTTATATTACGCATTATATTACTCATAATAAAAACTTTGAATTTATTGGTTTCATACATTTATTTCATCACACACCAAAATATGCAGACGCAATTTGGGTATTTCTTGTTGAATTGCTCTTGAACTTTTTCATATATGGGGGGTTTGTTTTGATATTTTTAGGAGAGATAATAAAAAGGTTGTTTTCAATAGAAATATTTAATAGCTATGTTCTGTTCTTTTGGTCAATAGTATATAGCTCGTATCACCTAATTAATTTTCATTATTTGAAATCACCCACCCACAAAGAGCATCATCTTCAAAACGGTCAATTAAATTATGGACCAGACTGGATGGATATTATTTTCGGAACAAAATTGCACGATAACCCTTTTGAAGACTTTAATAGTTCGGCGTTAAATGGCTTTATTGGGTTAACTGTAGTATTGTTGTTGAAGCAAACACCGTACGACCCTATTCGCTATATTGAAAGCTTATTTTAGGAAGAGTTTATTTAGAAAAAGACGGTATTCACATATTTTAATTTCTTTTTATAAAACATATGGACAGTCTAGACGATTCAAAATTATCATCAAAATTAGGATTTTTTAAATACGTTTTCAACTTTGACGATGACACAAAGGCAGATCTATTGAATATTACACAGTATTCATTATTATCATTTGTACCTATTGTGATTTTAAACAAGGCAATGCAAAAATTTGTCCCGGAAGCGGACGAGGAAAAAGGGAGTCTTGAACTTTTAGCGGAAGTTGTTCTTCAAATTGTGGTGATGTTTATTGGTTTATTTTACATACATAGAATTACGACATATTTACCAACGTACAGCGGAACCAAGTATCCCGACAACAGCATGATTTATATTATATTGTCAGTTTTGTTAATAACCTTAAGCTTGCAAACAAAATTGGGGGAGAAAGTGAGCATTTTATTTGACAGATTAGTTGATTTATGGGAAGGTAAATCAGCAGATGATAAGAAAAAGGGCAAGGGAAAAGGTAAGGGAAACGTAAAAGTCTCCCAACCCATCTCTGGACAAAATCAGTTGCCCAATAATGCAAGCGCAATGGGAAACTCATTATACGGTGGGATGAGCCAGGGAACCACATCAATTAGCAGCTTGCCAACAGAACCAGTTCAACAAAATGCTCCCGATTATAACGCAATGTATCGCAATGACGCCACCCCAATGCCGGGAGCGGCAACTCCTGGAATGGGAGACCCATATGGTGGCATGATTATGGCCGCCAACGAGGTTCTTGGAGGGAGCGCATTTGGTGCAAATTGGTAAAAATAATGTTTACTTAATAAATTAACATTATTTTCTTTAATTGTAATTATTAATATCATAATTAATCTCCGACAAACATCTTAATACTTTTTGATGATCTGCGTCTACGTTGCTCCCCAATGTTGTTTCTATGCCTTCTTGAATTATTAACCATGGAAAATAAGAGTAAGAATGCCCATTTAGTTCCAATTTACTGCTCATCCAATCAGCCACCGCATAATTATTTTCAAACATGGAAATCATTGTTTTCGCTCCCTTTTTTGATAGTATATAACCACCGCTTAAAAATTGTTCGGTTACTTTTACCCATTTGTTTTTAGGTTCAATCGGTTCAGATGCATTTAATAAAATCATGTCCCATTCAGGATCGTCTATATCTGTAAAAAACTGTTGTAGTTTTTGTTTCCAATTAACGTCAAAACAAGCGTCGTCTTCTAAAATAAATGCATATTCTAATTCATCTGAATTAACGAGATGTTTCCATATATTTAAATGTGATTGAGTGCATGCTTTTTGCAGAGGACTTAACCAATGCCAAAAATTATCAACTATTTGACCATTTTCTGGAGTGGCTGCCAACCATCTGGTCGCGTCTAATCCAGCGCATTTAAAACGGTCCACTTGTTTTTCCCATCTAACTTGATGCGAAAGTACTGATATGCAAAAAGTATTGGTTTTATTAAATAAAAAAGTCGGTTTATCTAAATTTAAACATTCATAAAAATATTTCCACGTCTCTTGGTATTCCAATTCAAGAATAATATTGGAAAACTTTTCTTCAACAAATTGTAATGAAATTTGATCTTCTATCCCACATTCTTTGATATTGTGAAACCAAAATTCATTAAAATCCTTAACATTTTCACTATTTTTTATTATACTGAATCCACCGCAATAAAATACGTGTATTTTTTCGGAGAACCCTGATTCCAATTGTTTTTTAATGTATTTATTATAGTTGTCCTTTTGTTTGCAATATTTTTCATATTGAATTGCTGCGTTATATTCATCCCAAACACTAGTATATTTATTTGAATGTGGATGTTTTGTCAGAGCTACAGTTTTATTTGAATCATTCATTCTTATAATGCAATTATTCACAGATGAATCAAAAACTTTTAATTTTGTATCAAACCAGCACAAATATTCATAATTATTCAAAATTTCAAAATGATGCGGGCAAGAACGCAATTCTTTGCTACTCATTGCATCCAAAACATCATCATTATAAATTGGAATTTCATTCATAAATATTCTTATCCATTTTGTATTATTTAACGCATCATAAATACTTTGGTTGTTTGTGAAATAATAACAATCGTTACACTCAGATGGTATTGGAGGTATTAAACAAGAGTAATTGTCATTTCCTCCAAAAAAACAAGTATAATAACCCAAATATTTCATCAGATAATAAGTATATAGTAATTTATTAAAACTCTAATAGATGTTTTTTACAATTCATATAATACCAATAAAGCGAAGTCAAATACTCTTCATTTAAATTGCATTTCTTCAAACAATAAGATTTCCATACAAACTTACAAGCCTCGTAACATTTTATATAATTTTCATTATTATAACTATTTCTTATAAAATTATGTATTGGTGGTTCAGGTGAATCATAAATAAATGTATAATTTGTTATCATTTGTTGGTAATCTCCATAATAATGTTCAAATAGCTCCGGATTTTCAAAATAAACAGGACTATATAATTGCTCATCAGCGTGGCCATAACCTTGTTCAAGATACTCTAAAAATTTATTTTCAATTAAATCGCAAACTTTGTACATATATTCGGAATTTCCAGTAAAAAAACCACTACACATACCACATCTACCCCAAAGAAAATATTCCGATGTATTTTTAACCAACCCTTCGGGAATATAATCAATATAACAAGTTGAAAATTTATCGCGTTTAATAGATAATGCTTCATCCAAACGAATCAAATTTTGATATCCCATTCTCTCAATACAAAAATTAATCCAGGAAAAATGAGTACTATTGAATGGATTGCTTTCAATAGTCTCTTTCAACATAATGTATCTTGAGGTGCAAAATAAATAATAACTTGCCGTGTTTCTATTGTCAAAATTATACGGCTTTTCTCTTCTGTTTTGATAAATTTTATCTCTATATTCTTTAAACGTTCTAGGATCCTTGTTTTTAAAGACAAAATCATCAAACTCGCAAATAATATATTTTGTTTTTTCGTTCAAGTATGTAGGTCTAATACTACGAATAGTATCAAAACTTTCATTGTCGCAATAAATAACCAAATTATATGGTAAAGATAGAGTAGAAATAGAGTGTTCTAAATAATAGTTCTTGTCGCGTTTATTAATTTCCTCGCTTGCATCCGGACATTTTGTCAAGTTAAAATAAGCAGTAACTAGAGTCCAATTAGTGTTGTCATATTTATTAAAAGAAATTTCATTATTAAATGTAAAGATTCCTGTGCCAGACCAGTGTCCAATGTCAGTTAAATCGTAACGTTCATTATAAGGAATTTTGTGCCAAAAATTGTTTCTCATTTCTTTAAAATACCAGATATCGTCACAAACAACAAACCCTTGATAATTAATACATTTTAAATAATTATAAAATTCCATTTCCATGCACCCGTTGTGCGGGTCAACATCCAAAAATATAAATGCACTACGCAAAATAGTTTCTTCCCATTTTTTACACACGTCTGCATCAAATAAATTTTCAATGTGGAATTGAACATTCTTTAAATTTCTTATTTCATTATTAACAACGTTGTCAACAATATCAAATGAATGAACGATGTTTGTATCATTATATGATAAAGCTAGCGCTGAATTGCCGCGATGTGTTCCAATATCAACAATGATGGCATTGTTAAATAATGATGATAAATAAGAAAGCATTCTATAATGTTGCTTTCCAGGAACATCTTTAAATTCTGCAATATTGTCTGCTGACGACAATGCGATAACGTCGTTAAATTTAGCATCAAAAGATACATTGTTGATTAGTTGACTTGTTATATTATAATGCATATAACTAATTAACGCTACACGCTTTTAAATTTAAATTATTTTAATATAAAAATAATTTAACACAATACTATATCAATCGTAAAATAATGGACGTTGAAAAATTACTAAAAGCGTTGGACAATGAAGAGAATTCCAAGTTTATGAATTTAACAACGAAAAAAATTAATGATATGAAATTGGAAATTCTTAAAGAGTTGCAGTTGTCTCATCAAGAAATAACAGAAATTATGCGAAAATTGAAAGAATATATGTATGTTGATGAGATGAATGAATTGCGACACGGTGCTTTTATAAGATGGATACCTATAAAAGACCCAGATAATTTGCATCTAGCAGCGGGAGGACTTTTGTGCGCAATAAACGTAACCGATGCAGGCGTTTCTCTCACGTGCAAGAATTTTGCACATAAACATTATCAAATAAAGATGGATGAATGTCTAGTATTCCAGAAACTGACAAATCAAGAACAAGTGCTTTTGTCTGCAATGGATCATCTTGCAAAATAATTAGTGTCTATGTTTTCTGGTTTTATTGCATTCACAGTTTTTAAACAATCCAGGAATAAATTTGCCAATCTTGATGAAAGCAACTTCAACTGGTTTTAACCCACGTTTAACAGTTGAAACAAGTTTTCCGTTCTTATAATATTTAACGCTCTTGTGACCTTTTCCTTTCTTAATAAGAACCTTTCTAACCGTTTTTTTGCCACCGGTTTGATGGGCTTGAGTATTAGAGTAGTTAAACGCAGAGTTAGTATACATTTATATATTTTGCAAAGAAAAATAAATAAATGAGTAATATATAAAATGAAAGAATTATACGTTCATTTGTTTCATATTTTAATAGTTGGAACGCTGTTCTTGTATGTAGGAATTAAATCCACGAATACACCCACATTCATGTATCCTATTTTGCTAACTCTTGGAATCATTATTGTTTTTTATCACGCATACAAGACTTATCTAAAAGTTTCCGCAGGAAAAAATCCATGGGTCAATTTGTTTCACATGTTTGTTGTTGGACCACTTTTGATTTATATTGGATACAATAAACAGATGACACCTAGATACGCATTTGAGTTCCTATTGATGTTGGGATTTGCTGCCATTGGTTATCATGGTTATTACGCTATAACCGGTCATAATTAAATTGAACACCTATATTCAGTTTAATATTTAAATATAGATGTATAACGCGCGTTATCTTTTAATTTAGTTCTTTCACCTAAGAAATCAAAATATTTTTTTGATAAGGTATACTGTTCGTGTTTTTTGTTTTTTAATACATTTAAACGAACTTTCATAATCATGGCTACTTGCCAAATTCGTTTATGTGTATATTTTTTATTCTTGTATAACTTTTCAAGTTTATCAATGGTATTTTTAACGTCTTCTATTGTTTTATATTTAATGTTAATTGTGTCTTTTGGATTTTTATCTATATACACATCAAACGATTTCTTTGGATTATTAGGATTGTATAAAAACCGTTTTTTTGTTTTTGATTTGTTTGCCATTTTTTTATGCATGCGTTTTATTGTCTTCATAACATATGAAAAGAAATAAAATATTTAAGAATGAGCGTTTGGATAGTTTAGAAAAGGGGTTTATTTGTAACAAGTTCCTGCGCTATCATTCCCAATGAAGCAATCATGGCAAGTCGTCCATGGTTTATTTCAGCTTCCAACATAAACGTCTCATCTTTCCCTAAGAATGATTTGGGTAGTGAAAATCCAAGGCTACCAGGTTGGTAATCATCCTTCATTAAAAAAAAGTTTGATGAACCCTTAAACGGGTCCTCCCAACCCAATACCATAGATTGTAATTCCGACGCAGCAACTGCACTCACAAACGCCGAGACAGCAAACACGTCTGCATTATCTAAAACATGAATACCTTGTTCATGAGTCACGAGTTCAGTTACAGGAATTGCTACTGCTGATATCATTCCCCAGCGACCGTGTTTTAGTTCAGCTTCACGAAGCCTTAATAATTCACTATTCGGCTTGTTATTCGCAAAGCCTAGGGGATCAAAATAACCCAGAGGTTTTGTTGAACCATAAAAATAAAAACTATTGACACTACAACAAAATAGGACGAATAAACCAACAATCTTATTCATTTATATCTTATTTGATTTTTTATTTTTAAGTATTTTTTTTAAAATATTTAATAAGTAAATTTAGCAAGACGAGTCAACCCATTTTTTAGTAACAACTGCTTCCACGCTTTCAAGTGCCCCTTGAGTCCAGCCCTGGTTCACGCTTATCATTTCTCCAACAACAAGCATTCCAGGCATTGGGGTTTGTGCTTTCTTGATAAAGTCTTTCCGGTTTTTAAACGGTCCATGCAATGGTTCATAATAATGAGTTCCAATTGGCCAATAAAATTCCTTAATTGCAATCAATTGCAATACTCCTTCAGGAATTCCAAGAGCATCTTCAAGCAAGTCGCAAAAATAGTCTCTATTTTTTGGAGTATTTTCTAAGCGGTCTTTCAAAAACTTGGCATCATCATTATCAGTGTAAGCAATCATATATACGCCTTTTTCCGAATTCATTGGTATAATTTTTTTCAAAGGTCCAGGCACAACAGTATATCCGTGAACAAACTGTTTCATTGTCTCGGCGGATGCTTTGGTAAATTTGCCATATAAACGCAAAAATGGTTGTCCGTGAATCTGTTTATATATTGGATCGTTTGGAAGAAGTTTTTGAACACTGCTTATGGTGGTTGCTAATATGACTTTTCTGCACGAATAAGAAACGTTTTTTTCAGTGTGAACAATGAAGTTACACGGCGAAATCTCTTTAACTGAAGTTACATTGCTAGAAACGCGAATATTTTGAAATCCAACTTTTTTAGCAATTGTATCAACCAAAAGTTTCCATGGAATGTGCAGAGCAGTCCAATGACCAAAATTGTCTTCAAATCCGTAATTAAAAAGAGTATCCATGGCGTCTTCATTTTCATAGTCAGTGTAACCAGCGCAAATGGTAAAGCGTTTGTATACAACCGGTCCTAGAATAGGTAACGCGAATTCTTTAAACGTCTTTTTTGACGGAGTTTCTTTAAATTGTTTTTTTAATATATTAAATACTTTCTTTGTGTCACATGGCGGTGAAATAGTTTTCGCGTAATTGTGCGAGACTTGAAATTCGCCATAGGGTATTTTTAACTCTTTCAAGAGTTCAATTAGTAAATAGTCTTTTTCCTTGCGCCCTACGCCTGCACCATTTACGACTTGAACACCTTGAAACATTTCATTGCCGAGTCTACCGCCGAGCCATTGTCTTTTATAGCGCTCAAGAACAAGCAACTTTGTTTCTGGGGCCATTTTAAGGATTTTATATGCGCTATATAATCCGGAAATACCTCCTCCTACAATAATTGTATCATATTTATTATGCATTGACATATAATTATGATAGATAATAATTTATAAATGCTAAACGCCCCCTAGCGTCGTTTTTGAGTTTTTGTTTTGTTTTTAGTTTTTGGAACAGTTAGTTTTCGTGCAGTCTTTTTCAATTCAATGCTGCGTCCATTTTTACATTTGAATTTGCCACGCGAAAGACCTTTTCTGTTTAAAACCGTTTTAGTGCAAATTCCGATGGATCGCGGCTCTTTTACCTTCTTTATGCACGAACACAACTTCTTTGCTAAAATTTTTTCAGCATTTGTTTTAATGTCTTCTGTTTTTTTAGGGACAGTTAAACCATAATAATCAAGTATTTTTGAGTAATCTGTTTTTGAAATTTTATAAGGCATGAAATTTATTTATATTATGCAAAGATTTAATTTATTTAGCGACTAGTTAAAAAAATAAATATAAAAGCTAAATTAAACATATAAATGGAATTTATTATAACGGAAAACGATAAAGATGAATCGCAAGAACAACGGCTTCAGCAATGTGGAATTCCAAAAAGAATATTTCAGACGCACAAGTCTATTCAATATATTCAGAGTAAACCTAAATTGCAATTTGCATTAAATTCTTGGAAGCGTTTTGTTCCTGAATTTGGTTATCATTTTTATACAAATGAAATGTGCGATGAATTCATGAGAACTGAAATGGTTGAAGAATTTGGCGAAATTGTATATGAGGTTTATAATAGACTCCCATTATCTGTAATGAGGGCAGATCTATGGCGTTATTGTATTATATATAAATATGGTGGAATATATGCAGACTCTGACGCTATATGCAACTGCAATCCAAATGTATTTACACTACACAACACCATGATTGTTTGCGCACCCGAAGACGACGCGATGCATTTATGTCAATGGACTTTTTCGGCGCCAGCAAATTCTCCTATTTTAAAATCCATTATTGAGTTGTCTATTAAGAGAGTTGCAAACATGCAGATTATAAAAGGTGAGCACGTAGTTCACTTTTTAACAGGTCCTGGTGTTTTTACAGATGGAATTGAAAAGTATCTGCAAGAAAATAATATGAAATTGTTTGCTAATAAGAAACAATACGTTTGTTATAAAAATAGCGCAATGATTTGTTTTAATGACGAGTTGTTTCATAAAAATATGATACACCATTTGCAAGCAGGATCCGAATCAGATGGGTGGAAAAATGAACGCTTTCAAAGGTTGCTGTAACATATTGTGTTTATCATTTGTAAATTTTGCGAGATCTCCATAAAATGTTATAATGAATAATCTTTTTGTTTGCTTCTTGTTCATCGTAATATCCTTTATACATTTTTAAAATGGCTACGTTTTTATAAAGAATAAATTTATCATTAGTTGGTTTATTCCAAATGTGTTCAAGTTCAATGTTTCTTCTTTCGTCGCCAATAAATTTAGCAACCAAACCAGGTCCCGTCGGATCAACACAACTGGTGCCATAATATCGGTTTTTTACATTCTGTACAATCTGATTTATGCAGTTAAGACAAATTTCATTGTTTGGTTTAACTGCTATAAGAGCATTATAAACATTGTTTCCGTCAATATCTATAACCCAGTGTTCTTTTTCTGTTAATTCAATAAATCTAAATGAATTTATAGAGTCATATTTAATATCCAAGTATATTCCTCCATTCTTATATAAAATACAATAACGCCACAAATCAGCTTTATAAGCCCCCGGTATTAAAGAATCAAACGCATTCAATACACTACTATCAAAGTTATTGGCAATAAATTCTCGGCAATCATTGTCATCAAAAAGGAAATGTTCAAAACGCGGATGTTTTGCTTTTAATTTATTAACTGATTGCTTCATGAATGCTGGCAAATCTTTAGAATGCCATGTCTGATAAATTTTTAACGGTATAACGCTATTGTATGCAGACTTCTTACTTCTTTTGTAATTTATTATTCTCATTTGTTGCAGTTTAAGTGTATTTATTTTATCTATCAAACTGTTTTTTTTGTCTTCATTGGTATAAATAACTTTTTCACCATTTTTTCCAGATAACATATAAATCGCAGACAATAAAAATTTAAAAAAATAACTATTTTGTTGTTATTTAAAATATCCTACTATTTTAGATGCCTCTAAATAAATCAAAAGTAGTTGTATTTGACATGGATGAAACCATGGGTTATTTTGTTGAGTTGGGAATATTTTGGGATTCTTTGAATAACTATATTAAACTGCATAAATTAGATAACAAAATAACTATAAATCAAGACGTCTTTAATAGCATATTAAATTTATTTCCAGAATTTTTACGTCCCAACATTTTCACAATTTTTCATTTTTTAAAACAAAAAAAGCTTAGCAAACAATGTCAAGGCGTTATGATTTATACAAACAATCAAGGTCCTAGAGAGTGGGTAAATTATGTTAAAAATTATTTTGAGTATAAAATGAATTATAAAATATTTAATCACATTATATCAGCTTTTAAAATAAATGGAAAAATAATAGAATTGTGTCGTTCTAGTCACGACAAATCAATGAAAGATTTAATAAAATGCACGAAACTTCCCAAAGACACTGAAATATGTTACTTAGATGACACGTATTATCCTCAAATGAATTATGAAAATGTGTATTATATAAAGGTTAAACCATATACACACGATCTAGATTTTGATGTAATGATTCAACGATTCATAAATAGTAACACAACTCTTTCTAAGATTATTATGGAAAAGTATAACAACGACGATTTTATTGGTTTTATGAAGGAGAATATGAACAAATATGAATTTGTTTATATAGAAAAGGATGATAAAGAATACGAGATTGATAAAATCATTACTAAAAAAACAATGGAACATTTAATTGCATTTTTTAATAGGAAACCACATCAACCCGTCGCTTCTACTAGAAAAATAAGTGGGAGACAAAGCGTAAAAAACAGCAGCAGATCAAACAAGCAAAGAACAAGAAGAAATTATTATTAGCTCAAAATGGTATTTTAGATATTATATTATTTTTGGCGTCCATTAAGTACGTCGTAAGTATTTGATTAACTGCGCTAGTTGTAAATAAGAATATTCCTGCACTAAACGCAATTTTTCTATCTAAATTAGTAAAAATAATTTTTCTAAAAGGATTGAATCGCCACAATAAGAATAAGCTAATATATATTTTAACGTAGTAATCTAATTTTTCTAAATATTGTGGCGCGCTTTTAAATATTCCAACTGCAAATAATATATACAGCAAATAAGTAATAATAATAAAGACGTTAAACCAAAAATCTTGAACTTTGTATAAATTCTTTTGTATTGACATATCTTATTATATGTAATGAATAAAATAAACGCATAATTTTATTTTATTTGATTATTTATTCAAATACTAACCTATGAAATAAAGATCCACGAAATATAGTGTTTGTCTGTATATTCTCTTGTTTTTTCCATATTTCCATTATATCCTTTATAAATGTCTTTCACATGAATAAATCGTCCTATAAACCCAAAAAACATAATTGGAATTAAACATGATACTAGTCTTATATTTATTATATTTGATAAAATTTTTCCATAGAATATCCAGGTTACCATGTTACAAAATAAACTGTAAACAATTGTATGTAGAAGGATGGAAAATATCATTGGACCCAACGTCGCCGTGCCAAAAAGATGAGAGAAAGTAAGTTTGGGGTTTGTTGTGTCTAAATATAATTTTGTAAACATAATATATAATATGTTATTAGATAATTATTTAACTTACAGCAACAAAGTAATTATTGCTGTAATTTGTTCCGGACTTTGGATTTATTTTAGAACATCTGACTGTTATAAAATGATACCTCGTGGTAATATATTTCCAATTATATTTGTAATGATCTGGACTTATTTAAACTATTACGAACCATTATTTTTACCCATTGGATTACTTATTTTGATAACATATTCTTATTTGCGTAAAATTTTGAAGATGTAGCTTTGCAAAAATACAAATTAAATATTTCAACCTTTATTTAGCTTGTGTCAACTTTAACTTCATTATATATTTGCAATGTTCTGGCGCTCGCGTCCTTGGCGTCTACATAACGCGGCATCCAAAAATAAGGAACCACATTTCCTAGCCCAGGATAGTAACTTTCAAATATACCGCGATAATAATTCTTTTCGTCTGTATCTGGGCAATTATGATCATACTTTACATTAAAAATCTCTTGCGAAATAGAAATTGTTGCAACCTTTTCTTGGATAATTTCATACAAAGACCTAGTTGTTTTGCTAACGCCATCACTGAAGGCTTCCTTAGTCCTCCATAAAACGCATTTGGGTAACAATGCACTGCCATTTGAGTCCAAATAATTGTCCTCACTAAATGCGCTTCTCAGCAAAAATTTCTCGCACTGCTTATTACCCTTGTGAAATCTGAGCGATGGATGAATGCTCAAGTAGTGTTGGACCCAGGTTCTATCCAAAAATGGAGTTCTGGGCTCTAATCCATGAGATGAAATGCATTTATCAGAACGCAAAACATCAAATTTATGAATATCTCTCAAAAGACGTCTACATTCCTTGTCAAATTCAAGAGCGTCAGGCGCCGCATGCATATACAAATAACCGCCACACAATTCATCAGAACCATCGCCGTTGAAAATTACTTTTGCATAACTATTAGCTGCAATATATTTTCCCAACAAATAATTCCCAATGCTTGCTCTTACCGTGGTAGTATCATAACTTTCAATGGCGCAAATAACTTCTGGAATTGCGTCAATAAAATCCTGCTCCGTCAACAAGATTTCAGTGTGGTTTGTTCCCAGGTAATCTGCGACAATGCGAGCATATTTCAAGTCTTCCGAACCTTCTAAACCAATGCTAAACGTTTCCAATGGCTTATCAGAGTTTTGCTTGTGATACTCATTTACAAGAGCGGTAATTAGACTGCTATCCAAACCACCAGACAACAAACAAGCAATGGGTCGTTCAGTAATTAAAACCCTCTTTTTAACGGCTTCGGACAAATAATGTTGTATGTCCTTATAAACTCGCTGCACATCCACCGTGTTTTCTGAAATAACACTAGAAAACCCTGTGGAATGGTACGTGTGGTGCTCTTTTTTCAGCATCCACTTTGGAGACACTTGGTATTTCATAGTAAACTTGCTATAAGTTCCCGGTCTAAAATGTTCAACAACGTGATTTGACAATTCTTTAGAAAACTCTGACAACCCCTTTAATTCTGAAGCAAACCCATAAATACTCATCCGATCCTCTTGTTGAACCGTTTTCTGGTTTAGAGTATATAAAGGTCTAACTCCATAAGGGTCTCTAGCAACGTATATCTTTGATAGCGGTTCGTTAATGTTAGCATCGCAAAGAACAAATGCAAATACGCCGTCTAACATTTGCAGAGTTTGTTTCATCCCATACCTTTTATACAGGTGAATAATTACTTCGCAATCTGATTGCGCAACCGGAGTTACACCCATAATAGCATATAACTCTTTATAGTTATAAATCTCACCATTGCAAATAAGAGCCACATCGTCAATTATAATTGGTTGATTAGACAAATCATTCAAACCATTAATAGCTAAGCGATGAAACCCCAATAAACACTGCAATGCATGTGGCGTAATTTTAGAAAACTCCGGACCTCTGCCTTGACCTTTCATAAATTGATCGTAAATAAATTTTTGCTGAAACAAATTATCATTGTTAAGTAACGCAAATATTCCGCACATGTAGTTTCCTTATTTATTAAGGCTTTTTTTCTTTATATTGATTTTATAGATTTAGAAAAATGTAGCAACCCAAAATAAATTATATTTTAGTATATTAATGACAAGTCAAGAAGGAACGAGAGAGTGTGCCTCTCAAATAACAAATTCTATTAATACGCGAATCTATGATAGAAATATTCCATCTCATATGTTGCAACCTTATTTAAGTGTTAGACCAGTTATGACAAAATATTCTATTATGCCCATAGTTGATCCTAGAGCACCCATTAAAACGCCATTGGTTCAACAGCCAGTATATAGTACGACTGAAGTGTTCAATCCTGGAAACGCTCAAGCTCCGTGGTCTGGTTTTGCCACAAATATTAACACTGAATCTGAATTAAGAAACCAAATTTACGCGCTTCAATCTTGCAGCCAATCTGTGTATGTTCCAAGTTCAAACAGCGACTTGTATAAATTTAATTTCAAGAACGGCAACAACGTGCAACAACCTTTTCCAGGATTATTTCAAAACGAACATTTTAATTCCTTTAACCCAAATCCCGAGAATCTTGGTCAAGGATTATTTCAAAACTGCACTAGACAGCAACTTAAGGATTTAACGCCAAATGATATGTGTGGTGAAAATAAGAAACAAAAAAATAAAAAATAAGCAAAAAGTAAAAAGAAAAAACAATTAAACAGCTTAAAGATGCAACAGCATTTTCTTCAAGATAGTATATAATGACAGAATATTTAATGACAGAATTGACATTAGAATGCTTAATGAACAAAACTCAATATGCAAAGTATATTAGTCAAAGTCAGGGAAAATCAAACAACAAAATTGTAAATAAAAAAGAAAAGAAATTTTATAAAAGGCGCATATTTGATTTAACAAAGCAATTATTAAATAATGAAAAACCCGAAATGATTCTTCCAGATGTTTCTTCTGCATTTGATTCATATGCCAAAGTATGTATTGAGTATTTTAAAGCTTTAGATAAAACTGACATAATTCAGTCGGATTACGATGGATTTATTGATGAATTGGGGACGGGAAGCAATACTTTATCAGAAAGCGAACAAGCTGAACTTAATAAATTATTAATGCGTTCAATTAAAATAACAGAACCAAATGCTCTAGAAAAACTTGTAAAACGAACAACAACAAAAATATGCCAAAAAGCTCCAATTATTCCGATGCAAAAGGATATTAATTTAAAAGATCCATTATTAAAGAATAAAGGTATTCGTAAAAAGAATAATATCAATAATAAATATGAGGATTCCTCAGAGAAAAAAGAAACCGACGAAACAGACAAGACAAAATAGACGTCCTAGTAAAACGCAAAAGAATAAAACTTCATCAAAGAAGCAAACTACTAGAAGAAATAATTTATTTAGAGAAAAAATGATGAAAGAGCTAAAAACGGTAAAATTAAGATGCAGTCCTAAAACGGCTGATAAAAAATACTCTTGTTTAGAGGATGAGACTTTGTATAAATTAAAAGATTTGTGGAATGCTCGTCACACAGATTCTAAAATTGAATCAAATGATGCAAAAGATATTTGGACGCAGTTAAATGGCAAGCTAAGAGGGGTTTGCAATAAAGAATCGTGTTGGTTAAAACAAAAGTTTGTTGAAGGAAAATTAGACAAGGAATTGCATTCATCTTTTGCACCAGTCTCGCCGAAAGAGTGGAGTAAAAATCCAAATGAATGGTTGTCAAGTAATGATATATTAGAGGTTATGAAACAGTATGAAATTAAATACAAGTGCTTTGACTTTATTGGCCCGTCACCTATTGATTTTGACACGCATAAACTATACGGAGAATGTGTTTGGGAGGAATTGTGTCATTTTAACATTGAAGATGAAATTAAAAATAAACGATTCAAAATAGGAATTATATTTAACTTGGATCCCCATTATAAGGGTGGTTCTCACTGGGTGTCCATGTTTGTTAATATAAAAAAAGGTGAGATATTTTTCTTTGACAGCGCAGGCGATAAAGCACCAAAACAAGTTGTAAAATTGGCGAATCGCATTATTAAACAAGGAAAGCAGTTAAAAATTCCAATTAATTTTAAATTTGATCAGAATTATCCCATTGAACATCAATATGGCGACACAGAATGTGGAATTTATTCGTTGTATTTTATTGCTCATATGTTAGAAGATCGCCACGACAGCAAATATTTTAAAACACATGTATTAGACGACAAGTACATGGAACAATTCAGAAAGGTTTATTTTAATAAGGAACTGTAATAACCGGATAAAAGTATATAAATAATACACATTTATTAATTATATACATTAAATTTCTATGACCACCGCGCAAATTAACATAGATTTTATTACAACGGAAAATATTGAAATGCTTTGGGAAATAATTTTAGATGACGTTAAGGATAGAATAAAATCTCAAGAACAGGTTTCTAATGCGAGAGGGTTTTTTATAAACCAAGCGAAAACGTTCTTTGAAAGAGAAAAAATCGTGAAACAAAATTTAATGCAAATGAATAAAAAATTTATAGGGCACATAATGACAAGCTTTAAACAACAACCTCAACAACCACAAAAAATAAACATTTCTAATAAAGAACCGACCAATTTCACTATAGAAGATTTACATGGCGAGAAACTTACTGCATTTGAAAAGTCTCTTGAAGAAAAGAAAAACGACTTTATGAGCGCGATGTCAGTCCCTGTTCCTGAAGCGCCCAAATTCAGTGATGGTGATTTGGATAAACCGATTGGAAGTGCCATGGATGAATTAATTGCGCGAACTCTTGCTCAACGAAATTTTGATATAGAAAATATTCATAAAAGCGCAAATAAAAATGAAGTGGAGAAATGGTTAAAACCCGCAGAAACATCTGTTAAAAATGAAAAAATACAGGAAAACAAAAATTCTAAACTTAAAATGGAACAAAAACAAACGCAATATCAATACGTTCATCAGCAAACGCCGAAGCTAATACAAATTGGTCCGCCTTTGGATAAATCAGAAAAAACTGTAACGTGGGGACCAAATTCCGAATACGAATCTTCTTCAGAGGATTTAAATGGAATCAGTTTGGATATTCGTGAAATTGAATCAGTAAACAAAAATAAACCCATTCAGAATGACATCTTCTCAAAATTGAAGCCTGCAAAAGATTTGCAACCAGACGTAAAGGAAGAATTAAAAAATATACACGAACGCATAAATAGTATAGATGAAAAAATGAATACAATCTTATCTATTATAAATAAAATAAAAATTGATTAGCTTTTTATAAATAATTATAAAGACAAATAATAACAACAATTATGAGAGTTTTAAGAGCTTCATTGATTTATGTGTTAATAACTACACGCGAATGGAGTGTAACTGGTTTTTGGTCACCGTTTAAACATAAAAATAAAAGTCCAATAAAAATTAGCAAGAAAAATGAAATAACCGAAGTAAAGGAAATAACATGGGACGACGGAGAAGTGGCTTGGGAAAATATGCAAGACTACTGCGACAAAAATCAAACATATAATATTGTTAAAAAACGTCCGCTTATAAAGGCGTCTTCTGTGTATAAAACCACCCCACTATACGATGCGATTGAACTGGATCAAACAAAAATAGCGTCAATATCTGCAATTGTTAGAACAACTTACAAGGAGACATTTAACATAAACACTATTATATCAGAATTGGATAGCAAAATTTCAAACCATTACTTGATTATTCCCACAGAAGTTGTTATAATATCCATGTTAACAGGTTTAGCGATTGCTTACAATAAAACAAACGAAACTGAAAAAGACAGACTTGAAAAATTGTATATATTAACTAAACCCGAAGATTATCACATAAAATATGCAAAAATGAAAAGAATAAGCATGACTGTAATTATCATTTTATCGTGTCTAACAACAAGAAATGTTTTACCTGTTGGATAATTTAGTTTCAAATTGCAAAAAAAATTGAAACTAAAATAAGTTTTTTAAATAACTACAAACCACAAATAGCAATACAATAATGAATCTATTTATTCTCTCGTTGAATTTTGCAGAATGCGCCGAAGCCATGTTTGACAAGCACGTGAGCAAAATTATTTTGGAAGCAGTTCAGATGCTTTGTACCGCCATGCAAATTGTTGACGGTGATAATGAAATTTGTTCCAAAATTAAATTATATAAAATTGCTCATAAAAATCATCCGGTAACTATCTGGATGCGAACGTCTCTAGAAAATTATATGTGGGCATTAGACCTAGTTGACGCCATGCATAATGAATGGAAATATCGTTACAGTCACCCACCAGAAAAAATACACAAGTCATATATAATGGCAAAATATTTGAGGGAATATGCGCCAACTGCCGATAAATTCCCTCAAACAGGCTTGACGCCATTTGCTCAGGCAATGCCGGTAGAATGCAAATGTGAAGACGCCATTGAAGCATATCGCAGATACTATCAAACGCCAGAAAAACAAAAAATAGCTTCATGGAAAAAGAGAGAAAAACCCACGTGGTATCAAATACAGAAAAATTAAAACAAAAAATATATATAATATAAATTTGGTACTTACTTTGGTTTATCCTTTTCTAAAGGTGGCTAAATCTTCCTAATAACAACTCCAGCAGGAGTTTGTTCTGCTGTGGCAATTAAAATTGGGTCCACTTGGGCATTCTCCAACGCTCTATGGTAGCTATCCCAGTCATATAAATTTCCACGGGTTTTATCTATTTTACGATAAATATATTTTTTTCCACGGAACTCGTATGGTTTTCCACGCCATTCAATTTGTTTTTTATTTATTTTTGATACAGTGTCCGGTTCTTCCTTTTTATAACTTGGAACATATGAAAATGCGCTAGAAGACGGTTCACCAAATTGCAAGCAATTTAACTGTTCCTTTGCACCGCGCTTTGAATATACAGCGCAATCAATAGACGCCTCTTTTATGGCAGTTATTATCTTAGAGCTCACATCCTCTTTTATAGTTGAAATTTCAAACAACGCTTCATCACTAGTTAATGGTATGTAATCTTCCTTATCTTCCTTACCCTCTACTTGAATCTTATACGCTCGTTTGCTCTTATCCATTCTTTTCAACTCTATGGATTCGCCGCTATCAATTTGCTTTTTTGTAAACGTCATCAAATATAAAAACACTTCTACAGTTTGAAGTGCGTCAGGTAAATTTTTATGACTGCAAATGCGGCGCGCTCTACCCACAACTTGATCAACACGAGTGGGATGCCAATATGGTTCCATAATATGCACATAACGAGTGCTTCTCAAGTTAATACCTTCTGATCCAGATGCAGTAATCATTAATATTTTAATAATTTCACCCATGTGATTATTGTGGGCAATCTCTTTTAGCTCGGCTGTAATGGGTGATTTTACGTCCCAATCGCTATTATAAATATTGCGAATAATTTCTTTTTCCTCAGCTGACTCTGTTCCAGTATATAAAGCAAACATTGGTTTTCCTCTGTCTTCTTCGCTAATGTCCAAATTCCAGACGCCGCCTGCATCCTTTTTGATTTTAAACTGAGCAAAACCATTGGCTTCTAGAACCATTTTAAAGATTCCAATACCTTCAAGAGTTCTAAACTGGCTGTAAACCAAATGTAAACCGCGATGCTCGGGATCTTGAATATTCTCTAGTATGTTCAAATATTTTGGACTGTATTTTTGCAGACCTTCTGGAGATAACACGGTGTCTTCATGTTCTTTCAAAAATTCAATCGCGCGTTTAATGCGCGCCGGATAAGTTGTGTCGGCTAATTTTTCAATGGCTTCGTCGCCTTCTATTTCGCCATCCCACGCGTCTCCCTCCAAATCATTGGTTCCTTTCTTGGAAGTTTCTTTTAAAGCTTCTTCATAAACATTTTCTAATTGAGTGGCCTCTTCGCGTTCTTCTTTTGGAAGAGGGCGTCCCGGAGGTTTAGGCATAACAAAGTTACAGTATAAACGGGAGAAAATGCGATATGTTGAAGTGGGATCTTTGTAAATTCCATTTTCATCCATCGCTCCCTTCTTTTTCTTAGAATTCTTTTCTTGTTTTCTCTCTTGAGCGCGAGCTGCTTCGTAAATAGTGAATTGATAATCGCTCATTGGTATTTTAATGACGTGAAAATCAGTAAGCTTTTCATATCTAGGCATAAGAGACTCTTGTGCGCTTCTGAAATAAGACGTTAAACCAATAATGCGACGCTTGAACAATTCCATATTTTTGGTTTCTCCAGAATCGGCTTTAATAAACATATCAACAAAATCGTCAAATTTGTCTGGAAGAGCTTTTTGATAATTAATTTTAATTCCTGCAGTATTTGCGCTGACTCCAGCGTTTTCCAAAATACTAATAACTCTGCGTTCAAAATCGGCGTCGCTAATAGTTCCACGTTCTTCAATGTGCACTTTGCCTTTATCATCTTTATACTCCTTCTTTTTGTTAGTGACTCCTTGATAACCAGTATCTTCTTTTACTTTATTTTCAAATCCAAAAGGATTTCTTGTAATTGTTACTACTTTATCTTTGGAATAGTCCAAATAATCTAATACTTTTTCTCTCGCGAATATTTCCTGTAACTTCTCTTTGCCAATAGATTGTCCGGAACGGACATCAAGTGGTATTTCCCAAGTCTTTATATAACCGCGCAAAATGTTGAAAAGTATTCCAATTTCGTTGGGATAGTTAATAATTGGCGTTCCAGATAATAAAACAACCCTCGCATTTTTAGCGCTTAACAATAACTCGTATAAAATGAGTGCCAATGAGTAGGGAACTCGTTCTTTTTTTCCAGTTCTATCTACAGGAATTTCCTTTTCCTTTGCAATCTTATTTACAATTCTACTAATAAAGTTGTGTGCTTCATCAATGATAATAACCGACTCGTCAAATATATTTGTTTCAAAGTTATTTGTCATGTCTTTCAATTTGTCTCGGCGCAAACCATTGTAATTAATAAACTTGTATTTATACTGAATCATTTCATCAAGTTGGTCGTCTAAACTTTTAATTTCTGCTGGTTCCAAAGAGTCATAGTTGCTGGGTTTTGTAGTGTTTATTAACCACGCTCCCTTTTTTCTGTTAATATATTCAACAGACAAGTTGAGCACACTTGACAAAGTATCAATGGCTTCAGGATGATCTCTCGTTGAAATCCACTGCCAAAACTGATTCTTCTTATAAATTGGTTCGCCGTATTTTTTCAATTCTTCCATATAGTTTCTTCTCAAAGACGCAGGAGTCATCACAATAACCTTTTTATTACTCTTGAAACCCTCTGCAATTGCAATAGATGATAATGTTTTTCCGGCACCCAATCCATGGAAAAGTAAAAGCCCACGATAAGGCGTGTACAAATTCAAGTAATCTCTAACTAATTTTTGGTGAGTCAAGAGAGAAAATTCTCCTGACGAACTTTGACCAATATTATCGCAGGATATGTCAGAGGTTTCGTCCATCACTTCATCGCGATACGTGCTAAACATGGAGTTAATAAAGTTAACAAATTTCTCCCTATTATTCATGAAATAACTGGAAACTTTAATGTTCACGTGAGGTTTTTTGGGAGGCAGACGAGATATGGTCTCAACTTTGTCAATATCAACCCATTCTTCAGGAGGTACAAGAATCACCCCTTTTGTGGGGCGTTTGGTACGACGTTTTTTTGGGCCTTGCTCTTTTTCTTCAATTACTTTTTCTTTCTCACCTTGGTCTTCTTTTTCTTCTCCTTCTTTCTCTTCTCCTTCTTCCTGACCTTGAACAATAGGCATGCCTTCTTCCTGCAACCGAAATAATATCTTTTTAGTAATTTTCTTTGCCTTTTTCTTTTGAGGCTCTTCTTTTTCTTGCTCTTCCTGAACTGCAGTTAATTTTACAGTTGGTTTTACAACGGTTTTATTTAATTTGCGTTCTTGTAATTTGTTAAATAATGTTTCTCTGTTAAAACCCGTGTCAGTTCCACGTTCATCAACTATAGTTACCTTACTTATTTTAACCTTTTCTGGAGCAGTTGGAAGAGGAACAACGACGGCGACTTTTTCGTGCTCTTCTACAACTGGTTTTATTCTTAATTTTACTTTTAATGATTCTAAAGGATTCATCGCTTATATAAAGTGAATATATAAAACTTTATGCGGAATAAGCGTTAATTTTTTGCAAGGCTTCGCTGCAAGCAATTTGTTCAGCCTTTCGCTTGATTTTGTGTTGTCCTTCACCTAGAAAAATTAACACCTTCCCAAGTTTGGCAATCCATTCTTGAATTTCTTTGAAGGTCTTTACGTGGTCAATATGTGTTGCATTGTGTATGCTTACCGCGTGTATAGGCTGACCAATGCACAAATATACACCCATTTTGTAGCCATTTTCAACGTCGTGATCAATCTCTAAATAGTGTGGAGTGACCTTGAATTCTTTTTGGATTTTAACTTGTAGTATATTTTTATAGTTGTCATCATTTTGAATAAGCGCAATCCAGTCTATGTGCTTTTCAAAAATGTTTTCTACAAACTTTTGCGCGATTTGAAAGCCGGGTCCAGTAACAAATATGTCTTGAAACCATCCTTCTTCATCCTTTACGGATATCTTATTGAAATCTAGAAACAAAGCTCCTAAAAACGACTCAAAAAGACACCCAAGCTTCTTTAGATTTGTTCTAATTTTTTTTTCCTCTGCATGTTTTGACAAAATTAGCCATTTATTTATATGCATTTCCATGGCAATTTTTCCAATAGCCTCGTTTTTAACAATAGCAATTTTCTTTTCAGTCATAAACCCTTCATTTTCTTTAGGAAATCTTCTATACAAATAATATTTTGTAATAAGCTCAAGAACACCATCACCCAAAAATTCTAGCCGTTCATTGGACTTTGTTTTCAAAGTCATGCAATCAGGAGGACGCTCAACAATAGTAATATTCTGCGCTAGATTTTCCAAATGAGGTCGCTTAGTATACGATCGGTGAACAAAGGCTCTTTTATACAAGTCAATATTGTTTACCATTCCAGGTACACCATATTTAGTGAGAATAGATTGAACATCATTCAATGTAATCTCCACATTTAGGGGATTATATGGGTTAAAAATTAGCCCATCTTCTCCACTTACAATATCATCGTCATGAAGAATGTTCTTTTCAAGGGGTTTGTCTTCCATAATTAATTATTAATGCGATATATTTAAACCATTTAGATAAATATTATTTTCCCCAATCAAATAAAAAAATAAAATATTTAGGGTATATATAAATGGTAGGAATGCAAACACCCTCTCGCCCCACTACTAACACCACTGCCGCCAGAACCTGTGAAAGTGGTGGTTCATGCGGTGGTAACAAAAAAGCCGGTTTGTGGACAGGTTCACCTTATATGAGCGTTTTTAACATCGGTAACCATTACACTTACAGAATCCCTCAGAGACAACCCACGTTATTATTCTCGTTAACCAATACAACGAGAAACCCTGTGCAATACAAGAGAAACGGATATTACAGCAATCCTATGATGTAATAAAAATATATATTGTAATAAAATCATTTAATAACTTAACGCTTTAGTTATTAAATGATTATTAAAATTGATAATCGCGAACACGAGCTGCTACGTTTGTGCAAACATTTTATAGAGACTGGTCCCATTTACAAAGAATTGAAAATTGTAGTTGAAGCACTTCCTCTTGGCGATGTCATCTTATGCAAAGATGGTTCAGAGAATATTATTATTGAGAGAAAAAGTTTAGGAGACTTATCGTCTAGCATAAAAGACGGACGTTACGAAGAGCAAAGTTATAGATTAAATGGTCTTCCTCATCACAATCACAATATTATGTATTTAATTGAGGGAGATCTAACGAGAAGTAGCGCTAACTCGTTTAATTCATTTAAAGACCGGGTGGATAAAACTACTTTATATTCTGCCATGTTTTCTCTCAATTATTACAAGGGGTTTTCGGTTTTGCGAAGCATGAATACAGAAGAGTCAGCTCTGATGATTTGCAATATGGCTTATAAGTTGAATAAATCCGCCGATAAACAAGGGTATTATTCAAATGCAAATACCAATGCTTTTTCTCTCGCAAATGAAGAACAACCAACCACAAATGCCTTAGAACAACCAGAGAAAGAAGATTCTTATTGCAATGTTATTAAAAAGGTGAAGAAGGAGAATATTACTCCTGAAAATATTGGCGAGATTATGTTGTGTCAAATTCCAGGAATTAGTTCTACAAGCGCAATTGCGGTTATGAAGGAATTTAAGACGATTCAAAATTTAGTGGCAAAAATTAACGAATCGGAAACTTGTTTAAAGGACATTAGCTACACAAATGCCAAGGGACAGTCGCGCAGAATTAATAAAACTGTGATTGCCAATATTATAAAATTTTTAAAGGGTTGAATTAGGGAAAATATTAAGGAATAAAATTAAGGAAAAAATAAAATTAAGGAAACTTTTAATTAAAGAATTATTTTAAATTTTTTTTCTTTGAGTAATATGGGGGAGTAACTCAGTCTTGGAAGAGTACCGTTTTTTTAAGCGGAAGTCAGCGGGTCGAAGCCGTTCTCCCATTTATCTTTTTTTGAAAGATAAGTGGGGTTCTTTGCATGAAAGACGTGATATATTTAAAATTTTTTTCTTTTCAGAGTAATATGTTAGCCCCCATTTATCTTTATTGAAAAATAAATGGGGGAGTAACAGTTGGGTTAGAGTACCGCTTAAAAAAGCGGAAGTCAGAGGTTCGAATCCTCTCTCCCCACATTTATCTTTTTTTGAAAGATAAGTGGGGGGATATTTTTTGTAAATATGAAAAGGCGCTGGTTCAATTCCATTATCAAAAAATGGTCGCGCTATGAGAAATTCTATTCTACCTCGCCTAATAATATAAAATTTTAAATACTATACGTCCTATTTATTTTTCAGTAAAGATAAATGGGGCGCCCATAGTGGTTAGTCTATCCTCCGGGATAGCGTGTGAAGAGTTGTGAAATTTTTTAAACCGATACACAGCAATGCCAAGGCAGTATTGCCGGAGCGCCGCAATATCCGATTGTCAGGTTAAATTGTAGGAGTTCGTGTTTAATGGTGGACGTCCACCACCGGTTAAAATCCGGAAATTTAGAATTTTCCACCGAGGGAAGTCGGTGGCCGCTTGCATGTGCAATATTGAGATTGCGGGACAATTCAAACATACAGCAAGTGCGAGTCTTGCTGCGCCTCCAACGTATAATATAATAATTATACTTATATTATATTTTATTATACTATATTAATACTATGTCAAACCACGTTTTAGTTTCATCTGCTCAAATGCGCGATTTAATTAATTCCAAAGAAGGAGTTTTAAACGTGCAAAGAAATGCATTAGTTAAATGGATTCAAAGTTATAGAATGGCCAAATTAAATAAACAACAGCTAATGCCGTCTGTTGCAACAATTTCCGCGAATGATTCTCTTGCAACAATGTCTGCAAATGATTCTCTTGCACCAATGTCTGTAAATGATTCTCTTGCAACAATTTCTGCAAATGATTCTGTTGAAACGATCTCTGCAAATGATTCTCTTGCAACAATTTCTGCGAATGATTCTGTTGAAAACATTACGTTTACTGTTGGTAAAGACCCAGAATATTATCTTCCAAAATTTCCTAAGAGACCATTCAATTTAACTCTTTTGGGAAAATATTGTGTAGTTAGAAGTAACTTTAATAATAATAAATACATACATTCTATTAGGTTTCCAGATACTCTATTAAGAATTTCACCATTTGCCTTTTACAATTGCGAAAATCTAAAAGACGTTTATATCGGTAAGAATGTAAATAAAATTTATGATACAGCATTCAAAAGATGTCCAAACGTTTATTTTCATGTTAGTGAAGAAAATACTAAATTTGCTTCATTAAACGGAATGCTTTTTAGCAAAGATTATACCAAATTATTAAAAGGGGTACCTTTGTTGTTTAATAAAAAAAGAAAAGAATTTATTGGGGGAAATAATTTAGAAGTACCAAATCATCCAGGTAAATTATTGTGGGATCATATTACAAGGTTTGGTAGTTTTGCATTTCCAAGAACTGAAGAGATAATCGGCGGATACTTTAAATCAATTATTGAGATGCCACCCAATTTAAGAAGTATTGGAGATTCTGCTCTTGATCTTTTATGTATTAGTGGAAATTTAACTTTAAAAACCCCTAAACATCTAAATAAATTATCTAGTTATTTGTTTAAAAATTTATCAAATGCAAAGAAATACAAATTTGAAGACGAATGTAGAGCTACCCAGAATATAAATGAAGTTAAAAAGTACGGTAGGCATATCCGCGGTTTTGGTATTTTTAAAGAAATTCCAACAAAAATAATAATTTCAAAGAGCGTAAATATTATTAGTGAAACTGCGTTTGATTCTTTTTATGGCGTTGTAAAAGTTGACAAACGAAATAAACATTTTTCTTCTGAAAATAACGCAATATTTAATAAAGATAAGTCAACGTTGTTGCGGTACATATCTCTGCACGAAGGTACCAAATTAACAACACAATTTACAGTTCCTTACGGTGTTGCTAATATTGGAGACTATGCATTTTATAATACTTTGGTGGAGGAAATTAGTATTCCTGAAACAGTTAGAAATATTGGGGTTGGTGTCTTTAGTGGGTGTAAAAATCTTAAACGCATTAATTTTTCGCCAAATATTAAATTGCGCAAATTTGGAACATTTAATTTTTACAATTGTTATATAAATAGATGCATAGAAATTATGTCGTCTCCTAAACATAAACATTGGACTGACAACAATTTTGGTAATATATTTTTATATGCAGGAAGCGCAAAAATAACTAATTATGTAGACGGCGTGGGTTTGATTCCAGACACAAAAGTCATTAGAGAGGGTGACAAGATAGTGAAAAATGTATTTAAAACAAACAAGATTGACTTAAACTTATTAATTTATTTTAGTAATAGAAAAAGAATTTGTTATCCCCAAAAATCCATGAGTCGTGATGAAAATCCAAGTTTCAGCAATTTATACAATGAAACTGTAAATGAATACAAAAAAACCGCCAAAGAATTATATGAAAATGGCGAAAAACGAGATGAAACTGTAAAAAGAAAGGCAACTATAGTTGCAATCATATATGCAGCGGTAAATTCTGTGTTAAATGATTTAGATAAAAATGATTTTAATTTTGGGTTAATCAGATTTTATAATTATGATCAAGCAGTTAGAAAGGCATTTAAAGAGGCAAATAATGCAATAATTAATATGAATATCGACAAAAAAATGTATAATGCCGCATACAACGCGGCCTACAACATGTATATGACAGAAGAGAAGTATTCAGAAGAGAAGTATTCAGAAAAAAAAAAAAACAAAAAACAAAAAAACCCTACTAAAAATTTAAATACATTTGCAATTGCAGATGGAACTGGGGTTATGAAAAATTTCTTTGAAATAAATATTGGCAAAATAGAGTGGGCTGGGCTGGAGGACGGCAAAAACCTTGCAGACATTAGAGTTAAATTAAAATATAGGAATAAATGCATTATTACCAATAATAGAGATTATCCGTTAACAAGCAAAACAAACTACGAAATAATGGACGAAACGTGCAATACTATTGTAAAAGTAGTAAAAGACGCCGGATTTATTGTTAAAGGACCAATCAGCGTTCCAAATAATGTACTATTAAAGAATTTTTATGCTAATTATCATCTAGAAAAAAAAATCAGAAACAATCATCCATTAATTAGTTTATCAAGATTTCCTGCTAGACGTAGTGCACACAATGGGTCAGTCTTTGATGAGGAGTGGGATAAGAGTGATCCCAACAATAATAGTAGTACCCTAACTGGATTTCCTAATTTCGGTAGAAAGGATAAGGGTTATGGATACGTATACAGTAAAACACTAAAGAAACCTGAGCTTAATGATGCAGAATGTAGGAGATTTTTCTTCGCTACTGGAGGAAGAGATGGTTGCACGATCGCACCATCATCAATTTATATAATAGAACCAACCAAAAAAACTATAGAATTATTAACAAAATTTAGACATCCCGTTGCAGATATTATTGCAAATTGGAATAAAGATGAATGCGAATATATTAAAATACGTATACAACCAAAGAATAATAATGTTATTAGATGGTATAGAGAAATCTACAATGGGAAGCCGGGGCGAGGCGACTATGTGTTAAGGACTTATCAATTAAGAGTATTTGTTGAAAGAAAAATTATAAAGATTGTTAATCAAAATGGCGCGCTTGCCGTACATGGTCCATTGTACGGAAATAATGAAAATATGAGAATGACAGGAACCAATTTATTAAACAGCAGGTACGTTGACGAAACAACCAGAGAAATAGTTAAAAAAGAGACATTTATTAATCGTTTTATTGACATAAGCGGTCTTAACTCTGAGAAAGGCGTAAAATTTATTTCTGGAAGTGTCGGGCCTGGCGACCCTGCAGGCCAAGACTTTTGGGCTATTGAAATAGATTCTAAAATAAGTGCTTCATTTTCATGGTATTTACCGAAAAATGGCTGAAAATAATTTTATTAAAGTAAAAATAAATATCGCACCAGTTTGCTAATATTTTTATATTTTCTATAAACAATTTTTGTTAGAATCTATACTTTTGGGGTACCGGTGGACATAGCTGAATTATTCACTGTCATTTTTCCAAAAAGGGCTTATAATAAAATAAATATACTATAATATAGTATATTTATTATATAAATGAACGAAGATTTGATCAAACTTATAGGAATCGTTGTCATCATCGGATTTTTAGTATATTTAGTGGCAAAATCAATGAGATTGCACATGAATGTTATGGAAGGTTTAACAAATCCAACAAGTTCATCAAGTGCCAACGGTGTCGGTGCATCTGCTTCAAATTATGCAACAACATTAAAGAATCAAGTAACTCAATTGCACAATGACACATTGCTTTTAAACAACAAAGATTATGTTAAGGAGTATGGAAATATTATTCTTTCAATGGACGATTACATTAATGCTCTCATGTTAAAAACGGTGTTAAATATGGACGTCACAGCTGATAATGCAGATAAAAATATTAGTGCAATGAAGACGTTAAATGAATTGAATGCAGCCAAGGCTTCATTAAATAATGTGTTGAAATACGTTGATTCATCATAATTTTTCAATCTCTTTATTAAAATAAGCACCGAAATGTCTGCAATTATGAGAATAAACATTAAATGATGCATCCCATTTTTCTATGATATTATTTACACGTTTATCGCCGAATTTTTTTAAGCATTTTTTGTAATCTGGATTTTCCATTACGAGTTTATGCCAATCTTCTATCAGATTTTCTTTGGTAGTTTTTTCAATATGAATTACGCGGACAATTCCGGGTAACTTGTATCCCAAAAACATCTTAATATATCCAAATGCATCTGGCTGTTGTTTTGGAGTATAATCAAAGACATAAACATTGTTTAAATTATTTAGATTAATAGGTGAATCAATTTTTGAGGGATTAAATTTATGTTTGCAGAGGCACGGAGGCTTTTCCTTTTTAACCGTTACAACATTGTGAAGTTTTAATTCTGGTAAAAAAGAAACAACCGCAGAATTAAACATTTTTGTATGATATGAATGCGAAAAAAATGAAAGAAAGTTGAAAAAGCATAATGTAATTAACGAGAAATTTATCATTAATTATATTTTATATTATGAAAAGCAAATAATAAAAGAAAAATATCTTATTATTAAATGGCTATGCTAACTTCGTTTCCGGCGTAATATCCACTATCAACGAGATGCTGAGTATAATCTTGACCACCCCAATTAGGATCCATGGGGTCAGGGCTAAATAACAAATTTTCTTGCTCAGCGTTCATTTGATCAAGTGGTGTAGTTGTTCCTTGATAAAAATCGGTCTGATCATAAGCTGGGTAAGAATTTTTATTATACGGCATATCGTTGCGCGTTGCATCAATCAATAATGTGGGGTTTGGTGGCCTTGGAATGGTTGGAGGCAAACCGCCTTGCAAATCTGTTGGGCTAGGACGAATTTTATAAACTGAACTTCCTTGCGCGTCAAATGTGCTTTGTAAATAAAGAACAGGGCAACGAATTCCCTGGCTGCGTTGCCAATCCATAAACTCCACATAATCTTCTAAATTTTCAAACTCAACTGGATTTACTCCAGGGACTTGAGCCACTTTAGAGTTGTATAAAAAATAACTGCTTCCTTTTTGAACCAAAATATCAGGACATCTAGAATTGCTAATATTTGTTAAACCTTCCATAAATTTAGATGGTCTTGTAGCAACACAATAATAGATTCCTGCTAAAAAACTAACAATAATTAATATGTATAACGGAGTATTCATTATATATATATTAGAATGCGATAAAATTAAATAAAAATACTGAAACTTTTATTTTCTGCTTTTATTTTATAATGCAGTTTAAAAAACCATTCATATATATAGATCCGTTGCTGTCAAACCACGATAATCTGGTAGAAGACTTTAACAATGATGTTAAAACCGGAAAACATGTATTTTTATTCTTGTTTATGGATGGATGTGGACCATGTAATGAGACTAAGCCAAAATGGAACAATATTAAAAAGTATTTGAAAAAGGAACACTTACATAAGAACGATGTGATAATAGCTCAAATAAATCAAAAACTTTTTAGTGGTTTAAATGGAGTTGGTTCGGAGCCAATGGGTTATCCTTGTTTGCGTTATGTTAAATCTCCAACTGTAGAAGAATACGAGGATTCTAGTATTCAAAATAAGGATAGAAGCTCTGAATCATTTGCTGCGTGGGTTGAGTCAAAGTTGAGAGAAGGAAAACACAAAAGCAATAAACAGAAAGGTGGCAAACGAAGAACAAATCGCAAAGGAGGAAAATGGTCATTAAAATATAAAAAAAGCATCAACTGCAGAAGACCCAAGGGTTTCTCTCAAAGACAACACTGCAAATACGGCAGAAAAACGCAAAAGCATCATTAATTAAAATTATCTTGAGAATAACCTATTATAGCACAGGCAATTCTTTTTCCTGCGTTCCCATTTTTTAGACTTGCTTCATCTCCACCTAATCCACAATCGTCTTCGTCTGCATGAATAATTAATCCTCTTCCTATAATATTTGCCTTTGAACCGCGCAATTTAATAAAATCGTCCAACATTTTATATTTGGCGCATCCAGTTGAATCTGTTTGCAAATTACCTAAATCTCCAACGTGTCGCTCTTTTACACCAGGACAACCATGATTTTTGTCATATGGATTAAAGTGTGCGCACATACTTTCACAATGATTTGTTAAATCTCCGGATTCATGAACGTGAAATCCATGTAACGCATTTTTCTTAAGACCTATAATGTTAATATCAATATTTACATTTCCATTTTTTAAATCCTCTGTAAAAATAACTGTTCCTTTTATTTTTTTCCCATCAAAAACAGCAATTGCTTTAATTGGCTTATCTTTATTCATTTATATATTTTTATATAAATTAATATTTATTTTATTCCGCAATCTAACGTTTCTTTGTAAACGCCTTTCTTTTATTTTTCCTTTGGGTTTTTTTTCTTCTGGTTTTTCTGGTTCTTCTAGTTCTTCTGCCTCCCTTTTTTCCTTTCGCAAGTGGCATCATTCTAGGAACTTTGTGAGCTAATGGTGGTCCAGGATTTATAATTCTACACAATTCCACATTGCTTGGTGTGCGATTTTCTGGAGCGCATATATCCACGCGATATTGTGGCGCGGTTGCCATATAAAGTCGCAAACAACCAGCGACGTCAACAAGAGCGCTGTGTGTGCGACCATTTATTTGCTGACCAAATAAAGCGATGTGGCCTTCCTCAAGATTAGGATTCTTTGGAGAATATGCCTTTGCGTAATATTCTTTTCTTTTTACGTCATACATTTTTCCATCTTCTGCCGACACTTTATCAATAACAACATTTTTCTCAGCATCTCTCACGTATTTGTATGGCCACACTCTAGCTTGAGCCTTTGCTAAGTATTGAGTGTCAACAACTTCGGGAGCAGATTCTGTGTCAAGGCCTCTTAACTTTCGGTAAGCGTCACGATACATCTCTTTTTTAGCTTCGCTAATTTCTGCATCACCAATTAAACGCAGTAATTCGGCGCACACAACGTTTACATCATAAGGAGTGTTGTGAGCAACAAGCGCTCCAGTTCTGTTATAAGCTGCAATAAATTCATCCATAGCAACATCAATGGGTCGTCCTTCTGTGCGAGATCTCTCGTCGGTTACCCCATGGACATCAACAGATCCTTGTGGAATAGGGTATTGACTTTCTTTAAGCTTAACTATATCATTTCCTTCTTCGCTTTGTGCAACAATTTCCATGGTTACAGGATTGTATAATATAAACGCTAATTGAACAATAATGGGCCAATTATCTAAATTTGACGCTTCGGTGACACTGCTTTCGCCTCCTGTGCCAAGACCTGTTGTTTCTGTGTCAAATACTAATATGAGTGGTTCACTTGCCATAATGCGTATATAATAAAGTTATATTATTTTTTGTTATTTTGTTTTTGTTATTTTGTTATTTTTTCATTAAAAATTGAACTTAAAAATTTCGCAATATATTATTGCATAAGTAACTAAACAAGATGGAACACGTTTTCAGACTTTACGATTTTAACGTTTATAATAAAAAAGGAGAAGCCAAAGAGGAATCCGGAAGTGACGAGGAATCTGTTGCTAAATCTGACGCAAACAATTTTGTTATCCAAATGTTTGGAATTAACGAAAAAGGCGATTCTTGCTCAATCCTCGCCGAAAATTTTAAACCTTTCTTTTATGTGAAAGTAAGCGACAACTGGACGCAATTCACAAAGTCGTCGTTCTTGGAACACATAACCAAAAAACTAGGCAAATATTATGAAAATTCTATTAGTGATTGTAAGATTATTAAACGAAAGAAGCTTTATGGTTTTGATTGTGGAAAGGAGCACAAGTTTATCATGTTCCAATTCACCAATTTGCAAGCGTTTAATAAGGCCAAGAATTTGTGGTATAATGCAGATCGTAAACTTCTTGAATCCGGTTTGATTTACGCCAACACTCCAACTTATTTGTATGAAGCAAACATCCCACCTTTGTTGCGTTTCTTCCACATCAAAGAGATTAGCCCTTCTGGCTGGGTCGCTCTACCAAAAAAGAAAACTGTTGAAGTGAAAACGAACAAGGAAACTACGTGCAAATATGAGTTTACAATTGACTATAAAAATATTTTACCACTAAATGAAAAGGAAACTCCAGTTCCTTACAAGATCTGTAGTTTTGATATTGAGGCCAGCAGTAGTCATGGGGATTTTCCTATACCTATTAAATTTTACAAGAAGTTGTCTACAAACATCATTGAATATTTTGAAAAGTTTTCAGAGCTAAGTCCTGAAATATGCGAAATTGACTTAAGGCGCATAGTTAGAAGGGCATTTGGTTTTAATACAGAAGACAAGGAGATGAACTTGATAGATCTTGTGTTTCCCAAAAAGAAACATGTGCCAAAATCTGAAGACGAAGTTTTGGAAATGATTGATTCCTGGCTTAAAACACCCCTAGAAAAAAAATCTAATGAAGCTCTCAGCAATCAATTGAAGATTGAGTCAATGTTTGAAAATATAAATAATGACGAGGAAGAAGATGCCGCTGCATCATTTCCAACAAAAGGCAAGACCAAAAAATCTGAATCTAAAAAATATATGGTGGCAGACGTTCTGTGCGATAAAACGCTAACAAGAGAAGAGAAACTCAATCAGATTAATATGTCATTGTCGGATAGAAATTCTCGTGTGCATCCGTTTCCAGAATTGGAGGGCGACAAGGTTACGTTTATTGGTTCAACGTTTCTAAGAGCTGGCGAAAAGGAACCTTACTTGAATCATTGCATTGTTCTTAACACGTGTGGAAAGGTACCTGTTGATAATTGTGAAATTGAATCCTATAAAACAGAAAGAGAAGTTTTGCTAGCATGGACGCGGCTAATTCAACGAGAAAATCCAGACATTGTCATTGGATATAATATATTTGGGTTTGATTATGCATTCATGTTTAATCGCGCGCAGGAAAATGGTTGCGTCCGAGAATTCTTAAGGCTGTCTAAAAATAAAAACGAGATTTGTGGCGAGGACCCATTTAATCCAAACACTTATAAGTTGGAGGAAACAAGTCTTAAGATTGCAAGCGGTCAACACGATTTACAATATATTAAGATGAATGGTCGCGTTCAGATTGATTTGTATAACTACTTCCGACGAGAAGAGAATTTGACATCTTACAAGTTGGATTATGTTGCTGGTCATTTTATCGGCGATTATGTGAAATCATTTGAATCCTCGGTTGCAAAAACGACTACGGTCTATAGTGGAAATCTAACTGGTTTATTGGTTGGAAGCTATGTTCATTTTGAGGAGATTGGGCATTCCGTTGACTATTATAGCGATGGTGCCAAATTTTCAGTTGTATCTGTAAATAAAGAAAACAAGTCGTTTGTTGTATCAGGCATAGTTTCGCCAGACATGACCAAAAAAGTGAGATGGTGTTTGGCAAAGGACGACGTGACTCCAAAAGACATCTTCAGAATGACAAATGGTACAGATGATGACCGAGCGGTTATCGCGAAATACTGTATACAGGATTGTAACCTAGTTCATTATTTGTTAAATAAGTCTGACGTGTTAACCGGATTTGTTGAGATGGCTAAGATTTGCAGCGTTCCAATTAGCTTTCTGGTCCTCAGAGGCCAAGGCATTAAGCTGACGAGTTATGTTGCAAAGAAATGCAGAGAAAAGCGCACATTAATGCCTGTTATTGAAAAGTTGGAAAGCGACGATGGATACGAGGGGGCAATTGTTTTGGATCCAAAGTGCGACTTGTATCTGGACAATCCGGTTGCTTGCGTGGATTATGCTTCGCTGTATCCATCCTCAATGATTAGCGAAAATTTGTCACACGATAGCAAGGTTTGGACTAAGGAGTATAATTTGAAGAATGAGTTAATCACAATAACTGGAGAAACAGACGATAAAGGAAACTTCCTTTACGACAATTTGCCAAACCATGAATATGTTGACGTAACATATGACACGTTCAAGTATGTGCGAAAGACGCCTTCGGCTGCAGCGGAAAAAATCAAGTCAGGATATAAGATTTGCAGGTTTGCACAGTTTCCAGATAATGCGAGGGCAATTATGCCTGCTATTTTGGAGGAGCTTTTGCTCGCAAGAAAGACTACAAGAAAGTTGATTCCACAACAAACGGATGACTTTATGAAAAATGTCCTTGATAAGAGACAAATTGCATACAAGTTAACTGCAAATTCTCTTTACGGACAATGTGGTGCAAGAACAAGCACATTCTATGAGAAAGATATTGCAGCGTCAACGACTGCCACTGGTCGTTTATTGCTAACGTATGCAAAAAAGATTATTGAGAATACCTATGGAAACCGAATTTGTGATACGTCTAAATTTGGAAAAGTTCTAACAAAAGCTGAATACATATATGGTGACACGGATTCGGTATTCTTTACATTTAACTTGCACACTCTAGACGGACAACCAATTAGAGGAAAAGATGCTCTAGAAATTACGATTGAATTAGCACAAGAAGCCGGACATTTAGCGTCTAGTTTCTTAAAGAATCCGCATGACCTGGAATACGAGAAAACATTTATGCCATTTTGCCTGCTTTCAAAGAAGCGTTATGTGGGAATGCTTTATGAGCACGATCCTGATAAGTGTAAGCGCAAAGAAATGGGAATTGTTCTTAAGCGGAGAGATAATGCACCAATTGTAAAAGATATTTATGGAGGAATTATTGATATTTTGATGAAAAAAAAAGATATTAAACAGGCGACCGAGTTCTTGAAGTCATGTCTGAAAAACATTGTAGAGGAGAATTATCCGATGGACAAGTTGATTATTACCAAATCTCTGAGGTCTGGTTACAAAAACCCGAAGCAAATTGCTCACAAGGTTTTAGCGGATAGAATTACAGCCAGAGATCCAGGAAATAAGCCAAGTTCAGGAGACCGCATTCCATTTGTCTACGTCCATCATCCAAATAAGAAGGCATTACAAGGTGAAAAAATTGAGACTCCGACTTACATAAAAGAGAACAATTTGAAGATTGACTATTCGTTTTATATTACAAATCAAATTATGAAGCCGGTGCAGCAGGTGTTTGCGCTAGTCCTAGAGAAAATGTGGGAGATGCAGAACAAGAAATCAAAGATTGCAAAATTCAGAAGGGACGTTGAGACTTTGCAAAGGACAACGGATCCAGAAAAATTTGAAGACAAGTTGGAGTCAATGAAGAATAAAGAGGTAAAAGCTCTCCTATTTGACGAGTTCTTGAGAGAAACAAACAACCAAAAAGAAGGAAACCAATCGCTCTTGAAGTTCTTTAAGTAGGTTAGAAATATATATTATTCGCGAAGCTTTTATTTTAACGTTTGAAATAATTTTTTATCTATGAAAAATACTTAAAAGTAAACGCAGTTGTTATATATTATGAAATACATAACCACTATTATCAAAAAGTTTATTCCGAAAGAATTGCCCAAACCTCTTGGTAGATGGAGGATGGAAAATTGCAACACACAAATAAACAATAAAATAGATTTATCAAACGAAGATCACTGCGGTCCTTGTGGACAATATGCGTTAGAGAAAATAGAATCAAAAAATGATGCAAAAAATGATGCAAAAAATGATGTTAATTTAAAAAAGTAGGTTAGAAATATCTATTATTTTGCTTTCTCCCTTGCGAATAAAATACTATTTAATTATATTATATTATGTTTGAAAAAATAACTCTTAAACAAGCAAACGAAGGTATGAATCAAACAATTAATTATGAAATTGAAAGAGATTATAAGGGGAAAAGTAATGTTGCTGATTGCGTTAATAAATGCAAAAAACATATTAAATAAAAAATTGATCAAAAGATTTAAAAACAATTTGTTATTATTATAACAATGATGCAAGGGATTATTAATAAGAAAAACGCTCTGAAGGATTTATCAGACGAACAGTTTGAGACATTGCTACCAACTTTGGCGAATGAATTGGAAGCCAATGGAATTATATATGACACCTATACAGATGAAGAAATTGTTAAGGATTGGCAAACTCTTTGCAAGAAACCATTGAACGATGACGTTACAAATATTTCAGCTACAAATGTTGTTGGTATGAAGATTATGAAAAAATATATGAAGCATTTTCATGATGTGACAAATTACAAGGGTGTATCTGTTTCATCGTTGTGGAAGAAGGAGCACTTAGAAAAGGCGTTGCGATTTAACCGCAAGAATCATTCCACTCCTTACGCCTCAGAAATTGTCAGATCATTATCTTTTACAAATGGACTTGGCAAGGTCACCATGTATCGTCCACTTATGGCGCGTAATATTGTCTCTTATTTCAAAGCAAAGAGTGTTCTAGATGTGTGTGCTGGTTGGGGTGGAAGAATGTTAGGGACAAAGAGCATAAGCCAATATGTTTCTTATACTGGCATTGAACCTTGTGAAAAAACGTTTAAGCACTTGTGCACAATGTGCAATGATTTGGAGATTGATAATATCATGCTTGTCAATGAGCCTGCTGAAAAGTTCTTGAATGAACTTCCTGCAAGCATGAAGTTTGACGTTGCTCTCACAAGCCCACCATATTACAATTTGGAGCTGTATTCAGACGAAGACACGCAGTCAACAACAAATTATTCCAATTACAAATCGTGGATTGAAAAATTCTTGGAGCCAGTAATTAAGAATGTTATGAATCGCGTTACTTACAGCTGTTGGAGCGTGAAGAATTTCAAGACGGATAAGAAGTATGATTTGTTGGCAGATGTTACACGAATTCACGAGGAGAATGGATGGAAGATGATGGATGTTAAATTCACCATGTCAAATAGCAAGCGACCTGGTGCCAATGGATCTTCAGAAACAAATGAAGCATCTGGTCCAAAGAAGACAGAGGAAGTAACGTATGTCTTTATCAAGGCATAAAAAATTGAAACTTGTTATTTCGCAAAATAATAAATAACTATTTAGACATGCCTCCTATAAGAGTAACCCTTGAAAATAAAGATTTGTTTCTTAACAAAAAGATAGAATTTAATACGGACAAAGTAACTGGAACGAAAGAGAAATTTACGGCAACTGTTGAAAAGGTTAATGAAAAATCTTTAAAGATATCAGGGTTCCCACAAATAAAAAATAATTTGAAAATTGAAACCAGAAAAATAATTTGCTACGAAATTTAGGATTATAAATTAACCTTGTTGATGATACTTTAATAATTATAAATAAAAAATAAAAAGCTATAATTAAATTTATTTTTTATTAAATGTTGTATTATTTTTTAATTCAAACTATCATAAAATTCTCTGACTTTTTTATTGATGAGAATCTTGGACGCGTCAAATGAGGTCAGATATAATCCTTCCAAACTTTTTACTCGCGACAAAGCTACATACGTTTGTCCGCATTCAAAAACCCCACTACCAACATCTATTTCTCCTGCATCCATCGTCGCGCCTTGTGATTTGTGAATAGTAATAGCCCACGCTAATATAAGAGGAATCTGATAAACTCCAATCCCTGGAATATTTTCACTTTCCCACAAATGATAGTTCATTGTCATTTCATGTCCATTTCTATACTTAACAACCGGCAATCCTTGCTCGGTAAATTTAGTAACAATCCCTTGACTGCCATTGCAAATCATTTCTCCAGTTGGCATTTCTATATTTACTACACACATTACTTGAGCACCAACTTTTAATTTTATAATATCATTACAAAGAATGCTATTATGAATGTTCAACAATTCAACATCTATTTGTTCTGGTGTCATTTTTGGCAAAGGAATTTTATCTTTTCCAAGAGATGGAATAGTTTTTGAATATTTCAATTTAAACTCGTATTCAGACGCGTTAAGTTCTGCCATTTTTCTTTCATTAATAGCATCAACTCTGCTTCTAATAGGAAACAATTTTGTGGGTTGAATTAATGATCCTTCTTCAACTTGTCTGCCAACAAGACTCAACAAAATATCATTGCTACTCTTTTTCAATCTACCTTCGCGAATCTGATTTAATATTTTTGTATAGACTTCGTCGGTTTGTCTGAATATTTTTGCAAGTTTTACAATATTTTCCTTTTCAAACGTTTCGTTCCAGAGTGAACTTTCAAAGCAATATCGCATTGTTTCTGGATCTTCTTTATTTCCAACAGGTGGAAGCTGATAAAAGTCTCCCAAAAAGATTATTTGTATTCCTCCAAATGGTCTTCCATTTTGTCTGGTTGCTTTTCCAATAGCATCCAACATCTCAAATATTTTTTGAGACATCATGCTAACTTCATCTATAACCAATATGTCAACGCTCTTCCACGATTTTACTTTATATTTATTAAGTGTTACCCTTTTAACATGCATTCCAATAGTTCCATTCCCTAGTCCAATTCCAGACCATGAATGTATAGTTTTTGCTTTACATCCAATCAAAACGGCGGCGCAACCAGTAAGCGCGCAGATTTGAATATTTAAGTTTTTGCGTTTTGCATCTAATTGAAGTTGTTTTATAAGGGTTGATTTCCCAGTCCCTCCTGGTCCTGTAATAAATATATTTTTTCGCTGAATATATTTATCAAATGCGATTTGTTGTTCTTGAGACAAATTCATTAAACTACTAATTAACGTGTAATTTGGTTATTTAAAGTTCAATTTTATTTTTAATTAATGTTGTTTATATTTTCTAAAATTTTAACTATTTTTAATTCTTTCAACTTTCTAACATCACTAATAATTTTATACAATCTGTATTTTTGTAAATCTCTAGATTGAGTGTTATTTTTATAATAATTAATGTGATTCTTAACAATATTATATGATTTTAAAAAATTGTAATCTATCATGTTATAACTAAAAAACCATTGTTTAGAACATTGATTTCTAAAATAATCATTATTTTTACCAAGTTCGTAATAAAACCAATAAACTGCATGATAATCTTTTCTAAATCCAGTTTTAATGCAATCAATTGCGGACGGTTTAAAATAAGGTTCGTCATAAAAATATACATTTTCAAATTTTTTTTTTAAAAGTTCAATAAAATGACTATCTTTTGGCGAAGCAATAAAAAAAGTTTCCCACATATGAAATCCATAGTTAATGAATTTTAATTTTTTTATTGAAAAAAAAACATCTAATTCGGAATCTTTATTGAATGAATCGTGGACAAATTCAAAATTTTTATTTATAAAAGTAGAAGCATCAACCCAAATCCCACCATACTTATATAAAAGACAAAACCTAAAATAATCCGACTGTTTAGCTAAGCCCAATTTTGATAATTTAATTTTATTTTCATCAGAAACGTCAATATAATTATATATATTTTTTGCATTTAATAAATTTATAGTATAATTGGTTAAATTAGTTTTCCAAGAACTTAAACATAAGTCAATAAGCTCTGGAGGTTGTTCATCGTGCCAATAACTCCAAATTAATCTAGGAATATCTTTCATATAATAAATATTATATTTATATCAAATATAATATTTATATCAAATATAATATTTATATCAATTATTCTTATACCGCGTAAATAAAAAACTTGGCAGCATCAACAAGCTTCCTAAAAGAAGAAACCTTTTGTGGGATGTTGTAAGCATCAAATTCTTCCTCTTCCTCATAATCACTGCTATCATCGTCGTCATCATCATCGTCATCTTCGTCATCGTCATCGTCATCTTCCTCTGGAACATAGTCACTGTCATTGGGATCATCGCAATCTTCTAGGGACTCATCGTCTAAAACAAAAGATTTCTTCTTACATTCCTTTTTATACTCATTCTCATCATAATCGCTGTCGCTTTCGTTGTCATACTCACTCTCATAATCCTCTTCATAATCATACACAGCCTTGCTCTGGGTCATTTCCTTGGGAGCCTTCCAACCCTTCACGTCATTCCAAGAGGCATTAATTAAAAATTCTTGAGCCAACTTATGCAAGATGGCATATTCTGTTCGCGCATGAAGTTGTGCGATGTTTGAAATTGGAAGTTGCTTCAATTCATATTCACTATACAAGCGGTTGGTCTCGCTCATTGACCAAGGAAGTCGGTGTCTGCTAGCGGTTGCTGTCATGGTATACATTATAATCTTATGTTCCCTTTAATACAATTTTATAAATATTTTATTAGACCACTTGAGCTGCCGGTCTATGGGTAACAAGCAGTGTAAACTTTGACGCAATCCACGTTCCAAAGACAACCCACATTGTTGAAATATTGTTTGCGCCATTTATAATGCACCATCTAAATGCAGAACAATGCGGAGCCGCAACCATTAATGGAGACATAATAAAACCCATGAAGGTTAACGGAACGCAATAATAAACATATAGTTGGGCTGCAACAAAGTGGATGACAACCCACAACAAGTACAATCCTGCGACGGTATTAATAAATTCTAAATATGGGCGCACCTTATTAATCAAACTGACCGAATTGTCCATTCTCAAGCGTTTCATTGATGTTGTTTATTTTTACCAACTAAGTATTTTCAATTTTTTTTGAAATGAAATAATTGGACCAAATAAATTAATAAGCCACACTAAATCTAATATTGTTTATTGGTTGATATTCTGCCCCCGCAAAAGACGAGTTAAAGACGCGATTTTCTATTAAATCCTTTATTATTGGTTCAGGACCGTAAATTTTTAATAAACGTTTATAAGATAGTTTATCAAACGCGGTAGTTAAATTGTAAATGTTTATTAGGCCATTGCTGCCGGCCTGTGTAGGAATGCTATAAAAAAATATACTCAGTAATTTTGTTTGTTTTTCAAAGACACCGTATCCCAAAGAAACATTTGTTCCTATTAAAACCCTCTGCAAAGTCTTTACTTGCGGTTGTTTATTAAACCTAATTTTAGAATCGCATGCAAATGCATTGTCTCCTATTTCTCCGCCATATATTAAAACTCTATTAATTGAACGACAATTAAAAAATGCAGCTTCTCCAATTTTATTCATAGTTGCAGGAACAACAAGAGGTCCGGCTGAATTTATTTTTACACAGTCACAAAAAGCTTGGATTCCAATACTTTTCACCGCCGCGATATTTACCATTCCCTCAAGAAGCATGCACTTGTAAAATGCAGTATCTCCAATTTTTATAACTTTATCAAATTTATTCACCTCCACTAAATTTGTGCAATACGCAAATGCGTTGTCTTGAATGACTGTAACGTTATTCAAATTTACAAATTTCAGTGTTTTACAACTTCTAAATGCATTGGGGCCAATAGTTGTTATGCGGCTGGGAATAGTGTATGAATTATTATTCGGCTCACGTTTAATTGGATACTGAAGCAAAGTTTTTTTGGTATTGTCTATTAAACATCCATCGTCAGCACCATACCGGTTATTGGAGACACCAACAGAAAATGACTGTAAACTAGAACACATCGCAAATGCATTAAATCCTATCTCTTTTACACTATTGCTAATTTTAACAGTTTGTAACTTTACACACAAGGCAAACGCGTAGTCTCCAATTGACACCAACGATTTGGGAAGCTTCACAGTAGTCAAACTCTTACAAAGATAAAATGCTTTTTCATCAATGTATTGAAGGCCTTCGGAAAAAGTAATTTGTGTTAAATTAACACAACGATTAAATGCGTTTTTTCCTATTTTTTTAACAGTATTTGGTATTGTGTACGATTGTACATTCTTTATAAATTCACCTGATACACCCGTCAAGACTCCTTTACTGATTGTCACCCCATTGACAGTTGCAATTGCGCTGGGATATAAATTTTCACTACTCATTTTGAATTAAATATATACATTCTTTTAAATTAAAATTAACAAAAAGTATTTATCTCAAATACCCTTCAAAGATAAATTGATTATTAGATGCGTCATACGCGATAGAATTAAATGATGTGTCAAAAATAAGATTTCTTCTAAGAGAATTTGTTGCCGAGTTAGACGGTGGATTTAAAATTTGTCCCAATATATTTTCAGTAATGCTTGACAACGTATTTTGAATATCTGAACTGGTAAAGGTTGTACGATTAGCATTATTAAGAGGATTTGAATTGCTATTTCTCTCTTGAGTTGGTTCTTCTAACATGTCTTCCTCTTTTGTTTCTTCTTCAACGTTGGCTTCATTTGTTGTCGGAGCGTTTGAATTATAGTCTCGTATATCACATCTGCAAACAGGACATCTTACATTTGTTTGAAGCCAATTATCAATGCCATTTGGAGAAAAAATGTGACCGCATGGAATTATTTGAGTAACGACACTATTATTTTCAAATCTATCCAATGTTACGGGACAAGAATTGTTGAGCGGGTTTTCAATTTCGGAAAAATTAACAATTCTCGTCGCGGTTTCAATTTGTTGTCTAGTTGGAACAACTGGAATGCGGTCATAAAACGTTCTTAAAAGATTAGTAAAAAAATTAGTATCATTTTCATTTTCTCTTGGAGGGCGCCCTTGCAAATCGGCGAATGGAATACTTCCATAATACATATATCTTCTATTTGTTGTAGTTTCTGTGTGATTGCGACGTCTCCTTTGTTCTTGTGAAATTCTAGAGTTATGGCTCTGAATGTGACTATTTTGTCTAAAACTGTGTCTAGGAGTATTTGAATTTTGAGTTGAGGTTGAATTTTGAGTTGAGGTTGAATTTTGAGTTGAGTTTGAATTATTTCGCGGTTGATTCAAACCAACAATCTGATTTATATTTCCTCTAATTTCATTTTGCAATTCACGCAAGGAATCCATCTGACGCGTTGTGTGGTTGTAAAAATCTATATACAAATCTAAAAGCAATCGTTGATCATACGATAATTCAAAATTTTGAGACATAATATATATTGTTATAAAAATATGTTTAAATATAAATTATCATAACTACTAAGACAAAAATTATGAACTTTGACAATTACAAAGATATGGGTTTAACTGGTTTGGCCAATTTGGGCAACACGTGTTTTGTTAATTCTTGCATTCAGGTTCTATCTCATACATACGAACTAAACAATTTTCTTAATGGAGGTGCGTATAAAAGAAAGCTAAAAAATAAACACGAATCCGTATTATTAATTGAATGGGACAATTTAAGAACGTTAATGTGGAGCGAAAACTGCATTATATCTCCAGGAAAATTTATTAAAACCGTTCAAAAAATTGCTCATATAAAAAATATGGATTTATTTACTGGATTCGCTCAAAATGACTTGCCAGAATTTTTACTTTTTTTAATAGACTGCTTTCATTCCAGTTTGGCTCGTGAAGTAAATATGAGCATAAATGGTGATGTTACAAATGAAACAGATAAGATGGCAGTTCAATGTTTTGAGATGACAAAAAAGATGTTTGCAAAAGAGTATTCAGAAATATGGAATTTATTTTACGGGATTCACGTGTCGCAAATTATTTCATTGGAAACTGGTGAAGTTTTAAGCACATCGCCTGAACCCTATTTTATGATTAATTTATCTTTGCCAAGCGATAATAAGAGTCCTAGTTTAAAAGACTGCTTTGATTTATATGTTAATGGGGAGACGTTGGGTGGAGAAAACGCGTGGTTTAATGAAACCACAAATAAAAAGCAAAACGTTCAAAAAAAAATTGTATATTGGAGCATGCCGTCAATCCTGGTTGTTGATATTAAACGGTTTAATCATAGAAATCAAAAAAATCAGATTTTATTAACATTTCCATTAGAAGATTTTGACGTATCTAGTTACGTTGTTGGTTATAAAAAGGAAACGTATATTTACGATTTATATGGAATATGCAATCATAGCGGAAATGCTTATGGTGGACATTATACGGCTTTTATTAAAAATGCAAATGGAAAATGGTATCATTTTAATGACACAAATGTTACAGAAATTACAAACTTGCAAGAATTAATAACGACAAAAGCATATTGCCTATTTTACAGAAAAAAAACAATTCAATAATATATATATGGAGGCCAGCACAAGTTCAACAATAGAACCAGAAAGTATGTATGGTTATATTAACAATTTATTAATGAATCCGACAGCTTTAATAATACTAGTCATAATTGTATTAATATATTTAATTGTTTTTGTTTCTTTAGGAGATTCTTCAAACACAACCAGTTCATTTTCAACTAGCGGATCATCTGGATTAGATAAAACGTCGGGAATAATCATTGCCATTATTGTAGGCATATTTGTAATATTATTATTATTCAACGTATTGCAATACTTTTTTAGTATTGATATTATGGCATCTGTAAAAAATTTATTTAACCCCACAAATCCTCAACTAGACATTACTGTAAATGAAAATACTGGTAAAGGCGCAGACTCATCAGAACCTATCCCAGAAATTTCAACAATACAGCAAGTATTTAATATTCCTGGCAATTATTATGGCTATGAAGATGCAAAAACATTGTGTCAAGCGTATGGTTCGCGTTTAGCAACATACAACGAAGTGGAGGATTCGTATAACAAAGGCGGAGAATGGTGCAATTACGGATGGTCGGATGGTCAAATGGCGTTGTTTCCTACTCAAAAAACTACATTTGCTAACCTGCAAAAAATTCCTGGACATGAACACGATTGTGGAAGACCTGGCGTAAATGGTGGTTACATGGCAAATCCCCACATTCAATACGGTGTAAATTGTTTTGGTTACAAACCAAAGATTACAAGCGAAGAGGAAGAAATGATGCAAAATACAACTCCTTATCCTAAGACCGAAAAGGATATTTTATTTGAAAAACGCGTAGATTATTGGAAGACAAAGTTAAATGATATTTTGGTGTCACCATTTAACTACAATAGTTGGAGCCGATTTTAAACTTATTATTATCCTTTATAAAAGAATAATAATAAGAATTAAGAAACTTAGTTTGCAATTAATTTTTGTTTTTTTGTTTTTTTATTTGAATCTAGGTTAGACCTCCTTGTTTTTCTCTGTTTTTTAGAACCTCCCTCCACTTCAACCATTTTCAATAACTTTTCGTGAATATCGTCTCCGATAACAGTGTCATCATTTTGGATTCTGGATTGATAATCGCCGCCAAACTGTTTTCTAGTAAAGGTAACTAGTCCGGCAGGAACAGCTAAATCTTTGAACAAATCAGCAACGCTTCCGCCTCCGCGTTGTAGTCCAAGATTTCTTGTAATTAATGCAGGTTCTCCTTTCTGCAATAAAATTGATTCAACTGTAAAACCTGCGCTCTGGATTTTTCCGCCTGACTTGTTAAAAACTAAATCGTGATCTTGAATAATATGTTGTTCGACCATATACATTATAAGTATATAAATTAATTGTTAGAAATCCGCTTTATTTCTGGAACAACCTTAACCTCACGTTTCTCTTTTAAATATTCAACTAACTGCTTTACTTGCGTTTGATTTTTAATGACTTCTCCTAAAGATTTTTCAACGTATTTAAATGTCAAAGGAGAAGAAACTTTTGTATTAACAAATCTCAATTTTCCATCGCTAATTTGAACTGTAGCATTTCTTAAATTATTTTCTTCAACGTGATTTGTTATATTTTCACTCAATCGGGTTTTTCTCTCTCGCAACTCGTGAATCTTTTCATTCAAAAGTCTAATTTGGTTGTCAATTGACACCCATTGTTGTATATTCTGTTCAAAACTCATATTATTGCAATTTATATATTGAACCTATAAAAAATTAGTAGAAAATTAGTAGAAACAAATAATATTTTATAGAAAATTATAGAAATGTACAATAATATCAATAATAACAACGTTTTGCTAACACACAAAAAAAATCAGCTAATCCCCTTAAATGACCCAAGAAGAAAATTAGTTGGAAAAACTATTTTATTTACAAATGCTAGAGATGAAAAAAATATAAAAGAATGGGTTGCTCATCATCTAATTTTAGGGTTTGAATTAATTTATATTTTTGACCATAAATCTACAACGCCTATATCGCAGGAGCTAAGAAACTTTAAGAAAGGTGTTATTGTTGAACGATGCGAAATGGACGGTCCAATAAAAATGCCATTAATGTTAAAAGCCGCTAAAATTGCAACTGTTGCGGGCGCCGATTGGATGTTATATTTAGATGCAGACGAGTTTTTAGTTTTAAATGCTTTTCAACATGTGAAACAAATGTTAAAATATTATTTAATGGCTGATTCACTTGCAATTAACTGGTTACTGTTTGGAACAAACAATTATATAAAAGATCCTGAAGATGGTCTAATTATTGAAAACTATACAAAATCTGACAAGCTTATTGATAAACACGTTAAGACGTTTGTTAGACCATCTCAGGTTGTAGACGCTATAACACCTCATTATTTTGTCATATCAAATCCAAGTAGAATGGTTTCAATAAACATGACCCCTATGAGCAATTCGCAGTCGTTTAATGAATGGCCGATTGAATATAATAAATGTCCCGCATTTATAGCTCATTATGTTTATCAATCCGAAGAGTCTTATATTAATCGTAAAATAAATTTGCCGAGAGACGATAATAGTTTATATAGAAAAATAGAAGAGAATATACATTCAAAGCACAATTCAGTTGAAAATGAGTTAGTCAAAAACAAATATGCAGATGGCATAAATGTTCTGTTGGAAAAAATAAAAAACAGCTAAGAAAATTACCTTTGAAAGTGGTTTTAAGAGAGAAAAATAATAATTATTGCGTTGAACAACTATTATTTTTGCTTAATTTTAAGGCTTGTGTGTAAAGTTTATTTGCGGTGCTTGCGACTCTTGCCACCCTGCTTCACTCCTCTGCGCTTGGAGAAACGGTTTTGGGCGGCCCATAAACCAAAAGGCACTAAAGCGGTGCTGAGAACTTGGCCCCAGTATCCGCCGCGTTTGGTGCGTCTCTTGCCTCCTTGTTGACTTTGCACTGGTCTAACAGATTGTTGACCTTGCACCCCAACACTGGAAAAACCGGGATTAGATGGCTCATTTGATCTCATTAATTGGGAATCAACGGAACCATTTACATATGTACCGTATGTATTGCCACTATCGTAAGCTTGACCACCACGTCTCTTGCGTCTTCTGCCACCAGCCAAAGCCATGGAACGAGAAGCGGATCTAGAAGCTCTCATTAAGCCTTTCGCCATTCTTCGGCTTCTTCTGCGTCCACCCATTTGGCTAGTTGATGTTAAAGGGTTCGCCACTGAACTTGTGCTATTCGTTGTTGCGTTCATTATAATAATAAATGAGAAAATATTAAAAATTTTTTGTTATTAAATTTTTATTACGCAAGACCAAAATTAAAAGAATTAATATTGCTAAAATCATAATAAATATTAAAAAAACAAGAAAAAGCGTTATGTAAATATACGGATTAATAATATTAAATATTAATTCAATTACTGGACTACAAAATGATTTTAATTCTCCTTTAATATCATCCCTTTTAAGTATATCCAAACATTGTTGAATCAGCGAATCCTTCATTATTAAACAATAAACATAATAAATATAATAAACATACTAAATACATTGTTTCTTAATTTTTTGCGTGTTAATATAGTTTAAATTTTCTGAAGAAAAAATAATGGACAACATATATTTACCAAATGACCAGTTTGATTTTTCTCAATTGTCTTTAGCGCATCCCACGGGAATTCAGGGAGGTGCATATTTTACAAAAATACAAATGCATAACAAACCATTATACATTGAAACGCCTAAATCGTTGACGCGTCAAGGTTTTGTTAAAAATGGTAAAAAAATTTATTGCGATTTAATGTTTGACAACAACGACGAACAATTAATACATTGGTTGGAAAGCCTTGAAACAAAATGTCAGGATCTCATTTACAAAAAAGCCGACACATGGTTTGAGAATAAGTTGGAATTGAATGACATTGAATCGGCGTTTGCGTCTCCAATGCGCATTTACAAATCCGGCAAATATTATTTAGTAAGAGTAAATGTTAAGGTGAATTATAGCACAAATGTGCCTCTAGTAAAAATATACAATGAAAATGAAACCCCAGTCACGATGGAAGACGTCACGCCAGAAAATAGTATTATATCTATCATTGAAGTTCAAGGTATTAAGTTTACGAGTAGAAATTTTCAAATAGAACTTGAATTGAAACAATCTATGGTGTTAAACTCGGAAAAGATATTTGAGAGTTGTCTCATTAAAAGTGTGGCGCCTAAACAAGTCAAAAATCCTCAAGAACCGATAGATGGTGAAAAATTAGTAATCAAGCAACAACTGGAACAAAGTGCAGAAAGTTTAGAAGAATATAAAATGAGCGATCACGTATTTGATTTAGAGAATGGTGAACAAAAAAATATGAACGATTCCAACGTTCAAAATGAAACGGTTGAAGATTTTACTGAAAAAATAAATGGAATGAATGTCTTTAGTAATAATGCAAACAAAGGGGAAGAGAAAGAAAATGAGAAAGAGAAAGAGAAAGAGAAAGAAATTAAGATAGATACTGCGATAGAAACATTAAGTGACATTGAAGAGTTGGTGGATACATCAAATGATTTAACTGAAGTAAATTTAACAACTACTGTTTCTGATTTAGAAACAATGACGCTTAAAAAACCAAATCAAGTTTATTATGAAATTTATAAAACGGCAAGAAATAAAGCAAAAGAGGCAAAGAAACAGGCAATTATTGCTTTTTTAGAAGCCAAGAATATTAAGAAAACATATATGTTGGAAGATTTAGACGATAGTGAAGATAGTGACATGGATTTTGACGATTTATCAGAAATTTCTGAAAATGATTTAGAAAAAGAACAATAGTTTTTATTTCAAAGATATCCAAATGTTTAGTGAAATAATAAAACAATTAAACTGTATTCAAAAAAATATTTTATAGCCTAATTTTATATAATGAGCAGCACCTTTAAAAAGCTATGGTCGGATTATGGTATTGGCGCAATTGTCGTCTTATTGATAGTTGCATATGGCGTTAGTGTCTTTGCAAAATATTTAACATCAAAGGGCATGTATGGGTCAGAACGCATGGAATCTTCTTCTGCGTCATACAAAGCTTCTGGAACCGGCGCCCCCAAGGGTTCTTCTGGTCCTCAACCATCTGAAGGTTTAGACCGAAACGAGGTATTTGCCTCAGTAAATGGTATTGCTACGCCCAATATTGGCGTTCCTACTTCATGCTCAAAGCCCAACATTCAGAATCCCTCCGATTTATTGCCCAAGGACTCCAACAGTCAGTGGGCTCAATTGAATCCCTCTGGAAAGGGCGATCTTGCCAACATCAACTTGTTAAAGGCTGGTTACCACATTGGTATTGACACCATCGGTCAAACCTTGAGAAACGCCAACTTGCAAATCCGCTCCGAGCCCCCTAACCCTCAGCTTTACGTGGGTCCCTGGAATCTTTCCACCATTGAGCCAGATTTTTTCCGACCTCCGTTGGAGTTAGGACAAGGAATTCAATAAAATACGCCCAGCTAATAAGTAACATTTTTAAATAATTATCAAAATATTTATTTGTTCAGTGACAAATTATAAATAATCTTTATATTCGTCATTTTTACACATATAAATATTTTGAACAATATTATCTAGACAAATTTTTTCAATATTTGAAATTAATCCATTTAACCAATGATATTTATTTTCATACACGTCTTTTTGCAATAGTCTTATTACAGAAAATCCATTTTCATTAGCACACTTCATCTTATATAAATCATTTTTTCTATTTTCTTCCGGAGAAGCCCAATTTCCTATTTGTTCAAAGTGTTGTTTTCCGTCCAACTCAATTATAATCTTTTCTTCTTCAATAACAAAATCAAATGGTAGGTAATTTTTATTTTTGCACCATTTTACCTTATATTGTCTTTTTAACGCTGGATAAGTAAATATTAATTTGTCGTATAAAATTTTTTCAGTTTTATTTACACAATAAGGACACCATATACCTTTAGTTATATCACTTAGTTTAGTTTCAAATGCATTATTGCATTCGTCGCAATCAAATTTAAATTTTTTATTAGTACTTTTGAATAAACTTCTGGGATTTAATGTTTTATCATGTAAATTAATACTCCTGTCAACAGAAGCAAACGAATTTGTAAAACAAGTGTAACATTTTTCATCTTCACACAATTTTTGATGCGCGCAATATGAACACCAATGACCTTTTGATGTTATTCCTTTAAGAATCATTTCTATTTCATGTCCACAATGACAATCAAATTTATATTTTTTTCTATCTGCATTTTTGAATACTTGTCTAGGATTTAATTGATTTTCATTAGACCAATATTTAGCTTTTTCATGCGATGCAAATGAATTGTTAAAACACATTTTACATTTTTCATTATCGCATAAATTTTTAGGAGGATTGCTGCAATAAGGACACCAATTATTTCCAAGATTTATATTTAATAATGTACTTTCAAATTGATGACTACAATCGCAGTTAAACCAAAATTTTTTATGAGAATTTAACGCAACATCACTAGGTTTCTTCTCATTTCTTTCACTCCAAAATAAAGCTTTAGGGTGTTTATCAAACATTTGTTTTTCGGTCATTTAATTTAGATAATTATTATTATTTCTAACGTTTAATTTGTTTTTATTATAATCAGCATTACGTAAACGCATTATATTATCTTTATAGTTTATAATACTAGAATAATATATGACAAACAGTTTATGGAAAGGCGATTTTTTTACATACATTATTATTGGATTTATTATTGTAATGTGCATTAAAATATACACAGAATCTGAATTATATAGCTTGAAATGCGTAATATCAACGGTGGATGGAAACAAATATTGTGTGAGAAATAGACAAAACATTAAAAAAGCGGCAAATTTATTGGCTACTGTTACAAACAAATGCAAAGAACTTGTAAAATATGTAGGTGAAAAATACCCAGACGATCCTGACGTAGAACGATTAGTAAAGAATTTTAACCCTCTAAAAATTAGTGAAACGCTTCCAAACAGTGAATTAACTGCTTATAGTGAAAATAAAGGAGAGAAAATTGCATTTTGCTTAAGCAAGACAAAAGAAAGCACAACGCTTATAGACGTTAACACATTAACATTCGTTGCCATCCACGAACTCTCTCACGTTATGACAAAATCTGTTGGCCATAAACAAGATTTTTGGCAAAACTTCAAATTCTTATTAGAAAATGCAAAGGCCGCTAATATTTATGTGCCGGTTGATTATAAAAAGAAACCTGAAAATTATTGTGGTATGACTATTACCGATAGTCCATATTATGATTTGTAAATAATTAAAACGCCCACGTTTAGCATTTTAATTATTTAAGTCTCCGCAAAAATGATAATAATGAAAAATTTATATATAAAATAATACTAAGAGTATATATAATGACAACAAAACACAATTCTATATATAAAGTAAATCATCTAATTGACAAGGAGACAATTAAAACTATATATGTATTTTTTGGAAACAATTTAGATGTTAAGAAACCTACTGAATTATTTAAGCAGGACCCAAAAAATGCCGCTTTTGTTGATAAAGTTTCAGGACAACCTATATTTGACGATGAAGAGCTTGAAAAAATTTTAGATAAATCTAAACCAATTGAAGTCCGTTTTTCAAAACAACAAATACATTTTGACGATTCAATTGGAACCATTAAATTAAAAATTTTGGCTGAATTTCCAAATGATTTTTCATTAGAACAAATATATCTATTTTGCTTGAAAGAAGAAAAGCTCAACTCAACAAACATTTATCAAACTCTTACGCAAAACAGCCGGTTAGAACTTACAAAAGTGCGTCTGAATCAATTTATTATGAATATTTACAAGGAGGCTAATGGCGCACCTGTTTCTTTCAATATTCCCGACAAACGAGTGTATAATTATGACGACATTTTGGATATGAACTTAAACGGCAATTCTTTTTTAATTGCAAAGGTTCTCGGTCAAAAGTTTTTTATTGTTTCCAATGAATATCCTTTTATTTGCAATCCATTTGATGTTGTAGAATACGATCCGTTTATTGAGAGAGCTGCTAGAAAATCTCTATCAACTCTAAACAGTCATCTTCTATTAAACACTGGAGACATTAACGGTAATAATATTTTTTTGTGTATTGCCGAAGATGTGTTGTTGAGAGCAAAAAACTCTGGTCTTTCAGAAGAAAACACAATCAATATATATTATCCGTTTCTCTCAAAAAGCAATATACACTCATATGAAGAGTTGGAGAACCAAAAATATGAGCTTATTGAAAAGAATAAATCATTGTTGAAGCCATCAACATTAAATACGTTTGAGAGTGTTAACATGTTTTATGACGTTTATAAATATAGAACAGAAACGACTAAATACAAATATAAGAGCAATGGCATTAAATTTATTAAATTTTCTATTAAACCAGAATTTATTGTTAAGATTCCGTTGGACGTAATATTTAAAATTATTCACGCAACGGATGGCAACCCGTTAATTAAATTCAATCCATCAACAAAACAAGAAAATGTATATCGTCTTTTCACAAATAAAACGTCAACAGACGGTAGAAAGATCCCAATGCTTGCAAAATCTAATATTTTCAAATTGATGAGAGATATTGGCAAAACAAAATCGGTTAGCGTGTATGTAGATAACGTGGAAGGGGTTTCTCTCTTAACGTGCGATTTTGAAGACAATGGAACCATCAGTATTACGTGTGATTGTGAAAAAATTATGTCCCTTGAAACAATAGAAAATATTGTTAAAAAGCACGCAAACCCAATTATACAAGAGGTCAAGGATTTTTTAGAGCAAAGTGGTTATACGGTTGGTCTTTACACAAACATATACAATGAAAATGTAGATGTGAAACAATTGGATTATCAAACAGCGTTTGAGATTACAAAACCAATTAAAATGAACGAGTTTATGGGTTGTATTACAAGCGCATTTATTATTGAGTCTAAAAATTTGAAAGCTAAAACGGGAATTAATATGCGATTCAAACGTGTTGCCAACTTTAACAAGACTACCAGCCAAGAAGCGTTCGTTATTGAACAGGCAAATAATAAAGATGGTTTAAAGGGTCAAGAGATAGTATTGGCACTTATTGAAAATTATAGAATGACCGAAACTGATGCAAGAAATCTAATACAGAAGTTGGCCAGCGAAGTGCAAGTAGAACGAGGCGTAAGAAAAACTGAAATTGAAATTAAAATGAACCCTGGGTTCAAAACAAATATCACTTTAAACAGCATTACAAGCACTGTAACAATTACAGTTGAGAATATAAATGACATATATTATCTCAGTACAATCCCCATTTATTTAGATTCCTTTATTCGTTTAACGCAGGATAAAAAGAGCACACTAGTCCCAACAAAGACAATTAATTCATTGTGTTCTGGAGAAGAAATTGTTGAACTTCAAGTGGATGAAATTGTTGCGCCGTCTGAACAAGCTTTTCCTGATCAAGAAGTGCCAATTATTGAGGGCGAAGACATGGATTTTGAACCTTACTCCGAATACATAGAAGGTGTTGAGAATTTTAAAGAGCAAAAATTCGCAAACGCGTTAGATTTAATTTACGGAGATGGAGACGAAGAATATGAGGAGGAAGAAGAACCTTTAAGTAGAGGCGGTCAATCAAGTAGTGGTTCAAGTTTTCCTGAAGGAGATGTAATTGCAAATGATTTACAAAGCGACGAAGCAAAAAACTCTGAAATCGGTTCTTTCTCAACTTTCGGAGAATCACTTCCATCTTCTTCGCCAACTCCTCCAGTAAAAACAGAGAAACTAGAAAACCCCAAACCTGTGGTAAAAAAAGTGTTACAATTGAAAGAAGAAAAAGAAAAAGAAAATGACGACGACGACGACGGCGAAGATCAAGTGAGAGATATTGTTGGCATGCGTTTAAAAAATCCTACACCATTTGCGTCAAAAATGTATGAATTGGAACCAACATTATTTTTAAAAGAGGATAAGGGAAAGTTTTCTAGATACTCGCGCAGTTGTTCTTCGTCAGCAAAAAAACAACCAGTGTTAGTAACTGAAAAAGAAATACAAGAGTTGAAAGATGAAGACTATGAAAAAATTATTAAAAAATATGGAAAAGAACAATTTGAGGCTTTTACAAAGGAAAAACAAGATAAAATTGTTCAGGATGAAAGTTTTTTACGACCAGAAGATGTAATAAAGTACGGATCAACCCAAGATAACAAATATTATTATGTTTGCCCAAGATACTGGTGTCTAAAAACTAATAAACCAATTGACCCAAAAGAAATGGTTGATGTATTAGACCCAAAAACTGGAAAGATGATTAAGAAACATCCTACCTGTGGTGGAATCATACCAGATGGACAAGACGAAATCAAAAATGATGGAAATTATGTGTATGAATTTTTTGACACAGCAGAACACGGTTCAAGAGAGAAATATAAAAAGCATTATCCTGGCTTTTTAAAATCAGAAAAACACCCGGATGGTCTATGTGTTCCTTGTTGTTTTACGAAATGGAATACTCCTGGCCAGATTGGAAGACGCAAAGAATGCGCGCAAAAAGAAGAAGAAAAAGAAGAAGAAAAAGAGAAAGAACCAGAAAAGCCAGCTGTTAATTCCGAATCAGAAAAACCTCGCGCGCCTGAAAAAGTCGTTGAGAAAGATAATTATGTAAAAGGTCCTGAAAAATTTCCTCTAGATAATGGTAGGTGGGGTTACTTGCAATTTAGTATTCAGATTTTTTTCCAGGAAGCAAGTTCAACGTGTCAAATTAGTAAAACAAATACAAATATTAAACCAAATCAAACGTGTTTATTAAGACACGGCGTAGAATTCAACGAAAAACAGTCATTTATAGCTTGTATTGCTGATGCAAAATATTATGGAGACACTCCAAATATACCTAGCATAAAAGAAATGAAAAAAATTATAATAAATTCGCTTAACATTGACAATTACATTACTTATCAAAATGGCAACAATGTTACTAGCTTTATGGTTGACGATTTCTCTCACATAACCGATCTATCAAAATACAATGGTTCTGAATTATATAAAAAAATATACAATAAATCAAACAGTAAAGTAGAACCTTCTGAAGAAAACTATTTTAAGAGGGTAGTTGCATCATATGAGAATTTTATAGCATATTTAAACGACGATACTCAAATTATAGATTACACATATTTATGGGACATTATATGCACACCCAATCCTGCGTTATTTTCACAGGGAATCAATTTAATAATTATGGATATTGTAAACAATGATTCAACTAATAATATTGAATTAATATGTCCAACAAACCATTATTCCAATGAGTTCTACAATCCTTCAAAGCAGTCTTTGTTCATTGTTAAGATGGACGACTTGTATGAGCCCATTTATTCTTATGAAAACAAAGTCAAATCAACAAAAGTCGTGAAAACTTTCAGCGAGTTAAGTTTGACTTTGCAAGCAAATATTAGGGCTATATTTAAGAAAATTATTAAGCCCGTTTTGCATGATACTTGCGGACCACTTCCAAGTATGCCAAACATTTATAAATATAAAGCACCCATTTTGTTGTCAAAGTTAATAGCCGTGTTGTACAAGAAAAAGTATGATGTTGAAAAACAAATATTAAATTATCAGAGCAAAGTTATTGGTCTCTACGTAAAAAAGGAAAGCGGAATTTCTGGATATGTCCCGTGTTATCCATCTTCTTTAGATCAAACATATCCAAATATTGTTTTTATGGACGATGCAAGTCTTTACTCAAACTACGAAAAAACATTGTTATTTTTAAATACAGTTTACAAAGATACCAAAGGAGCGGTTCCAATTAAACCCGAATTTAAAATTGTTGAAGATGAACATGTTGTTGGTATATTAACGGAGACAAATCAATTCATTCAGTTATCAGAACCAATGCCATTATCTAACGTAAAAGACTCCATACCAACAATGAACGACAACAATTACGTTGTTAAAGCGGATAATGTTCCATTAGTATCAAGTGATTATGCAATTGCCACATCTGAAGAAAATGATTCAGAAAGAACGACGTATATTAAAAAAATTAAATTGGAAACAAACTTTTACAATGTATTCAGAAACACTATTAGAATTTTATTAAATGATTACGAGAACATCAAAATGAGAGAAAATATTGAATCTGTTTTAAACAAGCCATACATATTATATTCGGCCAAGCTCCACGAAATGGTTTCTCTCTTGAAAAAATTAGTGGCAGATGAAAATGCAGTTGTTTTTGATGATAGTTATGATTATAGTTTGATAAACTCTGTGTCATCCTGCATTGTTTTGCCAAAGGATAAGTGCGAAGCAAAACGTCCCGTTTGCGCTGTTGCAAGCAATAATAAATGTAAAATAATTATACCCAAAAATAATTTATTGTCAAGCAAATATGACAATGAAACTCTGTATTTTGGAAAGATGGCGGATGAATTAATAAGATATAGTAGAATAAAATCATTCATATTTCAGCCACAAACTTATCTATCGTTTGGGGCTATTGGATACAATTTGCGAGAGAACGAGATTATTGTTATTCAATCACTTTTGACAAAAGATTATTTTGACGGCCTTGTTCCCGAGGTAAAAAATAAATACGCAACTTATAACACATACGACAACGCAGAACCAAAACAATCGCAAGTGTACGAAAATGCCGTTGTCATTAATGAAACGCAAAAATTAGATGTGGAAGTTGAACGCAAAAAATGTTTCCCATCAGAAAGTCATATATCGTCAAAAATTTGGAAGGACAGTTTTCCTTCTGATTTTAAAGAGATGTATTACGAAGACACAAATTGTGGGTTTTACTTACTTATTGACGTTGTGCTTGAATTCACAAAAAATAATTTGAAGATAAATGAAATTAAAGCCGTACTATTGGAAGAATACAATAAATATTTGGGAACATATGGGGATCAAATTATAGACATTTTGATTTTGGAAGGTAAGAAGACGCAGGGTTTAAGAGTTAAACAAAAAACATTATCATTTCAAAACTTTATTTACTCAGAGGATTATTACATTACAAACTTGGACATTTGGATGATAATGAGCAAATATAAGATTCCTTCTATTATTATTTCATCTAAACCATTTATTTTAACAAAAAAGGAAAAAACTGCTCTAGCGCTTTACGGAGACTTGGCGAACAAATTTGTCTTCATTTTTAGTCCAGCAATGCGAGCGGAAATTATTCCAAAATATAGTCTTATATTGTCATTACCAGAGCACATTTTGTTTCACTCGTTAGACGTTATTAAAAGCGAAGATACTTTGAGTGAAGTTAATGAATCTGTTGAGAATATTCCAACAGTGGAAAATTTTTTGCAGTCATTTACAAAAAAAGAATTGCCCAAAAAAGCAGTTAAAAAACCAGCAGTTAAATTAATACTTCAACCAGATGAACCTGATATTGAGGTTAAAGCTCAAACAAAAAAACAAAGAACCACCGTTGTTGTAGCAAAACCAAAACAAAGGTCTAAGAAAAACATCAAATTTGCTATAGAGGAGTAAAACATTATTGAATTTAAAATAAAATAATGTTTTATGAAATAGATTCATCGTCTTCCTTTTCTTCTTCATCTTCGTTGTATTCAACGTTGCCATTAATATTTGAATTAAAGTTATAAACTAAATCTGGTACTTCATTTTCATCATCTTCTTCGTCAGAATCTAACACAGGAGTTTCAACAGACTGAGAACGAGGACGTTCCCCAGGTTCATTGTAATAATGATAATTATATAAAAAGCTTTGGAATCCGCCATAAACTATATTTTCTCCCTCTAATCCTGCGTCATTTTCTTCGTATAGATAGATTTGTCTTTTAGGTTTTTTATTTAAACTGCTTGGGTTATATTCTTTATAAAAATTCATATGATCGTCATTAAACTGATACTCCATTTTTCTATTATTAAACATAACTCTTTTAATTTTGCAATACTTTCTCCCAAATTTTGGATTAAAACCAATAAATAGTCTTAGTTTTCTTTTTAGCGTATATTCTGCATTACATTGTTTATACGTTCCATTTGTTGCATGAATCCAACTATAGTATAAATGCAAATATGGTTTCATTATATTCATTAATTTGTCCTTTGGAAATTCCTCATCAATGCGCAACTTTTTTGTAATATGTCTGCAGTCTAAAAACATGTCTTTAAATATTGGATATAATGCGTCGTGATGAGCATTATAAATATAGTTTTTAATAAAAGTGTTGATAATGTTAAACTCGTAATTGTACCGAAATGTTTTCATGTTGAAATTAGACACAAAATATCCCTGAAACAACTCTGGGACAACGCAATTATTCCATCTCATGAAAAAATAAATATTATACAACTCGGCATTAGTTAACATTAAATTGTTATAAGGATTTTTTGTAATAATAGGCTCTGGAGCAAAGTCTATGCAGTTGGATAAATTTCTGTTTAAAATATTTATCAGGTCCTTTATAGAAAAATAGTAAATTGAATTATTCTGATGCATTATGAATACGTTTGAACTTTTGGGATTCAAATCATTCATGCATAAATCAGTAGTAACTTGTATTGTGGCTTTTTTAAATTTATATAGTTGCGCCAATTTTACAAAAGAATAATACACTCTCTGGATCCTTGAAAACACTTCCAAAATTTTATTTTTTTGAGACTCTGACACAAAGACGTTTTCAATAATCGTGTTTATGCAATTAAACTTTTTGCTTATATTATCGTGCATGTCAAAATCGCTCTCATCCTCGCGCAAATTAAAAAAATAATAATAAAACAGATTATTTATTGGATTATTTATGTAATTGTTTGAATAAATATAACTACAAAACTCGTATTGATTATTTTTATCAAGCATAAAAATTTTGTCTTGATTAAAAAATTTTTGAATAATTATACGAAGTGCATTCATTGAAACTTGCCTTACATAAATTTACAGGCATTTATTTAATATATATTTTTTGTAAATATTAAATAAAGTGTTTTTATTTTTTTTGCTTTTATTTTTTTTGCTTTTATTTTTTTTGCTTTTATTTAGAATCCAGGATTGTAATCATTATCGTTGCCCAAGTCGCTTGTCTTGATGCTTGACACATTGTTCTGAATAACCAACTTATTGTTGCTGCATGCATCATCAGGGTCCTCTAGACCGCCCATCAACTTCTCAATTGTCTCGGCGTCAGCAGTTTTCTCATAAACAGTAGTCTCTTCCAGCTTCTTCATCTCTTCCAAATCTAGAACCACTTGGAACGCGTTTGTTCCATACATGCCCTCTTGACCGCACATAACGTTCGCAGAAACGCCGCGCATAGTATCCAGTTCAGCATGTCTGGCTGCCTTCAAGAACATTTCGGGAGTCTCCTCAAAAGACGCCTTGGCAATTGGACCAATGTTGTCGTTGTTAATTCCATGTCTGAAGATGGAAATCAACTTATTAGTAAACGTCATTCTGTCGCACAACATGCACAAGTGATGGTAGTTGATGTAGGTGCCGTCAAACTCTATCACTTCCGCCAACTCGTTGTAAATTGTCTGTCTGGCGGCTTCAATTCCAAAGACATCAAACACTTCAATAATGTTGTTACTAAATGTTCTCTTAGAGTCAATATAGTCAAGCGCAAGAATGTCCAACATATTGGTTCCGATTGTATCCAAAACCCAAATATCTTGCTTTTTATAAACTCCGAGAGTTTCCACAACATTGTCCTTGATTTTTCTGAGAATCACCTTGTTAATATTCTTGATTCCGCGAACAACAATGTTTTGCAAAAGCTGCTCTTGGAAATTCTTCAACAAGTAAATTTGGTCAGATTGATCAAGCGGGTTCACCTTGGCTTTCTTAGTAGCACCCTTTCCGGCGCCCTGCTTTAAAATATTATTCATGCGAATTCGGAATACAAGCTTGTCCGCATTATAATCAGAATACACGCATGAAATGTCGTCACCATAACTGTTCTTGAGAACAAAGTTGACATCATCCATGGTGAGGTTCTTTTCCAACATAACCTCAGGATTCATCTCCATTCTGATAATCCACTTTGATTTTTCATTTGTGTCGTCAGAAATGGAAGTCTCTATGCACTCGTCAATCATATTTTCAAATGCACGATATTGTTGCATAGTTGACTCATCAGAGTCAATCAATGTGTTCAAATCATCTGGATCAAAGCAAATTTCAATAGAACTGACCAACTCCTGAAGCTTGGTGTGCTCCAACATATACATAATGCCTTGCGCCTTCTCGCGATCCTTCTCATCCTCCGGCTTCAAAAACACGGTGAGCGAAGGGTTCTTGGGTTCAGCAGACAAGGACAAGATTTCCTCAATTCTTGGTACACCACGAGTAACGTTTGACTTGGATGCCACACCGGCAAAATGGAAGGTATCCCTCAAAGCAATACCATTATAGATGTTAAAATTTCTTGTATCTGCAACAGTTAGATCATAAGCATAATCGGTAGTGTTAGGCACTTCTTCAATTGATACAATTTTATCAAAGAGTACATCTACCAAATTTTTGTCGGTTCTAGACTCCATTACAATTTGTCCATTTATTTCATTTGGTACAGACAAGTAGTTTCTATTAATTTTGTATGAAAATTTTGATGAATGGCGAGCAATAATTTTGCAATTTTCCAGTTTGTAACCAATTTTAATATCTAACATGGTTGCCAATTGTTTGGCTTGTTGATTTCTTACATACAAAGTATATCCTTGGCGAATATTTTCAGGCAAGGTTCCTCTGTTATTATGCGTTTGTTTTCTCAACTGTTTGATGAAACTGTACACTCCTAGATTATTCATCATTTGTTGCACGTCAATTAAGAGTTCTTTGGAAACAGAGGTTATCATAATTGATTTATCTTTTGTATTAACCGTTCCGTCGCCGCCAATATAAGCGTCCAAAAACCCTAGAATGCATTCCTTGTTAGAGAATATAATTTTATTACTCACAAATTTATTATGACTAAGTTTTCCGCAAAGAGACTCCAAGATCCTGCACAGAACTGTATTATAAATTCGCAAATCTTGACTTGTCCAACCATTTTTACCCTTATTTTCTTGCTTATATAATTTACTTGAAATATTCCATTGTTGGAGAAGTGTCATAACTGGATCAAAATATGTTTCGTCGTTATTTGCAATAGATAGTTGGAAATTTGTCATGCATCCTTCAGCAGCATACGCTCCAACCAAATAACCAAAATTGTAGTCCAATGGAATTTCTTCTGGGATATTGTAAGCATTCATATTTGTTTGCTTTGTGTAAACACATCCTGGAGCAAATTTTGTTTTGTTTTTGCAACCATTCCTTACTTTATTACTCACCTTTGCAACAAATGAATCGCTTCTACAATAAGGCAAAGTAAAGGTTTTTCCTTGGTGATTTGACCACCAATGATGCTCGTTCATTACGGATTTTGCTTTTTCAACTTCTGATGAGTAAATATATTCTGTTGGTGGAAGAATATCGTGCAAATTCAAAGATCTGGATTCAACAAAATCTATTTGTTTTGTGCTTACAGGGAGGTAATCGCCTACCTTGAACTGGTCTCCGTCTATTTGAACAATTTTTCCATTTACCAATTTTAATAAAGACTTTGCCTTGGTAACAATAACTTCTCTTTGTTCTTCTGTAGTAAATTTAAGCATGGTGTTTGTACCATCCTTATTTATTACTGGATGTTTTGTAACAGCTTCAATTTGCTTCCAAACTACATTTCCATCTTCGTCGCAAGAAGGAACTTCAAAATATTCCTTGGGTTCAGCGTAGGTGGTGTCATTTTCAGTATAATGTTCCAATTTCTTTGCATCGTTAATATGTTTTCCAACAAAATCTCCAATGCAAACTTTTTTAATTTTTCCATCAAGACTTCTTACAATAATGGGCGTCTCAAATGTTACTGAATTCAAAGTCATCTGCGTAGTAGGCTCTCCAATACTCTGCGCCGCAATCATACCAACCATCTCACCAGGTGCAACAATTGCGCGCTTATACATCAAAGTAATTGTCTCCAGAAGAAGAGTGAGCGATGCTCTGTTAAAACGCTTCACAATCAACAAATCCTTGGGGGACAAGTTGAAGAAGTACAAGGTCTTAAACAACTCGGTGGGGGGAGCGCAGCGAATCTTTTCCAAGTTCTCGTAATTTTCCTCAATCATTTGAAATGCTTCCAATGGAGTAATGTCAACAATTGAGTTTCCATTAATGTTTTGCTGACCAATAATATTATTCACAATATAAGCAAATGCAACTGGGCAATTGACAACACTGTCACCCTTGTTTTTAAATACATTCTTAATAATTGAATCGCGGTTCTCAATCATCATATCAGTATATTTCTTGAATTTTTCTTGAGTCTCTTGGAGCTGTTTCTTAAAACGAGTCATTGCGTTCTTCAAGAAGAATTGCGACAACATTTTCATTCCACCAGTTTCGTTTGGAATGTTGAAATGAGCATAAATCTCTTGAACGCTCATGGAAACCAGTGGCATGGGTTGATTTTCAACCTTGATTGGATCTATACCATCGTCTCCATATGAAAACTCCACTAGCTTGCCCTTGTTTGTTCGCACAGTCATATCATATGAGACCATCAAATCTTCCAAACCTTTAATCAACCGACGCTGGATGTAACCAGTAGTTGAGGTTTTAACCGCAGTATCAATAAGACCAACACGACCACCCATAGCATGGAAGAATAGTTCTTGAGGAGAAAGACCATTGGTGTAAGAACTCTCCACAAAGCCACGAGCGCTTGGGGTGTCGTCAAACTTGGTAAAGTGGGGCAAAGTTCTATGGTCAAACCCATAAGGAATGCGCTTTCCATCTACGTTCTGTTGTCCCAAGCAGGAAATCATAAACGAGATGTTCAAATCACTGCCCTTTGATCCAGCATTAACCATGGTAACAAAGCGATTGTCCTTGTCCAAGCTCTTAAGACCAATCTTTCCGGATTCCGACGTGGCCTGGTTAAGAATATTGTTGACTTGTGTCTCAAACTCCTCCTCGTTCGTCTTTCCAGTATTGTTCTCAAAAACACCAATCTGAGTTTGATCAATGAGATTCTTCACATCATTCTTCTTCTTGTCAATGACTGCAATAATTTCCTTGTTTGTTTTCTCATCCGAAAGCAAATCGCTAATACCGACACTGAAAGAGCTGGTCTTCAAATACTCGGTAATAATGTTTTGCAAATCATCAATGAAATTGGCTGAAGCCATGTTACCATAATCGTTGCAGACGCGATGAATAAGACCCTTTGTTCCTGCACCTAGCACGCTCTTCTCCATTTGACCACGAACATATTTGCCGTTGACAATCTCCAAAACGTTGTTTGATTCTCCTGGCTTTTCTGCATCATTAAACAACTTGGTCTTATACTTCAATGAAATGGGAGGAAGAATCTGCGACATGACCTCAAAGTTACTGATCAAATCGCCGTCTGACTTGCCCGCAAATAAAGATTCATTTACTCTAGGAAACATCATAAGCAAATTCATTGCCTCGCGAGGAGTGAAGCGAATATTCTCACGAGTAAAACGATAGCATCCTAGAAGAGAATCCTGGAAAATGCCAATGATAGACGAATTGTTGGCGGGACTAATAATCTGATATGGCACTGCAGCCAAGTTCTTCAACTCGGAATCAGACTCGGCGTCTTGAGGCATATGAAGATTCATCTCATCGCCATCGAAGTCGGCATTGTAAGGCTTGGTGTCTGCAACGTTCATGCGGAACGTGTCGCCAATTCGCATGACTTTGGCAATGTGACACATCATGCTCATTCTGTGAAGAGTGGGTTGACGGTTAAAGAGAATTGGGTCACCATCCATCATGTGGCGATGAACCGTGTCTCCATTTTCCAAAACAATGGATTTCTTATCCACATATCGCAAGGTGATTGAATCTCCATTTTTCTTCTCAAGAATCTTTGCGCCAGGCCAGATGTCTGGGCCATTTTGAACGAGCTTTGTCAAGAATGAACGATTAACGTCATTCACAATTACGGGCTTAGTAATGTTCTTGGCAATTTTCATAGGAATACCCAATTGGCGAATGGAAATGTTGGGGTCAGCAGTAATAACTGAACGAGCACTAAAATCCACGCGCTTGGCCATCAAGTTTCCTCTCATGCGCCCACCCTTTCCATTCAAGCGGTCCTTGATAGATTTGAGGGGACGACCAGATCGCTGAGCAACAGACGCAACACCAGGAATCTTGTTATCAACTTGCGTCGCTACGTAGTATTGCAAAACTGTTGACCAATCATCAATGACGTTGGCGGCTGCATTGTTTTGAATTTTCTCTTGCAAAGTCTTGTTTGTCTTGATAATGTTAACCAAGATGTGGCTCAAATCATCCTCTGACCGCTGTTGAGCATCATGTTTAACAGATGGGCGAACTGCTGGAGGGGGGACTGCCATCACTTGGCAAACCATCCAATCAGGTCTAGACCAAATAGGACTGAAACCCATGAAAGATACATCTTCGTCGGAAATTCTCTTAAATATCTTGAGAACAATTTCCGGTGTTAATTTAATTACAATGTTTTGGCTCTGATCAGATGATGCAGCTGCGTCATTTTTCCACTCAGCGTAAATAGTGGCGAGTCCTTCCTTTCTGATTTTATTTGGCTGCATGCATCCGCATCCATCGTCAGTGTCTTCACCACATCGCTTCATTTTGCTAGCAAGTGAAAACACATACTTCCATCTAGCGTCCCCAGTAAGTTTGAGCGCTTGCTTATACTTTTCTTTGCTAACCAAAAGTTTGCTACACTTAAAACAGCAGCATCGGAGAATCTTTAGAACTGTGCTTAAATATTGAATGTAAAAGACGGGCTTAGCAAGCTCAATGTGTCCAAAATATCCGGGAGTTTGCATGTAATCCAACCCGTCTGTAGGACAAATCAGACCAGGCTCCAAAACGCCCATTCGTGGGTCAAACAGGCCTCCAATAATTGGTTTGTTATTAATATACGTGTCCCTGCTAGTAATCTCCGCAACTGAACCTTTTCTGATTTCATCTGGCGATAAAATACTAAATTGGATCCCAATAATTTTGGAGGGATTAATATTGGTGGGTTTCGTACTCTTAGACATCTTCCTTATATTAACAAAATAATATTTAGATTGTTTATAATCAATTTTATTTTATTAGAATAATTCAAAAGTTGATTGTTGTTGTTGAGTTTTACAATTTATTGATAGGTTTATATTTATAATTATAATACTTAACTATTTTTATAAATAAATAATTATAATAAAATATTCCTTTATTAATATATAGTATTTATTATGCAACACAAACACGCACACACAATAAAACATAGCGCAAACGCATCTCTAATTATTCAAGCAATAACGGCAGTAATAGATTTGTATGTTTTGACATTAAATATTCCAAAACTATATTTTATTTTAAAACAGTTGCTTTGGTTGGAATTTATTGTTCAAATGGTGGAAGGGGGTTTTTACGTTTGGTTGGCCAATTCATTTAACACAACTGAAAACATAACTCCGTATAGATATTATGATTGGTATATTACTACACCCACCATGCTCATTACACTTTCAATATATCTAATTTACTTGAAAAAACAAGAAGAAAGTGAAAATAATTCGCACGATAAAGACGGAAACTCTGAAAATAATATTGAAAAAAATGATGGATTATTTATAACTATTCAAAAAAATGCAAAAACTCTTTTAAGCATAATAGTATTAAATGCAATTATGTTAACCTTTGGTTTGCTAAATGAGTATCATATTTTAAATAAATATATCGCAGTTCTTCTTGGGTTTGTTCCATTTATTATATTATTTTATATCATCTACGACAATTATGCAAAATACTCTAAATTAGGAACAACTGTCTTTATATATTTTTGCACAACATGGTCTTTTTATGGAATTGCTGCATTAATGCCATATCATTGGAAAAATATTTTTTATAATATTTTAGATTTATTTGCTAAAAACTTTTTTGGCTTATATTTGGCTTATATATTGTGGATTACCAGTTATTAATATCGCAATTTTTTATTTTCCGACTTAAATAAAAAATTGATTCCGATTTAAAAAAATAAAAATAGTGTAATATACAGAAATGGCACGTGATACTCAAAGTAAGTCAAATAAGAAGGAAATTTCCAAAAAGAATAAGAAGCAAGAAGAGCTTGCAAAGAAGAGAAAGTCCAATGAACAATCCGACGACGATGGTGGAGATTATATCACCAGCGACGACGAGGACGGTGAAATGGATGTTCAGGAATACCGCAAGTTTCTCAAGAAGATGTTTCCGTCAAAGTATATGGATAAAAAAGTGAAGATGGGAGAAAAAATTAAGAAGCTTTTGAAAACTCTTCCTAGTGAAGACGATGAGGAAGAGGAGGAAGATGATGATGAAGACCAAGAGCCTGTAAAAAAATCCAAAAAATCTTCTAAAAAGCCTTCAAAGACAAAAAAAGTTTCCAAGACCAAGAAGCCAAAGAAGGTTGTAAAGGAGGAATCATCTGATGACGAAGAAGAAGATTATGACGACGAGGAGGAAAGCGACGATCTTGATGAAGAACGCGCTGGCAAATTTAACATTATCTTCACTATTGGTCAGCAATCAGGCGAGGAGGATGAGTGGGAAGACGAAGACGAAGAGGATTGGGAGGATTGTGATGAAGATGATATTACCGAAAATGAGGATGAGAGTGTATCAAGCGACGAGGACAGCGAAGATGAAGAAGATGAGGAAGATGAAGAGGATGAAGAGGAAAATGTAAAGATTGTTACTCGCTCATCTAGACGCATTCAAAAGTCTTCTAGTAAAGTTGAACTTGTTGTTGACGATTCTATAAAAGAAGACAATGATGAGGAAACTCTCAAGCAGTTGAAGGAGCTGTATGAGAAAAATAAAAACGTAACGATTGAAGACAGCATCAAGGCATGCGAAGACAGAATCAAGGAAAAAAATAAGAAGGCCGATAAAAAGGCGAAGAAGCAAAAGGCAAAGAATGGCCGCATCTTCAAGCGAATTGTTCGCGACAAGAACACCATGAATGATTTCAAGTTCTTTGAAACTCTTACTCAGGGTGAGCAAATTAAAATTATTAAGGAAGTCCGCGAAATCAACAAGATTACTCGCGTTGAAGTGCCTTACAGGATGTCACTTCTTGAAGCAAACATTCCCGCAACGTTCAAGGCTTCCGCGATGAAGAAGATAAACTCTTTGAAGTACATGGAGCCAGGAAGTGGTGAATATTACAAGATCAAGAACTGGGTTGACACGTTTATGCGCATTCCATTCAACAACTATGAAAAGTTGCCAATCAACATTTCCGATGGAGTTGAGGCTTGTCACGAGTTCATGGCAAACGCCCAGCAGACTCTTGACAACGCAGTTTATGGTTTAAATGACGCAAAAATGCAAATCATGCAGATGCTTGGTCAACTAGTTACCAACCCTTCAGCTCTTGGAACCGCGATTGCTATCAAGGGTCCCATGGGAACTGGCAAGACCACCCTCGTCAAGGAGGGCATTAGCAAGATTTTAAACCGACCTTTTGCGTTCATTGCTCTAGGAGGCGCAACTGATAGCAGTTTCTTGGAGGGTCACTCCTACACCTATGAAGGAAGTGTTTGGGGCAAGATTGTGCAGATTCTAATTGACAGCAAGTGTATGAATCCTGTCATTTACTTTGATGAGTTGGACAAGATTAGCGACACGCCAAAGGGCGAGGAAATCGCCGGCATCTTGACGCACTTGACGGACACTTCTCAGAACAGCCAGTTCCACGACAAGTATTTCGCGGAGATTGATTTTGATTTGAGCAAGTGCTTGTTCATCTTCAGTTACAACGACGAAAGCAAGGTGAACCCCATCTTGCGCGATCGTATGTATAGAATTATGACCAAGGGTTACGACAAGAAGCAGAAGACGGTCATTTCCAACAGCTATTTGCTGCCAAAGATTCGTGAGCAGGTCAAGTTTTCCACAGAAGACATTATTATTCCTGAGGAGGCATTGCATCACATCATTGACACTGACTGCGACAAGGAGGATGGTGTTCGCAATTTGAAGCGTTGTTTGGAGATCATTTACACCAAACTCAACTTGTATAGACTGATGCGCCCTGATTCCAACTTGTTTGAGGGTGAAATGGCTCTCAAGGTGGAGTTCCCATTCACTGTGACAAAGGACGTTGTGGACAAGCTTATTAAAAGGGAGCGCAATGATGATATGGCTATTCGCGGAATGTATGTCTAAGTAGGGAACCAACGGTTCCCCTACGACCCCTCCTTTGACTTAGCAAAATATGTATTTAATGCAATCCATATAAACAGTTCATTACAATTATACTAATTGTAATGCACTCAAATGCTATTGATTCTCTTGTTCTATTGCGTCATACATTAATTAGTTCTAAAAATTTTTTATTGGATTCAAATTACAACGAAATACTCGGACAAATTGAGGAGTTGATCAAAAATATTGACATTAAAGTTAAAGGTGAATGTAGACACGAATATGTTGAAGATTATATTGACGTTGACGTTGAACACTCACAGCGCGTTTGTTATTGCAGCAAGTGTTGGTCTACATTTCCTAGCAATTAGGTTTAAACAATTATTAACATATTATATTATACAATGAGCGAGAAGGCGCTACAAACTGCAAAAGAATTAGTATCTAAAATCATAAATGTTCACAACGAGGATAAAAATAAAAATAAAAATAAGTTTGATTGTTTAATGCAAGAATTTGAAAACTATATAGAGGGCGGCGTGGCGCACAATATGATTGAACTAAAAGAAAAAGCAAATAATAAAAAGAAAAAGGGTGATTTGTTTGAAGCTTTTTGTCTTTTATATATTGAAAACGTTTTAAAGCATGACCAAGTATGGTTTTACAAGGATTTCCCCATGGAATTAAAAAATAAGTTTGATTTAACCAAGAATGATTATGGAATTGATTTGCTGTCAAAAAAGGGAGACAATTATTACGCGATACAGTGCAAATATAGGAAGCCGCAAGAAAAGATTCAAACTATTCCATGGAAGTCTTTGTCCACTTTTTATGCAATTGTTGTTAAAACTGGGCCGTGGTTAAAGCATATTACTATGACTAACACAAACGGTTGCCGACATATTGGGAAAAAAACGGAAAAGGATTGGTCTATTTGCTTAGGAACGTTTCGTAAAATAGATCATTTTTCATGGTTAAAATTTATAGATTTTAAACAAGAAAATATTGCAATTGAATCAAGTGAAAAAGAACAGAATGAAAAAGAATTGTTGCGACAGAAACGATTGGCTTATTATTCTTGCGATCTTTAAGTTGTTTTTATACCTTTTAACATTTCAAATATCAATTAATTGTATTATAATTTAAAATAAATCCCATTTTTCTTCATCGTTTTCGTATACTAAAACCTCTTGATTTTTGCTATCTATGTAATTTAATTCCGTTCTATCTTCATTCATTTGAATGCGCAATTTATAATCCCATTTGCTTTGTGTAATCCATTTTGTAGGTATATCGTTGCATATACCTACATAAATATATAATTTTATCCCATTTATTTGTTTTGTATATGTATTATTAATTTTAATGCCGTCTTTTAGATTTATTAGCTCACTCATTTTAGCTCTACTACTTTATTTAATTAGCAATATTTAAATCAATTTTTTTAAATAAGGCGTTTAAAAGAATATTATGAGTATTTAGTGAAAACTCATAATAATCAATACCTAGTGGATTGGTCTCCTTCAATTCATGTTGATAAGGATATTTTAGATTTTATTAGAAGAATAAATCATTTTGATTATTTGATTGACTGCAGGTAATTTAATATTCAGAATAAGGAACATTATTAGAACCCCTCGAAATTAAATAGTTATATTGCCCAGTTGTCATACAAGCGCAGCCAGTAGAATTGCTGTAAGCGTTGGGGCAGCACTCAGGCTTAAAAGCTGTGTTGGCAAACATTAACAGTTCACCCTCGGGTAAAGGAATGGGCTGCTCGGGTCGGTTCATAATATTTTGCACACCTGGACCACCAGCGGAACCCTTAGTATATGTCAAATTAGGAGTAAACCACGAGCTTGTGTTTACCGGGTTGTCATTTGTAAGGCTGAACTTAGACGATTCACCGTAATTTGTGTTGGCACCAACGAAACCTTCCTTACCAATCATAGGAATAGGGTTTTTAAGAACCTCATAATCCAAACTTTTCTTGTTGATTTGAGAGTTCATCATGTTGAGGCCCTCAAGCAAGCCAACTTTTGAGCATGAGCAAAGAACGTGGCCCCACAAAATCCAATACGCCAAGACAATTAAAATGATAATTTCAAGTCTAAATTTGTAACCAAATAATGTAACTTCCATGTTTTTTAAACAGACAATTTCCATATTATACATATTTCATAGATAATAATTTTCCACGATACTTGTCTAAAAGTAACTCCACGTTTGAATCATAATGATAAAATTTTACGTCATTCACATAAAAAATATTTTGTTCGGTTATTAAATGATATAATTTTGGTTCTATATTTTCAGTTGTTGCCCTATTTTTATAAAACTTTTCGTCTAAAATTTTGTCGCATATGTGCAAATTATATCCTCCTTCAAAAACGCAACCATTTCCTAAATTATAAACATAGGAATGTTTGAGATCGCTATTATCTATCTCCACCACACCGCAAACTTTTACATTTTTATCTAAAACATCTCCAGCTTTTATATCCGTTATATTTACAACGGATCCATCCATTTTTTGGATTTTTGTTAAAGATGAAAACCCGCCATCAAATCGTTCATGAATTTCTTCTAAATTTTGCATATTTGGAATGTAATTAAATAATTCATTTGCGGTTGTTTCGTTTACTTCATCCCAGTCCATGTAAGTATTATTGTTAATTTCTATTTCTTTTGAGCTCGTATTCAAGCAATACAAAAAGGGTTCCGAATACCAAGCAACTTCTTTTCTTTCCGGATGTTCGCACACTGGAATCCATTTGTCGTTATATTTTACTTGATGATGCGAAGAAACAATAGTTCCGTTAAGATTATACATGGTTTGCCCCTTTGCATCCAAAATCATTTTTGCATTGACGCGCACATTGTTTTTCAATATGTCTCCAACTTCAATGTCAGATATTTTTTTATTACTTCCGTCGGCCATTTTAAAGGTGGCGTTTTTATCAAAGCAAACGTTTGGTTTGGATGGAACGCTTGGAATTGAAAAATCTGTTTGAACGTGCAACACATCTACCATAAAACCAACTATAATAGCCAATGGGATTGAAACAGAAATAAAAACGGCCGTCATTGTTGCTGCAACTGGCCAAGTGAATGGTATAATCCACATTGCAATAATTAACGCCACAAGAATAATTAAAATGACAATAATCATTTGCACGATTGCGCCCAACATTGCTTTTAAAGCGTAATATGATCCTAGTGCAGTGTATAGACCAGCTGTAAGAACTCCTTTTACCTTGTTCATTGCATCTTTAAATGCGATTAATATCTGCTGAATTGGCACCATAATATTTGCAACTCTTCCTAAAATGTCTTGCGCAATACTTGTCATATTTGATCTAATAGACGACAGTATAGTGCGAATATATTGGATTACTTCTGCAATTGCCGAAAAAACTTCTCTAATAGCGAGCGTCATATATGTTATTGGTTGGACTGCGTCGCCAGTAATTCCGATTAATATGTTTTGCATGCAATTTGTAAAGTTTTGTCCAGTAAAATCTATGGCCGACATGTTGGTGGGTTTGTTTATTAAGCCAGCAAAAGGCATTACTTGTGGTTTGCATCTTTGGTTGACCCAATCATCCTTAATAGGTTGAATATTTCTCATAACCGCTACATATGAAACTGCCACAAATAGAATGACTACTAGTATAATAAAAAGAAACACCGACCCACCGTACTGGTCAAAATATGTTAATTTTTCATACATTTGTTTTATTGTTTTTGCGCTTTGTTGAATATTATCCATATATAGTAAGCGGATAATATTCAAAATTATATTTCGTATTTTGTCTTGTTAGCTTTTTCTTGACATTTTACATTTTTACATTTTTAAAACGTCATCTTCCCAATCCCAGAAAATGTGTTCACCTATCTTTATCTTGTGGTCGTCCGTTATTATTGAACTGAACCAAGTACCAATAATTTCCGATTGAATTGCTTCGGGGTGGTCTTTAACTTCAATGTATTTATTGCTGGATTCACTAAAAATCATATGCGTTCCCGTAACATAAATATCGGATTCATCTAGACCCTTCTTGTGAATAATATAATACTTCTCGTTAAATTTGTTGTCTATTTTCATTAAAGCATCAACTCGGCTGCCATTTTCCAATATATCTCCTAAATTCAAATCTTTCATAGCAACAACTGTTCCGTTCTTTAATTTAATCTTTGTTTCTGGAAGAAAACAATTTCCACCCAACGCCCTCACCATTTGGCCGGGCGGACCATTCCACGTGCTTTGCATCGTTTTAATGCTTCCGTCTATCAAATACATTACGGTAACCATTACACCTATAATTTTTCCCACTAAATCCTTAATACCAATAGTTATCTTTTGGAATTCAATAATTAAATTCAAAAATACTCCAAACACATTTTGGATAATAGAAGTAATCATAGAACGGATGCTGCTTATCATTGTTCTAATGTAATTGATTGAACCTGAAAATTCGCCCCCCATGGAAGATAATGAATTAATAATGTAATTAATTGGTTGCAACAAATAGCCCATAAAATTGGTTTGCATGCTCTGCACACAATAAGTAAAATCTTTTTCAATATTGTCGGATAATGGCATAAACATTGGATTGCATCTGTATTTGGGCCAATTATTCTTTATTTCGGCAACGGCGCTGAAATAATACATTACGAATATTTGTGCGACAAAACCTAAATTGACATATATAAAATTTATCCAGTCTAATCCTTTTGGCATAACTTATATTATTAATATATAATTATTACCCTAAAATTACTTTCTTCTGGGTTTTATTTTTTTTATTTTTTTTATTTTTTGGATTTCCTGGATTTCCTGGATTTCTTGGATTTCCTGGATTTCCTGGATTTATTGGATTTCTTGGAGTTTCTTGTCTTTCCACCGCTTAGGCAAGGCCAAACAAAACCTCCTCTTCTTTTGGTTCTCTTAGCACCACCAGTGGAACCTTTTGGAATGGGAACCAATGCAACTTTGTTGTCTAGAGCTTTTTGCGCGTCATTATTTACAGTTAAACCTGTCATCCCTTTTTGTTGAGCAAGAACGCCTTGATCCGTTCCTTTTGAAGGATCATTCATTAAATTTGAGTTTGGAACTTGAGGAACTAAAATTTGGCCTTGGCCGCCATATTTTCTGCGTCTTCTATTGCCTCCTTTATTTGCCCCTAATTGAGCTAGCGCTTGATTTCGTTGAACCTGAGTTTGATACGCAGAATCTCTAACGCTTGACCCTATCATTCCGGTTTGTTGTGGTTGTAAAACTGGCATATAAATTATAGCAATATAATAATTATTGCGTAAATTTAGGTTTAAAAATTTTATCATAATTTGTATATGGACGCCAATGCTAGACTTCATTTACAAGAAATGGTGAAAGCCAACAACGTGGAAGACCAAACAGAATTAATACGCGAGCTAAAGCACAGTCATTTATTGCAAGAAGACATTAACAATCTTATTATGATAAAAGCTAAAAATAGGAATGATGAGGAAAAGGTTCACCAACTTGGTATGGAAGAGTGTTCCTTCTTATTTACTTATTATACTGACATTTACAATAAAATAAGAAAAGACGAGATTGATTTGAAGATTTTGAACAAGTTTTTGAATGTTTTGCAGCGAATTGAGAATGGTGATATTGACCAGCACGAAGGATCTTATTTTGTCGGCCAACTTTTAAAAGAGCTATACGTAGATAGTGCACTAAAAAAGGCCGGAAAATTGGAAGAGCAACATAAGGTTGAATTTGTTCCTGAAAAAAATGGTGGAATGAAGGTCTCCTGGAAGGATTTTAAGAAGTTTCAATAGGCTTAAAAGATTTAAATATATCACGACATATACATTTAATATATCATGATAGAGGAGAGCGAAAAAGAAACGCCACCGAGAAATGCATTATTAATTGCGCTTCAAATTCTGCAAATGATTCCTGAAGATAAAAAAGATTTTTACAATGCACTTGACCATTTGATTAAATCTGATTTTTTCTATAAAGACGCACTCGCTCTGGGCTTACCTTATAGTTGGATAAAATTGGAACAAATTATGCACAGATATATCTCAACACCGCGCGAAGAATGGGAAGAAAAAATTGTTAAATTTTATATTGGAAAAAATTTTATTTATTCAGAATCAAATAAAAACAAAATATAAACTACTAAATACATAGAAGGCCAAATAAAATATTTTGAAAATCCACACCGTCTAAGAAGATACAATGAAGCCGAGATATAAAAAATTCTAAAATCTTTATACTCCCTATACCATATATAGTATGTCATTAATAGTTCCGTGCTATAAACAACGCTCCAAATAGTTTTGTTTATCAGATTTTTTCTTATTAATGTCATACCAAATGCCGATGTCTGAATCGGTGGAAGCGTTGAAAAAATTAGAATTGGCGATTCGCTCAACAAGCATATATACGTTGCTCCCATTTGACTGATGCTGAAAAATGCCCCTGTAATTTCTTTTACTAGACTGCGCTTGCCTACCTTGCTATGCTGACCACGCACAGTTGAAACTTCCGAATTGCCGCGATACTTTGTCGCAACGTCGGCGGCAATCATTGTCAAAAAGCAGATAACAGGCGCCCAAGTTGGGAACAAAATTGCAAAGCAAGCTCGCCACGCAAACAACAATGAGTGGATTCTTAGTTCTTCCCAAATAAACATATTCAACAACGATTCTGTTGGACGTTTTGCCAATACCTTAAAAATGAACGATGAACAATGGAGCAAAATATGTGGAGCAATCGTATAAACATTTAAATAATACGTTCCGCGAGCAAAATACATGTAAAACTGTGCCACATAATTTAATAAACACAAAAATCCAAGACCCTTGTGAATAAAATATGGATCCTCATGAGTAAATAGTTTTTTTACCACTTCGCTGGTCATATAATGCTAATGTGTTGACGTGTTTATTATCTTTTTGTAATGTATTTTGATCGCGAAAAAGTTTATATTTTAATTGCTAGCGACAGTATATGAAATATTTAGGTGGAAAGCAACGTCTAGGAAAACATTTAGCCCCCGGTCTCAAAGAACTCTGGAATTATGTTTTAAGTGCGAATGAAACCCCACTTGATGGATACTTGGAACCTTTTTGCGGTTCTCTCGGAGTGTTTAGAAATATGACTAATTTAACAACTTACAATTTTATAGCAAATGACTATCATCCAGATTTGATTCAGATGTGGAATGAAGTGAAAAATGAAACCTTTGTTTATCCAGAATCCGTTTCAGAAGAAGAATATTTGGCGGCAAAAAAACTGACATCACCAAATGCTGTGAAAGCTTTTATAGGGTTTGGTATGAGTTTTGGTGGAAGATTTTTTGGAGCTTATGCACACAAGTACATGAATGATAAAAAAGAAGATTTTTGTAAGGAAATGATGCACAGTTTAAAACGAGCAACCCCTCTTATTAAAAATGTTGAGTTTACAAATAAATCTTACTTGGATTTAAATCCGGTAAATATGTTTATTTATTGCGACCCACCTTATAAATATTCAAAATTTCCGATTAAATACAGACGAGATGTGAAGAAATACGACGTTTTTGACAACGATCTGTTTTGGAAAACTGTTCGCAAATGGAGTGAAAATAACCTTGTTGTTGTCTCTGAGATGGACGCACCAGAAGATTTTGTGGAGATATGGAACTTTGAACGATACAGAAGTGCGGCTCAGAGTAAAAAAACGCGTTTTAAACCGGATTTGCCAAATGAAAAATCGTCGTCGGAAACCAATAAAACAGAAAAATTGTTTATATATTCAAAGTCTGCTCTACCATGGAAAAAAATACATTAATTTACATTTTAAAACAAATGATCTTTTTCTTTACTTATACCATCTTGCAAAACGGAGATTCTCGGTTGCAAGTTGCCAAATGGTAAGCAATCGCGCTTTCCTTCATCGTCTTTTCACACGTCAAGCACTTTGACTCAACGCCGGCAACGATCTCAACGCGCATAGAATTGCGATCCATGTGCTTCTTGACAAAATGCGTGAAGATTGACTGCTTGTTTTTGCCCTCATATTTGCAAGTTGGGTGAGGGCATTTTGTGTAAGAGATTTCGTGGTGGTTTGCAATGTGGTGCAAACGAGCCGAGCTTGAAGTAAACCGCTCCTCGCACTGGTCGCAAGCATATGGCTCAATCTGACGACCGGCCTCAGCGGCGTGTTTCCTTGAAATGTGCATTGACAGCGTGGACGAATTCTTGAAGGTTTTGGGACAATACTCGCATTTCTTGTCGCCACACTCATCTTCAACTATGAAGTGAATCTTTCCTTGGTGCGGCTTGCGTTCTCCGATTTTCACGGGCTTTGAGCAGGGGATGCAAGCAATGGTCTCCATAGTTTTCAACTTAGTTTTGGTTCATTATACCTGGAAAAGTTTTCCAAAAAAAATGAATCAATTTTTTTTGACTACCTGTTTTTTTTTCGTCACCTTTTATTTTAAATAATATATATTCCCGAATTTTGAACTTAAAGAAAATTTCTGAAATTCGAGGGGTCAAAAGTATTTCCAAAAATCAAAAATGGACAAAAAAAATGTCCAATTTTCAAAAGTGCCGAGGTTTTATGAAAAAGGGGTCAAAATTTCCACCTTCTTAGCATTATGCTGTAAAAAGTTTCTAAAAAATAAAATAACTTGTTATGATAAATTTTAATACTTTTTAGGGAAAAAGATTTAGGAAATTTCTCTGTTTCATATATATGAAACATTTTGAAACAAAAAAATCTCCAAAAATCTCCAAATCATTTCATTGTGAATTATGTGATTATAAATGCAGCAAAGATAGCGAATGGAATAAACATATATTAACTGCAAAACATAAAATGAAACAAAATGGAACAAATGAAACAAATTTATCGCCAAAAATCTCCAAAACGTGCTTGTGCTGCGGAATAATTTTCAATAGTAGAACTACGCTGTGGAGACACAAAAAAATGTGCCCTACATTAATCACCGAACCTTCAGAAAAGGACGACACAACATCCGATAAAAAACTTATCATGGAATTACTTAAAAGCAATAATGAATTACAAAAACAAATCATTGAACTTTGCAAGGATAAAAGCATCATAACCAATAATTCCAACAACACAACCAATAATACAAACAACTTCAATTTACAGTTATTTTTAAATGAGCAGTGCAAGGATGCTTTAAATATAGACGATTTTGTCAATCAAGTTCAATTGCAATTGTCAGATTTAGACATGATTGGTAGAGTTGGATACGTTGAGGGTATGAGCAAAATATTTATGAGAAACCTTCACGCCCTAGACGTATTTAAAAGACCAATTCACTGCAGCGACTTGAAGAGAGAAACATTGTATGTAAAGGACAAGGACGCCTGGGAAAAGGAAAATAATGAAAATGTGAAAATTACTCAAGCTATAAAGAAAATTGAACACAAAAATATTAAACAACTCCCTCAATGGAGAGAAGAAAATCCTACAGCCGACGACACTGAAACCAAGAAACACTTGGAATACCAGAACATCTTATTAGAAGCCATGGGCGGTTCCACTCTGGAAAACGACGATAAAAAGAGAGAGAAAATAATCCGCAACATTGCAAAAGAAGTAGTCATTGACAAGGAAAAAAAATAAGTAAATTTAATAGTATATTGAAAACTTTTTCTACAAGACCACAATGGATAAGAAATCCACTTAAACATAATCCACTATTATATATATTGAATTATGTCAAAATTTGCCACCACTACTAGTCTTGTGATAGTGGAATCCCCGGCAAAGTGTAAAAAGATAGAAGAATATTTAGGACCTGGATACAAATGTTTGGCCAGCTTTGGACATCTGCGCCAGTTAAAGTCTCTCAAACATCTAGACATTGCCAACAATTTTAAACCCACGTTTGAAGTTGTTGATGACGCAAAGAAGCAAAAACATGTAGATTTTCTTCGGAAAGAGATTGCAAAGGCCGATGAAGTCATTTTAGCGTCAGACGATGATCGTGAAGGAGAAGCTATTGCGTGGCACATTTGTGACCTCTTTGGCCTTCCAATTGAAACTACAAAGCGCATTGTATTTCACGAGATTACGGAAAACGCTATCCAGTCCGCTATTGCGCATCCTAAGATCATTGATATGAAAAAGGTGAATTCTCAAATAGCTCGGCAAGTCCTAGACCTTCTTGTGGGCTACAACGTCTCTCCTATGTTGTGGAAGTTCATTTCAAAAACCTCTGAGAACAGTTTAAGCGCCGGTAGATGCCAAACTCCTGCTCTAAAATTGGTATACGAAAATCAGCAAGAGATTGACAAATCACCTGCACAAAAAGTGTACAATACTACTGGTTATTTCACCAACAAGAATATTGCTTTTGATTTGAATAAACAGTTTGACAATGAAACTGCCATGTCGGAATTCTTGGAAGAGTCCGCTAATTTCTCTCATGCATACTCCAGAACGGATGTAAAACGAGTTTTCAAACAGCCTCCCGAACCATTGACAACCTCTAGAATACAGCAACTCGCAAGCAATGAACTACACATTTCTCCCAAAGAAACTATGCGTTGCTGTCAAACGTTATATGAAGCTGGATATATTACTTATATGCGAACTGATAGTAAAAAATATAGCGCGGACTTTTTGGAAGACGTAAAAAAATTTATTGTTCACGAGTTCAGTCTTGAAAAGTTTATCAATCCAAAAATAGATTCTTTGTCAAACGAAAACAAAAAAGAAGTAACCAAGCCAAAGAAAACAACAACATCCAAAAAGACGTCCAATGTTCCACCTCCTCAGGAAGCACATGAAGCTATAAGACCTACAAAACTGACTGTTAAAAATGTTCCCGACGAAATGAGTGCCAGAGAGAAAAAGCTCTACAAGATGATTTGGGAAACTACAATGGAGAGCTGCATGGCCGAGGCAGAGTATTTCTCGTTTACAAGCACAATTTCCACCGACGTTGAGGGAATAAAATACACGTTGACAAGTGAATTATTGGATTTTCTTGGCTGGAAAATAATTAAAAATAAGGAAACCAAGACGGCCATCAAGGACAAGGAATACAATTATCTTTTGCAATTGAGACAAGGCCAAATAATTAATTATAAAAAGATAACAGCCAAAGTCACTCTTAAAAATAACAAGATGCATTACACAGAAGCAAAGTTGGTTCAGCTCTTGGAAGATAATGGCATTGGCAGACCTTCTACGTTTTCCACTCTGATAGATAAGATTCAAGAGCGCGGTTATGTTAAGAAGGACGACATACCAGGTAAACAAGTTGCATGCAAAGACTTTGAACTAGAAGACGAAGCTTTAACGGAAACTAATACTACGAGAGAATTTGGAGCAGAGAAGAACAAATTAGTAATTCAACCTCTTGGAATTATCGTGATGGAGTTTCTAAACAAAAACTTTGAGGAAATGTTTAATTATGATTATACAAAGAACATGGAAGATGATTTAGATAAAATTGGTAGAGGTGAAAAGATATGGTATAAGCTGTGCGAAGATTGTTTGAAAGAGATCAATAAATGCTGCGAAAAATTAGTAGACGAGAAAAAGTGCGAGATCAAAATAGATGATAAACATTTTTATATTATTGGAAAGCATGGACCAGTTATTAAAAAGATTGATGACATGGAATCTGGTAAAAAGAATAATGTATCTTTTTTACCAGTTAAAGAAGGGGTGGATATGAAGAAGCTGGAACAAGGAGAATACAAACTAGAAGATTTAATTGCACCCGCAAAACAGTACCAAATTCACTTGGGAACATATAAGGCAGAACCTCTTTTTTTAAAGAAGGGCAAGTATGGGCTCTACGCAACGTGGGGGCAAAACTCAAAATCTCTATCTTGCTTTGGTAACAGACCCATGGAAAATGTCGCTCTTGCAGATGTTCTTGAAGTTCTGGAAAGAACGGACACACAATCATCGTCTTCAAGTGAATCAGGAATAATAAGAATTATTACTAATAATATAAATATAAGAAAGGGAAAATACGGCGATTATGTGTTCTATAAAACGCCAAAAATGTCCAAACCGTCTTTTTTAAAATTGGACGGTTTTGAAGAAGACTATAAGACGTGCACTATAAAAACAATGACAGACTGGTTGAAAGCCACATATGGCGTGGTCTAACTATTTGGCGCCACCTTTTTTAAAGGTGGTTTAACTATTTCCAATAGATTCGGGGACAAACATCTTATAGTCTCTTCGTTGTTGAGGTCTAAACAATATAAATTCCAACATAATTGAGAAATCAAACTTACCAAATTCTACAAAGGAACCATCGTGATATCTCAACTTTAATTTCAAACGTCTAATTCTCTCTGCAGGTGGATTGTAAACTTTACTTGGACCAGCATTGTTATCAAACCACTGTGCGAGCGGCGTTGTTGTAACAGCAATTTTGGCAAACGCAGATTTCACAACTGAAGCGGATTCATTTGTCGTAGTTGTAAAATTATTGACAGCAAAGGGTATCAACTCGTCAATGCTGTTCATTCCGTCAATCTCCAAGTAGAAATACGAGTTTCCCATAAGATTAATTTTATTGGGTGCCTCTAAATAATAAACCGGTATTGTCGCATTGTTTCCAAGATATTGAGAATCTGGCACCAACCAAAAACCATTGTCTCCTGGACTTACGTCACCATAAAAAAATCTAGGATATGAACCATTTGAAGCCGTAGAAGTAGTTGCGACGCAACGCGTGAATCCCAAATAAGACGGCAACCCCCAATTTGTAAAATCAGGATATTGTTGTCTAAAGCATATCGCATCTTTTATAACACTGTTTAAATATATAGCAGAGTTGTTTGATATAACAAAATTGGAGCTTTTATTACCAAACCACAATTTTTGACCAACCTCATTATACACTATAACAAATTGATTGTATCCTCCCGCTAAATCAAACTGCGTTAGTAAATCGGGAGCATTTTGGGAAATATAACTGCTAATATATTGAGACACTGAATTATTAAATCTATTTGTAAGTTCAGTGGCAATTTGAAACGGGTTATAAAATCCTTCTTCAATAACAGCAATAAATTGTTGCCCTTTATAAGCAAATAAAGCGTCTGCTATAATTGCTAAAAGTGGATCGTCAACCATCCAATCGCTTGGATTATATGGGTCAGTGATTTCAAATACAATGGCAATGTTATTTTGCGCTAGAGAAAAAGTATTGTAATTCGCGGGAAATGTCCAAGAGTCTAATCTGACAGCTTGAACGTTGCAATAATCTTGCGGCAATTCTACTTCAAATTCGGAAGACGATGGGAATCGTAAAACGTTTCTATCTTCTGAGTGTATAGATACATATTGTCTTTCGTACATATATTCATTAGCATTTGGTATTATTGGATGATTTGTGGAAACATTAAATCTGCTCATTTATATTTTAATATAATATTTTTTTAATATTTAATAAACACAATTGGGTTATTAAATATTAAATCTAATGTTTTGATATAATATATAGTAAAATGTCGCAATCAAATTATGGTGGAAAACAAGCAAACCAGTCGTCTTACATAAAAAATTTTAATATAGGTTCATCACCAATCACATGGTATTATTCCACAAATAATAATCAACTTATTTTAAGTCCGACTAATTCAAGCGCGACTGTCTACATTAAAGGCGATTTATTTGTAGGCGGTTCTATTAACAACCCATCTGATTTGCAATTAAAGGATAATATTGAAGACTTGTCCTTAAGTTTAACCGACAACTTGTTATTATTGAATCCTGTAAAATACAATTATAAAGACGACGCAAAACAAAAGGAACATTTTGGTTTTATAGCTCAAGACGTTGAAAAACTTTTTCCAAATTTAGTAAACACTGTTTCAGCTACTATAGGCGACGATGATGTTTCAATCAAATCTGTCAACTATTTAGAGATGGTGCCGTTATTATTGTTAAAAATAAAAGATTTACAAAACCAAATAGACGCATTAAATAACAAAATTTTAGAGGAAACCTAAGACCCCATCCTTTTGTAAATTTATGTCCAAAATATCACACATTAGTCTCTGGATAAGAAATAATATAAACTATATATAAGAACAAGACATGACAATTAATTGGTATTCAAACATTTACAATTCATTAATAGTAGTTGGAATCATAATTATTATATGCACAATGGGATCTAGTTCAGCTTCTAGTTTAACCGGAACTATTACTGGTTATTCTTTTATTATAACCGGAACTCTTTTACTAATGGGGTATTTAATGAACAATGTGAAGAGGACTCAGCAAAACGCATCATCTATTATATCCCAGCTAATAACAGTTGGACCATTTGTAGTATTGATAGGAATCCTAGTTTACATGGTTTACTTGCTAAGTTTTTATTTTAATCAAATAACAAATGGAAACGTTGCAAATGGTTATTATAGTTTTATGAATATTTTTATTGTTTTACTAATGGTGCAAATGTTTATATTTTATAATGGCACTCGCGATAAAAGTTTCATAGAAACCGGAGCAATTGGAAAGGCGACGGGATTAGTTTTGTACTTTTTAGAAATCATAAACATTATTGTGGTGATCACTTTAGGAATTATATTAAAGTATTTTTCTACGGATGGTTAATTTTGACAAACTTATAAGTGACGCCGTAATGAAACTCTGTTTCCCAAATGCCTGATATTTTAAGCATAAATAAATTGTTATTAATTTTTTCTACATTTTCAGAAAAAATTTTTATATTTCCAATCCTAAGCTGCTCATAAATTTTAAATTGCGGAATTTTATTTTTTATATTGACATTTTTTAGTAAATTTTCTTCAATTGTTTTAATACTCTCAATCGTTTGTTTGTGATTATTTGCAACAAAACTGCACCTGTATTTGTTGTAATATTTATCAATCGTTATATCGTTTAATGCTACAAATAAATTAATTCCATTAACCACGAATAAGGGCGTTGAGTATAGAATTCTGATGAAAAACCCATCATTCATCACGTTGTTTTTAATTGGATCGCAAAAATATATATTATTGTCATCATATTGTTCAATTGTTTTAACTATATTCATATCTTAGACTGATTAAATATGGTGAAAAGTGTTTAATATAAAATTTCCAATAATATACAAAGACAAAACGCAGAAATAATAAAATAAGTAATATAATCAAATAAAGATTCTTGCGCTTCATTATATAATGAAGTTTCGTGAAACCCATTTTGAAGAATACGTTGTTTCAAATCAAAAAGAAGATTTGCATCCAAAAATGAATAAAATATATCAAAAATTTCCTAATAAGCTAACAGGTCTGAAAAACATGATATTTTATGGACCGCAAGGCGTTGGGAAGTACACTCAAATGTTGAAGTCCATTAAAAAATACAGTCCAACGGAATTAAAGTATGAAAAGAAGATTAGTATAACGTTTAATAAACAGCAATATTTTTTCAAGATTAGTGACATACACTATGAGATTGATATGTCTCTCTTGGGTTGCAATTCAAAACTTTTGTGGCACGACATTTATATGCAAATCATTGACATTATTTCGGCAAAAACAGAAAAATCGGGAATTATATTGTGCAAATATTTCCACGAAATACATAGCGAGCTTTTGGAAAATTTTTACAGCTACATGCAACAGAATAATGCGAGCGCAATTGATTTGAAGTTTATATTAATTGCCGAAAAAATTAGTTTTATTCCAGACAATATATTGAATTGCTGTGAGATAATAAATATTCCTCGGCCAACCAAGTCGCTTTATGCAAAATGTATTAAAACTAGACTTCCAAATTCTATAAAGCTTGAAAATATTGCAAATATAAAAAATATAAGCAACGTTCTTGATCCGTTAATGATGCCACACAAAATCATTTGCGATAAAATTATTGATTCAATTATAAAAATAGAAGAAATAAAATTCTTGAAATTTAGGGATCTTTTATACGACATATTCATTTACAATTTAGACATTGCAGAATGTGTGTGGTATATTATTTCAACTTTAATATCTCAAAAAAAGATTAAGGATAAAGATATTTCTGGATTGCTTGTAAAAACGTATACTTTTTTTCAATACTATAACAATAATTACAGACCGATTTATCATGTAGAGAACCTGATGTTTTACGTGGCTAGTATAATCCATTCTTTTTAAATTTATTTTTTGTTTTGTTTTGTTTCTAGAAACATTGTTGTGTTTTTTGTATATGGATTAACTTAATAAAAATTAGAATGTTTTTATTATTTATAATGCCGGAATATATTAAGGACGCCTCATTGGATGGAACTACTAACATTAATGGTACAGTTTATGTTGCGCCCGGAACTCAAGTATCTGGGTTAAATAAGAGACACGTTGGACTTAACAATGTTGATAATACACGTGACATTGCGAAACAAATGTCAAATAAAACAAAAGAGTATATTGATTATAAAGTTGCCACATCGTCTATCCCAAATTAATATATAAAATAATGTTTACAACTTAGATATTATTTTGGTTAAAATACTAATTAATGGACCTAGAAGAAGCTTTACATATATTTGAAATTGAAAACGTTTCAAATCTATCGCAAGAATCATTAAAGAAAAGATATCATAAATTAGCGCTGCAAAACCATCCTGATAAGAACGGCAATACTCCAGAGTCAACCCAATATTTCCAAAGAATCCAACATGCTTATGAAGTGTTGAAGAGAGAAATAAGTATTATAAATAATTATACTGAACTTGGGGAAGAACATATCAATTTGAATTCAGGTTACACTGCAATATTGCATTTGTTTATTGACGGCATTCTAAAAGGCAAATACAATGAATTTCTCTCAAACATTGTAAAAGATATTGTGAGCGGATGTAAAGAAATTTCATTGAAATTATTTGAAGACATGAATAAAGAACAGTCTCTTGCAGTCTACAATTTTATTGTTAAATACAAGACTTTGTTGCGTTTAACTGACAATACTTTGGACAAGGTGAGAGAAATATTGTTAGACAAATACAAGGACATGCAGATTTACGTACTGAACCCAAACATAAATGATTTATTCCAGAACAACGTCTATAAACTAGACATTGATAATAAGCTGTATTTTGTTCCTCTCTGGCACAGCGAATTGCATTTTGAATCGGATATAGTAGTAAAATGCAATCCGGAATTGCCTGAAAATATGGAGATAGACGAGGACAACAATTTAGTAATAACTGAACGTATTCCAATTACTTTTTCTCTCTTGAATGAGAAGACAAGAATCATAAAGATTGGAAATAATTCGTTTGAATTGCCTTTGGACCAACTATTTCTAAGACCGGTTCAGACACACGTTTTAAGAAAAAAGGGAATATCAAAAATATTAGATGCGGATATTTATAACATAGATGAAAAAGCAGATATAATTATTAAAATAATATTTGAATAATATAGTTAAGCATTAAATGGCAGAACCAGAAATAATTGAAGAAATTAAAAGTCAACTACAAACACCCAATCTGTCAAATAGAGATTTAATGGCTGTATTTGCAAAAGTATTCCCGTTAGTGTCTCCAAGCAAAACAACGACGTCTGGATGTTGGGTTATCACTGGGCATGGAAATGATTTAGATGTTAAAATGAGAACGTCAATTATAGATGAAATGCTAAACACATTTGAAGAATTTGCAGACGAAAAAGCAGCATTATCAAGTTATATAACAAATAATGTCTCGTTAACAATGGCTATGGGGTTGCCAGGTCCTTCTGCGCCAATGCAAATGCCATTAGAAGACAATGAACGATGGGCTGGACTAACCACTTCTGAAGTAGATGTTCAAGTTGTGAGAAATATATATCAGTTATTTCATCAATATATAGGTGAAGCGCAAGTAACGCCTGATATGTTGGATACATTAGACTATATTGTAAAACAACAATTGCGAGCAAATTTTATTGAAATATGGGGACGAGGTGGTGAATTTCAATTAAGTTCAAGAGGAACTTGGCAGGCGGATATAGTAAGATTGATGCGAATGGAAGAAATTTGGGTAACTAAAAAGGTAAAACCTGATAGCGCAGATAGATATTATCAATTAAGACCAAATGAAGGAGAAGAACCAGAGTTTAGAGCGAGAGAAGGCTTGCATTTAATTGATATGAGAGATTCAACTGGGCTTGAAATACCGGATCTAGTTTTACCTGTTTCTGAATCTAGATGGGGGCCAAAAAGAAACCCCTTGCCAACGAGTAGGGAATTTGATCTAAATAACATACAATTTCCAGAAGCTAAAAGAAGATTAGATGCGTATTTTTATGGAGTTTTAGACATTCAAAGAGCGACAAAAGAGTACAATGCTTTTAAATTAATAACTAATAAAATATTTTCAAAAACTGAACCGAATCTATTCTTAAGTGAATTAATAATGTTGGGTTATCTTCTTAGAATACAACACTTGCAAATATACGATCCATTGTGCAGACCATTGGAAGATTCCGACGCAACGTCTGAGACAAGGTCAGGCGAAGCATTCAGAGGACAAATTCCAGGAATAGAGGCGCTGCACCACGACACATTGCCGAGAGAAGAAAGCGAAAAAGTTTTGGGACGCATAACAAAAAAATGCGATAAAAAGGGTCAGTGCGCTATTATGGGTGGAAAAACAAAAAAAACAAAAAAAACTAGAAAGTTCAGGCGTTCAATAAAAAAGACAAAAAAGTCTAAGCGTACTAGAAAGCATAGACGCAAATAATTATAAGTTTTTCATTTTTTTGAGTAAAAATGAAAAATAATGTAGGAGGGTTTGAAAGGGAACCTGGGTTCCCTTCTAAATAAAAAAGAGTTTTTATTTATTACTTGTTACAGGGTACAACTACTATCTAATTTTTGTTTTTACTTTAATTATCTTTTTTGTTTAAGCCTCGGCAGCAACCTTCTTCTTGACCACCTTCTTCTTCTTGGGCTCCTCAGTCAAAGCTGCGGCAACCTCCTTCTTAACCTCAACAGGAGCCGGAGGAGGAGCAACAACAATTGGAGTAGGAACAGGCTCATCCTCCTCCTCCTCCTCCTCGTCAGAATCGTCAACAACGGTACTGGAAACGGGCTCATCATCATCCGCGTCAGGAGCGGGAGTCGCCTGCAGGCGCGCCTTGTCGGCAGGCTTGAGCTTAATCAAACACTCGTCAAGAAGCGAGCCCTTGGGGCGCTGAACAACAGCCTGAGCGAGCTTCCAGGTCACACCAAACTTGCCGTTTGCAAACCAGATGCCACCGCACTGCATGATGACCGCAACCTGAGTACCCTTCTTGATAAAGTCAAGCGGAGTCTTGGTGGCCTCACCGGGGAACAACTTCTTGCCATCCTCGTCGCAAATCAAGCACTTCCAGACGCCCTCCCAAAGAGGAAGCTTCACGCGAATTGTCGGCGCCTTGGTGAGATCTGGATTGCCTGTGAGCTTGTCCTTAGAATACTTGAGCATAGGAGTGTAAAGTGCGTCAATTACCTCGGGGCTGGTGTGCTGCTTACCAAACCAATCCTTAGAATTGGCGAGCGCATCGGCCTTCACCTTAGCCTCAAGAGCCTGCATATTTCGCAGAAACGCATCAGTATCAGCGTTTGCGTATTCGCCGCGAGGAAATTGCAGCGACATTTCAAACTTTCCATTTCCCTCAAACTCAGACGCACCCCACGTCAACATAAGAGGAGTTGCGAGTCTCAGACCAGAATTAGTAGTACTATTAAGAATATTGACGCTCTTACCACCGGCGGCATTTGCCTTGGGTGCAGAATAACGAATATTCTGAGCGCTAAATTGGGTTCCATCAACGATTGTCTCGGCCATGCTTGCTATGATACTTATAATAAAGGGGCTATCTTTAAATCAATTTTTTTTTGAAATGTTATTAGAAATGAAAATCACTCTCGCGAAACGACACCATTCAAGGTTTCGCGTCTTTAAATAATATTATTTTAACAAAATGGCTCAAAAAGATTTCTATATGATATATATAAGAAATGATTGCTGGAAAGTATACGGATATAAACTTTATTAAAAAAAATAACGTGCTTATTTCTGTTATATCAATAGAAGATTATAACAATGTTTTATTTTCAAAATGTGAAAAAACTATACCGACGCCAAAAAAACTAGAAAAAATTAATAACGACAATTTATGCTTACCGACTGTTAAGAATTCTGATATTCTTTTTAAATATAATTACAACGTGCAACAATTGAAGCAGTTTGCAAAGCAATATAAATTAAAAGTTTCTGGAAACAAGAATGAGCTTTTAGGTCGCATTTACGTATTTTTAAAATTATCAAAAACAATTGTTAACATTCAAAAAATATTTAGGGGATTTTTACAGCGCAAGTGCAATTTATTGCACGGTCCGGCGTTTTCAAATAGAAGTCTTTGCACAAATGATTCGGACTTCTTGACCGGCGACACAATGAAAGAATTAGATTGTTCGCAATTTTTCAGCTACAAGGATGCAGATGGTTTTATTTATGGTTTTGACATTATTTCTCTCTATAATTTGATTTTGAAATCTGGAAAGAGTGTGAAAAATCCTTATAATCGCAATGACATCTCAAAAATGGTGATACAAGACATGCGAAATTTAATTAGAGTTAGCAGAGTCCTAAAGATTCCTATTGACATTGAGATTAAGGATGAAACTGTATCAAATGAAAAGTCGGTAGAATTAAGAACCCTTGATTTATTTCAGAATATTGATGCTTTAGGAAACTACAGCGATCCTTTGTGGTTTTCATTGTTGCCAAGGATTCAAATGATCAAGTTTGTGAGAGAACTTATTGATATTTGGTCTTATAGAGCACAGTTAACAAGCGAAATGAAAAAGAAAATTTGTCCTCCATTTGGCGATCCTTTTAGGAATATTAATTTTTCTTATTTGAATAGCGAAGAAAATAATGAAAATGTTAAAAAGGTTGTTTTAACTATTTTAGAAAAACTCGTAAATACTGGCGTTGACAAGGATAGTAAAACTTTAGGAGCCTATTACGTGCTTGGAGCTTTGACATTAGTTAGTGAAAATGCTGCTTCATCTCTTCCTTGGCTTTTTCAATCGGTGTCGCATTTTTAGAATTTCATAGTATACATTTGTGATTGTGTGGCATCACAAATATATATATTAGACCTAAAACCAACTTAAAAGGTAGTCGTCTAGGTATAGTATAGAATGGTAAGAACTAGTAAGCCTAAGTCGTCTTCCGATGCTCCCGTTGAGTCCGCCCCCGTTGTGAATGTTGCCGTTAAGGCCCCCAAGACTGTCAAGAAGGCCAAGGCCCCCGTTGCTGAGGCTGCTTCCCCCGTTGTCGCTGCCCCCGTTGAGGCCGTTACCGAGGTTGATTCCCTTGAGGCGTCTATCATTGAGCAATCCACCGAGTTCAATGCTAAGCTCCAGCAGCTTGCTTCCCTCATCTCTTCCCTAAAGTCTGAGTACAAGGGTCTTGAGAAGAAGTGGCAGCGCGAGCTTAAGGCTGCCCAGAAGCAGAGCTCCAAGCGCAAGCGCAAGTCCGGCAACCGCGCCCCCAGTGGTTTCGTGAAGCCCACTCGCATTAGCGACGAGCTTGCCTCCTTCCTTGGCAAGGACAAGGGCACCGAGATGGCGCGCACTGCAGTGACTCGCGACATCAATGCCTACATCCGCACCAACAATCTCCAGGACAAGGCAAATGGTCGCCAGATCAACCCTGATGCCAAGCTCGCGGCTCTTCTCAAGCTCCAGAAGACTGATGTCCTAACCTACTTCAATCTTCAGAAGTACATGAGCCCTCACTTCGCCAAGTCGGTGAAGGCTGAGGCTGCCGCCGCCGTTTAAAACAAGAAAAATAAAATAAAAACAAGAAATAAAAACAAGAAATAAAAAAGAAAAATAAAAGAAAAACAAGAAATAAAAAAGAAAATAAAAAATATGAAAATAAAAAAGAAAATAAAAACAAGAAAAACCTATAAAACAAAAATATACAAATTTAATTACATTGTATATTTTTCAAATACTTATCCTTGAGCAACTTCACAAGGAAATATAAATCCATCTTTCTCCAAAATTGGTCGCAACATATCATTGTCAACGTTTGTGTTTACAATGCGAATTTTTTCACATAAACTCGTGTTAATATTTCCATTGTTTGTCAAATCAAACATACTATATACATTCTTCAACGCATCGTAATTTTCAATATACACGTCGTCATGTTTTTGAATCCACTCATAGAAGTCCTCGGTGTCCTTTGACTTTTTATATTTTTTGAAAAGCTTTGTTGTCTTTTGTAAATTTGGTCTGTTTTCCGAGTCATTTGATATGTTATAATCTGTGCCAGACAACACGCACATTTCGCGAAACTCTTTTTGCGAAACTCCAAGCTCCTGCAAAATATACTTCATCTTATACAAAACTGCTGTATGATTTAATAAACTGAAATATCTAAGAACGCGTGGACAACCATATACAAACATATCCATGTCTTCGCTTAGACACGCCCACACTTTTTTCTTTATTACCAACAATGCACACAATTCATCCGCCTCACCTGGAGCAACGTAATATGAAACGCCGCAACTCTTTATCAACTCTTTTGCAATTTCTATATGCGTCTTATTCAAATATACAAATTGCTTTTTTAAAGAGTCCATGTTTGTAATTATTTCTTGTCGGTCAGAATCATCAATTGAAGATAGTAAGCATTCTTTTAGACGATTGTACTCATTTTCTGCGCCTTTCTTGTCCTCCTTTCTTTGCTTTAATAGTTCTTTTTTTTCAGTTGGAGGTTTCCCGTCAAATATGAAAATTGGAATAATGTTGTAATGCCTGAATATAGAGATCATTAAGTAAATATTCTCAACAAGGCAATCGTCTCCAACGTACTTGTAGAGATATATGCTCACGTCAATGGCAATTTTTTTGCCAGACAAGTCGCCCATGGAGACGCACTTGATAGATTCAGGACAATTGTCCTTTAAAAAGCTATTTAGGTATTTGATTCCCATCTTGAACTTGGTTTGGCGGTTGTAGTTTTAATTTAACGGTCATTAACGGTTTCAATTTTTCTTTTATGACAAATAAATTTGCAAACGCGCTTAAACGGATTTGTGCATTAAAATATAATTATGCTGACTCGTAGCTCATCTCGTTATTTAGAACAAGAACAAGAATTCAAAGAACTCAAACAAATGTATGAAGTAAACATTGATTTTGATGAAGCTAGCGCAGCTTGGAAAGCTAATAAAAAGTCATCTGGAGGAGGTTGTTATAAATATATTTGCGAACATAGAAATAAAAACAATAAAAAATGCAGAAGAAATCCTATTCCTGGCGAAAGTTTTTGTTCTCAACATAATATATAAATGCGTTCTAAGACTTTTAGGCGAAAGAATAGAAAAATGTCTCGCAGAAGACGTGCTGGCCAGCCAGAGAATTTGGGTAGAACTACGACCGCAGAAACAATCGCAATGGAAGAAGGAACTGCGTCTAAACCATCTGTTGCATCAAGACCTATGTTAGGAAGATCAAATAGTGCAGAAATGTCGCGAATGGAAGAAGGTTATGCTCCAACGGCTCCTCCAATGTCAATGATGAATGAAACAGGCGCCATGGGGCGCACTACAACGGCCGAGATGAATGCCATGGAAACCGGGTCTGTTGACATTGAATCTGGTTTTGGCGCTGGAAAAGGTGGCAAAAGGAGTAGAAAGAGCAGAAAGACAAGAAAAAGCAGAAAGGGTGGAAAAAGAAGAAAGTCGCATAGACGCTAAATGTAAACAATAGAATTTAGTTATTTAATTATTTTATATTATTTTGTAGACGTAATATAATATAAAATAAAATGGCATTAAATCCAGGCGATTTAAAGATGTATGAAAATTATTACAAATCTGAAGATAATTCAGAAACATGGAAAGACGTGCCGGATTTGATGGAAGTTCACGAAGCCGAAAGACTTAAGGATTCTGCAAACCATTCCAACTACCTGAGGAGAGATAAATCTTTAAAAGTTAGAATGAAAGCAAAAGACAAATATATGCAAGAAAACAGTGAAATGTTACTGCGTCAAAATATAAAGCCTAGAATTAATGTAGAATTGCAAACACAGCCATCTAGAGCAGAAGATCCTTCAATAGATAGACCTGGAATTGGATTGCTTGGAAAAGGAGAAAAAAATGATTACGATGTTTATGACACGGAATTTCACGGAGGAAAAAAGAAAAAGACAAGGAAAGCAAGAAAAAAGAAAAAGACAAGAAAAAACAAAAAATCTAGAAAAACAAAAAAATCTAGAAAAAACAAAAAATCTAGAAAAATAAGAAAATCCAGAAAATCCTAACCAAGCTCGCAAAGCGACATTCTCATATTATTCAAAATAAAATCCATAGACTTTGATTTCTTGCCAACGCCGTCAGTCTTTTTAACAGTGTAATAGAATCTTTGCATACATACAACCGATTCTGTCATAGCCTTTGTTTTATAATTTCTCTCAATAAACTGGCAGAATGAAGTAATATTTGACGACGTCTTCTTGAACTGAAGGAGTGATAAATTGTTTGTATTGCACCACGCCAAAAAACCCTGATAGTTGTTCATCAATATTGTTGTAATTACATAATAAGAGAGAACATTTGATGCTTCCTTATACAAAGTTTCTCTCATGGATTCAGAAACAGAACTCTTGGAGTATAGATCTTTGTATTTAAGACCCATGAAATCCAACGTCTTTACCATTTGGAAAAATTTAAATGTTCTCTCAAAATTGATAAAAAATTCGCAATTTGATAAATATTCATTTATTAATCCGTCTTCGGTGTGAGTGGGTGCATTTTTTAAAAAATAATAACTGCAAAATGCTGCATTCATTATTTCTGCCCAAAATTCAGTATATGCTTCAAATAAGTTAACATCGGATTTAACCTTGAAAATAGAGAGAATGTGTTTTGTACATTCTTCTGTATTCATATCTGAAAAATCCATGGCAAAATTGTGAAAACTTTCATGCATTAACACTTTGAACCATTCTTCTCTCCTGAAAACAACAATTTCGGAATCCACTGGACAGGTGTAAGTAAATGCAGTATTTACATTATTTTGATTCAAAATATGAATGTTGCTTTCTGGAAGTCTTTTTTTGAGAGAAGTAAAATATAAATATATTACAAGTCGTTTGGAACATTTCTTTGATGCATATTCGTTGATAACGTGCAACCAGATAAGAATTTTCTCTATATACTCGTTGTAGAGTTCAATCTGATACTCTGGGCTGGCCTCTTCAACAATAAAATGGACTCTGATCTCCCTATTCATGAGAGAAAAAGTATAAGACAAATTATATAACATATTGTTATCAATGTGTTCTCGTACTTCTGGAGGAAAACTTCCTGGATTAAAAGATTTTGGTTTCGGAATTTGAGAGACGTTTGTAATTTTTGTTACGTTTAATTTATAAAAACTGTCGCCTTCTTTTGCCTTTTGTGACTTTACAAAGGCTTCTCCTTCTTTTATGTCGTGATATAATTGCTTCAAAACATTATTGGTTTTATAAGTTTGTTCTGAATGATTAATGCATTTCTTTTCTAAGAAAAATGACATTAGCATTTCGCTATTTTTAGTGAGCTTCAGCATTTCTTATATTCTTAGTTTTTATTTTTTTATATCTGTTTTATATATATGGACTTATTGGAAATAATAATTATTGCGCTTCTTGTAATCATATTGGTAATTGTTCTCACTGGACACGTTCTTGTTGTAACAAAATCGGTTCCTGTTCCTAATCCAGCACCACAACCAGCACCACAACCAGCACCACAACCTTCCATTGGTGGATGTGCTGGAACTAGATATGGATGTTGTCCATATTCACCGGCTCCTAAATTAAACGAGATTGGTTCAAACTGCATTAAACAATAATCGGGAAAACTCTAAAATAATATAATTGTACTAATTATTTAGAATTATAATCTATATAATTAATATAAATGGACCCCAAACCAGAAAAGAAATCTAGAGGCAAACCTAAAAAAACTAAACAAGAAGAAATAAAATCTGAACCAGAAAACGTTCTTATTGACATTATTCCTTCTGCTGAACCAAAAGAAGAAACAGTAGAAGAAAAAATGGAAGAAATTATGGAAGAAAAAATGGAAGAAATTATAGAAGAAATTATAGAAGAAATAGTAGAGGTAAACAACCCTATTTCTCAAGCAACCAAAACAGTTGAAGAATTGGAAGCTGTTATTGAAGAATTTATTAAAGTAGTTGAATCAGATACCATCGCTTCGCTTGAACCAACCGAAACTGACACACTTGTTGCAAAACAACCGGTTGAAAATATTTTTGAGATGAAGTCTTTATTAAACTTGATGATTTTAACCTCAGTTAGACCAGAAATGCAACAAAAATATGAATTGAACCCTGAAACTATAAAGGTGATTTCATTGATTCTTCAAAATAATTCGCAATTTTTCAATAAAATAGAAGATTCTTTTAAAAAAATTGTAGCCGATAACAAAATTGACGCAGACGATGTTCCTGAATTAATCTCCTTATTTTCCAATATGTATGAACTTCTTACCACATTAAATTTGAAAAAGAAGACAATTGAATTAAGTAACGTGTGTGGTGACATTGTTAAATTAGTATTCAATATTATGCTAACAGAAAAGCTTCTTATATTTGAGGGCGAAAGCGTTAAAAATACTACAGAATGTTTTAACGCATTAGTGGATTCCAGTACTTCTCTCATCAGGCTCAGCAAGACAATCAGATTTAGTGGAAAATGCTGTTTTTGGTAAAATTAATAAATAAATATTTTTATTCTAAAAATTGGTCACTAAATAATTCTTTAATAATGATTGCTCTATTGTAAATCTTACAGATTTTGTCGGTAATCTTAGACGTTTTCATAAAAGATGCTTTAACGTGAAGCGGAAGATTTTCATAAACATTAATAATATTTTCGTCTACAAATTTTAAACTTTCTTCATTTGATAGGTTATTGCTTTTAATAATAGCCTCAACAAATGTACAACAATTATTATTATAGCAACTAAAATAAAAATATTTTTCATCCCCCATGTACTTTCTAGTATTTTCAAATAGTTCCATAACAGTTGGTTCGTTGCCTTTTTGATCTATTAAAAAAATATTTGCATCATCTTTGTATTTTTCGTGAAAATACTTATTGCAATTATGGTCAATTTTTGCTTCTATGATTCCATCCATTTTTTCTAAAAAAAACACTGTACTATTTTCAGTTTTACATATTATATAAGCGTGTTTAATTGTACTATCGTCGTTAAATTTATTATAAATTTTTTGAAAATGGCCCATTGACGTTATATTTAAAAGATTTGTTACTAAATTTCCAACGCTACATTTTCTTATTATAATTTTAATAATTTTTTCGTTGCCGTGATTGTCTAATAAATTCTTAACGTGTTTCCTATAATTGTGTCTTATTTTATCATAATCTTCTTCCATTTATATTATATTATATTACAATGCGAAGGAATTTTTGAAATAAAATAAAAATAAAAGTTAAAAACTAAGAGTAGGTCCGCGGATTTTATCTCTCACCATGACCAATTGTTCAGCCAATTCAGGCTCCTTTCCTTTCAAATAATGCATCAATTTTGCATTTTTTGTCTCCATTAAAACGTGTCTTAACTCTTCTATTTGCGTAAATTTTGCACATATGGCGTCAAACAACTCCTTCTCTTTGCGTTTTCCGTAAAAAGTTGGATCAATAGAAACCTCTGCCGGTCTTAAAAGTTCTCCCTTGTATTTTCCAGAGGAACTAGCAGCCGCCTTGGCCATCTCAGGATTCTTAGACAAATCAGTTCCTGATTCCGCCGCAAATGACAAATAAAATTCCGGATTAGATTCTTTAAATTTGGATCCTTGGTAATAGTGTTCCGCGCTATTCCAGCGATGTCCATCTAGAACAAACGTCTTATCAGGTTCAACCCAAAAATCGTCTAATTTTCTTCGCCAGTCTTTTACAGCGTGCAAATTGGAAAAATGATGAACCGCTTCCTTCGGAATTGTTTCGCCAGAGCCTTTTCCAGGGAGTTTTCCGTGAGCCGATTTATCATAAAATTGAAACACCAGAGCTTCATCATATAATCCGCGAATTTTAGCGTCTGACAATTCCTCAAACTTGCAAACACCCTTCGTAGCAAAATTCTCTTTGAATTTAATAAACTCGGGAATCAATGAAAATGCTCCGCTATTACGTTCCATGCATTTATCCACAACAAGTTTTCTAATATCATATGGCAGCTCGGAAAAGGTAAACAAATATTTTTTTTTATACGTAATCAATTTATAGTGCCAGCCTAAAAAGTCAACCATGATGTAAAAATCCGGATTGAATTCACCGCGAGATTCTAATATATCGTCGTTTAGCTGACCACAATTCAAAACATTTGCAAAATCCTTTCCCTTATATGCTTCGCTTGACAAAAGAATAAATTTAATATTTAATATTCGCTCAAGAGTACTTAAAGCCCAAGTTTCAGCCCAAAATTCGCATGTTTGAATCTTTTTCTTGAATTTTTCAAGAGTATCAACGTCTTTCATGAATTTATATTCGCTCAAGATATCTTGCGAAACCTTCTTCTCATTTAATATTCTATCTCGTTGCGCTTTAACTTTTTTAGCCGCTTCAATAAAATGCTTCTTTTCAGTTCTATCCAAAGTTTCACTATAAAGCTTTTTATATTTCTCATACTCAATCTCCAATTCCTTTGCATCTTTGGTAGCGCCAATAACTGCCGCAGTATACATGTCATAATGTTCCTTGTAATTTAAAAAAAGTTTTTCATCGGCTTCTGCAGCCAACTTTTTTCGCAACTTTTGAACCGTTGTTTGCTGACCAAGTTGCGCAAACGCGTCTCTAATAGTTGCAAAGAGACAATCGCCGCCTCCCTCGTTGTCTATAATGCCATATTTATTGTTTTTCATAAAGGATTTAATCCACGTTTCGCCCGCCGCTTGTTTATATTTTCCTTTGATTGCTTCTGCATCTAATTTGGTTTCCTCATTTAAAGGCGGTAACATTGGAACTACCGCTTCTGACTGCATAAAAACATCTTCGCGCAATTTTGGAATTTTGGGCCGTTCAAATGCTTCTTCTGTTTGCGTTTTTTTGCCTTCTTTGGCATCTTTTTCGTCTTCATCTTCGTCTTCATCTGCGTCTTCATCTTCGTCCTCTTGTTCCTCGTCTTCTTTCAAGTCTTCTTGTTCATCTGCAATGGAATCTGGCACTAATCGTAAGTTTTCCAACATTTTTTTTGTGGCAAATGTATAAATAAGAGGATCATCCAACTTTTCAACTTCTAAATTTCCGTCTTCGTCCATATAATTCAACAAATCTGTTGTAAATAACTCATAGACCCCAATTTGAATGACCTTGTTATTTGTTTTTACTAAATAAACGGGAAAATATGTTATATTTTTTTCCTCAAAATTTTTTTTTGCGTGACCTACCGCAATAATAATGTCCACGTCTTTTGCTTCAATCTCGTATAAATTTGCTTCTTTTTTAAAATCATCGGGGTCAACGCTTTTTAACTCTGGATAACTAAGACCTTTATCTAATTTTGATAATACCATCTATATTTTATAAAGATAATTAAATACGTTTAATTATGTTTATCCCCAAATAACAAATTTTTTCATCATCTTATCATTCTTTAATTCACTTATATAATACCACAATTCTTTGCGTTTCATAGTAATTTCTACATTTTCCACGTTTTTCTCAAATAACAATATCTGTTCTATAATATCTTGCTTTTTGAGTTTATTTGTCCGGACGTCCTTTAAAATATCATAATATTCGCAAATTAACATTAATTGTTTAACGTTATAATTCATTTCATAATCTTTCATCTCCAAAAAAATGTCGCCGCTTTCATCACCAGAATTGCCATATATTTCAAGTTCATTAAGCTCGTTTTGCAATTTATAAAGGTCCATTAATTCATCGTCGTTGCAACCCATTTCGTCATTTAAAAAAAAGGTTATATTTTCTTCATTTTTTATATCCGCCATCTAATAATAATCAAGATTTGTTTAATATTATTATTTGTACAATATCTAATTGTAGAGTATCTAATTGTATAGTAAAGTATTATTTTTACATTTCAATCAAATCCATAAATTTGAAGATTGCCTTGCTTGACAAACTTGGGTAAGTCTTTGCCTTGCAATTTGCCAACTTTTCAATTGTCGCAACAAACTTATCTCCATCAAACACTTCATCACACGTTTCAAAGAGCTGCTTGTTATATGAGAACAAGATTGAAATGTTCTCAGTAATTTCATCAACCTCGTTTTTCTTGTTATCTTCCTTTATAAATTCAACCAACATTTTCAACAATCCGCACGTCATGCATTGCAACTGACTTTCGCTAATTATTTTATTTATAGTAAGATTTACAAAGAACAAACTGAGCGCCTTTCTCCTTTCATTGTCAAGATTTACTTTGCAAAACTTGTCGTAATCCTTCTCTGGGTCAACGTATTCAATGTTGTTAAATAGACCCATAAAAGTTTCTAAATTCTCTTTAAATATATCCTTCATGACTTCAAAATTGCCTATCAATTTGCAATACAATTCAGCGTATAGTTTTGAAAATAAACGATTATTGGATGCAATCTCAAAAATTGAATTTCCAATGCGCGTCATGTCTACGCCAGTAGTTTCTTCTTGAATAAGTTGATTCAAAATCTCCAAAATATTATCACACGCCTCCACAAATGTCTTGTCTGTCATTTTATTAAGCCAAAAACGCAACAAATCAATTTGCGCATCAATACCAACCTTTTGTTCAATCTTTGTTGTTTGAAAGGTTCTAATTGTCTCCCAATCGGCGTCATTAAGAATTTCATTCGGCTTTCCTCGCTTTTTTTTCTTGAAATCCCCCAACGCGTCGGGAGCAACCTTTAAAATATTTTCGCGCTTTTGAAATGTGGGAGTTTTAATGTAAGTAGGTGAGCCAACCTGCTGCGATAATTCTGTAATAATCAAAAGAGTTTCTTCAGGAAGTGCAATGTCAAACCCGTTGAATGTAATATCGTTAAAATCTTGCAGAGTATATCTCATTGCCATCGTCATGATATTATTGTATTTATTATAGTTCCATTTATATCAATTTTTTTTTATATATTTTGCACTAGACTTATTTGTTATTAATGTAAAAAAATTGATATTAAATAAAATGTATTTAAATATAAGAACGGTAATATATTATGTCGCTTGAAAGAGATAACAACGCAACGCCTATCGAAGAGGAAGCATACGATTCTTCTTACGAAATAAATAATTGGGATGAATTAGAGATTGATACCAATTTGCTAAGAGGAATTTATGCTTATGGGTTTGAGAAACCCAGTCCGATTCAGAAAAAGGCAATTAAACCTATTATTATTGGAAAGGATATTATTGCGCAAGCCCAATCAGGTACAGGGAAAACGGCAACCTTTACTATTGGTGCTCTGTCGCGCGTAAATACGGAAAGTGATACCACTCAAATTCTATGTCTATCGCCAACAAGGGAGCTTAGCATTCAAACCGCAAATGTTATGAAGGGTATTGGTTCAATGATAAAGAATCTCCGCGTTCAAGTATTGGTGGGCGGTTCATCTATTGACGAGGATATTGGAAATTTGAAGGGAAATGTTCCGCACATTATTGCTGGATGCCCTGGACGCGTTTATGACATGATGCGTAGAAATCACATTCTTTCCAAGAACATTAAATTAGTGATTCTTGACGAAGCTGATGAAATGTTGTCAAGTGGATTTAAAGAGCAGGTGTATAATATTTTCCAGAATTTCAAGTCGGATATCCAAGTTGCGCTGTTTAGTGCGACGTTGCCCGACCACATTAATGGTATTACTAGCAAGTTTATGAGAAACCCCGTGAGAATTCAAGTAAAGGCAGAGCAGCTAACTTTGGAGGGAATTTCGCAATACTATGTCGCGGTAGAAGATGATCGTCAAAAGTACTTGACGCTGAAGGACTTGTATAGCTTTATGTCGGTATCTCAGACTATTATTTATGCAAACAGCATTAAGCGAGTTGCTGCGCTATACGATGCGATGATTGAGGACGGTTTCCCTGTGTGCCGAATTCATAGTGGAATGGACAAGGCTGAACGTGATAAGGCTTTTGCTGATTTCAGGACGGGTAGTTATCGTGTATTGATTTCATCTAATGTGACTTCGCGAGGCATAGATATTCAACAGGTGAGCTTGGTAATTAACTTTGACATTCCAAAGTGTGTACACAACTACTTGCACCGAATTGGTCGCAGTGGTCGTTGGGGAAGGAAGGGAGTTGGTATCAATCTGATTACTCGGCGCGATGTTTCAAAGTTGAAGGAGATTGAGGCGCATTACTCTACTCAAATTAATGAGATGCCTGCTAGTTTTGATGGGTTGGCCAAGTAAATAATGAAACAAATAAAAAGAAAAACAAATAAAAATTCGCGTAAAACAAAAAGAAAATAACTCTATATTTGATATAATATACAATGTCCATATCCAATATAGAAAAAATAAACACACACTTCAAGTTGCCAATTTTTTATAATGAGAATAAAACGGAATTAAATAAGAACATTGCAACAGATTTAGAACTAATAAAAACAATTGACCCTTCAGCCGGGTCTCCGTTATATCATTACGCTTTTCAACCCAAGACTGTCTTTGCTGAGAAAGTTGTTGAGCAAATGGCAACTTGTTATACAACCGACACCAAGTTTTTAAAAGAGACTCAGAAACTTTTATCCACTTTATCCACTTTTGGGAAAAGTGGAGCAAAACCATTAAGCGAAGAATTTTGCTCCACTTTTGATAAAAGTGGTAAAAGTGGTATAATTGACATATGGGATGAGATCAAAAACGACAATGGATTCAAAGAGAAATATCATTATATTGACTGGCCAATGTGGGAGCATTTAAATAAATCAGAGTATTTTCTTCAAATCATGAGTGTATACAACCTAGCAGCACCAGTTATTTCACTGTGCGTGCCATTTATAATACTTATCATTCCTTTTTTTGTAATAAAAGCAAAAGGTCTCAGTCTTACTGTAAATGAATACGTCCAAATACTTAAAACAATTGCAGAAAATCACGCTATTGGAAAGCTATTTACAAAATTTCAAAGTGTTAAAATAGAAGAAAAAATTTATATTCTACTGTCTGCAGCGTTTTACCTGTTCTCTATTTATCAAAATGTACTAACTTGCACGAGATTTCATCAAAATATGAAAAAGATACATTCGCATTTACATGAAATTAAAGAATATATTGTAAACACCGAGGCAAAAATGTATAATTTTTTATTATACTCATCGGAATTGTCAACTTACGAAAAATTCAACACAAATTTAAAAGGAAAACTGTCAATCCTTGTATCGTTAAGAGAGAATCTAGAAAAAATTACGCCATATAGCTTATCATACAGCAAAATCGGCGAATTGGGTCAGGTATTAAAGATTTTTTACGATATTTATGATGACGAAAAATACAACGACGCATTCTTGTATTCATTTGGATTCAATGGTTATATTGAAAATTTAGAAGGTCTAATTGAAAACATTAAGAATAAGCATATAAGTTTAGCAAAATTCACTGCAAAGAAAAAATCAAATACATTTAAAAAGGCTTATTATCCCGCGCTCATTAATAATAATCCGGTCAAAAATTCATTAAAATTCAAAAAAAATATAATAATTACCGGACCAAATGCTTCAGGAAAAACAACTATTCTAAAAACCGCATTAATAAATGTTATTATTACACAGCAGTTTGGTTGTGGGTTTTACGAAAGCGCAAATATGGCTCCATATAAATACATTCATTGTTATTTAAACATTCCTGATACATCGGGTAGAGATAGTTTATTTCAAGCTGAAGCAAGACGATGCAAAGAGATTATTGATGTTATTCATGAAACCACTTCTAAAGATGCACATTTTTGTGTATTTGATGAATTATATTCAGGGACAAATCCAGACGAGGCGGTGTTAAGCGCGAACGCATTCATGGCTTATTTAATTAAGTATAAAAATGTAAATTGTATTTTAACGACACATTTTATAGACTTGTGTAAAAAGTTAAATGATAATTCCGCTATAGAAAATTTTCACATGAAAACAGAAAAAATGGGAGAAGATTTCAGATATACTTATTTGTTGGATAAAGGTATATCAACCGTGCGTGGTGGAATTAAAGTCTTGCATGACATGAATTATCCAAAAGAAATAATTGATAATTCGTTCGCCACAAAATAAAAATATATACACTTCTGTTAATAATGGCTTTATCTGATATATTTACTGTCCCTTTTCTTGTTTCTTTAGGAATTACTCTACTTCTTGTAGGACTTTTAGGTATGTTCTTTGTTCAACGTCTTCAGGAACAAAACCATAAAATGGCCTCTATGCTAGGACTTGTTTCAACTATGGCTGAAGAGCTAAATTTTATTAGAGGACGTTTACAAATGATGTCATATGTTCCTCAAACTGGCGGAGTTTCACAACAACAACGACAACAAGAAACAACATTTTCCCATAATTCTGATGCCGACAATTTGATTCCTGTTTCTGATGAAGATGACGATAGTGACGACGACGATGATTCCGAAGAAGAAGATGATTCCGAAGATGAAGATAGCAAAGCTTCTTCGGGTTTTGAATTTATTGCGCCGATTGAAAATATTATTGAATTAAGCTCAAATGATAATGCAGAAACTATTAAAATAATAAATTTTGGAGAGCTTGTAAATTCACAATCTGAAAATGTTGACGAAGACTTGGAAGATTTAGATGAAATGCAAGAACTTGATGACATGGATGATTTAGAAAGTGAAAACGACGAAGAAAATAATACAATTGACCAAGATCTTGACCAAGACGTTGAGTCAGAATTAACGGAAAAAGTTAATCCAGATAACTTGAGCTTTATTAAGAGTATTGATATTTCTAATTTAGAGGAACACTCAGAATCTGGAGGTGTTGATTATAAAAAAATGTCAATGACAAAACTTAAAAGTATCGCACTTGCAAAAGGTTTAATCCAAGAAAACTCCAAAGCCACTAAAAATGTTATTCTTAAAATGTTGACTTCTGAATAATTTTCTCTAATCATAATATATTATGTCTTGGGCAACATGTTACAGTGGATCTAACAATATTCATTTTGATTTTCCTCCTATTATGGCTGATGGTAGAGTTTATTCTAGTTGGCAACCAGAGGCGGTTGTGAATGATCGTATTCGCCACCAAGAAAATATAACGACAAGTTGGCAATATAGACAGTTTTTAACGCACAATGCAAGTAATATTATGAAAATTAACAACCAAGAGGCCTGCAGCGCGTTGGGTCTTCCAACTCACTTTCAAACAAATGCAACCCCATCATCTAACGTTCCTTATGCGTTCAAATCTACCTTTGACACAAATGTTCCTGGTTTTGGTTATTGCAACAGCAACTTGAAACAGCCTTATTTAACGAGAGAACAGTTGCAGGCTAGAATGATAGCGCCAATTGTTAACGCACCTATAACCAATAAATAACCAATAAATAACCAATAAGGGAATAGTATTCTAATATACGATTTAAATAATAATACACATGAATATTATTATATAACAACTTATTAGAATATGAAGGTGTTAAGCATAGACGTTGGAATTAAAAATTTGGCATTTTGTTTATTTGTTAAACCAGACGATGGAACTGGTAACTACGAAATCGCAAAATGGGATAGTATAAACCTAAGTCAAAAATCCGAATCAAAGTGTTGTGAAATAGAGAAATTCAAAGACTGCAATAAACCTGCCAAATTTATTAAAAATGGAAAATGCTATTGCTTGAAACATAGCAAAAAACAACCGTTCCAAGTCCCAACAACTGACTTAAAGCCGTCAAATATAAATAAACAAAAAATAAGTGGACTATATGAATTGGCTGACAAATATAAAGTAAAATATGAGAATCCTATTAAAAAGTCCGATTTAGCGGCATTAATTAACAATTATGTTTTTGAAAAATGCTTTGAACCCATAATAGATACAAATGCGTCAAAAATAGATTTAGTCACCATCGGCAAAAATATGAAACTGAAGTTGGATACAATTTTGAATGAACATTTGTCAACTCTTACCCACGTTGTTATTGAAAATCAAATTAGTCCAATTGCCAATCGCATGAAAACCGTGCAAGGAATGATTGCCCAATATTTTATCATGAGAAATGACAGCATCAACATAGAGTTTGTTTCAGCTTCCAACAAATTGAAAGACCAGAATGCGAGTTTAAAAACCAGTTATAGTGAGAGAAAAAAGTTGGGAGTTCAGCAATGCTTGGAAAACATTTCAAATAACATTAATTATACTTCGTGGGAAACATTCTTTAAAAACCATTTGAAAAAAGATGATTTAGCAGATTCTTTTTTGCAAGGTAAGTGGTTTATTGAAACTAAACTAGTGTAAAAAATAGTAGCAGCAAATGAAATGTTACAGTTATATGTTTAGCGTTTTGTTCGGGTTTTATTACTTTTGCGACTTTGTTTTAGTCGTTGGCGCTTTGTCTTTCTTTTTTTCCTATGACGACCTCCAGAACTTTTTAACTCTTTGATATTTGGATTTTCATTGGGCTTGGATTTTGTAATAACAATATATGCAATTGCTGCTTCGTCTAATTTAATTTGTGGAATTATTGAACTTAATGAAATCTTAAACACACCTTTTTCTTGACGATTTCCTTGTACATAATATATAAAATCTACACCCACTGAATTTTTAACAACAAAATTTGTATCTGCTATTTTTCCATTTATAATAACGTCCTCGTAAGAAGTTATAACCATTGCATGCCTTTCCCCTCTAACTTTAAGAAATAGGCCCCCATAAAATCCAAGGTCTAGCCGTTTTTTTAAATGTTCTACTCGCGAATTAAATTGAGCACCAATATCATCCACAGTAATTGCCGTTGCATAAATATCATAATTTGAATCTTTTATCTCATTTTTTAAACCATTTAAAACATTGTAAAGTGATTCGCAAATTAATCTTACGTATGGAATTTTTAAAACAGTTTCTATTTGTTTTGCAGATTTTATAACTGGAAAACAAGTGCTTTCAGTGCATGGTTTTGCAAAATTTAAAGTAAACGCAATATTTTCAACACTTATTTCGGAATTTAAATTATTATGTAAAAAATCGTCAATTATTTCAGAAGTTTTGCCTCCATTGCATCCATATTTACTAGTTATAGTAATATAAATGTATGAGTATAAAGCGGCAAATATATTTTCTTTAAGATTTTCTGTTTCGTCTCTCGTTGCAGCGTCTCCTAAACAGGATGGGTATTTTTTAAAGTATTTTTGTGATCTAGTTTTTCTAAAATTTAAAACATCTAAGTGACTTGGTTGCGCAGTATATGATTTGTATCTGCTTAAATTCTTATTAAAACATTCAAATGGATTTAAAGCACAATCTTCTTTATAATAATAACTGCATTTTTCTATAACAGCACTATCAAAATAGCGCCTGCCAATTACTTTGATAAACCGTGCTAATATTCGCGACGCAGCGTGTGCAAAACACGTCCCCCTTGATTGGTTTGATACAGTTAAAGACGTTGCTCTTGATAATTTTGGTTTAGGAATAGGAACAGGAACAATCCCCGTTAAAGAAGTCATTATATAAACGTTTAGAAAATTAAAGTTTCTAATGGTTTATCTTGACAATCTAATTAATTTTGCTTCACTTTTCTCAAAAGTGGATAAAATATAATTTACAATTCGTATTACTTAAAATTATATGTTCTTATTAAATCATAATAGATAGAATGGACAGCGAAATTATTGACATTTCTGAATTAAATATGGGAAACAGCGGACCATCTTTAAAGTCATCTAATTTTGGCGGTGGACTTGAACTTTTGATGAATGACAACAAGAAGGCCGGTGGACGCCCTTCAAGCGACATTGACCTTGATGACTTGAATAATTTAGAGAATGAATTGAATGATTTAGTGGAAGAGGAACCTGACCGAAATTTATTTGAGGGACAATCCGATATGTTTAGCAAAGGTTTTTCTCTTAATTATGACGAGAAACCTTCGGTAAGGTTTGACGATGCTTCCAAAACTATTGGTCAAGCCACAGCAGAGGGTTCTCCTGAAAATAAGACATGGGATGGTTTTACCAAGTTCAACAATGTTCCTATTAACCCTGACAAGCCTATGTCTAGCCAACCTCAAATGAGCAGGGAGGAGCTTTTAAGAGAGAAGTTCAAGTTTCTAAGGAAGTTGGAAGCTTTAGAACAAAAAGGCGTTAATTTGACTAAAAAATACAGCATGGAGTCTCCTCTCGCAGAGATGCAGGGTGAATACGAGATGATTATGGAGGAAAAGACAAAACAGAACTCAGTAAAGTTTCAAGGAAACATGCTCATGGCATGCATTAATGGTATTGAGTTTTTAAATAACCGTTTTGATCCATTTGACGTAAAGTTGGACGGCTGGTCGGAGCAAGTGAACGAGAACATGACTGATTATGACGATGTTTTTGGTGAACTTTATGATAAGTATAAGAGCAAAGCGTCAATGGCACCAGAACTCAAGTTACTGTTTCAACTTGGCGGAAGTGCAATGATGGTCCACATGACTAATACCATGTTCAAGTCTGCCATGCCAGGCATGGACGATATCTTGCGTCAAAATCCTGACTTGATGCGTCAGTTTCAAACAGCCGCGGTAAATTCCATGGGCCAACAGAGTCCTGGGTTTTCCGGCTTTATGAATAACATGATGAACCCTGAGCCCCAGGTTCCTATGACCGGTCCTCCACCACCGCCCATGGCTACTCAGGGTATAAATGCTCCTTCAAGCCGACCTGGTAACAATAGTAGTTTCAACGGCCGACCTGATCTAAATGCTAGCATGGGGCGAAGCAGTTTTAATCCCAATCAGAATGATGGAATCAATATCAGGGAGAACTTTTCAGGCGCAAATGACGGAGACAGAAGCGGCAGACGCGGTCCTGGTCCTCGCGCTGAAATGAAGGGACCCGCCGATATTTCCGACATTTTGTCTGGTTTAAAGACCAAGACAATTAACATTCAAGAGGCTGCTCCTCAACAAAATAACAATAGCATAAACATTAATGATAGCAGCACAATTAGTATTTCCGACTTGAAAGAGTTGCAGTCGGATGGTAATATGCCAAAGCGCAGCAAGAGACGTCAAAAGTCTGACAAGAATACCGTCAGCTTGGACATCTAAAAAAAATTGACCTAAAATTTTAAAACTGGTAAATTCCAAAGATATTCAGGATGTTTGGAATTAAAACCGCGTTATTTATTCTTAGCTGTTTTGCTACAAAAATCTATAGCAAAACAACTGTCATGGTGGTGCTTGGATGCGCCATTGAAGACGTTCAACAAGAACGCGTTTCGGCGGCTCTGAATTACGCCGTGTCAATAGAAGATTCGGATATTGTATGGTTTGTGACTGGTGGAGTTAAAAATGCCGTGATTGCAACAGAGGCAGAACAAATGAGAGAAAAAATTACAGGGTCCAAGGGAAAAATTGTATTGGACAACAAGGCCAAAAATACTGCAGAAAATTTTGCTTATTTGAAAAAGTGGATCTCCGAGTCATACGATGATGCGGAATCTGTTGAAATTGTTGTTACCACGTCAGATTTTCATCAAGAACGCGCGTCCAAGATTTTCAACGGCATATTTACAAACAATGCATCAAAACTTGATTGGAACTTGAGCATTAGTGAAGGCTGTGCACATTGCTGGAGTGATGAGAAAATCCACATGCAAAACGTTGCCATTGATGTAAAAAATGCAGTGCGCATTTTGGCGTGAATAAACTACAAGACGCGCAACATAAATAAACACACTCATATAAAGCAAATTATTAAGAGTTATAATTCATTTATTATATTGGCTGGTAAATATAATAAATGAACGATGAAACAAACAATAAAAGAATAATTATGGATAAGAAAGATTACAAGATGACCAAAATAAAGAAAAACAGTTTTTTGTTTGAATATGACATTGAAAATAAAAACGTTTTGCTAGAAAAAATTATTACGTTAGATTTTATTACAATTATACACGAAATAAACAAAGCAGATATATTTGAAGACTTTTATTTAGAAAAACATTCTGATAAATCTGCAACGGTTTTTATATTATTCAAACACTTTTTTGACGATTTTGGAATTCCGCAAAAATACGCTCACCTTGACGTTAAACTTGAAAACATAACCAACCAAATTATTTTTACAACAACAACAAATAACAATTTACCAAAAAGAAACTTAAAGCCGTCCGTGGAACTTTTGCAAATTTCACACGCAACTACTACGTGCAATTTTATTAATCCTTACAAAGCAAGCATTAAAACGACTGCAAATTTTTACAACACAATTGATTTTCCAGAGTTTGTGGAAAAAATGGCAACAACGATTATTGGAAAAATATTTTTGAGATCCAAACAATTTATAGAGAAAATAAATATAACATAGATAAAGGATGTTTGCAATATTATATAATATAAATTCAATAAAAAAAACATTTTCAAACATAATATTTATACTTGACGTTGCCGCCATTTTTTTATATGAATGCATTTGTTTTTTATTCAAGCAAAATTATTGTGAATTCGTCCGCAGAGTGGCTAGAAGTTTATCTAAAAAAAATATCTTATATGTCAAGATGTTTCAAGCAATTTCTCTCAATAATAATTTGATTGATAGTGCAATGAATGCAGAATTGGTGAAATACACCGATTCCGCGCCTTATGCGGAGAGCGACATTGATACTGATTTATTTAATGAAATAATAAAAGATTATTATTTAACTCCTGACAATGGTATAATACCAATAAATTCAGGAATGATTTCACTTGTTTATAAAATGCGGACTATAGACAATGAACTAGTGATTGTTAAAATGAAGAGAAAGAACATTGATGACATGTTGGACGACGCGATTGAAAAGTTGTTGTTTTTTATCAAGTTGGTGTCATTCATTCCGCAATTTAATACACTTGACATTCCCAATGTAATTAAAAAGAATATTAATTTGTTGCGTGAACAATTAGATTTCGGAGAAGAGGTTAAAAATACAATGGAGATGGCTGAAAACTGCAAAAACTTGAAATATATAAAGATACCCAAGGTTCACGAGTACGCAACAAAAGAGTATCCTAGCATTATTATAATGGATTACGTAAAAGGCGTTCATATTTCAAAACTGGATGAAAAAGATTATGATGAGTATGCAAAACTTGTCTTGAAATATGGGTTTGTTTCAATTATAAACGACAACGTAACTCACGGAGATTTGCACGCTGGAAATATTATTTTTATTAAAAATGAAGAGGAGCCAATTTATCAATTGGGATTGATAGATTTTGGCATAGTAACGCGTGTAAATAAAGAAACAACGCAACACTTTCTAGAAATTATAAGCACGATGTTTACAGAAACAAGTAAAAATTTAGCTGAAAAAGTTCTAAACGCGTTTATTGAACCTCGTGAAACGTTTAAAAGAGTTCCTATTGAATGTAGGGAGAAATTGTACGCAGAGGCTAGTAAAATAATAGAAGAAGCAATCCACAATTCAAAAGATGCAAGTCAAGTGAAAATATATGAATTCATGAAAAAATTCAATGAATATTTGAATGGAAATAATTTGCGTTCTTTTGGGTTATATGTAAGCGATGACTTTGTAAAGTTCCAAATGGCGCTGGCAATGTCACAAGGAGTAAGTCTGTGTTTGTGCAGGAATGATTACATGCCATTTGCTAACAAAGTACTGAATGATCTCTTTCATTCTGATTTATTGTTTGATGCGTTTTAAGATTAGACTGTAAATAGGAATTTATATAATTGGGAAAAAAATATATGTTATTTTATATTATAATGAAAGCGTCTGGACTCGTTGTAGCTATTGTTGCTTTGGGAGCAATAGGATATTCTATTTCCAAACAAAAACTTGTTACTTTCACTTACGATGGAAAATCAAACGAATTCCCAAAAGTTCCATTTCGTGTGATTGTTGCTAAGGGTGTAACAAAAATTGAAAGTTGCGCTTTTTATAATTGCGCCAATTTAGTAGCTGCTGACATTCCTGAAGGTGTAACAATAATAGGTGGTTCTGCTTTTCAATATTGCAGTTCTTTGAAAACCGTTTCTCTTCCTGATAGCTTAGAAATAATTCAGCTGGAGGCTTTTGCTAATTGCGGTTCTTTAAAAGCCATCAAGATTCCCAAGGGCGTAACAAGCATTAGCGATTGTGTTTTTGATAACTGCAGTTCTTTAAAAGATGTTGAAATTCCTCAGGGCGTAACAAGTATTGGCGAGAGTGCGTTTAATAATTGCAAAGCTTTGAAAAAGCTTGTTCTTCCTGATAGCGTAACAAGCATTGGTGAACTAGCATTTACTGATTGCAAAGCTTTAACAACTATTAATATTCCCGATGCATTAGAAAGCATTGGATCTCTAAGTTTTTTTACGTGCAGTTCTTTAACAACCATTGTTCTTCCTGAAAGTGTAACAAGCATTGGCGATAGTGCTTTTGATAATTGCGCTTCTTTAAAAACAATTAATATTCCTAGTGGTGTAACAAGAATTGGTGTAAACGCTTTTCGTGATTGCGATTCTTTAACAGATGTTAAAATTACTAGTGGCTTAACGAGCATCAGTGACTTTATGTTTTTTAATTGCAATTCTTTAAAAACAGTTGTTCTTCCTAAAAGTGTAAAAAGCAATTCTCCAGACGAAGAAATAATCATTGGTGATAACGCTTTTACTCGTTGCACTTCTTTAGAAACAATTAATATTCCTGAAGGAATAACAAGCATTGGCGTTTACGCTTTTGATAACTGTAATTCTTTAACACGTCTTGTTCTTCCAGATAGTTTAACTAGCATTGAAGTAGCAGCTTTTGCTAATTGTCAATCTTTAAAAACTATTAATATTCCTACTAGCGTAACTAGCATTAGCGAATATCTTTTTTATGGATGTGATTCTTTAACAAGAATTACTATTCCTGATGGAGTAGAAAGCATCGGCAAAGAAGCTTTTTCTTATTGTAAATATTTAACGACTATTAACATTCCTACAAGCGTAACTAGCATTGGCGATAACGCTTTTAAAGGATGCTCTTCTTTAAAGCCGTTTGAAATTCCTGCAACTGTAACAAGCGTTGGGGAAGGAATATTTGACAAATAATTATAATTCTTTGGATTTTTACAAAACTAGCTTATTATAATTGGGAAAAAAATATATGTTATTTTATATTATAATGAAAGCGTCTGGTCTTGTTGTAGCTATTGTTGCTTTGGGAGCAATAGGATATTCTATTTCCAAACAAAAACTTGTTACTTTCACTTATGATGGAAAATTAACCAATTTCCCAAATGTGCCGTTTCGTATGATTGTTGCTAAGGGTGTAACCAAAATTGAAAGTAACGCCTTTTATAATTGTCCCAATTTAGTAGTTGCTGACATTCCTGAAGGTGTAACAATAATAGGTAATTCTGCTTTTCAATATTGCCGTTCTTTGAAAACCGTTTCTCTTCCTGATAGCTTAGAAATAATTCAGTATGAGGCTTTTGCTAATTGCGGTTCTTTAAAAGCCATCAAGATTCCCAAGGGCGTAACAAGCATTAGCGATTATGTTTTTGAAGGATGCAGTTCTTTAAAAGATGTTGAAATTCCTGAGGGCGTAACAAGTATTGGCGGTCGTGCTTTTTTTCAGTGCAGAGCTTTAAAAAAGCTTGTTCTTCCTGATACTCTAACAAGCATTGGTAATAACGCGTTTACTGATTGCAAAGCTTTAACAAATATTAATATTCCTTATCTCGTAACAAGCATTGGATCTCAAAGTTTTTTTAGGTGCAGTTCTTTAACAACCATTGTTCTTCCTGAAAGTGTAACAAGCATTGGCGAATATGCTTTTGATAATTGCGCTTCTTTAAAAACAATTAATATTCCTAGTGGTGTAACAAGCATTGGTTTAGCCGTTTTTTATGATTGCACTTCTTTAACAGATGTTAAAATTACTAGTGGCTTAACGAGCATAAGCAAGCGTATGTTTTATAAGTGCAATTCTTTAAAAACAGTTGTTCTTCCTAAAAGTGTAAAAAGCAATTCTCCAGACGAAGAAATAATCATTGGTGATACTACTTTTTCTGGTTGCACTTCTTTAAAAACAATTAACATTCCAGAGGGAATAACAAGCATTGGAAAATACGCTTTTGATAACTGTAATTCTTTAACACGTGTTGTTCTTCCAGATAGTTTAACTAGCATTGAAGTAGCAGCTTTTGCTAATTGTCAATCTTTAAAAACTATTAATATTCCTACTAGCGTAACTAGCATTAGCGAATATCTTTTTTATGGATGCCGTTCTTTAACAACTATTACTATTCCTGATGGTGTAGAAAGCATTGGCAAAGGAGCTTTTTATATTTGTACATCTTTAACGACTATTAACATTCCTACAAGTGTAACAAGCATTGGCGATAACGCTTTTTATGGATGCACTTCTTTAAAGCCTTTTGAAATTCCTGCAACTGTAACAAGCATTGGTGAAGGAATATTTGACAAGTAATTATAATTTTTTAGATTATCACAACTTAACGTTTTTTCATTATTTTATTAAATTAACGTTTTATTTGTAATATAATAAGCTCCCACAAAACTAGCTTATTATAATTGGGAAAAAAATATATGTTATTTTATATTATAATGAAAGCGTCTGGTCTTGTTGTAGCTATTGTTGCTTTGGGAGCAATAGGATATTCTATTTCCAAACAAAAACTTGTTACTTTCACTTACGATGGAAAATCAAACGAATTCCCCAAAGTTCCATTTCGTATGATTGTTGCTGCTGGAGTAACAAAAATTGAAAGTTGCGCTTTTTATAATTGCGCCAATTTAGTAGCTGCTGAGATTCCTAAGGGAGTAACAATAATAGGTAATTCTGCTTTTCAATATTGCCGTTCTTTGAAAACCGTTTCTCTTCCAGATGGCTTAGAAAGCATTGAGGATGATGCTTTTGCTAATTGCACTTCTTTAAAAGCCATCAAGATTCCCAAGGGCGTAACTAGTATTAACTTTGGCACTTTTGATAATTGCAGTTCTTTAACAGATGTTGAAATTCCTGAAGGCGTAACAAGTATTGGCAGTAACGCGTTTTTTGGCTGCAGTTCTTTAAAAACTATTGTTCTTCCTAATAGCGTAACAAGTATTGGTGATGCAGCTTTTAATAACTGCGTCTCTTTAACAACTATTAATATTCCCAACGGCGTAACAAGCATTAATAGCAATTGTTTTGCTTATTGTAAAGCTTTAACAACTATTAATATTCCTGATGGCGTAACAAGCATTGGCGATCGCGCTTTTTATGAGTGCAAAGCTTTAACAACAATTAACATTCCTACAAGCGTAATAAGTATTGGTTTCGCAGTTTTTTATAAGTGTGTGTCTTTAAAAACAATTGTTTTTCCTAAAAGCGTAAAAAGCAATTCTCCAGACGAAGGAATAATCATCGGAGACCTTGCCTTTTCTTATTGCAATTCTTTAGAAACAATTAATATTCCTGAAGGAATAACAAGCATTGGCGTTTACGCTTTTAATAATTGCATTTCTTTAAAAACCATTGAAATTCCTAATACAGTAACAAGGATCGGATATGGTGCCTTTACCGAATGTATTTCTTTAACAACGATTGTTCTTCCTGCTAGCGTAACAAGTATTGACGACAATGTTTTTAATAGGTGCCTTTCTTTAAAAACTGTTGTTCTTCCAGATAGTTTAACTAGCATTAGGGAAACAGCTTTTAACGATTGCAAGGCTTTAACAACCATTAATATTCCTACAAGCGTAACAAGCATTGGAAATCGCGCTTTTAAAGGATGCTCTTCTTTAAAGCCTTTTGAAATTCCTGCAACTGTAACAAGCGTTGGGGAAGGAATATTTGACAAATAATTATAATTCTTTAGATTTTCACAAAACTAGCTTATTATAATTGGGAAAAAAATATATGTTATTTTATATTATAATGAAAGCGTCTGGTCTTGTTGTAGCTATTGTTGCTTTGGGAGCAATAGGATGTATTTTAAGCAAAATAAAAAATAATAGTGATAACAATAACAATAACAATAACAATAACGATAATATTGAAAAGCTTGAAATATTCAACTATGATGGAAGTTCAACCGATTTTCCAACAGCGCCATTTCGCGTGGTTGTTGCCACGGGTGTAACAAAAATTGAAAGTTTTGCCTTTTATAATTGCCACAACTTAGTAGCTGCTGATATTCCTGAGGGTGTAACAATAATAGGTGATTCTGCTTTTCAATATTGCCGTTCTTTGAAAACCGTTTCTCTTCCTGATAGCTTAGAAAGCATTGAGGACGATGCTTTTGCAAATTGCTCTTCTTTAAAAGCCATGAAGATTCCCAAAGGCGTAACAAGCATTGGCGATAATGCTTTTTATTTGTGTAGTTCTTTAAAAGATGTTGAAATTCCTGAAAGTGTAACAAGTATCGGTTTCGGTGTTTTTTATAAATGCACGTCTTTAACAAAAATTACTATTCCCAATGGAGTAGAAAGAATTGATTTTCACACCTTTTTTAAATGCAGTTCTTTAACAACTATTAATATTCCTGAAGGAATAACAAGCATTGACACCGAGGCTTTTAGGGAATGCACCGCTCTCAAGACAATCAGCATTCCTACAAGCGTAACAAGCATTGGCGATCGCACTTTTTATGATTGCGTTTCTTTAACAACTATTGTTATTCCCGATAGTGTAACAAGTATTGGTTTAGACGTTTTTTATAACTGCAATTCTTTAAAAACAATTGTTCTTCCTAAAAGTGTAACAAGAACTTCTCCAGACGAAGAAATAATCATTGGTGATAACGCTTTTGCTTATTGCAATTCTTTAGAAACAATTAACATTCCTCAAGGAATAACACGTATCGGCGAGAATGCGTTTAGTGATTGCATTTCTCTAACAACTATTGTTCTTCCAGACAGTTTAACAAGAATTGAATTTCAAACCTTTAATGAATGCACTTCTTTAACAACTATTAACATTCCTACAAGCGTAACTTTCATTGGTCAACTAGCTTTTGCTGATTGTAAATCTTTAACAACTATTAACATACCTACAAGCGTAACTAGCGTTAACGATTTTGTTTTTTATAGATGCACTTCTTTAACAACTGTTGTTCTTCCTGATGGATTAGAAAGCATTGGTCAAGGAGCTTTTGAGGGTTGCACTTCTTTAATAAGTATTAATATTCCTACAAGCGTAACTAGCATTGGCGATAACGCTTTTAAAGGATGCACTTCTTTAAAACCTTTTGATATTCCCGCAACTGTAACAAGCATAGGCGAATAAATATTTGACAAGTAATTATAATTTTTACAACTTAATGTTGTATTATTAATCTGCCGTTTTTATTTGAATTGTATTTGTATTATAATAAGCTCCCACAAAACTAGCTTATTATAATTGGGAAAAAAATATATGTTATTTTATATTATAATGAAAGCGTCTGGTCTTGTTGTAGCTATTGTTGCTTTGGGAGCAATAGGATATTCTATTTCCAAACAAAAACTTGTTACTTTCACTTACGATGGAAAATCAAACGAATTCCCCAAAGTTCCATTTCGTATGATTGTTGCTGCTGGAGTAACAAAAATTGAAAGTTACGCCTTTTATAATTGCACCAATTTAGTAGTTGCTGATATTCCCGAGGGAGTAACAATAATAGGTGATTCTGCTTTTCAATATTGCCGTTCTTTGAAAACCGTTTCTCTTCCTGATAGCTTAGAAAGCATTGAGGAGGCTGCTTTTTATATTTGCACTTCTTTAACAACAATTAATATTCCTACAAGTGTAACAAGCATTGGTGTAGACGCATTTTATAATTGCAGTTCTTTAACAAGTATTAATATTCCTACAAGCGTAACTAGTATTGACTATAGTGCTTTTGATGGTTGTAGTTCTTTAAAAACTATTAACATTCCTACCAGCGTAACAAGCATTGGCGATAGTGCTTTTAATGATTGCACTTCTTTAACAACCATTGTTCTTCCTGATAGTGTAACAAGCATTGGGACGAGGGCTTTTTTTAACTGCGCTTCTTTAACAAGTATTAATATTCCTACAAGCGTGACTAGTATTGGCGATAATGCTTTTGATGGTTGCGTTTCTTTAGAAACAATTAAAATTCCAGAGGGAATAACAAGTATTGGCAATTATGTTTTTAATGAGTGTCTTTCTTTAAAAAATATAATTCTTCCAAACAGTTTAACAAGCATTGGAGAACAATCTTTTGATGAGTGCATTTCTTTAAAAACTGTTGAAATTCCTAATACAGTAATAAGCATCAGCAAAAACGCTTTTGATGGGTGCAGTTCTTTAACAACAATTAACATTCCTACAAGTGTAACAACAATTGATGCATACGTTTTTAATGAGTGTCTTTCTTTAAAAAATATTGTTCTTCCAGATGGAATAAAAAGCATTGGAGAAAGAGCCTTTTGCGATTGTAAAGCTTTAATGAGTATTAATATTCCTACAAGCGTAACTAGCATTGGCGATAACGCTTTTAAAGGATGCTCTTCTTTAAAGCCGTTTGAAATTCCTGCAACTGTAACAAGCATTGGTGAAGGAATATTTGACAAGTAATTATAATTCTTTGGATTTTAACACGTTAATGTTGTATTAATAAACTACCGTTTTTATTTGAAATGTATTTGTATTATAATAAGCTCCCACAAAACTAGCTTGCTTATTATAATTGGGAAAAAAATATATGTTATTTTATATTATAATGAAAGCGTCTGGTCTTGTTGTAGCTATTGTTGCTTTGGGAGCAATAGGATATTCTATTTCCAAACAAAAACTTGTTACTTTCACTTACGATGGAAAATCAACCGATTTCCCAAAAGTGCCATTTCGTATGATTGTTGCTGCTGGAGTAACTAAAATTGAAAATTGCGCTTTTTATAATTGTCCCAATTTAGTAGCTGCTGACATTCCTGAAGGTGTAACAATAATAGGTAATTCTGCTTTTCAATATTGCCGTTCTTTGAAAACCGTTTCTCTTCCTGATAGCTTAGAAAGTATTGAGGCCGAGGCTTTTGCTCGCTGCAGTTCTTTAAATGTCATTAAGATTCCCAAAGGCGTAACAAGCATTGGCAATCGTGTTTTTAAATATTGCACTTCTTTAACAACTATTAACATTCCTAGTGGCGTAGCTAAGATTGATGACATCACGTTTTATGGATGCACTTCTTTAACAACCATTGTTCTTCCTGAAAGTGTAACAAGCATTGGCATTAGTGCTTTTGATGGTTGTAGTTCTTTAAAAACTATTAACATTCCTACCAGCGTAACAAGCATTGGCAAATACGCATTTTATAGATGCAGTTCTTTAACAACCATTATTCTTCCCGAAAGTGTAACAAGCATTGGTTTAGCCGTTTTTTATGAGTGCGTTTCTTTAAAAACAATTGTTCTTCCTAAAAGTGTAAAAAGAACTTCTCCAGACGAAGAAATAATCATTGGTGATACTGCTTTTACTCGTTGCACTTCTTTAGAAACAATTAACATTCCAGAGGGAATAACGGGCATTGGCAAAGGTGTTTTTGCTGGGTGCATTTCTTTAAAAACCATTGAAATTCCTACAAGCGTAACAAGTATAGGCGAAGGTGTTTTTGGTGATTGCATTTCTTTAACAACCATTGTTCTTCCTGAAAATGTAACAAGCATTGGCAAACAAGTATTTGAGGGATGCACTTCTTTAACAACCATTGTTCTTCCTGAAAGTGTAACAAGCATTGGTGGACAAGCATTTTATAGATGCACTTCTTTAACAACCATTGTTCTTCCTGAAAGTGTAACAAGCATTGGTGGACAAGCATTTTATAATTGCAGTTCTTTAACAACCATTGTTCTTCCCGAAAGTGTAACAAGCATTGACGAACAAGTATTTGAGGGATGCACTTCTTTAACAACAATTAATATTCCTACAAGTGTAACAAGCATTGGTGAACAAGCATTTTATAATTGCACTTCTTTAACAACCATTGTTCTTCCTGAAAGTGTAACAAGTATTGGCACATACGCTTTTGGTGAGTGCACTTCTTTAAAAACTATTAACATTCCTACCAGCGTAACAAGCATTGGCATTAGTGCTTTTGATGGTTGTAGTTCTTTAAAAACTATTAACATTCCTACCAGCGTAACAAGCATTAGCAATTATGTTTTTTATGGATGCACTTCTTTAACAACCATTGTTCTTCCTGAAAGTGTAACAAGCATTGGTGAAGAAGCATTTTATAATTGCACTTCTTTAATAAGTATTAATATTCCCACAAGCGTAACAAGCATTGGAAACCGTGCTTTTAAAGGATGCGCTTCTTTAAAGCCTTTTGAAATTCCGGCAACCGTAACAAGCGTTGGCGAAGGAATATTTGACAAATAATTATAATTCTTTGGATTTTCAGAGTAAAATTATTTTATAAGAAACAATAATGTCGTTACTAAAATGATAACGACATTTATATGATTTAAAAATAATTTTTTATTAATAAATTAGTTTTTCTTATTACTATAGTTATTATTTTTCTTGTTTTTTCTCAATGACAACTTCTTTTGCAATATTCCTTATTATTTTTTCATGTTTCTTGTTATCATCTTCTGAAGTGGCTCCTCCCATAGATTCCAATAATATATTCTGATATTCCATGTGTTTTTTGGTCTCAGTGTCTTCTGCAGTTGGGTTTTCTTCTCTCCATTGTGGCAGTTGTTTTATATTTTTATGTTCAATTCCCTTTATTGCTCGTTTAATTTTTATATTTTCGCCATTTTCCTTTTCCCAAGCATCTTTGTCCTTGATATACAAAGTTTCTCGCTTCAAGTCACTGCAATGAATGGGTCGTTTACAAATATCAATGTCTTTAAGGTTTCTCAAAAAGATTTTAGTAATGCCTTCCACGTAGCCAACTCTACCAATCATATCTAAATCGCTTAATTGTAGTTTAATTTGCTCAACAAAATCAGTTAGATTAAGCGCATCTTTGCACGTCTCATTCAAGAAGAATTGTAGATTAAAATTATTTGTATTGTTGTTATTGGTTGTGTTATTAATAGTTTTTCCTTGTTCTGCCAACTCTATCAGTTTTTTATTTTGTTCTACAAGCTGTTTATTTTGTTCAAAAATCAACTCTTTAAACTCTTGATTCTGTTTCACAATTTCAAGAATAATGTTGTATGACATGTCAATTGGTAGGGCGTTTGGAACAACTTCTTGATTATTACATATTTTTTTGTGTTTCCATATACCATTTCGCGAATTATATGTTTTCCCACAATCGCCACAAGTTAAAAGGCAACTTTTGGCAACTTTTTTGTCACTAGTGTCACTTTTTTGCGCATTTTTGTGTTTATCGGTTAAAATATGTTTATCAAAACTGCTTTTTTTGCTTGTAAAATAGTCACACGATTCACAATGAAAAATTTTAGCAACTTTTTTGCAACTTTCTGTCACCATTTGTTTCTATATATAGCTAACACAAAAGTTTCCTAAACCTTTTCCCATAAAATACTTAAAATTTATCGTAACATTTTTTTAACATTTAAAATTTATTTTTACAGCATTAAGCTAACAAGGGGGAAATTTATACCCCTTTTTCATAAAACCTCGGCACTTTTGAAAATTGGACATTTTTTTTGTCCTTTTTTGGATTTTGGAAACACTTTTGACCCTCGAAATTTCCGCCATTTTCTTTAAGTTCACTTTTTCAAATATATATTATTTCCTGCGGCTGTAGTGCCTTTTTTTCAGTTGGCGTTGATTACGTCGTTTGGTGCGTCTATTTGTTCTTTTGCGCTTTCTGCCACCTTTTTCAGTTCTGCTCGTAACATTTTCACCTGGTCGCGGTCTTTCTGGTTGCAAACGCTCTGGGCATATGCGGCAGTTTTGTATTGAAGAAAACCCTGGAATACAACAATCGCTTCCTTCGTTTCCAACTACTTCTGCCGAGCGAAAGTCTGCCGGTGAAACAATGTCTGTAACAGGAACCTCGTCTAGGTTTATTTCTTTTATTGATGGGTAGTCTCCAGTTCTTGAAGAATGTGAATTTTGACGAGATATCTCAACAGACGCCATCGGGATTTGTTCCGTTCCAACAATATTGTCATCAAATACTGGGACAATTTGACGTCTTCTATTTTTTCTAGTAAACCAGCTTCCTCTTGGGGTTGGAGGTCTATTTCTAACTTGAAATTGAACTTCTCTTGATTCTAAATCAGGATTAATTTGGCTATTACTACGCCGTCTTAATGTAAATGGATTCGGCATTTATATATATTAACGACATAATTAAAAATTGAAACTGATTAAAAGAAAATCAAACGTTATACTAGTGTAATGCAAGCATTTGCTAAAAGTATGAAAACGGATAACAAGGTTTCTTTCTTGTTTATTGATGGAAGCTACTTTTGCTTTTACCGGTACCATTCAATTATGAGATGGTGGAAAAGCGCTTATCCGGAGAATCCGCTTGAAGACCCTTTTAAGAATGAGCAGTTTGTTGAGAAGTTTAGAAAGACGTTTGTTGACACTGTTGGCAGTTTGACAAAGAAATTGGGGATATACACAGATGATCCAATATTGATCGTCGGCAAGGATTGCAAGAGAGAAGACATCTGGCGAAACGAGTTTTATGACAAATATAAGGGAACTCGCGCAAAGAATGACAATTTTATGGGTGGCCCGTTCTTTAAAATGGTTTATGACGACAAGTTATTCCAAGAGGGAGGCGTCAGAGCCATTCTAAAGCACCCCAAGTTAGAAGCGGATGATTGTATTGCAATTTCTGTAAAGCACATTTTAGCAACAGTCCCCAACGCACACATTACCATCATTACAAGCGACAAGGATTATTTGCAGCTGGCTACCGGTAATGTAAAAATCTACAATCTTGGGTTCAAGAATATTTCTGAGGAAACACATGGAGGAAGCGCAGAGGCCGATCTGTTTTGCAAGATTGTCATGGGTGACACAAGCGATAATATTACGTCTGTTTTAAAAAAGTGTGGCCCCAAGACGGCCTTGAAGTGTTTTCAAGACAAACTCTACTTTGATGAGAGAATGAAAAAAGAAAATGCATATGAAAAGTTTCAACTGAATCAAAAAATTATTGATTTCAATTACATTCCACAGGATTTTATTGACGAGTTTATGCAATCAGAGAACTGCATTTATTCTTAATTTAGCCCACAAATTTCCCAATGCATTTCCACCAATTACACTCACTTTTCCATCTCTAATAACCCCTTTTCCTTCCCATATTCTAGTTTCCAATTTTTCTTCACTGCATCGCATTGCAGGATGTATTAGAAGTTTATTTCCACTTTTCGTTAAATCGGTTCTTACTTGTTCATATAACCTGAACTTATAATCGCATATTTCTTTTTGCACCACTTGGCTGATATTATCCCATAACATAATCTCTTCCATAGTGAATGCAAGACCTTTTTTTCCACCCATTTTCTTTGCTTCCGCGCAGTTTTTATATAGAGATGGTTTGATAAATTTCATTCCGTGACTAATCAAAGATTCTCTTCTTTTCTCGTCTTTACAATGTTCTCCTATGCGAAAGTATTTTTCCCCATGAAAACAATGTTCTCCGCTTTCATAAGTTCTTACAGTATCATTTATAACAATTACAACATCATTTTCCCAGAAATTGCTCAATGACCTATATTCTTTCTTTCCAGAGAAGAAATTGACAACGCTTTCTTCCAAGATTTTCTTGTCTGACATTTTTATTCAATTGATTTTAAAGATTAATTAAAATCAATTTTTATATTTTTCTTGTTTTATTCTTTTCACTGCCACCATAATATGCAGGGTTTCTTCTTGTGTTGTATCCATAATTTCTATTTCTATCATAAGCATTATTTCTGTAATCATAATTAACTGGAGGCCGGATATTTCTTTCCTTGTCTCTATCCTCATCTGTCTTTCTATATTTAATTGAAGATGGGGCAACGTGACCTCTCTCATAAAAGTCCAAGGGCTGATAAACTAAACCAAACATGTCGGCAAAAGATTGTCTTATTTTTTCGTATCGCATATTGCACGCTATAACAGGCTGTTTTAATAATGGTATAGATTCTCCCGGGTATAACTCCAAATCAACAATAACATAATAACTCAACTTGGAGTCTCCAATAGAACTATTTGGACTATTAATGTCAACGTATCTATTTCTACTGCTAATTGCGCCACCAGTCATACCTTTCTTAGCCTTTTTAAATCTAGCGGCCCTTTTTTTATTAAGAGCTGCTCGAATTCTTGGAGGAGGAATTGGTTGTGGACGAGGACCTAACCCGTGAAGGCGTACGTTTTCTCTATACTCATCCATAAGGTGATCTAAATAATTAGAAAAATCATTATTGTGACCAAACCAACCAGCATCTCTCGCCGCGGGAGACAAAAATTTCCATTGTGTTTGAAAAATTAAATACATAAAATATGATGGTATTTCACGAAGTTCATAGATAAATTTGTTATTTATGGTGCTCGTCATAATTTCATAATGTTGAACTCCAGAGTTAGGAATTTGTGTTAAAAGAATGAATGCATAATGTGTAAACTCATTTGCAATATCTTCGTTTCCGTTGCTAGGCACAACTCTATAATGTCCTGACTCGGCGACAGCAATTCTATTCCTGGATTGCGTTATATTTGGGTAAACTTCAAGAGTATTGCTTATAACTTCATATATACTTTCTCTACCGCCTCCAGCCCGAGCAACAACCTGCCTATTTGATACAACTCCAAAAACCATTGCTCCGCCATCATCTTGAAAATTAACGTACGTTCCCTCGGGAATAGGATTTTGCAAAGTAGTGTCAATAATAATAAATTTAATTTTAAATAAACGTTCAATAACGTTTATTGCTGTCATATCTCCCCAATAACGCCCAGTTGGATCTCTAATTGCATTCCTAACGGCGGCGTAATCATCACCAATCCATCTACCGTTTTCATCCAACAAAAAACTAAATTGACGTTTATAATCTTGCTGATCATCTGGCGCGTTTTCGTCAATGTTCTCAACATTTCTGTGAACGCCCCATCTACCAATTTCAGCGTCTGTAATGCCGTAATTTGGATCCGCGATAGCCATTCTTAATGATTCTTGTGAATAATAACCATTTTTATTAGCAAATGGATTATTTGATATTGTTCCCTTGTTAACAAGATCGTTGTTAAATATCATCGCGATTGCATAAAACAAACAATTTCCTCCGCCAGGGTTATCAATAACCTTCCAACTTTCAATAAGGTCCATTTTTTGCTCTTCTGGCAAATTACCAACTATGCGTTCCCTAATAGAATCTTCGTATAAATATATTATGTTTTCTTGTAAAGTCAAAGTTGTTTCTGCGTCTGTCAATCTTTCATTTTCATTTTGAAAAAATTTTATAATTTTTTCTCCAGGTGTTAATGGTCTATCATCATCTAATCCATCAATATCAGAATCGCTGTCTTCATCTTCTACAAGTTGTCTGCATTTTTCACGAATGCCAAACTTTGTCAATTGTGGAACAAGAATGTCAATTGCATCGTGATACTTTTGTTTTAATGATTTCATTGATCGTTTAAAAATTCCTAGTTTATTTTTATTATCGGTTTTAAGACCTTTATATAATTTTAAATTGTCGTTTAATAATGCGTCGCTGCTATATGTTCCTCTATCAAAAAACAAATAATCTGGAACAAATGGAAGAATGTTTGTATCTCCTGCAATTTGTTCATATGAACCAATGGTTCTTTCATATATTTTGTTCAATATGTTACCCAAATTTTGTTTTGTAGTTATTAGGGAAATTTCTCTAGAATATTTAATTGCCGATATTTTAGAATATATCGTGATTAGATCGTAACACAATATTATTGCCGTTTGCAACCTTATATAGTCATTTTGCTGCTCTTTAAATAATGCCGAATTTGGAAAAGCAAAATCTAATGCACTAGACGGTTGCTTTTCCAATGGAGTATTTTGGCGCGATATATATTGACTTAAAGCGTCGCGCTGTTGTTGAGTGTATTTTTCATTATATTGAGAAAGAAGAGTTCTTGCAATGCCCAGCTTTCCTTCAACGATTTCATTTACATCACTCTTTCCAACAATATAATCTTTTATGCTATCTAAAAATACGTCTGTTTGTTTATATAATATTTTCCACAGTCCAAGGTCAATTATCTGATCAAACTTTAAAACAGTAAACGTATAGATGTCAAATTGATAACGATTAATTAAAAGCAGTCCAGGAAAGTTGTAATATTTTACAAGAAGCTCGGCGTAGTTTTTTGGAATAGCTTCGGTTCTTTTTATAAAGTTTTCTATATGAGTCACGCTTTTTAACAAGGAGTTAAAACTATTCCCAAGCTCTTTATTAGATGATGGATTAATATTGTTTATAATATTTTTGTAACACTGCATGTCAAATTTAATCAAATTTAACGTCAATATATTTTGGTGTTGTTTTTCTACATTCTGCGATTTAAAAAGGTTTTCTTTTGAAATATATAACTGGGTGTAAAATGCGTATAAAGCTCTGATATAATCAATTTGCGCGATTGTTTTCTTAACCAATAGTTTAGTTGCTTCTAAAAACGCATCCAAAAATTGTTTTTTATATTTTTCTAATAGTATTACAATCTGCAATATTTGATTTTTCATCTGTGCGTTGTTTAATATAGTATTAATTGTTACTCCTCTAGTTCTAAAAGTTTGAATAACGCCGTTAATATTGGAAACAGCGTCGTCGTAATTTTTTTTATTTTTGAAAACATTGTTTAAAGACGACGCTTCTGGAGTAACGCTTGCAATGGGAACTCCAGACGTATCCTCCACTGGTGTTGCTATTGGCGTTGTTGATTTTGAGTTTACCGCCGCAGAAAAGATTCCAATTGAAGCGTCAAATCTTTCTTTTGCAAGTCTAAAAATGTTTCCCTTTTCTAATAAATTTTCATATAGAGGTTTTAATATTTTTTCATTTAATTTTACATCTTCACCATAGTCCCTATTAATAGAATATATCAAATTTAATGACACTGGGTCGCTTGATAAATTTGCTTCATCGTCCAAATTTACAACTGTTTGAAATATTAGTTTTTTTCCTGCTAATTTACGCGCTATTTTTGGGATGTTTTTTTTTGCATGTTCTTCTTCAGCCGCTGCTTCTTCTGGAGTTTTTGGCTTATTAGCTCCTTTTGCTATACTAGACTCATAATCTTCTTTAAATTTGCTCATATCGGTTGAAACTGCAAACCCTCGCATGACATTGCCATGTTCTTTCTTAAATTTATCCAATTCTGTTACAGCCAATTGATTTTGCATAGAAACGTTTTGACGATAGCCATATAAACCTTGACCATATGGAGAACTCATAACATTTTTCTCAAAACTCTTAGTGTCAATTTGCCAATCTCCATTAATCCATTCGTGTGCAAATATAGTGTAAGGTTTTCCTCTGATATAGAATTTAGTATTTTTTCTGAAGAGAGTGTCTAGTGTTACTTTAATATTGTTATCAATAACACCTGCTTTAGTTGCTTGTTCTAAAGTGAATCTTTTTTGAAAAGTGGATGATGCGCTTCTGTTCACTAAACTATTATAATCGTTCTTATTAAAAAATTGCGTGTATCTTTCTGATGCCGGATATCCAGAAGGAATGTTATATACAGCGGATCTAGTTAGTTTAATTAGAGGATTAAAATAAACCGTTTCACTTTTAATATTAGGAATAGTCATATCAGGTTCATATTTTATTTTTGGGTATCCTCTAATTCTAGTATTTATGAATATTGTTAATGTATTAGGGAATGACATACTTATAATACATTAAGAATATTAAAACACGGTTTTAATTATTTTGTACTACCTCTTTGAAATTTGAATACAAATTTTGTTGTGTTTGCTTTTGTTTCTCTTTTTTAGCCTTTTCTAAAACGGCAATTGCTGCGTTTAATTCATCATCTGATACAGTTCCATCTCCACTTGAATCTGCTGCGGTTTGCAATTTATCCAATACTCTATATTGACTGGGAACAATGCAGAATGTGCTTTCTTCGTTAAATAAATGGTCTGATAAAATTACAAATACGGCAGTTAGTCCAAGAGCCGCGTATATGTCGCGCGTTCCCATCCATGCCATAGCAAATACAAGAATTTGCTTACTAATTGACATCTTAAGATATTCTTCCGTTGATTTGCTAAATTGAATAGATATGAACTTTGACCCAATGTTGAGTAAAATCATAACGCAACCTGCAAAAAATTTGCTATTGTTGAGATATCCAATGTGATTGTTAACAAAATTTAGAGAATGTGTAAAAATATTGGAATTTGGCATTGTGTGTTGATTTTGTTGTGTTTTCTTTGTCATATAATTAAAGAATATAAAAATTAATAAAAATAAAATGTTTAAGTTTTACCCAATTGGTTCATAATGACCACCACTCCATTCTAAACGATATAAATTACTTGCATTTGAATTATTTAATGGAATAAATTCAATCTCATTTCTTCCAGGCGTTCTAATATCTAGTACTATTATTTTTGCATTCCATATATTGCACGCAGCCTGAATTTCAATTGCACCTCCCCATGTTGAGATATTGCGCATACATTGAATGTAATTTGAATTTTCTAGATTTAATATAAACTTAGTATCTAAACCGTCTATGATTGGTTTATTTTCTTCTAAATAATTACAAATTTTTTGTCTAATGTTGTAACTGTTATCGTGTATAAAATAACTTAAACTATTAAATAAACAACTCAGTTTTATATTTATATATTATTATAATTTTACAAAATATATAAATGATAAACGATAAACAACAATAAAATGTTATATTAATTTGTAGTTTTTTGCAAATCTAGTAAAAATATTAGAAATATTATTTATTTTATCAGAAGTAAAGTTTTCTATTTTTCTTGCATATGGTCTATAAAACGCATTTAATCCGGGAACAAACCCTTCCCTTTGTTCAACTCCGTTTATAATTAAACCAATTGAAATGGCTAAAATTACAACACCCAATAAAAACAATATGTCTCTAATTTTCTTATTCATTATAGCTTGCTATAATAGCGCAATATTTTTATTTAATTTATAATTTATCTATCATTTTTACACCATTGCACATTCAAAACGCCCGCTTTGCGGGCAGTTATGATTGGCGTGGAACGGTTACTTTGCGCGTTTCAAATGCGCAAAGGTTTAATAAAGGAAGCTGAAAATAAACTTCCAGTATATGGTGAAAATGCTTCAACTGTGTCACTTTTGCCTTTTGGTGCGGGTAATTGTTTAGACTGCGCAGATTTCACTTGTTCGGTCGCGCTTAATTGTTTGTCAACCATATTTGCAGTTGGTGCTGCAACTGACTGCGTCTTTGGAGGAGGTAGAGCCTTGGGTTTATCTTCGGGAGCGGGAGCCAGCACATTTGTAACGGTCACGTCTTTTGCTTCTCCGTCTTTTGTTACGGTTGCTGGTTCTGTCTTACCGGTGCTGGCCACGGGCGCTGAAGGATCTTGTTTAGCAGATTCACTCGCATTTTCTAACCCTTCATATCCAGAATCATGCAAATATATGTACAATCCTATAACTGAAATAGTAGCGACCAATCCTGCAACAATGTTGTAATTTGTCAATAAAACGACTATTAATAAAACTAATAACTTCCCCCAAGTAGAGTTTATTGGTTGACTAAATAAGTTGGGGTGCTGTGCTACTAAAAGAACAACCAAAACAAAAACAACCGCCAATATATTGTGTTTGCTGTTAGTGTAACTTAATAACTTTTTCACGCGATTCATTTATAAATATTGCTGATATTATTTTTTGCACTTTTAAAGATTTTTATATATTAGGAGAAATCTAAATTTTTATGAAAAGTTAAAAAAATTTATTCAGCAATTTATTATAATTTCAGTCTGTTTTCCAAATTATTATCTTAATTTTTATTAAGAGAATGTCTTTAGCAATGTATGCAGCACCATTTGATGATGAAAATACACAAATAAATAGTAAAGATAACGATGGACCAATAGCTAGAAAAAGACAAGCAAATAATAGAACACAAAAGCGGCTTCCTAAAGAAAACAATTACTCGGAAAAAGTGAATTCTGTTTTACAGAGCATTCACAATTCGCCCGAGCAATCTTCGGGACTAGCAGACTTTAATCCTTTGCCCCCCCCTACATCAGTTGGAGTTGAACAAACACGAATTAGAGAGATAAATGAGAGACAAGAGTCCAAAATGGATGGTTCGTCTTATACTTTAGAGAATACGGATAATAATCACCCCCAACAATCGCAAGAGGATTATTACAAAAGATTTATGCCCAATTATGATAAGCTTTATAAAACAACCCCTCACAATTTACCGTATTACAACACGGTTGCTCCAGCGCAACAAATGAGTGGAGAGAATGGTATTTTACTTGAGAAACTCAATTACATGATACATCTTCTAGAAGAGCAACAAGATGAACGCACTGGAAACGTAACGGAGGAAGTCGTTTTGTATTGTTTTTTAGGAATATTTATTATTTTTGTGGTTGATTCTTTTGTGCGCGTCGGCAAATACGTGCGCTAAATTGTTACTCTATCAACATTTAATTATTTTGTATATAATATAATAATATTTATATATTATATATGTCATATTTTAGAGGAAAAATGCGTCAATATAGGGTCGCAAATGACAGGTTTAATATAATGCTTGTTCGTACATTATTGTATAGACCAGTTTCGGGAACAATTAAAAACATGCAAAATCATCCATTTTTGTATTTAAGTAGAGGACCAAACCCTGCTGCGACCTCGGGACCAACTCAATCACAATTCCAATCTCAATCTCAATCTCAATCTCAAGCTGAACTTCAAGCTGAACTTCAAGCTCAACTTCAACTTCAATCTCAACTTCAAGCTCAACTTCGAGCTCAATCTCAAGCCATCATACAGACCCCACCGTCTAACGCGGTCTTCGCTTCATCAACGACTGGAGCGGTTCCTTTATCAACAATTGCGATTCTCTACGGCACAACGTGGTCGTTAAAAGGAGACTCAAATATTTTGGCTAATCAAACCTTAACAATCCCGGCCGGTTTTGAACTACAAACAAATGGTTTCTCACAAACTAACGCTGAGCCATTTATAACTAATTATTCATTGACAAATAATGGAAACATTATTAACAACGGCACAATTACCGTTTTTGCAACTCAAATGTTTGGAAAAAATAGCGTTGTCAACCAACCTGGAGCAATTATCACAAACAATGGAACTATTAATAATGGTGGGACAATTAAAAACAGTGGAGCAATTTTGGGAAAGTCAATTAAAAATATTGGAGGTGGACGTGTTATTAATTAATAATATTGATTTAAACATAATATTACTAATAATACTAAATGTCACGTGCATGTTGCAACGCCGCATCAATATGGTCGTCCGTTTCTAGTCAAATACCCAAAACTGCAGAGTCTCCGTCTTACTGCAATCCAAGCAGCGTTGCTTGTATGGTAGTTCATACAAAGCACAATGGTTGTCACGAGGTAAGCGAGTGCGATGAATTTGGACCAGTCACGACATTTAATCCACCATCCGTGTATCTTTTTAATAACAGAGAAAGCGCGACGACATTTTTTACTGATTATGTGTATACTATAAAATGCAACCATCCTCGTTGTTCAAAGCCGCCAGACAACGAGGAATTCGTGGATGATTGTGGAATGATTAGCTTTGACGAAGAAGACGTTCCAAGTTCTTATCAAGATCACACAAATCAAATATATATTATGGATTGTGGTGCGCAGTTATTTGCATCGCGTTCAATGAGCGATATTAATGAGCTTAACAAGATGCGCAGGCAAAAGAAGAATGCCAAGTCATTTAGCCTTCAAAAAAAGGAAGAAATGATAGCAATTGGTAAGATGTGCGAGGAATCAATGTAATATAAGTGCCTTTTGAGGTTGAAATGTGTGATACGCAAAATTATAAAAGAAATAAGCAGTTGGACTTACAATAACTGGTTTAGTTCTCATTTTCAATGCCGAAACAACCAACCCGTTATCAGACGTTTCTTCTATAACTGTGAAGCAAAACCCATGCTTCTCGCAAATCTTCCAAAGTGCAACTTTATAACCATGAATAAATACATCTGTTTCTCCCGCGTCAAAGCAATTAATAGACGCAAAGCAACATATTGCTTCAACACTTTCACGAATAAATGTGCACGATTTTCGGTAAAAATATGCACATTTGACGTATCCCGCCTCAATAATCATATAAACATACACATTCCCTGACCTTATAAGCTCTAATAAATTGGAAATTTCTGGTTGAATGCATATATCAAACTTTGCCGCACAATTTTCTCTCATGAAATCAAATAAATGATGTATGTTTGACTTGCCGCATTCTACTAGAGCCATACTAGGCATCAAATCTATGGGTTTGGTCCAACCATGCATTTCAAATCCATAACTATTATACACACATAAAGGAACGATTCCGGTCAACTCGTCTTCTCTCTTAAACAACGAAACAACAATCTGTCTATTATGATGTCTTTGATTATAATGATGCGTTTGAATAATTTGAGCGGCGACGCCTTTCTTGCGATACATTTTATCCACGCACAAATGATCAACGTAATATACGTCAAACAATGAGCGATTTTTTGAGCTGTTTATAACAACAGTGAGAGGTCGCGTTGTCATTATTCCAACTAGTTTTCTCGTTGGAGTTGTAGTGCCTTTTTTTAAGCTTACTAGAAGTTCATCTTCGTAGTAAAAAGAGAAAAAACTAGACGCATTATGCCCTTCAAAATATGGCATAATATTATTTTTCTTTGGTTCGTAACAGTTTCCCTGGTTTTGCAAGTAATTGGCGCATATAAAACGGACAAACTTGTTCATTTTAAGCTCGCTCACAGATTCATATTTGAGTGTTTCAATTGCATTAAAATTGCAATACTTGTTTTTTTCTGGAAGTTCATGATCAATAATTCCTGGTGGAAACAGATAATAGCGAAAATCGTAAAAGTGGAAAACTGGTTGCAGTGTCCAAAAACGAAATTTCATTTTGATGTACGCGGCGAAACAAATGATAAGAAAAATGACGACTAATAATATGTATAGAATGTATTGATACATATTATTTATTGCGAGTAAAAGTAGCGCATGTTTACGCGATTAACGTCTTTGTATCTGCGTGTAATGCATATAACCCATGAAAATAATAAAGATTTTTATTCATTTGGCACCACCTTTTCTAAAGATGGTTACGCAGGCTTTTGAAAGATAAATAGGTATTGGTATTCGTAACCAACTTTGATTAAATCTATTTTTCCTTGTATAATAAACCCGGCATTCTTTGCAAGGACTAAAATATCTGATTCGGATTCCATGTACATCTTGTGCTCTTGTTTTCTGAATATTTTTCCAGTTTCCTTGTTTTTGAATTTCTCAACAAACTTTGCAGAGTTCTTGCCGTCGTCTAATTCAAAATTGGCACTGTATTTAAAGCCTTCAAAATTAACATTACTTGATGTAATACGTTCTTTTGCATATCGTTGAGGAGTCAGCATCAAAAGTGGGTTTGCTGGTGGTAAAATGGGGTCAAACATCTTTCTATCAACAATGTGAACAACTAAGCTTCCACCTGGCATTAACCAGTTCATGCAATTATTGAAAAACTGGGTTTTATCTTTGATGTAATATAATGTAAAATAAAGGCATAAAATGTGAGTAAAACTTTGAGGTTGAAATTGCATTGCATTTAAAATGTCGCCTTCAACAAAATCGTATTCGGGATAATTCTCCTTTGCCTTTTCAATCATAGAATGCGAATTATCTAGACCAATTGCTTTAAAACCTTTTTTATTCAAAAGTCCAACGTGATGGCCGGTTCCAGAACCAACATCTAAAATAATGCTTTCTTGAGTAGGTTTAGTTGAATTAACAATTTGACCAATCTCATAATCATCTTTCAAGTTGTTGAAAACCAAATGATCGTAAATGTCGCTATAGAAATCATCATAAACATCAGAATCGGTTTTAAACATAAACTTATCTGTTTGTTCAAAACCTTCTTTTCCTGTTCTAGTTGTTCTAAAAATTCCAACGACGATTAATAACAATATTACAAAAAATAACACCTTTCCCCATGTGGATGATTTTTTATACACGCTAGAAATGGATTGCAATGGTTTAGTAATATATTTAAGAATATTGGTTGTCATTTCCTTCTATATGTATTGTTGTGATTTTTTTTGTTTTATATAAATTATAAACAAAATGTCTGAAATAGAAATCAATGATATGCGAGAACAAAAGGAATTTAAAGGTATAACATTTTCTGAATTCAAAAAAACCGACGTAAAAAAAGAGTTACTAAATAATTTATCAAAATCAAAAATAGAGCCAGCGTGCTATTGGTGTGCAGAATTTATATGTTCGGGTCATTATAGTGACTTGTGGGAAATTATTCTTTATTTTTATAGTAAACACATTCATTTAGGAAATCCTAAACTTGCCATATATCTTGATTTAAGAATACAAGCATTTAAGGAAATTATTAGCAATGGATACAATGGAAATGAAATTAAAATGAGAAATAGTGATAAGATTAGAAAGTTATTTTGCGAAATTATTTGCATTCTATGTGATGCAAAACGCAAGCATAGTTTTGATGAAGTGAAAATCAAAAAAGAAGATTTTGATATGACGCACATGACTGACAAATTAAAAGCACCAAACGCGCAATATGCGCAACACATAATTTTGCCCGGAGATCCAAAGGAGTTATATATAGCAATTAACGAATTTACATATAATATTTCAAAAGACGGAAAGAACTGCATAAATGCGTGCTATTGGATTGAGTGGATTTCAGAGTTTGAGACAATATGCAAAAATAAGAAAGAACCGTGCAAGTGCGAGAGAAGATCAAAAATTCCAGTCAGTAATAAAGACCAACAAGACGTTGTATGGTTAATTTGGGATGCTCTTATACAAGAATCAGAAAAACACCATAAATTGGTTCAAAAGATTATGAAAAGTCTCTTGAATTTGTTTACATTGAAGTATTCTAATAGCTGTAATAAAAAAAGAAGATATATTTTGTATTATGCTGTGGCGCTTTTAACTGAACCTGTTAATTTAGAAGAAGAGCTATTAAAGAATAAAGATCAAGTGACGCTTGTAACTGGCAAGATTGACAATATATACAAACAAATAAAAAAGAATGAAAAATCTCCACAGACAGACTATTTATTTACAAATGTAAATAAGAGTAATTTAGATAAAACAATTGCCAAGTTGGAAAAAATGAATAATTTTGGAGATACATTTATTCCGAGAGTATAACCACCTTTACACCCTTGAAGATTTAAAACCGCACCTTTAATTATTTACTTAAAATAATTATCAATATAATTATTGGAATTATTATAATTTTTAGAACATGTATTCAAACACATATTTATATCCATAGTATTATCACTATGAATTATTGATACAGAACCTACATACATTTGTTCAATAGGTAACTTGCTACAATTCCAAGCAATTTTAAAATCAAAGTCGCTTTTAATATACATGGATGAAATAATACAATCTACATAATTACGCAATTCAAAATTTCCAATATTTGGTAAAGGACAATTAATAATAAAATTACTGCAATAGGCTTGATAATATGCCCTTTTTAATTTTTCTTCTAATGTTTCAATTGTATCTTTTATTTCATAATTTATAATTATTAATCCAACATTATTTTTGATATATGGTAATTCTTCAAATGCTACTGATAAAGCAACTACCATTGGTCTGTTTAACTGAAGAGATTTATATATTTTATTTAATATACTCAAATATAAATAACATTTTTTATTTTTTGTATTAATATTTTTTTCAACAATTATATGTTCTATTTGTTTTTCTGTTTTTACATATTCTCTTTTTTTCAATAAAGTCAAATCATATAGGTAAAATGGTAAATAAATAATACTCAAAAATGGATTTGTTGGTAAAAAATTAGGAGGACTACTATTTACCATTTTATTTAATAATATAAACATATTTGGACCAGAAATAAAATAATGATTGAAATATATAAAAATACAATTATTTTTGAAGGATATTACTAATTTATTATTAGTGTTAGTTAATATACTATTAGTAGTTATATCATATTTTTTTAAAAAATCCTCATTATTTATCATATCTAATATATTATTTTTTACTATATCAAATTCATTATCTTTTTCAAATTCAAATTTAACCTGATTCATTGACTTATTATTTTTTTTATGATTATGAAATTTATCTTCTAATGATTCAAATTTACAATATTTGTATAAAAATCCAAAAAAATTTAATACAAAATTATTAAATATAGCGACTACTTTATAAATCATTGTATATAATATATATAAATTTTTAAGTATTTTTATTTGTTTTATTTTATTTTTACAGGAAACATTCTCGTCCATGGACTGATTTGTTGTAAGAACGGATGCGGTTATTGGAATAGAGATGTGAATGGTGCTACAAATATTTATAAAATTGCGTATAATGCGATAAATAATAAAGAAAAACCAAATTATTTATCAAGAAATAATAATTCATCAGGGTTTTTAGAAGAATTCCCAAAATCAAAATTTACACGCCTTGAAATAGGCAAACCTTGAAATTTCCTTTCATTTTATATAGAAAGGTGCGGTTTTAAATCTTCAAGGGTGTAAAGGTGGTGCCAAACGGAATCATTTTATATATTTAAAAATTTATTCTTTTATTAATGTATAAGAATAAATGCAAAAAACTAGAAAAATAAATTCAAGGAATGGAACGCGTAAAAATCGCAACGGTAGTTTGCAAAAGTTTGAACAAGAAGTTGTTGTCAAGTTTTTAGAAGTTTTGATGGCAATTAAGTTGTATCACTGGAAAACGCACAGCTATGCCACACACAAGGCAACCGACGATTTGAACGACAAGTTGCACGAGAACGTAGATTCATTTGTTGAAGTGTTACTTGGAAAACGCGGAGATAGAGTGAACTTGACGAATAAAAAATCAATTTCTCTCAGAGATTACAGATCTCCGGAGGAATTCAAGAGAGAACTTGAAAAGTTTAAGAGTTATTTAGTGGGTTTAGACAACCGCTCTGTTTTGAAAACAATGGCAAATGGCGATTTGTACAATATTCGCGATGAAATGTTGGCAAACGTGAACCAATTTTTGTACTTGTTAACTTTCAAATAAACAAAATAAACAAAAATAAATAAGAATAGCATTTATAATAAAAATTTAATATATTGATTTTTATTATAATGAATATTGCTCCAAATACATATTCGGCGCCAGCGTCTTTAAGACCAGTAACAACACCAACCTATGGAACAACAACGTCGGGAACCGGTTTTCTCGGCATGTCATTAACCACGTGGATAATAATCGTTTTAGTTCTCGCTATTTTAGGATTTAATATTTTTCTATATTTAGCAAAAGGAACGCAAGCATTTTCTGAAATATTTGGACCATATATAAGATATTTTGCCGGTTTGTTTGGAAACACCACCGCAAACGTGACTAAATCAGTTACTAATACTGCGGCAACAGGAACAAAGGCTGCCGTAGATTTAGCCGCTGGAACGGTTACCAGCGCGGTTGATGTTGCTCAACAAACTGCTGGAGCTGTTACTGGTGCAACGGCAAGTTCGTCAATTGTAGGAAGCCAGAAAACAAGTGCAAATGTCCAACAGGAAAACGCAACTCAAAATAATCAATTAAACGCTGCATTGAATTCTGCAACTCCTCAAACTCAGCAAAAAATGCAAGAAGCACCCAGTTCATTTACAGCGGATGACGCTTCTAGTTCCATTCAAGCAAGTAAATCTGTCGGTAAATCTGGATGGTGTTACATTGGAGAAGACCGCGGTTTCCGCAGTTGTATTCAAGTTGGCGCCAATGATAGTTGCATGTCCGGTGATATTTTCCCTAGTCAAGACATTTGTGTGAATCCTAGCTTGAGGGCGTAGGAAGACCTTTGAAAACAAATGTTACTAGACCAGTAATGGGTTCTTTGCTTCTAGAATCTAAAACAGGGTCACATTTGCTGTAAATACAGTCAAAGATGTGCTCCCATTCCATCCAAGAATAATTTTCACTGGCACAAGGATTGGAACGAAATTTTCCAATATTAGTGTACCATGTTAGACCTCCTTCTTCCCATAGTTTGTAGTCTTCATCATTCGTGAGCATAGAATTAACGTGCCATTCACCTACACTGCTATGAAGAACCAATTTTTCTCCTGGTCCAACGCGCAAACAACGGAGCGTGTTAGAACCATCAACCCACGAGTCTACCATAATTGGTAACTCAGAATTATTATGAAAATTAATATATTTTGTGGTCTTGAAAAGATAGGACATGTTAGTTGATTATAAATAAGTTATTTCATCAATATTTATAATCAATTTTTTTATAAGTTTAATGTGTTGGTGTATTAAAAAATTATTATTCTAGCCAATTTAAGCAACAACCTCAATTACAACTAAATATATATTTGCGACGGATGAGAATGCGCCTGAGCCGGCAAGGCTAATTAGAAATCTGAAAGTGTCTCCAACTGTTATTGGCATATTGTAGACGCCGTCAGTGGCAACATTGGTTTCTAATCTGGATCCAAACTTTGCGGCAATCAAGTTATAAATGGCTGTGGGCACATTAACTGTGTCATCGTTATCTTGGGTAAATCCAGTAAGATTTGAGAACCATTTATTGTTGGCGTCTTGTGTGAGTCCAGCCTTATCGCCACTTGGATTTGAAGTGTCAATCTTTAATAAAGAATCGGTGATTGTTTGATTTGATTTTGTGTTAATTGCTGCATTTAGTTCAGAAATTTTAGTTGCGGGGGTTTTAATAAGATCTACGCTATTTACACCATATTTCTCAGAAACTTGTTTTCTAGTGAAATGGTGAGCGACGGAACAATTTAAATCGGTAGTGGCGTTTGATTCTAACACATTTGAGTGAGAAAAGTCAAAAGATCCTATTGATTTTTTGCTTGATCCTGCCTTTTTACCTTTAACGTTGAATTTTGTTGTATCCGTATAAAACGCGAGAACGTCATTGGCAAGTTTTTTATAAGTAATAAACGACTTTGCGTCAGATTCTGTCATTTCAAATTTAATTACATTATCATAAGTTCCAAGTGTATTTTCGGAAACAGTTTCCAAAGAAGGAGTGGAAACATTGGTAACATTTAATGCAGACAACTCAAAATTTATCTTTGAATTAGAAGCTATTAATGTTTTTAGGAAATCAATAATCGTTGTAGTAAACCAAATAATGGGTTGTAAACCGGTTGGTGTGCTATCCACCCAATCTGCCGCAGCAACCCAATAAGATGGGGTGTCTAAATCTTTAGCTCCCGCCAATTGATATGCAGCAAATTTTGACGCTGTGTCATAACTCATGTTTGCTGCCGCTGCAAATAAATCTTTCATTATCAATAATTGTGATGGTTTAAAATTAGTAACTTGAGTAGAAGTCATATTTGACAATTTTTGTGAAGTTATCTTGGGCAAGCATCCATTTAAATTAGAAATCTCGTTAGAAGATATTAATTTTGAATTAAAAGCAGTAAACTGCTCGGCTGAAAAAGCGTTAAGTTGAGTGGCAGTAAAAGAGTTACCCAATGTTGTGTAAGCGGCTCCGTGGGTCGCGTCAAGGGGATTAATCAACGCTAATTGATAATCTAGCGGGTTGCTTGCAGAGACAATAACACTGGAAGCAGAATCCATTCCCAATACGTTTGCATTTAATGAAGCGATAGCATCTCTGCTAATCTTAGTTTGATAGCCACCGCTAATATTTTTAAGGGACACAATTTGTCCTCTTGTTAAATAAGTAATTTGGAGTGGAGTTAAATAAGTTAATGCAGTTTGATTAGTTATATTTCTAACTGGGGTCATGGCAAATTGTGTGTAGAATCCACTTGATTTATCTAAAGCGGAACTTTGGAATTGGTCAAGGGGGGCAACTAATTTGCTGCTGCCTTGTATGGCGGTTTGCGCCTCTTCATTAAAAAAAGTAAACTGGGATACAAATAAATCAGACAATAAACAGTGATCTTCGCTAGTAGCAGGCTCCAAAGCAAGAACTTGAACTCCAGATAATGCGGCAACAGCGGCGTCTGAAAAATTTTTCATTTGAGTTTGAGTAAAACCCTTCATTTGATCAGCAGACAATACGTTAATGTAATCGGCAGCAGGAGACAATTTATAAAGATGATCAAGTTGGATGTCCTTAATGTTTGCTGGAAGAACAAGATCTAACTGAGATGGTTTAAAAGGATAATTGCGAACGCTATTAAATTTAGCTTGTTTAAAGGCATTAATGGCATTAGCACTCACAATAAGATCTAATTGCGCTTTTGTAAAAGCAGCGGTTTGCAAATCTGTAAATACCGCTATTTGAGTGGGCAAAAAATTAACAACTTGGTTTGCCGTCATTAATCCTACATGCTCAGGCTTAAAAAAGGGGATTTGAGTTGTTGTAAAATTTGCGATTTGATTTTTATCGGTGGCATAAGTAAGAGCCGGTATTTGCTCATCTGTGAGAGCTTTAATTTGAGCTTCTAAAAAGAATGGCACTTGAGCTTCTGTAAAATAGGGGATTTGGCTTGCATTTAAGAATGCAATTTGAGCCGCAGATAAAGCTTGAACCTGAGCCTCAGTTGAAAGGGATTGAATTTGGGACTCAATAAGCGCCTTAATTTGAGCAGATGTTAATAAGCTCAATTGTTTGCTGTGAGCATTTTCCCCAGTAACTTCGGTTGCGTGCAAATGTTCTACGTGCAATTTTGGTATTTGAGTTGCGGTAAATGCTTGCACTTGAGCATCAGACAATGTTTGAATTTGAACAGCCGTTAATGCACCAACCTGATTTGCGCCGTCTGCTACAGTTAATGCTTTAATTTGATTGACTGAAAGACCTTGAATTTGTTGGTTTGAAGAGCTTGCACCAACCTTTAAAGCGGCTATTTGCGCCGTAGTAAAGTGTGGGATTTGATCAACATCAAACAAACCCATTTGATCTTTTGTTAATGACGCCAATGATGCAATAGTAATAGCTTGAACTCTAGCGGCATTCAATGACTTTATTTGACCGGATGTTAATAAAGCAACTTGTGTTCCTTTTAAATATCCAACTTGAATTGAAGTTAGGGGAAATGTGTTGTTAACCACAGTTAAAGACGCAGCGAATGACAATTTTTGAACGCGCGCTTCGTCTAAATCTACTAATTGAATAGCAAGTAGAACTGCTGTTTGCGCTGCGGTGAATTTCTCAATTCTATCGGCGCTAAGATTGGCTAAAACAGTTGCAGACACGACGGAGGTGTCTGTAAAATACTCGGGGGGATACAAGGGTATCTCGTTAACGGGACACTGGTCAAGCGTGGTGGAAGGCACGTAAGTCTCGGGCATGTTATAATAAATACTAATATTAATTTTTTCACAAAAAAAATTAATATAATATATTATTTAAAACGCGCATTTATTAAATTACTAGATTCTCTTCATAGCAATGACATAATTATTTTTTGTTACAATAAACTAATTCTAAAGTAATTCTGCTAATTTATCTGGATTAAATACTCCATCTTCGGGCAATCCATATTTGTCAATGTAGGCTTGAATCTCTGGTCTTAATTCAATAAACGGTGCCACAATGCTAATTTCTGGAACAATGCTTAAATTGCCTGAATTATTTAAGGCGTCAATGTATTCTTTTAACAACTCTATGTTGTCTAATATTTTTGATCTATTAAAAACAACTTCATAATTATTTTGTAATTCTAAGTATGCAATATTAGTTGTTACCATTCGCATCAACGCTTCAAAAGAAGTAACTATAATGCGTCTAATAGTTTCATAATCCGAGTTAACAGCCAATCCACTTTTAAAGTCAAATAATTCTTTAGAAAGTTGTGTAAATTTCTCACCCGTTAATTCTGCCGACAATGCTTCAAAATTTCCATCTGCTAAATCTGAATAATAAGTCATAATGGTAGAAACTGTTTCGCTAATTAAAAGTGTGTGTATCATTGTTTCTTGAATATTTCCGTTTCCGTTTCCATTTCCATTTCCACCAGTTCCATTTGCTGCAACGGTACTCAACAAAACAAATATTTGGTTATTTGAAGTGACCACTGACTGTATAATAGTTTCAAGTTGCGCTTTAGTTGTATTAATTAAACCGGTAATGTCTGATTTTATCGTATCCATCTTTTCGCTAATAATTGCGTTACCCGCAACAATTTCAGCTTTAGCAGTGGTTATTAAACCGGCAATGTCTGACTTTGCAGTATCTATTTTTCCTTCAATGGTTGCATGACTTGCATCAATTTGCGCTTTAGTTGTATTAATTAAACCAGTAATGTCAGATTTTGCAGTATCAATCTTTCCACTAATGGTGGCGTTGCTAGAAATAATTTCTTCTTTATTGGCATTTATTAAACAGACAATATCCTCCTTAGTTGTATTAATTAAACCAGTAATGTCTGATTTTGCAGTATCAATCTTTCCACTAATAGCCGTATTACTAGAAATAATCTCAGCTTTAGTTGTATTTATTAAACCAGTGACGTCTGATTTTGTTGTGTTTATTAAACCAGTAATGTCTGATTTTGCAGTATCAATCTTTCCACTAATAGCGGTATTACTAGAAATAATTTCCGCTTTAGTTGTATTTATTAAACCAGTGACGTCTGATTTTGTTGTGTTTATTAAACCAGTAATGTCTGATTTTGCAGTATCAATCTTTCCACTAATAGCGGTATTACTAGAAATAATTTCCGCTTTAGTTGTATTTATTAAACCAGTGACGTCTGATTTTACGATATCAATCTTTCCACCAAGAGTTGCTTTGGTAAGTTCAAATTGTTGATTAATATATGTTTTATATTCATTTTCATGGTCTTCGTTGGTTTCATTAATATATAATTTAATATTAGCTTCGCTTTCGGCAACACTGCTCATTATTAATTCTTTGTTGTTGGCAAGCTGTTGATTAATATACACATTTTCATCTAAAATAGTGTCTGAAAGTTCGGTTATTTTAGTGTTAGTAATTGTTGCATTATCTTCTATTTTATCAGAAACGTAAGATTTAATGTCTATTTCTGTTTGCAAAATGCTAGATTGTATCGCGTTGAATTGATTTGTGTTTAATAAAAACCTATTATCAAAATAGTTTTTAAAAGTTTGACTGGCACTTGTTAGCAACGCATTGTCTAATTGAGGAGACATAACGACATGATTTTCTTGTTCGCCTAATTGCGGATACATAAGTTCATCATCCAATTGCTGTGGAATAATTTCATCATTTAATTGCGAAGAAATAGAAATTGCAGGAGTTATTGAAGAAAACACCATATTTATATTTTGCGCTAAACTATTAAATACATTGCTTGTATTTGTTGCAAGCTCTTCTTTCAATTCATCTTTAGTTGGTCGTTGCTCTATTTGCATTTTAATAAGATGTTCATTTTCTATTATTGCATTTTTTGTATTGATCAAATCAGTTTGAAGTGTAGTAAATTGATTCTCGTTACCTGAAAATTTTTCTTCAAAATAATCTTTAAATGCCTTCGCGGCAGACGCAATCAGAGTCTCATCTGTCTGTGGATACATAATTTCATCACCATCGCCAGAAAATGGCCTCATAATTTGAGAATTCATTGTAGACTGATTTGGTACTAGATTAGTAAAAATTCCTGTTATTTGATTTGAAAAAGAAGTAGAAAATTTTGTAAATTCGGAACTGGTGTTTTCTATAATTTTATCTTTTGCGTCATTTGTAGTTTCCACAATTTCTTTTTTATGTGCATAGTCATTTGCAAGTATTTTATCAACTAAAGCACCAATATAATATTGCATTTGTTGCTTAATGCTTTCTTCCTTGTCAATCAATGCTTCTCTTGAAGCATCTATATTCCATGCAAGGTTTCTTTCAGTTTCACTTATTGCGGTTGTTGCATCATATATCTGTCTTGCAATATTTGTTTCATTTTCAACTATTTGATTTGTTGAATCAATTATCATTTTTTCCAAATTCTTGTATTGATTTACTAATACATTGTAATTATTTGCACCGCCATAAACTCCAGAATTGCCATAAGTGTTGTTATTAACAATAGTGTTTCCAATGGTCGCTGTAGCTGGAATAAATGTTTGAGGTTGAAAGAAAGGTTCAACTGCGCTATTAATAATTTTTTCTCCTTGAGGCCATTTATTTCCACCAGCAGAATACGTGCGTCTTTCTCTTGGATAATACGTAGGCAAACCATCATTGTAACACAGGCTGATAATTGGTCCAGGAACATCTGAAGCCGTTGTTGGATTGCAAAAATTATTTTCAGTTGAGCTATAAATTTCTCCGGTGCAGGGATTTTCGCTAACATTGCAAATAAGTGTACCTCCGTCTGGGATGAGAACCGTTTCTGGAGGCTCAACCTGAACAATTGGGGGAATTATAGGATTAAGAGGAGCAATTGGATCGGGGTATTCTTGCGGGGGAATCGTTGGCGTTGAATCCGCTTGTTGATTGTCACCATTATTTATTGGCAACGAATCAAATACATTTGTAGCAATTGTAGGAGGGCATGTAATAGGCAAAGAAGTTGGTTGATATATTATAGAATCGGACAATTTATTAAGAGGAACAAAATTTTTTTTAATAGTAGTGGTGTATCCAAGTCGTCTTAAACTATTAGTATTTGGATTTGTGTAGCTTTGGGTTTGTGTTGCCCACGTTGTTGTGCGATTTGTCCACATTCCGCGAGCAATTTGAGCATAACGTTGTTGTTTAGTTATATTTGAACTATTTTTTTTGTATTGAAGCACATTTCCTTTCTTAAGAACGTCTAATTTATATGCGATGCCATTATACAATACTAATGGATTATTTGAATATGCACAAGGATTTTCATATCGGCTCCATTCTCTCGTTGGTTCAGGATTATAATTTGGTCCAAAACAAGACATGTTATTTTATATACAATTATATAAAATAAAAGAAAATTTAATTCAAACAATATAGCCAGACAATTCAAAACAATTAGGGTGTTGTTCCAATGGGATTGAACTGATCTCCTGCGCCAGCAAAGAACCATCTGGTTGACAAATAATTTGAATTTTTCAAATTCATTGCAGATGAGCCGACCATTTTTGTATTTGGGCCATTTTTAACCAAATTATAGATAGCAGCAGTTCCAAGAGCGTAATCGTAATACCACAAGTTAGAAATGTAACCCGAAAAACCTCCATTTAATGCAATATTAACATCTCCGTAATTTTGCTTGGGAACACCACTTAATTCCATGCTTTTTGTTATAGTTCCGTTAATGTAAACATCTAAGTTAGTGTTCTTGCATCTAACTATAACGCTAACCCACTTATTCAAAGGAATATCATTAATTACAACTTCCTCGGTGATATCATTGAAAGTATTCATAATAACTTTTAATGCGTTTGTATTTGGCATAATGTACAATCCTGGTGCATTATTTGGGAAGTTTAATCCAGTGTCTGGAACAATGTTGGCATTTCCTTTACTGAAAACGTGACGATACTTAGATGATGGTGTATCGTCTATGAAAACCCAAACTGACCAAGTAAATTCAATTCCATTTGGACCATTTACAGAACGATTAATGGGTTTTGCATCAGACGCACTTGGATCCTGTGGAACAATTATTGTTTGTTTGGCATCAACCATGCCATTAATTATTTTAGGAGAATTATTGGGACCAAAAAACCACGCAAGAATTGATATTGAAAATTGAAGAATAATAACAAACGCCAAAATAACTAGTAACAAAAATGAAATTCTGGCGACTAAACTGCTTGAATTCATAAAATCTTTTATTCCGCTTCCTCTTCCAGTACTTTGTGTTGTGAAACTACCGTTATCCATATATATATATTATATAAGAAAAACCAAATTAAAATGTAAAACTACCGGTTTCAGTTCCATTGTCAGTAAAAGCCACCTTAACTTGGTATTTTCCAAAAATGTTGGACAACCAACTCGCGCCATATCCCTTTTGGTAAATGTTCCAAGCTGTTTGTGGATCAGTTGAATTGGGGTAATATTGGAATTTGGCGGTCCATCCAGAAAATCCACCAGCTGGCGTGACATAAACGTCGGCATTAGAATTAATTTTGGCAACGCCAGGTAATACGCAAGTTTTTACTAATTTGCCGTCAAGGTATACATCAAGCGTTCTGCCGTATACACTAACAAGTAAATTTACCCATTTTTGAATAGGAACGTTGCTAATATTGCATGTATGAACAACTGAACCGTCCGAGGCAGTTGTATCTTCGCTTGATGCTGGCGTTGTTCCAGGGAAACATGTTAATAAAATGGACAAGTTGTTTTCAATTGCGCCTAAAACAGCGGCGGGACATGGCAAACTATTACTAATGCTATCAATTGTTATATTTTGATTGTCTGTTACAGACCCCACTCGCCCATACAAAATTTTAGCATCACTGTATTTGTAGTTCCAATCGTTAATGTAGAACCAAATTGAATAAGTAAAGTTGCTAGAATTGGCGACTGTTCCCGTTGCTAAACTACCAGCGGTAATTTTTTGCATCATTGTTCCAGAGTTAAGATTTGTAAGTGTGTTAACATCTGAAAATACATAACGAATAACTATGTATAACAACACGATAATTATGACTACGAGGATAATGTTCTTAATCTCCATTGATATATAATATACTAATAGAAATTTTCTTTAGTGAGGAAATATTTATTGCGTTGCAATAAATATTTTATTACGTTTATTTTTATCTATTTGTCGCGTAAATTATTAACCATTGTAGTTGTCATTATTGGCCGTGGCGAACCATTTAAATGACAAGTAGCTTATATAAGGATTATTTGGATCCGCTTTTACGGCGGGATTAGGGTTGGGGTTGGCTTCTTCGCTGGAAGGTTCTGTTTTTACATCAATTGTAATTGGGATTGTAATAACCGGTGGATTTGCTTTTACACCGGCGCCCGCCACAACGTTTTTAGCAATTGATTCTTTCGCCGAACTTGCAACGGGAGGATTTTTGTTTTTTACTGTGTTGTATAAATAGTATATTTGAGACGCATTAATGCTTGAATTGAAATACGTTACATTGCATATTCCACCACTTATACCTTTATCTGCACCAATTGTTAGAGTGTCTTTGCTCATTTGAGGAACCGCTTCATTGACAGATTTTACCAATTTACCGTTGTAAAAAATGTCCATGGTTCCGCCGTTGTAGTTAATAATAATATTGTTCCATTTTTGCAATAATACTTTTTCCATTTTATAAACAATTATATTACCACTTGCGTCTAGCTCTTGTGGGTTTTTAAGACGACTTGCGCTACCTATTGCGGGTTCCCCTGTATTCAACAAAGTGATCATAAGAGTATTTTCGCTTGCATTATATAAAACGTTTGGTTTGTCTCCATAATTTAATAAGGAAGTATATTTGTCTAAAGATGAACTGACATTTGGACTAACTGCATCTATATAAACCCAAAATGAAATTGCGTAATTATAGTCGTATTTATTTTCATCGGAATCTGTTCCATTTAAATTGTCATATGTGCCAATTGTGTTCTCTGAATTTGTGTATACCGGATTATTTACTAGTATGGTTCCGCCTTGTTTTGCAACATTTGTTTGTATTTGTTGTCCTAGGAAAAAATAAATCACATATAATAAAATTATAAAAACAAGCAGAACGTAATATGTCGTGGGAGTATTTTTGGTAGATTCTATTGTATTAGATAAACCAGACCACAATCCACCTATTCCAGATTTTCCAGCGCTAGCACCAAATCCTAAAAAGCTCATAATAGTGTCAATAACGCCAACCAGAATGCAAGGAATGTATAAAAGTGTGTTGACAATTAATCTAAAGAATGGACTCTTTTTGTAATAAGTTCCGCCAGTAATTAACTTAAATACCAATCCCAAAATAGTAACAACAATTAAAGCATTTAATATAAATGACACTATACCAGATTTGCTTGAAAGACCTTCAACTCCCATGACAAGCCAACCGATAAGTAAACCAGAAAAAATGAGACCAAATAAAAGCATAAAAACCTGACGAGAAATGTTCGTTATATTAGATAAGCTCAAATTAATATCTCCATTGCTGTCGCGAAAAGGTATTCTTGAGAAGGATTGTATCCCAAAAAACAGGATCCACGCAATAAAAATGACTATAAGTAATATTACAATGAGAGAAACCTTGTTTGTTTTGTCAGTTCCTGCAAGACCGGTTCCATTTGTGAATCCGTCTGGGTAAGCAAGAATGCCGGAAACGATGACTATTAAAAAAATAATGAACGCAATTCCACTGAAAAGACTCATTTTGGTAAGACCTTTAAAGAACCCTCCAGTTGTCGCAGTGTCTTGTTTAATAGAAGGAAGTGTCATCAACGTTATCAAATAAAGAAAGCCAAAAATAGCTAATAGGATTGTAACAATGAGAGAAGGCCCAAAATAAGTTTTCAAATACCCCCCTGGGTCTACAGTGTAAAATAATAAGATAAAAACAAGTAAACAAAAGTAAACCAATGCATATTTAATTCGCTCATAATTCAAATCTAAACCATACAAGGTTCCTTTTTCCATCGCTAAATAAAATAGAAAAATTCCAATTAGCATGGTTATTGGGAAGAATAAGAACGAGTATGCATTTACAATTCCCTTGGGCACCGTCTGGTATAGTATAATGAGGCCAATAATGTATCCAGCAAGGAGTAAAACAAACTTTAATTTGCCTAAAAAATTCAAGAAGTCTTTATATTGCGGTATTATTAAAAGAATAATCAATACTATTGCGGAGACAAAGGCGATAATTGTAATGGCGGTATTGTTCTGTGATTGCGTTAATGATGGAGCTCCTGGCAAATCTACATTTTTTGAATATATTAGTCCAATAGTAACTCCCATAAGTATTAACATGACAGCGAAAAATGTTCCATATATAAGAGGGGTTTTTAGTTTTGTGTAATCATAATTCTTTGTAGAGTCTAATAGAGTTGCGTTGTTTATTATAGGAATTGCTGTAGCTTTTGGGATACTCATAATATAATATAATAATATAATTACATTATATTTTTCTTTCCCCAAAGACACTTTTGGGAAAAGTGTAATTTTGCTCCACTTTCCCAAAGTGTAATTTTGCTCCACTTTCCCAAAGTGGAATTACATGTTTTCCATGGCGGTCTTTTTGCCGTGACAATCCCTACATAAAGCGACCAAGTTGCCGACTTCATTGGTTCCGCCGTATTCAAGGCGTTTAATATGATCAACTTCAAACCAAGCGTTTAATTGTTGTTTGCAATCTCCACATTTCCAATCTTGGTTAGATGCTACATATTTCTTTTTTGTTTCACTTACTGAACGTTTTGTGCTTTTACCTCCAGATTGCAAAATGCGTTTCTCTGCGTTTAATGTCCCCATACTTGCACCCATGTTATTGTCATTATTTAAGTCGCCCATAAAACTTGAGTTGCTAGATGTTGTTGTAAAGTCTATTAATGGACTAAGCATATCCATGGAGGATTTATCAATAGGCATATATTTTACAACATTGTTGGCATGAAGAAGAATATTTTTGCATCTTGCCGGATTCCTCTTTACCATGAGATAAAAGATGATACCTAAAAATACAAAAAAGGCAATTTGAAAGTATTTTTTATTTTTCATTATCATTTTTGTATATTTTCCATCATAATAAGTATTGTAAGCTAAAAATGCAGTTACACCAAATATTAGTAATTCTAGTTTCATAATTAATATAATGCGAGATTATAATTAATTTTCTTATCTCCTTCTAGTTTTTCTATTATTTTTTCTCTTTTTTGATTTTCTAGTTTTCTTTAATTTCCTTGTTTTTCTATTTCGCGAACCTGCCGTTTGTTTCATTGAGTTTATAATTGCAGGATAGTTAAAGGGAGCGTCGTTGTTGACTCCCGTCATATTATCACATCGTTCAATAATGGAGTCTAATAACACTTGATCAGTCAATTTGTCACCAACAACGTAATGGGTGTCGCCCAAATTATAAATTATCGGTGTATTTAAAGTTGGTCTACCGTTTATATTTCCATTTGGGTTTATATAAATTCCTCCCCCCTTTGCTATGCTTCCAGATGAATTTACCAACTTTGTATTAAAACTGTTATTGTCGGTAATTAAAAGTATTAAACCATTTGATAATAAGTTATCAAATTTAAAATATTTTAAAAAAAGCGAGCCGTCAATGTATTCGGTTCGGCCGTTTTTTCCATTTGACATTATAACCGTTTTTTCATTTATGTAATTTGCAATATTTCCGGCAAGTTCTCTTTCTTCTTTACCAAGGCTGGCGTCTTCTTCAATTGCGTGCAACTCATCAATATTTTTATTTTTTAATTTTTCTATTTCTGGTCTAGACAACAAATTGGGAGGAATTGAAGTATTTTGCAGTATTTTTATAACATTGCCATAAAATTCGCACACGTCTATTCCTAATACATGCGTCAATGATAATATAAAACATCTATTAGTATATGACGTTCCGTCTGGAAGTGTTATATTGACTCCATAATCTGTGTAATTTTTTTTTGTATTTTGACCGTTACTAGGAAAATTTTGGAATGTAATTGTGCCGTTGCTTACTGAACCTGTAATACATTTTCCATTTTTTCCACGAAGAGGGAGAGAACCAGACCCTAGAGAAGAAGGAGAATAGCTAGACCTGGGTCCAGAAGAAGGAGTTTTTTTTGGAAGAATTTTGGGAAACCCTTTGGAATCGGGAGTTTTTGCACACGAACAACTCATAAGTTCTTTATAGTAAGGATCATCCTCTAATTTTTTTAGAGTTTTTTTAGATTTTAACAATTTTTTTCTTTTTGTTTCTGCATCTGAATTATTACCAACCTTTCTAACGCCGTTTAGTGGGTTTATTCTTGGTGTTTCCGATTGCGAGTCAACTCTAGATAATGGTGGTGGTGATGACATATTTTAATAATATAATATATATAAGACAAGATTATTAAAATATATCTAAATGCTATGTTTTGACGTTTTGTTTCTGGAGCTAGACTTTGATTTTTGAGAAGATTTTTTTGTTGTAGATTTGGACGTCGTTGTTTTTGTGTTTGACTTTGATTTTGACTTGGATTTTGACATTGATTTTGATTTGGATTTAGATTTGGATTGCGTTAAACTAGATGTTGGGCGTTTTTCTTGGAAATGCACGGTGGATTTTTTATCAGCTTTCAAAAACAACGCATTTAAATCCTCTAATTTTACAACAATTTTATCAACATCAATTGGGACATAACTACATTCAATGGCGTATAAAATCATTTCTTTAATTTTATCAACAATTTGCATTTCACAGTCACATAATTTATTATAATATCCAGTCAAATATTCTAAAATGGGCAAATAGGTCATGACAAACCCCCAGACGTCTAAATTTTTCAAGAACACTTGACTAAAATACTCCATTTTATCAAACTTTCCATTGCGCGTAAATTTGAACAATATATAAGATATGTATTCAAATATAAAATAAAACGTATAATCAAATTCTATTAAATCTTCTTTAAATTGTTCTTCAATGTTAATTAATCCGCGCTCAAAGAATTCTTTAAAAATACTATTAATTGCTTTCAAGTGTCCTGGACCGCGTTTACTCACCCACGATATTACGTAATTAATAACAAAAGAACGAATAATAAAGAAACTGGGTTCCTTGTGCTTCTTTAAAAACTCTGTGTACATTTTTGAAAAAGTATCATTGAACAAGACAACTGAAAACGGAACATTGAATTGAAAAGGTCTATTTGTTAAAGGTTTTGGAATATTTGCACCACTTTTATACGTAGTTGACAACCCCCAGTCTATTAAACGAGTTTTTACGTCAGCATTTCCATCATCTTTTACTAAAATGTTGGAATCTTTAATGTCGCAGTGAAATACATCTCTTTGGTTCATTGGAACAATTCCGTTTTTAAAAAGCTCAATCAATGCAGAATTCATCTTGTGAATTTTTTTGTAATCCATTTTTTCTCGTTCAACGTAGTCACCAACATCAACTCCTCCGTAAGGCATGTTTAATGACATTAATTTGTCCAATGACTTGTTCACATTTGACGCGGTTATATCCATTTTCTTAAGCGATTTGCACTTCTTGTCAAACTTTTCAAGATCTTCTTTTGTAAGCTCTTCTGGGTCGCATAAGGAAAATCCATCTAGTAAAAAATAATCGCCATAATTTGGAATGTCGTCTAATAGACCCTTGAATTCTTGTATTTCTTTGTATTCTGCCTTTGCGTATTTAGTTTTCATTAGTTTGGTTATACCAGCGTCTTTATTTTTTCTTGTTTTGCATTTTATGGCTGGATTAAAAACGCACCCAAATCCACCCGACGCAATCGCTTTTCCTCCTTTTATTTTTCTCATATTATTGTTGTTAAAATAAGTATAGATTATTATTTATTTTAACGCTATTGTTTTTTATTCGTCCTCTTTTCTCTCCTTAAAATAAGTCATAATGTCCTGTTTGAAATCTTCGG